>Ga0209427_10000408_pt1 | contig 45347 bp, 50 predicted proteins | sample DeeMarSWOR136_30_FD_187465 | JGI IMG/M metagenome (GOLD analysis project Ga0209427, IMG submission 187465) | Marine sediment microbial communities from White Oak River estuary, North Carolina - WOR-1-36_30 (SPAdes) (version 2) | ecosystem: Environmental > Aquatic > Marine > Intertidal zone >...
GAAAGAAGCCACTGTCTTCACAGCAATCCGGGATGCTTCTTCAACCGGATAGCCGTAAACACCGGTACTGATAGACGGAAAAGCGATACTGGAAATGTTATTCTCGGCGGCAAGTTTCAGGCTTTCACGATAAGCACTGGCCAGCAGGTCTGGCTCTCCTTGGTCGCCTCCCCGCCATATCGGGCCAACGGTGTGGATGACATGCCTGGTTTTCATCCTGCCACCGGTGGTAATGACAGCCTGGCCGGTAGGCAAGCGTCCCTGCCTGGACACGATTTTTTTGCACTCCTCCAGTATAGCGGGTCCGCCCGCCCGATGAATGGCGCCGTCCACGCCACCTCCCCCCATAAGACCGGAATTGGCAGCATTGACGATAGCATCGGTGGTCATTTTCGTTATATCGCCCTTTACAATAGAGATTCTCGCTCCATCTATTAATTTCGTGGGATTATTGTCCATACCATTCACCCCCTGTTTAGTAGTGTTCGCTAAGGTAATCGATTGCCCATTGCACGGCTTCTTCGCCGGTAACATCGAGCTCTATATCGGGTATGATTCCCTGACCTTCGATGAGATGATGATCTGGTGTCAGCCAGCGGGAAGTAGTTAATAGTATCGCCGAGCCGTCGTTAAGAACAATAAACTGACCTACACTACCTTTGCCGAAAGTGGTAGTACCGGCAATAATGGCGCGTTTGTAGTCCTGCAGCGCACCAGCCAGCACCTCGCTGCCGCTGGCACTGAAATTATCTACCAGGAGGACTATCGGGAGGTCGGTAACTATACTGGCCTCTGTTCTGTTCTTGGGTGATACCTCTCCCTGATTATCTCTGATGTAGAGTATAACATCTTCACGAATGAAGTAGCTGGCTACTTCAACTACCGCATTTACTATGCCTCCGGGATTGCCGCGGACGTCAAGGATAATACCCCTAGTCGTATTCTCGCCAATACTCTGCAGGATTTTTCCCATTTCCTTACCTGTCCTCTGGTTGAATTCGGTAATGGTAATATGGGCAAAATCACCTTTCATCTCCAGGCGGACGCTGGCCACTTCTACTTTTTCCCTGACTATCTTAATAACGAGAGGTTCGCTTTCTCCCTCGCGGGAAATAAGGAGTTCCAGGGTCGTTCCTTGGGGACCGCGTATTTTTAGCACCGCTTCGGCAAAGCTCATATCTTCGACCGGTTCTCCATCTATTTCCAGGATAATATCCCCGGCTTTTATACCCGCCTTTTCCGCCGGAGAGTCGATAATCGGGGCGATGACCGATAGTTTACCTTCTTTGACGGTAATATAAGCGCCTATACCTTCAAATGTCCCCTCGAAATCACTCGAATATAATGTATACTCATCTGCTTCAAGGAAAGAGCTGTACGGGTCATCCAGTGCCTGTAGCATACCGCTGATGGCGCCATGACCAAGCATCTCCGTATCAATTCCATCGCGGTCGACATATTCGGTAAGAATTCTACTCCAGGCCTCGTCTATGATGGCAGGTCCTGCGCCCTGACTGTAGGGGTCACCGAGACCAAATAAAAGGCCGGCACTGAAGGATAGTGCAATACCCACCAGTACGGCTAGGGTTATAACTAATTTATTGGTCTTTGACATGATGAATCTCACCTCTTTTGTTAAATGACGGAAATGTTTACCAGCATCATTTAACCAGATAATTTCAGGTTAACCAACCCGTATTTTTCGAAAGTGTAAATAATACTACCCGGAAGGCGGTCTGGTATTAGGAGGTGGTGGATTTTTCATACCCAAACGGAAATATTTACCGGTCTCTTTACGCTTCCAGTTAACTGAAATCCGCTGCTGTGTTGGGTGCAACATGGTTATGGCTCCAGGATACGGACACTCTTCTACACAGCCCGCACAGTACCAGCATTCTTCAGGGTAGACAACGATTGGTTGTTTGCCTTTTTGGGGGTTGGGCATCATTACGTCGGTGGGGCAAACGTTCACGCAAAGGTTGCATCCGATGCAAATATCCGGATTGAATTCAACCGCTTTATTCGGTGTTGGTGGATTGGGTATTATATATAATTTATCACTCATTTGCTTTTACCTTGTCCTATTATTCTTTTTTAACGCCAGTAATTATGCATAACGTTCATAGTTTTCTTCATAAGAAGCAGCGTAAGGCGTTCTAAGGTGATAATCCAGAGGGAGTTCCCTGACTTCGACTTTATTATCCTGCTGTCTGATGGGTAATAGTTTATTCCATTCGGGTGGGTCTATCTCGGGGTAATCGAGTCGGTGGAAATCAAGGATGGAATTGCTGGCCTTGCGTTCAAGTGAAGATTTTATAACCAGTTCTCCAACGGAAATAAGTGCGTGGCATTCTAACAAGCGACCGAGTTCGTGGGGATTAGAGGCATAGGCGGATGCCAGCTCTGTTGTCTTTAGTTCGTTAAGTAATCTCAGGCCCAGATTGAGTGTCGTCTCGTTCTTGTGACGGCCACAATAATCACGCATGATTCTGGCTATAGCGGCGTTAATCTCCTTCCAGCCATTTCCGCCTTTATCCTGCTTTACCGCCGTATAAGCCAGGGTCCTCTCGGCGTTAATCTGCTGATTGTCTGCTACCGGCTCCCGGGCTGTCTTGGCATATTCAGCTGCATGTCTACCGGCGTACCTGCCGGTTGTATGAGACTCGCCATGACAACCACCTCCGTAAAGCGTGCCGCCGGCTCCTACATAGAGTCCCTCGAGATTGGTCTTTAACTCCCAGTCCACCAGGAAACCACCACCACCGAGCATACGGACAACTGACGGGGTGTTTGGCGCACCGGACCAGTAATTGGAATTGAAATAACCATCCAGAGGCATTACCGGCGCCTGTAGCATATCTTTATCCGGATCGAAGCCAGCCCGTGTCATCGTGTCGTATATCGGTATGCGGGTCTTGCCTTCGTTGCCAACCATCATGCCGAATATTACTCTTCGCTCATGCTCGGGTAATCGGGTGAGGTCGGCGTATAACGGGAGTTTAAATTCACCATTCTCGATGCGTTTGGGCAGGTCCGGTGTTATATCGTTGAGAGCAAATTCTTTATTGGTACGTGAAATACCGATACCGATACCCAGCTGAAACTGCTGTCCCTCCTGGGGTATAAACCGAGCTTCGACGGTATTCAGTTCCCGACCGAAAGGATCCACCCAGGGTACTTCTTTACCGTCAGCATCGACGATGGGTGTACCGTGATAAGTATTACTGGCATTACCCATGCTGTATGGGGCGTAGGCTAAACCCGTAAGCCGTCCCGGCCCTGAGGCTTCCATACAGACAAATTCTGCCCCGGCATTCCAGCCGATAGCCTGACCAACTCCGGCGCTGTTCATATCGGCCATGGCCGCGGAGGCGGTTAGCTCGGGCGCGAAAAGCGTGAGGCGACCGGCACCACCGGTGGCGATAACAGTAGCTTTCGACCGAAAAACATAAAATTCGCCGGTACGGGTATTAACGGCGGTAGCCCCGATAATCCTGCCACCCTGCCTGCCGCCTTCATTAAGAAGGCTGGTGACCATCATCCGGTTATAGATATCAACACCGATCCGCCGGGCCTCTTCGTATATCTTAACCTTGATATCGTGTCCCCAGACGCGGATGATATGCTTATTCTGATAATCATAGGCGAACATCAGCTTGGTCTTTTCATCGCGGAAATCGGCCCCTTTAAATTCGTCTTTTTCATCTCTGATCTGCACACCCATTTTCTCGCATTCTAGTAGGGTGTCCCAGCTTTCCTTGGTAATGATATAGCGGACATTTCCGCCGGTCCAGCCCTGCATGCTCTCATAACATCCCAGGGTATAATCCTCCGGAGTGACCCTGGAGCACGGGTTGGTGACGGCGCCATGCCAGTGATCAACCCCTGCCCCTCCCGCGCCACTTCTTTTCGCGTGACCTCTTTCGGCAACGGCTACCTTTACGCCCTCCCGCGCAGCACTGATGGCTGCCCGCATTCCGGCAACTCCTCCTCCAATGATCAGTACATCGATCGTGATTTCGTTAACCTTATCGTAATTCACGGGGTAAGGCCATGCAGGCAACCGGCCGGTTGCCTGCATATATTCGTGCCAGGTGCTCATTTAGTAACCTCCCATTGTTAGATTCGAGTCAAGTAAACCTGTAAGCCGAGTTCTGTGCTCCGAAATATCGGAGTAGTGACCATCTATCTAGCCCTGATGTTGCCATCAGGGTCAAGCGACCAACCCGGGAACAGGCCGGGCGTCCTTGAGTCCCTTTATTCGGTCTTGCTCCGGATGGGGTTTGCCCAGCCGACCGGTCACCCGGTCGCTGGTGAGCTCTTACCTCACCATTTCACCCTTACCCTGAAACAGAGCGGTATGTTTCTGTGGCACTATCCGTAGGGTCACCCCTCCTGGGTGTTACCCAGCATCCTGCCCGGTGGAGCTCGGACTTTCCTCCCCGTAAAAACGGGGCGGTCACCCGGTTTACTTGACCCGTTCTTAGTGTAGTGGAGGGGCGGTTGTTAGTCAATAATGGAATTAATAATATGATGGCTGTAGAAGCTGAGTAATGTGAAGTGCAGGACCGGATTCTAATGCGTTGCTTGGCCGATATAGTAGACGATAAGACCTCCCATCACAGCCTGGATTAGACCCAGGATGAGAGTAGCCTTGTCTATTTTACCGTCCAGTTTAACCCGGGAACGACTGTAGATAAAAATAACAATCAATCCCCATATTATTGCAGCTATAAGGTGACCATCGGCGTAGCCGGCCAGCCAGCCGATTAAGACGGCGGGAATAACAACCCAGGAGATACCAACGAGAAAGAGTATCGTAATACCCGGCATGGTTTATCTCTTGGGGCGGACTCATTTTATTAACGGTTCGCCTGCCCCGGTTACCTTTCATATAGTTTATGTTCTGAATATTATAAGCGGTCCAGAGCCTTATTGGCAAGAACGTCCGCTTCAATACTTCGTTTGCGGGGGACGTGTTGTATCGAGAATTTCTCCAGCGGGCTTATCAACTTCACCAGATTTTCGTAGAGAATTCTTAAAGAAGTATTTTTTATCCGATACCTGCCGTTAATCTGTTTGACGATGAGTTCAGAATCTGAATATATCATTACCTCTCTGGCGCCGAGTTCGATAGCCTTTTCCAGACCGGCAATAATAGCACGATATTCCGCCTGATTGTTCGTGGCCCGTCCGATACGGCGTGAAATACTGGTAACCAGGTTGCCTTTATCATCTTTAATGGTGACACCGATAGCGGCCGGTCCCGGATTACCCCGGGATGCACCATCGGCGTTGATGACAACTCTCGTGATACTCAAAATATCCTTCAGGAGATATACAGAATTCTACCGCAGGTACCACACTGTGTCGGTTGGCCGCTTCTGGCTCTTTGGAGAACGCTGGCGGATAACGATATGCGACAGGCGCGACAGATGCCCTGTTCCACTTTAGCGACAGCCTGTTTCTTCTGCTTCCTTATTTTTTCGTAAAGATTGACGGTTTCCGTATCTATTTGACTCGTCAGCTCCTGGCGTTTCTTACGGAGGTCTTCAAGGTTACCCTGGAGTTTTTTAATATCGTCTGATAACTGCTGTTGCTGGTGCTGCCAGTCTTCTTCAAGTTTTTTAAGGTCGTCAGTAGCGGCGGCCACAATACTCTCAGTCTCTTCAACGCGGTCGATTATTTCAAGAGTGGTATCTTCCAGTTCATCACTGTGGGCTTTCATGATGGACAACTCGTGCTGGAGACTGGTGAGTTCCTTGGGACTGGTAATCTTACCGCCATAGAGCTGTCCTTCTATATCTGCTATTTTGGTGAGGAGATCGGTTACCTCGGCTTCGGCTTCACGGTGCTGGTGCCTGAGTTCATCGAGTCGTTTATGCTCGGCATCCAGCTGTTTTTGCGCCGTATCCAAGACCTGCCTGTTTCCCAGCTGGCTTTGTTTCTGAGCCAGGGCAAGTTCCTTTTGCTCGATCTCCGTATCAAGCTCCTGAAGCTGGAAGAGCTGTCTGGTTACTGCCATTTTTCTGGTGAATATTTTATAACGGAGGGGGAATAATATCAAACGGCCTGATACTGGTGACAAAAAAGTGTGGTAAAAACAGAACATGTGTGCTATTTATTAGAGAGTAGTATTTATCAATAGCATGTTTCGAGAGGGGGAGATATGAGGCTATTACAGTTAGCCATGAAGAAAGAGAGGTGGGACCTGGCTGCCCATACTATCGTGCTGGCAACGGCAAGACATCTAAAGGACGGGGGAAAGCTGAATGACAAAAGAAATAAAGCGAGAAAGGCACAGTCCCCGGGATAGCTGGAAGTCCAATAAGCTTGATTTCTATTCAAAAGTGCTTGACGAAGCGGAGAAACTCGATTTTGAGTCGGCATCCGGCGTGAACGGAATCGATGACGAGATTACTCTGCTGAGGGTGAAAATAAAGTCGGTGCTGGAGAAAGACCCGGAGAATATAAGGCTAATCATGCAGGCAACGAATACGCTGGCGGGGCTGGTAAAGACCCGATACCGGATTAACAAGGAGCAACGGCAGGGTCTGAAAGAAGCGATAGGTAATGTGCTGCGGGATGTGGCGATCCCGCTGGGGATAAGCGTGGGGACGAAGGTGCTGGGGAAGTAGTCGGATGGGAATGATAAGGAGGAGCTGTAATGACGACAGGAAGGAAACGGGGATATAGAAGGTAAAACTCTAATAAAAAGATTAAGGCCCTACCAGAAAGAGGTTGCCATGGCGATACTGGAGAGTGTATTCGGGAAGAAGGGGCTGACCTTCTCGGTGGAAATCGCCCGGCAGGGTGGCAAGAACGAGCTCTCGGCTCAGATGGAGTTGCTTTTACTGACTCTCCACATTACCGAGAACAAGCACCTGATAAAATGCTCGCCGACCTTCAAACCGCAGGCGGTAATATCGATGTCCCGGTTGAAGGAGAGGCTCAACGATGCCGGGTTCGGCAGAATATGGTCGGCGGAGCACGGCTACATCATAAAGCTGGGTAACGCCCACGCCATTTTCCTCTCGGCTGATGAAACATCAAACGTCGTCGGCAACACCGCCCACATCCTCCTCGAAGTGGACGAATCGCAGGACGTGAGTAAGGAGAAGTACAGCAAGGAATTCAAGCCGATGGGCGCCACCACCAACGTAACGACCGTGCATTACGGAACGACCTGGGACGAAAGCACGCTTCTGGAAGAGATAAAGCAGACCAACCTGGAACTGGAACGGAAGGACGGCGTCAAGCGGCACTTCAGCTACGACTGGGAAGAGGTGGCCAAGTACGTCCCCGACTACCGGGAGTATGTGGAGGGCGAGAGGGAAAGGCTGGGAGAGAGCCACCCTCTGTTCATGACGCAGTACCGCCTGCTACCGGTACGCGGCGGGGGCGGTTTTCTCAGCGTACAGCAGCGGGAGCAACTGCAGGGAAAACATCACCGGCAGCGACGGGCTAAAAGCGGTAAAACCTACGTGGCCGGCATAGACCTGGCCGGGGAAGCGGAGGATTTTGTAAAGACGACCGGAGAACGGCGAGACTCGACAGTAGTGACGATCGGGGAGCTCGATTTTACTAGGGCAGATATCGTGAACAGGGAACCCTTAGTAAAAATAGTCGAACATTACCGGTGGGCAGGACGCAAGCACACCGAACTCTACGCACAGCTCGTTGACATATTGAAAAACGTCTGGAGATGTCGCAGGATAGTCGTCGATGCGACGGGAGTTGGAGAACCAGTGGCGGCGTTCCTGAAAAAAGCGCTTGGTTCGCGGGTGACACCCTTCAAGTTCACGCAACAAAGCAAGAGCGAACTTGGATTCAACCTCCTGGCGGCGGTCAACGCGGGACGACTCAAGATTTATAAAGGGGACGGTTCCGAGGAGTATCAGCAGTTCATGAGGGAGATGGAGAAGGCGCATGGGCAGTACCGTCCCAACCAGACGATTAACTTCTATGTAAACCCGGCTCAGGGGCACGACGACTTCCTGATGAGCCTGGCGCTGACGGTAGAAGCGGCGAGATTGTATGAACCCAAGAAGGCGATAGGAGGGGAGAGGGGATGAGGAGAGAAGAAGGTTAATTCATATATTTAGTATTTAGCAATTTCCCGAAAATTTATGATATACTACTTTACATCAATTATTACTCCAATTAATTGCTCATGCAGGACTTAGAGCGGATAACCGACTTAATGGAACGCATCAGGGCGGCCAGGAACAGCGGGCCTGCCGATATCGTGACAAAATTCGCCAGAAGGCTGGTAAAATACACCACTTCACTTCTAGTAACCCTAACGCCCGTTTTCAGGGTGACTACGGCAGTGGGCGGCTGCTTGGTAGTGATAACAATCGGGATTCTGGCTTTGCCGATATCGTTTGTATGGTCGCCTTTCAACTACCTGTTAGCAGGAAGCAGCTGGCTGTGGCTGCGAGCCTGGTATCTCCGGCCGATACTGCTAATCCCCGGCCTGATAATAGCTTTTATCGGGGATTTATATGTGATGCTTATGCCCGATTTTGAAAGAGGCTCTAAAAGAACCAAGCGAGCTATATGCGAGGAATGGCCTTTATCCTGGTATCTGACTCACCCGCCAAAACAATCGGTTATATAGTGAGTGAGGACCTTAAGAGCCTGGGGTAAGGTGGCAAAGCAAGCCTCCTTCTAGTCTCCGCCGATGACGCCGGTAAGCACCAGGATACCGATAAGAACTGCCACGGGGCCGCCGATGAGCAAGCGCCAGCGGTGCCACCTTTTGGCGGCGGGATTTCTCACGAGTCCGATACCGAAAGCCAGCATCCCCGCCACGATACAGACGATTCCGGCGGCTGTCATGCAGAATTCTCCAAGACTAAACCTTTTGCTTCAGGAGAACCTTGGCACCAATTGTCAGTAGCTTGAATTTACTGATCCTATTGGAAAGTATCTTCATCTGCAAGCCGTTCATATCTTTCGGCGGTTTGGTTTCTTTGTCTTTTTTCCTGAGGCTGATAGCGTTGAATTCACAGATGGTCACACAATTACCACAGCCAATACAACGGTCAAGGTTAATGACCGCCAGGCCATCGGACATAGAAGCAGCGGCGAGCTGGCAGTGTTCGGTACAAGTCTGGCAACCGGTGCAGAGTTCGGAATTAACGACGGCATAATAGTTACTAGCATAGAAATCCGCGGGACGGGGGAATTTCATAACGGACGTAAGCAATCCGCAACAATCACCACAACAACAGCAGATAGCATCAGGACGCAAGGAATTTACCGGTTGGAGAACCAGACCTGCTTCCTGAGCTTTTTCAAGAATACTGAAGGCTTCTTCTCTGTTTATCATACGCCCGATACCCACGCTGCTGTAATATTCAGCTTCGTGGGGAGATATTATAAGGCAAGTCTCGCGGAGATCGGTCACCTTACAGCTATCCCCGACCAGGTCTTTAACCTGACGACAAATACAGTTAGCCACGGCTATAGGACCCGGGGCATTTTCAACAAGCTTTTTGAGATTATCATAATCACTTACCTGATATTTTTCAGGAAGGGGAATACTTTTTTCTATTGGAATAGTACGCAGCTGGGGAACCCCGCTCTTGAATTGCTCTTTGGCGTAGGCTTCATCAAGATATAGCAGCCAGTCCCGCGCGAGGTCTTCAGAGATACGGTCGACCTGGAACTCGAACATGCCTATGGCCAGGGGGGCGTTGCTGTAAAGCATCTCGTCGTTTTCCTTGGTACCAATGATATTGCCTTTATATACCATCTGGTCAAGTGTCTTTTTTAGCTCATCGAGGGATACAGGGCTCTTTTTCAGGCGTTTGTGGATGCGGGTTACCGGTTCTGGTAACATGGAGAGGTGTAATGCTATTTCAGCTTCTTCCGGAGTGAAGAGGTGTTTCAGGATGCGAATTTCCACGCCGGACCGGGTGGCGGGGTAATTGACGGGCATTCTATCCAGATGTACCTGGAGGTCCCGATAAACCTGTTCTACCTTATCCATTTTCTCCTTCTCCCAGAAGAGTTTTCAAGTCGTGCCAATTTTATGTCTTATTGAGTATTTTGTCAATCGAAATAAACCGGACTAGTGGGTAATACGGAGAATATACGAGGCTTTACCGTAACATAGTAAATAGTCGCCAGGCAGTACGGATTCCCCGTCGGCAGAGTAGCGCAGCATGCCGGCGGCTTCTAGGCCGATAGAACCTATCCGGAGAACGAGGAACCAGACCGCGCGAAAGATGAGCATAATAGCGATTTGCATGGTGACCTCCCGATTTAGACGATTAAGATTAATCTGATTATGAAGTGATGCTTTAGAGAGAAACGGGTTTCAAGACGCGTTTACGGGCATCGGGCATAACGACGATAGTCATGACGGGGCGGACGACATTACGCCAGACCTGGGGGAAATGGGCCAGGCCCGGCGGGACATAGATACTCGATGAGGTATTGATGATAACCTTGTCCCTCTCCCTGCCTTCGCCCAGCCAGAACTCCACCTCAGCGCCCAGGTCCGCAGTATCGGTGGGGTCTGTCCCGAGGAAGAGGAAAATTTCTTCATAATCATGCTTGTGGGGCTCGGTGATAAAGCCATCGCCAATGGTGACATCACCGGAGATGATGCCGTATTCAATGATGGAATTACCCTCCTGGATACGGTCAGGGGAGAATATTACTCTGGGTCCGGTGTCCACGGGACTGCTGATGGGTATCTCGTCAGTATCCGGAATTTCGTCGCGGTAATCAGCGGTGACGATGGCTGGCTTGCGGACAACGTATTTATCGTATCTCGATGCCGGCATGCGTATACCTCCTTTATGCACGGGGAATTACGTATAAGCCATGATAGATGAGATAGGGAGTGGCGTCAAGCGAGGGGGAGTAATTTGAAAGGGGGCGTCAGCCCCTTCTCGCCGGCCCACTTCCCCCTGTTGAAAAAGAAGGTACCTTCACGTATTATCATAGACCCTCACGTAAGCGGAGAGTCAATAGCTACGGATAAAGAATCTCCCTCTCCTCCCACCCAAACCCGCCGAGGAGAGGGAGACAGACGGGACAGATTACAGGAGACGGACTAGTAGAAGAAAGCCGTCCTCCTGCCAAGCCAGTAACCGACACCGAAGAGAATCAGGGCGCCGAAAATAGCGAGGACGATAATCGCCCAAGCGGGGAAGGAGAAGGGCGGGGCGACATAGAATTCGCCGATGCCAGACCAGTCGCCCTCATTAGAGGCGGCGTCAATAGCTTTAACTCTCCAGTAGTAGGGAGCGTCTCTACCGACGAGGTTCGAACCCTCCTGTTCAGTTAGTTCGTACTGAGACGATGTGAGGTTAGTCCTTTCGATCAAAATCGAGGCCTGACTGAAGCTGGAAGCGCCGGAAATCTGAAGGTCATAGGTTACCGGTTGACTCTCATCGGTAACGTCTTCCCAGTCGAAGGAGAATGGGGAGTTTATTCTGGCACCCAGTGCCGGTTCGATCGGCTGTGGAATATCGGGCGCGGTGGTCTCGACAGTATAGGTGGTCTCGGCGGTATTGATGCCATCAGTAACGGTGATGGTATGATTGCCGCCGACACTGGGAGGAACCTGGAAAGTTACCAGGAAAGCGCCAGTGGGCTCGATAGTAACCGTGGCTACTTCCACGCTGTCGTATTTCACAATAGCTGTGCCATTGGGAGTAAAACCGGTGCCGCCGATACCGATAAGTGAGCCGATGGTGTCACCGCTGGAACTGATATTGAGTTTGGACTCGTCCGGCGGCGGTGTGGTTGTTGGGGGGGTGGTTGTCGGGGGTGTAGTCGTCGGAGGAGTAACGTTGAGGGTAAAGGAGGCGGAAGCCAGATTCATGTCTTCATCCTCAGCCTCGATAGTGTAGGTGCCCTGAGACAGACCGAGGTCGGGTATTTCCAATGTCGGTATATAGAAACTGCCATTAGTATCGGGCTGGACAGACTGAAGATACGTATTATTAAAGTAGATATCTACCAGTTTAGGTCTTCTGGCAAAGCCGGTACCGCTCACAGAAACGGTGTCGCCGGGTTTTCCCGATTGAGGGTAAATGTAGATATCAGGTTCCACGGTGAACTGGGCGGTGACCGTGTAACCGGAGACAGTAACGTCAATATCCTGGACGCCGGCAGTGCTTTCCGGAATGAGGATGTAACTCACAAACTCACCGTCATCATCAGTTTCATCATCACCATCTTCAATATCTATTTCATCACCGTCAAACTCGATAGTAATCGGCTGGTCGGCGGGGAAAGAGGTGCCGGTTATCTCTACCAGGGTGTCCACAATACCTTCTTCAGGGTCGATGGAGATTTCACCACCTACAATGGTGAAAGTGGCTACCGCAGATATGACCATGGAAGTTGCCGGCTGACAGGCATAGAGGTAGTGAGTGCCCGAGGTGACGTGGGTATAATCGATATAGGTGGTGGGTACTGTGAAGTTATGCACAAATGAGCCGGTGACGCCCGTAGTAATACCGGCGCCAACGGTGGCATACCTGGTAACGTGAGTTCCGACTGCCTGCCCGATAATAGCCTGGTGGTCTGAGAAATACAAGAAGACGCCGTCAGCCGGAATTGTAGTAGGGGCAAAGCCGCTGCCGGTAACCGAAATAGAGTCACCGATCTGGCCCGCAGTGGGACTTAATAGGAGAGCAGCCGCCAGAGCGGGTGAAGCGGGTATGACCAACGCGAGAAGGGATATAACAAGAGCTATCCCGAGTAATTTGGTGATTTTCTTCGACTTCATTTTGACCTCCCTGGTATATATTTATTCCGGTGGTTTCTTAGTGCCACGCCGTCCTATCCAGTAAGCGAGGTAGCCGACCAGGACAGCGGCGATGCCGATGAGTGTATAAATAGCCCATGCCGGGAAAGTGAATCCGTTCTGTATGTAAAATATCTTGGGGTCTGACCATTTACTCTCATTTTGAACGTAGTCTGTGGATTTTACTCTCCAGTAATAAGGCGTATCTTCACCGGTTTCCGACAGGTGCTCTTCTTCAGAAAGGTAGTATTCCGAGTCGCTCAGCCCGATTACCTCGAACACTATCGCGGAGAAACTGAGGTCGGTACTGATCTGTAAGTGATAGGATACAGGCGGACTCAGACTGGTAACATCCTGCCAGTTAAAGAATACAGGAATCTCCACGATAGTATCAAGTTCAGGCTGCACGAGTGTCGGGGTCTGAGGGGGATTGACTATAAAAGACCAGGACTCCGACCACTCGCTTTCATTGCCAGCGACATCCGTGGCTCGTACTCTCCAGTAATAGGTTGTACCGGTTCCCGAAGCGGGAAGAGCTTCATCAAAGTTGAGGCTGTATTCGGAGTTAGCTAAACCCGGTTTATCGATTACTACCGTTGAGAAGTTCTGGTCCGAGGCTATCTGAAGTTGGTAAACAACCGGCTGGCTAGGGTCATCGGCATCCTGCCAGTCGAGGTAAGCCATGGCTTTCGTGGCGGAATCTTTCACGGGGATGGTTAATCTGGGGAGGGTGGGGGGATCAGACTCGACGGTAAAGGTATATTGTTCAGTAAACGTGCCATCGCTGACCGTGATTTGATGGTTGCCGCCGGTACTTACCGGGATATTAAACGAGGTTATAAATCCCCCGAAATTATCGGTGGTTACCTCGGCGATGAAAATACCGTCATAATCTATATTGACCGGTGTTTTAGGAGTGAAGCCGCTACCGGTAAGAGTGACGGTCAATCCAATGGGCCCCGAAGTATGGCTGATACCCACGGTAGCGGTGACGGTGAAATTGACTTTAGCCTGGAAGGAATATTCGTCAATGGCTTTAATTTCATATATACCCGGGTGTATTGACGGTATGGTAAAGACGACTTCAAAATCACCAAACTCATTGGTTCTGACGGTGGTAATGGGATGATTGCCGATAGAGATATCGACCAGGCCACGGTATCCAAATCCGGTGCCGGTCATTGCCAGTAACTGGCCGGACCCGGCGGCCGATAGGTTAATCAATATTACCGGTATTACCTGGAAATAGGCTTCAGCTTGGTTTCCCTTATCGTTAAGAACGGCAATCTTGTGGCTGCCGCCGTTGCTGTTGGGAACGTTAAAATCATAGGAAAAGTGCCCGGTAGACGAGGCGACAATGTCGCCAATTTTTACGGAGTTAATGCCATGATAGTAGTAAAGACTGACGATTCTATTAGAGTAAAAACCCTGACCGGATACATTTACCTCACTGCCGACAGGTCCTTCGGAAACATCCAGGGTTATAAGCGTTTCATCGACGATGAAGAAGTTCCGTGCCAGCATGGTCACGGTACCACCGGTGCTGAAAACCGTAATCCAGTGTCTGCCGACGCTGGCGGTCTCAGGCACGGTAAATTCAGTGGCGAAGCTTCCCGTGGCGGGGATCTGGAGAGGGCTGGTAGGGATTTGCATGGTATCAAAGGTTATGGTGACGTAATCGCCGATGTAAGAGTCAAAATTATTGCCCTGTATCGTGACGGTGGTCCCGGTAGCTCCCGACCCGGGGTTAATTAAGACGACCGGAGCAGCTAACACGGGAGAGGTGAATGTGAAGATAGACAACAATGGAACGATAACGAGTAGTAGAAGAACAATTACGCGGGTTTTTATTAAACGTCCTACCATACTTGCCTCCTTCATGGCGGTTGCCAGAGTCTCTCCAGTTCAGCCATAAAACGGTAGTCAGTTCTCGATACCTTTAATTTAGATATATCAGGATTATTTGTCAAGTCAGCGGTACTAAAGAGTGACAGAAAATTATTGACTGAAATAGAACATATGTGCTAATCTCTTGTTGTTCGGTTTGAGAGGTGAGATATGAGTTTGGTGAGTAGTGAAATTAGCGATGAAGAACAGGAAAAAGACAGAGGAGAAAACAAAGAAAATGAACCGGACTTACCACCAGAGTACTGCCATTACAGAGATGAAGGGTGCGAATTTCTAAATTCCTGTTTAAACTGTCCGCTGCCGCAGTGTCTTTATGATGAACCGCGAGGCAAGCAGCGCTTTCTGAAGGAATTGAGGAACCGGGAGATAGAGAGACTGTACCGCGACGGATGGAAAATAAAGGAACTGGCCGTGGTGCTGGGTCTGAGTAGAAGAACAATACAGAGGGCTCTGAGGAGCTCCGCCAAGCTAATATCAACAAAAGATAACGGAAACCGGGATTAAATGGTGAAATCAAACGAAGGAGAAGTTGGCAAGGATGAATGAGACCGTTCCTTCACAGTTGAACCGCATGGATACTGAAAGGATAAAGGGTTACAGGGCGTTACTTGATTTTTATTCCGGCATGCAGTGGGCAGGGCGCGAAAGGTGGGGTGAGAGACGCCTGACCTTCAACTATGCCAAGGTGTTCATCGAGAAGATAACGTCATACCTGATGACTGGGATAAGCTATGCTGTGGAGCCGATGAGGGATTCCAACGCAGCCAAAGAGAAAGCGGGAAAGGCTATTGAAGCTTTGTATAGGGTCCATGAGGAAAATCACTTGGAGCAGCTCGACCTGGAGACCGAGATAGACTGCGCCGTACTCGGTGACGGCTGCTACAAGGTTATCTGGGACGCGGACGAGAAGAAAGTGAGAATAACTGCGCCGGATGTGCAGGGTATTTATGCCTGGTGCCGCGGCGATGATATCTCAAGGGTATGGCGGGTGGCCTCGCGGTACAGTCTGGGAACGGAGGAAGTCGAGAATATCTACGGAGTGAAGCCTAAAAACAAGACGGCGACCGTCGTGGAGATGTGGACGGAGAGTAATTTCGAATTGTACCTGGATAACGTATTGATGGAGTCCAAGCCGAATCCTTATGGCTTTATACCTTTCGTGATCTACCCGAACCTGCGGGAGCCGAAGAAGTTCTGGGGGATATCCGATTTACCGCAGATAATGGAGAGCCAGCGCGAGCTGAACCGGGCGATGAGCCAGCTATCCAGGATACTCGAGCTATCGGGGAACCCGATAGCCGTGCTGGAAAACGTGGAGGAGTCCGAGGACATCGCGATAAAACCGGGGGCGGTGTGGAATATCCCGGAGGACGCCAAGGCTTACCTGCTGGACCTGCTTCAGGGTGGGGGTATCAACCTGCATATCAATTATATAGACCTTATCTACCGGGCGTTGCACGACTTATCGGAATCGCCGCGGTCGGCCTTCGGGGGCATCGAGCGGGACCTTTCCGGGGTGGCGCTGGAAATAGAACTGCAGCCGCTTTTACAGAAGGTGAAGAGAAAGAGAATCATCCGGACGGCAGCTTATAACCGCCGTAACGAGATGATACTCAGGCTACTGAGGAAATACCGGGGCGAGGACTTCGGGGAAAACCGCCTGCGGGTGGTCTGGGCGCCGGTGCTTCCCAAGGACGTGGACAGGAAGGTCAGCAGCGAGCAGGTCATGGTGCAGACGGGTATACACTCGCGGCGGACAGCCATGAACGAGCTCGGGGTGATAAACCCGAACAACGAATTTGCGCGATGGCTCGATGAAAGAGAGTCCATTTTAAAGATGAACAAAGAACTTAACGCCAGGTCAGCCAGGAACGGAGCGAGAGAGGGAGCGGTACCGTCAACGGCAGAAAGCGTTGAGGAGTAATCAGGAGGAATGATGGCAACAGAGAAAATTGCGGAAACGGCAGATAACCAGGAAGAGATAGAAGCATTAAAGCAGGAGAATGAAGAACTCGTCCGGGAGCTGAAAGACAGAGACGCTACCATTCTCAGACTGGAGCGGGAAAGGGCCGAGCGGGACAGCGAGATTGCCGCACTGAAAGAGGCGATGGCGGATGCTGAAAGCAGAATTAACGAAGTCAATGAAAACCTGGCGCAAGCGATAGCCGCTTACAAGGAGCAGGTAATCCAGGGCAATCCGGGGGTGCCCGCCGACATGATAATCGGGGAAACGGTCGAGGAGATAGACGAGTCATTAAAGAAGGCGCTGGCACTCATCGAGAAGGTGCGGCAGGAAATGGAAGCGGAAGCTTCGAAGATGAGGATACCCGGAGGCGCGCCTCAGAGAACACCGGTAGACCTCTCGGGGCTGTCGGCACGCGAGAAAATCCAGTACGCCATCGGCCGCTCTTAAGGTCACGTTCCTCCGGTGAACAACCAGAGTATTTCAATAAGACTGAGGTGAACAACAATGGCATTAACTTTAAACGAGGCAGCCAAGCTTTCCAATGATATGCTGCTGCAGGGGGTGGTGGAGACCATCATCAAGGACTCGCCGGTACTCCAGCGGATGCCCTTCATTGAAATCGTCGGCAACGGCCTGACCTATAACCAGGAACAGACATTGCCGAGCATCGATTTTTACGACGTCGGCGATACATGGGCGGAGTCGACGCCGACCTTCGAGCAGATAACCGCCAACCTGAAAATCATGGGCGGCGACGCCGACGTGGACAATTTCCTGAAAGCTACCCGCAGCAACGTGCAGGACCTGGAGGCGGCGGTAATCGAGCTCAAAGCCAAGGCGTTGCGGGACAAGTTCGAGGAGATTTTTATTTACGGCGATTCCGGCATCAATGCCAAGGAATTCGATGGCCTGCGGGTATTGATCGATACCGAATCGGCGAGCTCGCAGGTGGTCTCGATGGGTGGTACCGGGGCAACGCTGACGTTGGCCAAGCTCGATGAGCTTATCGATGCCGTAAAAGGTGGGAAGCCAGATATGCTGCTGATGAGCCGGCGCTCGCGGCGCAAGATAAACGTGCTGGTGAGAGCGGCGGGTGGCATGACCGAGACCGACCGTGACCAGTGGGGCAATTTCGTGCAGCTCTGGGACGGCGTGCCCATCGGGGTGAACGACTGGATACTGGATACCCATGTATTGACTTCTGGTCTGGAGACAGCTACCACCGGCGGCACCTGCTCGACGATCTACGCCGTGCAGTTCGGCGAGGGGGCACTCTGCGGGCTGACCAGTCCGGGGCACCTCCAGACGGAGGCGGTAGGCCCGCTGGAGAATAAGGACGCCTCGCGGACTAGGGTGAAATGGTACGTGTCGCTGGCGCTGTTCAGCGCAGTTAAGACAGCTGCCTTGATAGGTGTCAAGGACTAGCAGATTGACATAATAATATATCGGAAAGAATCGGAGGGAGGTCTTGGTAAAGGCTTCCCTCCGGGGAGGAAGAAATGGAAAAGAAGGAAAGAGCCAGCTGGCTGTGCCGTTACAGGTTGAGCAAGTACGACGAGGACATCAAGGCATACCGGGGCAATGAGGATGAGTTCCACCATTTGTTCAAACCTTACGAGGTAATGGAGCGTGAAGGGAATGTCCTTCTCAACACCGGCATCGACGAGATATGGGACCTGGTGACCGGGGCTTCATCCGATTACTTCAATAACGCCAATGCGCAGATAGGGGTCGGTGATTCCAGCACGGCGGCGAATGCCAGCCAGACAGATTTGCAGGCAGCGACCAACAAGACTTACAAGGGCATGGAATCCGGCTATCCCACATCGACGGCGCAGAAGGTGACCTTTAAGTCCAGCTTCGGCAGCAGCGAAGCGAACTATGCCTGGAACGAATGGGTAGTCAAGCAATCGTCCAGCGCCATCTGCCTGAACCGTAAAGCGGAGAGCCTGGGTACGAAGTCGGCGGGGACGTGGACACTGGAAGTAGATATAACCTTAAGTTAAGGGATATAACATGATGGCGGCGATAACATATCCGGCAGAAATTAAGACCAGCTATGAAAAGCTCGGGGCGGTTTATTCCCTGATAGAGCAGATGCGCCTTGAGCACAATCGCCAGGGCGCGATTGCTCGTGATAAGCCCGATTTTATCAGCAGCGGCAGGTGGGCGGAGTATACCAGAATATTCAGGACAAAACTCAAGCCGCTGCTCGCCGAGCAGGACAGGCTTCGGGATGAAATAAGGAAATCATTGTATACCGATGAAGAATGGAAAGCCCTCGACTCAGACCAGCGAATTGAAGTGTTTGAGAGAGATATAAAAGGTGATAAAGAAGAGCTGAAATCCCTATCGACAGAAGCTACTACTACTCTCCTGAACGAGCTGAAGGCAATCAAATTAAACGAATTAGGAGTAAGTTCAAGTGGCTAACGAAGTCTTTACGTCCTCCGACTGGAATAACGGCATCCCGCAGGCAGACCCGAATAATGACCTGACCATAACCTCGTCACGGGTTACCTTTGATACTGAAGCGCGCAATATCGACGCCTATTTCTACCGTGACATGGGTGCTGCTCATTTCGACGAGAATTTCGAGCATTTGCTTACGGTTCAGGTAAACGGCGGTTCATACGGAGAGGTAGCCTTCTGGATGCTCTCCAATACTATTAACGACTTTAAGAGTATTCTTGATGGTGGTGAAGAAGCTCTTGTCTGCGTAGGTTTCAATAACAGCTATATCTATTTAATGGAATTACGTAATACAGGGCAATTCCAAGATGGATATAATTATGGGCAATCTACACCTGCGTACATTACGATAGAACGGGATGAAAGCGTTGGTACTTACGGGACGGTATACATATACATCTATGATGATTCTGACAGAACTAATCTCGTGGATACACTAACAGTCACCTTGCATGAGAAAGTAAACTTTCGCTATCTTTTTAGCAATTGTTCATATAACTCTGGTACTACACAGGTTTTAAGTGGTTTCTGTGAAAACCTTGACCTGCAGGAGGTCGGCGAGGAGGTTGAAAAAACCTCGTCGGAGAGTGCCAGTGGTCAGGACGTCGTGTCTGCCGGTTACCCCGGCGCAGACCTAGAAGGTGTGGAAACAGGAGGTGGTGAGGAAACCGTCGGCCAGAGAGAGATAACAGCATCGGAATTCGGCACCGGGGTCGATAATGCCGAAACGACCATCGCCCGGACAGATTCCGAATACGGCTCCGGAATTGAGAGTTCCATCGTGAGTCCCGTGTTTTTCGGCGAGGATACCGGGCTGGTGACGGAACTGAGCATACTGACCAAAGATATTTACGGATTTGAGGCGGGTGAAGGCGAGGATATTCTGAAAGAACTGGCAGGCGTCGGCGGGAAAAGCACGGACATGCGTCTGCACTCACCTACGGGCCGGACGGGGATACAGTCCGGGAAGACAGGAATGCTATCCAAGGGGGTAAATATATGAACTTAGCGGAAATGATAGACCTGATGAGAAAAGATTTACATGATGAAGACAGCAACAATTACCGCTGGTCCGACAGCGAGTTAACGCGACATATTAACCGTGCCGTTAAGGAACTATCGGAGAGAGTGCCGAGTCCGGCCCGTGCCACGCTGGCGACCACCGCTGACTCGAGGGAAATCGATGTATCGGGGCTGACCAATCGGATTATGGTGGAAGCCGTGGAATTTCCGGTGGATGACCACCCTCCGAGTTTCCAGCGCTTTTCCATCTGGGGGGACATACTGACGATTATCAGCGGCAGCGAGCCCGATGGTTCCAACTGCCGTATTTATTACGGCACCCTGCATACCCTGGATGCACAGGGCTCGACGGTGCCGGCGAAGTACGAAGACCTGATAGCGACCGGAGCCTGCGGCTATGCCGCCATGGAATGGGCGGCTTACACGATAAACAGGGTGAACGTGGGCGGGGCTAACGTTTCCAGGGAATTCAGGCTCTGGGGAAGTGAGAAACTTGCCGTGTTCCAGGAGGCATTGAACCGGCTGGGCCGCAGGCAGAGAGTAAGGGTACAGCGGCTTTTCGATGCCGATTAACAGGGGAAGAAATGCGAGAACTGACATCAACACTGCTGAGCGCCCAGAAGCAGGCAACAGCTGTTCCCTACGTAAGGGTCGAGGTCGCCAACCGGATTGCGGGGGTGGTCAGGTTCGATTGGAGCCGGCTCTACGAGGGCACCGAGGACGACTATTTACACGCCCTGACTCTACCCGGTGACGACTCGCTGATACGTGCGAGGGTAACCCCTCCCAGCGACTCGCAGAAACTCTACCGGCAGCGGGTAAGCGATCCCGGTCCGGAGAGTGATTTCAGCCAGTGGACCTATACCGGACAGTACAACGTCGTTGCCGTGGCGGCGGCTTCGCTGGGCTCCGAGGTATCGATATTCTGGATAAAGACCAACCGGGAAATCCGGCGTTTGAAAAGCACTGATAACGGTCAGAACTGGGGCAGCGCCGAGTTGATAGGCTATTCGCCGACCACAGACATCAACGGCATGGCGGCGGCCTATAAAACGAACGGAGACCTGGCGATTTTCTACGCGGACCAGGCGACGCTGCACGTCAGGAAGAATGTCGGCGGGCAATGGCAATCACCTGGGGCCTGGGACAAGAGTACCGGCAATCTTTCCGGCGCTGCCTGCGTTTACGACGGCGACTGGAACCTGCTGGTAACCGGACAGGATGCCTCCGGTAACTACCGACTGTGGAGCCTGGTCTATGGTGATGGCGGCGATGTCGAAGCCGGCAGCTGGTCGGAGTTGAAGGAGATAGCGGCCGCGCCCTCGGGGGGTGATTTCGAGTTCCGGCAGGCGTTTCTGGACAAGCCCGATACCTACCGCTGCTTCTTCGTCGAGAAATTCACCGGTACGGAGTCGTATAACCGTCCTTTCTGGTCGCACTCCGTCCCCGGTACCGCCTTTATCGATAACCTGTGGCGGGAGCCCGTACCGTTCAACCTGTCCTCGGGGTACGGTCTGGCAATAGCCCACGACGATAATTACGCCTGGCTATCGAGCAACGACGGGGTATGGAGAGCCGGGCTGGCGGCGGAGAGTCTGGAGCTGACCGTCGACGTTACCGGATTGATATACGACAGCAATGTCGACGACGGGCGGCTGACTATCGAACTGAGAAACGACGATGGGCGGTACGCGGCACCGGGCGAGGGAGACTTGGGCGTTCTCGATATCGGCAGCGAGATAGAGGTAAATCCCGGTTACGTGACCGGTGCGGGTAACGAATACAGCACCGGGACGAGCTACAGTATCGAGGCGAGGGAACATACAAGTTCCGGCGGCAGGGCGGGATTCATCCTACAGGGGCGTGACGGCTGGGGGGCTCTGGAAGCCTGGCAAGCCAGATACCAGTTCCGGTGGAACAGGACCTCCGATGACATGAGTGTGAAAGATATCCTGGCTTTCATCTTCGCCAGGGCTGGACTGAAGCTGGAGGTAATTTCGCAATCATCAACGGTCACCTCTTTTTACCCCGACATTACCTTAAGCGCGGGCAGTGACGGTAAATCGGCGGTGCAGAAACTGCTTTCTCTCGTTCCCGATGTCCTGTTCATCGAAGGTAATACGGCTTATCTTGTCAATCCGCTGTCGTCGGACACTTCCGTATACAGCTATGGCGGTGGACACGCGCTGCTCGAGGGCAGATACAGGCGCAGTGCCCCGGGGATAAACAGAGTCCAGGTAGAGGGCTACGATTCGGTCGGTGGAGAACCCGTGATAAGGGACAGCTTTGCTTGGGATGATGTAGAAGTGGTATATGACCGCCTGAAGCAGGTGGAGGATAAAAACATCGGCAGCTCTGCCGAAGCCCAGCAGCGCGGCGATGCGATATTGCGTAAGTCGGAAATTGAAGCGGTCGACGGCAGCATTCTGGTGCCGGTAAACTGCGGCCAGCAGCTATACGACGTCATCGATATCACGGACGAGAGAGCCGGTCTCGACTCTGAGAAGAAAAGGGTACTCAGTATATTGCTGGGGTTCAATCCACAGCGGGGCGAGTATCACCAGCGATTGAGGCTGGGGGCAGTATAGGACAGCGGGAAGGAGCGGCAGAGATGAGGATGAAAAAAGGAGAGCTGAGGAGTTTTAATTCCGGGAACTATACGGCTACTATCCGGGTTTCCGGCAGTTATAAAGCCTATCTCGAAGACATCACCGTGGCCAGGAATTTACCTTCGGGGGAGATGATTACCGGCAGGAAAGTAGCCGTGCTGTTTTTCGATGAATACAGTCCGAAAGAGGCAGTGATAGTGGCTGTCTATTCCTGAATCTCCGATTCATCAAGTCGGGCGTTGAGATTTTTTATAGCCTTTAAAATTCTTTCTTCGGCCGCCAGTGCTTCGGAGGCCAGGTTTTTACGGTTTATTGCCCTCCCTGACATGGCACGCAAATTGGCGACGTATTTCCGAACGTTATGCAGGCTCTCGGGTTCTATGACTATATCTTCGGGCATTCTCGGTGAGATGTCGGGGTACATTTCCGGCTCGGGCTTCTGAGTTTCCTCAGTCTTCCTTAGACGGTTGCGGGCGCACCCCGGGGGGTAGCTGCTTTTTCTTTCTACAGGAAACTCCGGGTGAACGGGATTTTCAGGCTTGTGAACCGGCGGTTTTGTTGTCGGTGACTCCGAAGTCGAGGGTTCATGGGGGGTGGGTTCTATTTTCCAATGCGGGATTTTCTTTTTAGGGGTCGGTTGGTTATCCGCGTTTTCTACGAGACGCATCAGGATGCGGTTCTGCTGCTCGGCACCTTTTTGCAGCTCATGAGAGGCAGCGTTCAGGCCTTGGATAGCGCCAGTATGGCTGGAGAGATGGGTGGCGTATTTCTCGATGGCTCGAGAGAATTTAGTGAGAGCCTGCTCGGTATCCGCCATCTTCTGTTCCGTTTGTTTCATCCGGTTGGATAATGCAGGTTCCGTGTAAACCTCTTCGTGTGTGGTGGCACCGGATGTCCGCAGGGAAAAAGATTGTATCCAGCGGGCCAGTTCCTTCCAATATAGAATGGAACCAAGCAGCAAGAAAAATACAATAGTGTATATTACGCTGTACTGACTCTGAAAGATAAAAGAGAGGGCTGAATCCGCTCCAGAGCCCAAAGGAGGCGACCAGGGGAGAACTCCTCTTGCGAAGAGGAATCCCGAGGCGCCGGCCAGGATGAGAATTATCATTAATATAGCACGTTTCATAATGGGCACCAATTCACGTCTTGCATTCTGGCATCGATGACAGGCAGGGTTTTACAGACGGTGGGGAATGTGATTCTAGGTGAGCTCACCGATCAGTGACTTGAGGCGTTCCATTAACGACTCTTTAAACTCGTTAAACTCCTCCCTGGTAATATAGTCACCGGTTGCTGCCTGAGAACGGGCGAGGTTTTGCATCATTACCGGCATATTCCGCTGGGCGGCTTCAAACAGCGTACGGGACTGGTCATTGGCTACCAGTTTATTTAATATCAGACGCAAATTACGCCTGATGTTCTCTTCGGTCATATCCAGCTCGGTCGCAATCTGCTCGATAGTATTACCGCTGGCAATGCTGTTAAGTATTTTCGATTCCTGAGGCGCTAGGGTAGCCAGGAGGTCGTCGAGTTGCTTGCTCAGCAGGCTCATGTCTTCAAACTCGATGAGAATCCTGGAGGCTATCTCGGGAATGAGCAGTGATTCCAGTATGGGCTGGCTGCCTTGAGAGACGACGCGGATGATATCCAGCAGGTATTCGGGGTCGGAATTTTTCGTCAGGCAGGCGCTGGCGCCGCTTTTTATCGCCGAAAACAACAGGTCGTTATTGGCCTTCTCCATGATGAGGATTATCGCTACCGAGGGCAGGCTTCTCTTGATACGGCAGGTAATTTCGGGGCCGTCGTATTTGCCGTTATGCATGCTTAGGACGGCGATATTCGGAGGATTTGCCGTAATGTGAGTGTAGGCGTCCTCGTTATTGGTCGTCTCTCCGATAACTTCGAAATCATCTTCACCCGAGAGAATGAAGTGGATCCCCTCGCGGAAAAGGACCTGGGGGTCTGAAAGAAAAACTTTAGACTTTTCCATAAATAATATCTCCCGGCTAGCTAGTAACTTTTATTAACTTATCTTAACACTAAATGTACCATAGAATCATAAATTTGAGTCTATGAATGGTTAAAATTTCATAAAGATAATCTAAAATTTTAATAAAGAAAGAGCGCTCTGTGTTTATCAGTTAAAAACGGGCGAAAACGTTGCTTACGAGCCCGCGGGACGGATGAATTTATAGCCGATGCCGTGTTCGGTGACGATGATGTTGGGCGATTCTATATTATCCTCCAGCTTCTGCCTGAGATGCTGGATGTGTACGCGCAGGAGGTCTCTGGCATCGACGTAGGAATCTCCCCAGACCTTGGTAAGCAGGCTTTCGTGAGATAATATCCTCCCTTCGTTTCTAATCAGGTGATATAGCAGCTTTCTTTCCGTGGAGGTGAGTTTTACCAGGTTACCGTCCAGCATCACCTCGTTGCGGTTGAAATCTACGGAAAGCTTGCCGCTGATAAAGGGCCGTTCTTCATCGGTTACCGGCAGTCCCTGAGCTCTACGCAGGACTGCCTGCACCCGGGCAATCAACTCTATGTGACTGAAGGGTTTGGTGATATAGTCGTCCGCGCCCAGTTCCAGGCCACGGGCAATATCGGTATCCTCACCCCTGACCGTAAGCATCAGCACCGGTACGTCTGAGAAGCGGCGTATCTCTTTAAGAACCTGATAACCGTCAACATCGGGCAGGCCGATATCGAGGATGACGACATCCGGGCTTTCCGTCTCAACCAGTTCAAGTCCTTTATTCCCGCTGCTCGCCGAGATAACGGTGGTGCCGCTCCAGCGTAGTTGAAAGCATAGCGAAACGACTTCGATAATTCCAGGATCGTCTTCGATAACCAATACTTTCATTTCGCTCCTTAGTATTAGATATCCTGTTTTTTAACACGTGCCGGAAGCGTGAAAGAGAAGGTACTGCCCTTGCCCGGTTGGCTCTCGACCCATATTTTGCCGCCATGAAGCTCCACAACCTGTTTTGCCAGGGCAAGCCCGAGTCCCAGTCCGGGATGGCGTTGCCGGTCGGCGTTGAGTCGGCTGTAGGGCTTGAAAAGACGGGGCAACTCTTCGGGGTCGATGCCGATACCTGAATCCTGTACTTCCACCAGTATCTCGGTGTCACGACTGCGGGCCCTGAGGACGATATTGCAGCCTTCCGCGGAGAATTTGGTGGCATTATTCAGCAGGTTGAGGACCACCTGTTCCAGGCGCTGTCCGTCACCGCGGATGATGGGCAGTGAGGGGGGTAAATCGAGCTCTAGGTACTGTCCCTTACCCTGGATGAGCGGGCTTATCTGCATTCCCGTACCCCGGAGGAGAGATTTGAGATCCACCGGCTCAAGTTGGAGCTGGATTTCACCGGTGCCGGTCTTAACGATATCCAGTAACTCGGCGAGTCTGTTTTCCAGGGTGTTGGCGTTCTGGATAATCGTCTGGATGAGTCTCCGGTGGGAATGATCACCGCCGGCTTCAAGCTCTTCTGCCAGTAAACCGGCAGCGGCGATTATGGAAGTGAGGGGAGTTTTCAGTTCGTGGCTGAGGGTATCAATAAATCTCAGCCATTCTTCTTCCTTGGTTTCTATAGCGGACATCAAATCCCAACCTTCTTTGGCGGCATTGGATTTAGTTAAAATGTATCACTTTTCATGTTGCACATCAAGCGATATATGCCGGACACGGTTTTTTTATAGTCAGATGCCGCTAAAGAAAAGGATTGGTAGCTATTTCTTGACCTCTTGAGCCATGCCCCTGGCGATGCTCTTTATCAGGCTGAGGATACCGATAACGGCACGTTGCACCTCCACTGGCTCTTCAGCCAGCATCTTGGCAACATAGGGGTCAAGTTGTCTGCCGGCGTACCTTGAACTGCCATCCTCGGCAACTCCGGAGCTCTGCGGTGAGAGAAATCCGGCCAAAGTAAACAGTTCGTCCTCGTCGAAGCCCAGGGGTTTGGCGATTTTACGCAGTATTCGCGCTGACGGGAAACGTTCGCCCCTTTCGATGCGCCCCAGGTGGGAGGAAGATACGCCGGAGGCTTTAGCGAGTTCCTGCAAAGTCAGGGGAACCGTTATCCTCTGCTGCTTGAGGATTTTACCCAGGTCATTATTACCATAATCCATGATGACATTATATTTTGCCAATTGGCAAATGTCAACACTTTTTTGTGCTTATTCTTGGCAAATTAGCTATAATTTATGAAAATTTTATGTATTTTAACAGGTTTCTTGACGCATATGAAGGCTATTAATATAATTGGTGAGGTGGCTTGTCAGATTTTCTATCCGGCGAGAGTAAGCGGGAATTTTTAGTCCGGTAACTTTCCAGGCTAGCAATCTATAATAAATATAAAGGAAGGCTTTGTGCCCGATAAATATGACGTAATCATAGTAGGTGGCGGTCCCGCGGGTATTTTTGCCGCACTGCAGCTGTGCCAGGTCGAGGGAATCAGCATCCTGCTGGTGGAGAAGGGAAAGGATATCAGCCAGCGGCGTTGTCCGGTACGTGATACCGATGGCTCCTGCATCGAGTGTTTGCCCTGCAATCTGGTCTGCGGTCTGGGCGGTGCGGGGGCTTTCAGCGACGGCAAGCTGGTGCTTTCGTCGCAGGTAGGGGGACACCTGGCTGAGTACCTCGGTAACGAAGCCATCGAACGCCTTATCCAGAGCGTCGATGATCTGTATTTAAAGTTTGGTGCCTCCAGGAACCTGTACGGGGAAGGTCCCGACGTCGAGAGAATCAGCCGTCAGGCAGAAAAAGCCGGACTGAAACTGATACCGACGCCGGTTCGCCATATGGGCACGGAGAGCTGCTATTCCGTCCTCCGGGCAATGCAGGAATACCTGATGCCGAGAATCGAGTTCAAGCTCAGCACGATGGCGACGAAGACCATTGTCGAAGGCGGGCAGGTCAGGGGTATCGAAACCGATGACGGCTCCAGGTACTATTGCCGTTACCTTATCCTGGCGCCGGGCAGGGAGGGTGCCGACTGGTTTTCGCGCGAAGCCGAACGCCTGAAATTGACGATGCGTAATAATCCGATAGACGTGGGAGTGAGGGTGGAGTTGCCGGTAAAAATAATGCAGGAAATTACTGATGTACTTTACGAAGTAAAGCTAGAATATTACTCGAAGAGTTTTAACGACCGTATAAGGACTTTTTGCATGTGTCCTGCCGGCGAGGTAATCGTGGAGTCTACTGGAGGCACGGACCCGGTCGTTACGGTAAACGGACACAGCTACTCGGGCTGGAAGAGCGATAATACCAACTTCGCTCTGCTGGTAAGCACCGATTTCACCAAGCCTTTTCATGAGCCGATTGCCTACGGCAAATACCTTGCCAGACTGGCCAATCTGCTAGGAGGAGGGGTGCTGGTCCAGCGTCTGGGGGATCTTCTGGATGGGCACCGTTCCACGCCGGAAAGGATTGAAAAGGGGCGGGTAAAGCCAACCCTGAAGAGCGCCGCCCCGGGAGATTTAAGCTTTGCCCTGCCGTACCGCCACCTGACGGGACTGGTGGAAATGTTGCAGGCGATGGATAAGATGATACCCGGCGTGGCTTCGTCGGATACTCTCCTTTACGGACTGGAGGTCAAGTTTTATTCCTTTCGTCCCGAGCTCAGTTCGTGCCTGGAGACCGAAGTAGCTAACATGTTCGCGGTGGGTGACGGCACGGGAGTTAGTCGCGGTCTGGTACAGGCTTCAGCGGCGGGTATGGTGGCGGCGGTAGAGATACTGAACAGGATTGAAAAGGAGTAAGCAATCGAACGATATATGGGGTTAGCCTTCTTGACATGGTGAAAAAAGCCATTTACAATATATATAGCTTTTTAAAAAGTTATTTATCTAGGGTTATTCGGGGGTAAAAGCTGTAACGGCTGAGCCCCTTATATATTCAAAGAAAATCAACATAGAATTGGAAGGGATGTGATGTTGCTTGGCTGAAGTTACGGCTGAAGATGAAGAGAGCTTCGATAGTTTACTGAAACGATTTAACCGGAAAGTACAGCAGGACGGTATTCTTGCCGAATTGCGACGTCGCGAACATTACGAGAAACCCAGTATAAAGCGCAAGCGGAAGAAAGCCGCCAAGAGGCGTGGCGCCGCCAAAGCCTCGAGGATGTCACGGCGTTAGTCAATCTCGTTTATCCTGAAATATTACATCGGCATTTAGCTGGTTACTCATGGAGCAATAATTGACTCTCAGAGAAAAATTTTCCGACGACCTCAAGAAGGCGATGAAATCCGGCGATACCGTAAAACGCAGCACGCTGAGGATGTTGATGTCCGCTATCAACAACGCGGAAATAGCCAAGAGAGCCCCGCTTGAAGACGGTGATATCCTCGGGGTAATTGCCAAGGAAATCAAGCAGCACCGGGAAAGCATCGATTCGTTCCAGCAGGGCAATCGGCCTGACCTGGTAGCCAAAGAGGAAGCGGAGCTGGCAATTTTACAAGCGTACTTACCTGAGCAGATGACGCGTGAAGCCATTGTGGGAGAAGCCAAAAAAGTTATCGCGTCGCTGGGGGCTCAGGGACCGGGCGATAAAGGGAAGGTGATGCAGCAGCTGATGCCTGGACTCAAGGGCAGGGCGGACGGGAAAGAGATAAACGCGGTGGTGACGGAGCTGCTGGGGCGGTAAAAAAGCCATTATCTCTGTCAAAGATTTTCCTGTATAAGGATATTCCGGATTTTCAGTTCACCGGAGGTAAATCTTTTAATAATTTCCTGTGCTTTTTCAGGATTTTCCTCTTTGATTAAATCCGATATTTTATGGAGCAGCGTAATTGCCTGGTTTTCAATATCTATTATGGCCCTGGTTCGACCGTACCACCAGGCACCCGCACCGACCACGATAACCGCCAGTGTTCCCCAGAGAAATGCCATGGCGACCTCCGATAAGTTTTATCAGTTTTTTCCGCTTAAGGCTTTTTCCATTTCAGTGCATAATCGTTTATTGCTGTTGCCTGTATCTATTATAGACCATGGCAATATCTGAGAGGTATCCCACTTTTGGTGGATATAATAGTCCGTGTCGATATGATGAGTAGCGATGGCTTTTCGCCAGCTGGAAAGGGATATTTCGTCAATACTCGCTAACACTTCAGCCAGTCCAGTATCGCCACGGGCAAGAGTCCCCTGGACATGACTCCAGGCGGGGCTCTCGGTTTTCAGGATGATTCCTCGAACGGGCAGGCTTTTTTTCAGGAGTGCCAGACGATGGTTAAGCACGTCCAGCGGTGCTATGGGCAGCCACTGGAAGGGCGTCCCTGCCTTGGGGACAAAAGGGGTGACATTGAGGTTAAGCCGGGTGCCGTAGCGGTATTTATCCAGCCTGGCTTTGATTGAAAGTACCAGTTTGATAATGTCCTCGATATCATTGTCGGTTTCCGTGGGCAGGCCAATCATGAAATAGAGCTTGAGGTTCTTAAAACGGTGCCCGCCGACCATATCCGCCACTTCCAGGATATCGTTATCGGAGACCCCTTTATTGATAAGCCGGCGGAGTCGTTCCGAGCCAGCCTCCGGGGCAAGGGTAATCGTGTTGGCGTTTCCCCTGGCCAGCAAGGATATAATTTCTCTAGAGAGAGAGCCGATGCGCAGAGAGCTTATGGACAATTGAGCGCCCATGCGAATGAGATTATCGAGTAAGTCGACAATATGGGGATGGTCGGTAACGGCGGGCCCGACCAGGCCGATATGCTTGCGAAGCCGGAGCCCCTCTTCCGCCTGTTGCGTAAGACTGTCTACCGAGCGGAAGCGCATTGGAGAAAATATGCTGTTCACCAGACAGAAACGGCAACCCCGCTGGCAGCCCCTTTCCACCTCGATGAGGAAAAGGTCTTTAAGTTCCGTATCCGGCGTTAAAACCACAGAGGTTGTGAAAATTTTATCGATATCCTTTACATACTGGCGGACAACGGGATTTTTAGGAGGACGGGCGGGTACGTAGATACCGGGCAGAACGGCTAATGCCTTCAGTAAATCGTCACGGTTGCCCCCTATATCCTCAGCAAGCACCAGGAGCATGGCGGGCAGTATCGATTCGGCCTCGCCGACGCCGAAGCAGTCAAAGAATGGTGCCAGCGGTATCGGATTGGCGGTAATGCAGGGCCCCCCGGCTATGACCAGAGGGTGAGTCTCGTCGCGCTCGGCGGCGCGGAGGGGAATACCGCTGGCCCTTAATATGGAAACGATGTTGAAATAGTCCAGTTCATATGAAATAGAAAAAGCCAGCACGGAGAAGTCGGCGAGCGGACGGCGTGATTCCACGGATACGGGCGGTTTATTTTTATCTGCATTTTCTTTTTCCCAGAAAACCCTCTCGCAAACGACATCATCATAGTCGTTTAAGAGCTTATAAATGGCGTGAATACCGAGGTTGGACATCCCCAGGTAATAGGAATTGGGATAGATAAGGGCAACGGATAATTTACCTCCCCAGTCTTTAGTGATGGTACCGTTCTCACGCGAAATGATGTCTGGCGGTAACCTGGTTTTATCTCTCGTCGGCATGTCCAAATTATATCGTCTTTAGGGCGGGAATGCTATCTATCAGTTTGCGTGAGGCTGAATACGGGTGATATAATTGGCGCGTGAAAACTCGCCCCGTTAAAACCCCGGAGGTTCGTCATGAAGATCAGTCGTGAAGAGGTACTGCACATCGCCCGTCTGGCGCGGATAGCCCTCAACGAAAAAGAGATAACCCGACTCAGCGAGCAGCTTTCCAATCTACTGGACAACTTCGAGATACTACAGCGGGTAAACACCGATAACGTACCTCCGACGGCTCAATCGGTGGATTTACAGAGCGTTACGCGCGATGATGATGTAACTCCCTCTTTCCCGCCCGAAGATATATTGGCGAACGCGCCCCGGAGGGACGAGGACTGCTTCCGGGTGAAACCGGTGCTGGAATAGGATTGCCGAATGCAGGTAACGATAAAAGAAGCTTCAAAACTGCTGAAAGACAAAAAGATATCATCGATCGAACTGACGTCAGAATATCTGGAACGTATCGATTCGGTAGAATCTAATCTTCGAGCGCTGGTAACGGTTACCGGCGAGCAGGCTCTGGAGCAGGCGAGGAAGGCTGATGAGGTTATCGCCGCGGGTAAAAACGGCCCGCTGACCGGCATACCCATTGTCATCAAGGACAACATGTGTACCCGGGGCGTGCGGACGACCTGCTCCTCGAAAATGCTGGAAAATTTCATTCCTCCGTATGATGCTACTGTCGTTGAGAAGCTTAATGCGGCGGGAATGGTCATGGTGGGCAAGTCCAACCTGGATGAATTCGCCATGGGGTCGTCGACGGAAAACTCGGCGCTTTTTACCACCCGCAATCCCTGGGACACGGACAGGGTGCCGGGCGGCTCCAGCGGAGGTTCGGCGGTAGCGGTGGCTGCCGGCGAGGCGGTCTGCGCCGTCGGCTCGGATACCGGGGGCAGCATCCGCCAGCCCGCGGGCTTTTGCAGCGTGGTGGGGATGAAGCCCACCTACGGCAGGGTAAGTCGCTACGGGCTGGTGGCTTTCGCCAGCTCGCTCGACCAGATAGGGCCGCTGACCCAGGACGTCACCGACTGCGCCCTGCTGATGAACGCTATCGCCGGGTATGACCAGCGCGATTCGACATCCATCCCCGAGCCGGTGCCCGATTACACTAAGTCACTTAAAACCGACCTGAAAGGAATGCGACTCGGCGTGCCGAAGGAATATTACGTCGAGGGAATGCAGTCGGGAGTGTCCGACGCCATTCAAACTGCCCTGAAAAAACTCGAGGAACTGGGTGCGGTCATCGAGGAGACATCGCTGCCCCACACCCCGTACGCCCTGGCGGTCTACTACATCATCGCCCCCTCGGAGGCATCGGCCAACCTGGCGCGCTACGACGGCGTGAAGTACGGCTACTCGTACGAAGGCGACACCATGTGGGAATCGCTGGAAAAAACGCGGGAGAACGGCTTCGGGCCCGAGGTGAAACGGCGCATCATGCTGGGCACCTACGCCCTTTCCGCCGGCTACTACGACGCCTGGTATTTGAAAGCCCAGAAGGTGCGTACCCTGATACGACGCGAGTTCGATGCCGCTTTCGAGAAATACGACGCCCTGATTACCCCCACCTCCCCCACCGTCCCCTTCAGGATTGGGGAGAAGATGGACGACCCGCTCGCCATGTACCTCAGCGATATCTGCACCCTGCCGGTGAATATCGCCGGGGTGCCGGGGATATCCATACCCGCCGGCTTCAGTGAAGGCCTCCCCGTGGGCATGCAGGTAATCGGTAAGCCCTTCGGCGAAGAAGCAATGCTGCTTATAGCCTACGCCTACGAACAGGCCACGGAATGGCATAAGAGGAGGGCAGAGGTTTAGGGGGTAAGGGGGGATGAAGATGAAATTTTCAATAGCCCTTTTAGCTTTACTGGTCGGACTTTCAATTGGAGGGTGTACAAGTTCTACATCCACAGTTCTCAATTCACAAACGGCACAAGAAACCAGTGTTCCAAATTCCCCAACGTCACCGGAAACCACCATCGATTATTCGGATTTATTTATCACAGGTGAATTACCAGACAATTCATCAAAAATCACCTTTTCAGAGTTTGAATCAAGGCGCGGTCAAAAACTACCTGTTCCGGCTTATCTACCTCAGGGATATGAAATAAAGGAAATTTATTACTACCTATTTGATATCTACTTAGTTTTAATATCCGACCAGCCGGTACAATGGACAGGAAACCAGTACCGCTGCCGATTGGCTTTCGTTACCCAATGGGGAGGTGTTTCAGGGGGTTTTAAATGGCTTGCGGGTAAAGGCGAATTTCAATATTTATCGGGTACGAATAATTTATGCGTACTCGTAAATGAAGACGATGTACAAATATTATGGTGGCAAAACTACAGCACTTATAAAGAAGGATATGAGCGAAGAACTGCTTTATTGAGCCTTTATGCCAACCGGCAATTACCCAAAGATGAATTAATACAAATCGCGTTATCGGTCCCCGAGATGTTGCCTCCCACTAAGCCTAAGCCTGAATCTACGGCAACACCGAGACCAGCAACACATTCCCCGGATGAGCCACCCCCTTTCACTCAAATACCTCCGGATTCAGGATTGCCCTAATGTTAGGATGGTTAAGAAACGTCAATCCCCCGCTCTAACAGCCGGATAACGCGAGGGCGGTCGGGTGGGAATAGATAACTAAAAATGGGGGAGGGTGGGCACCAAATGATAATGGAAATCGGTAGCCAGTGGTACAACCGCATCGCGTCTGATATCAGCGGGCACCAGCTGTCGCTGGGACGGAAAGACTCCAAGAAATACAGGCTCGATCAGCTCCTTCGCATCGCCAGGAGAATCGACGATTTCTCCGGAATGTGCGGGGAGTGCCAGGGATACCAGAAGGAAATATCCGCGCTGGTACAGGATCTGAGCATGATGGTCCAGATGCCCGATAAGGAAGCCACGAAAAGATATTTCCAGGCAATTGAGAAGCTGACCGGGCACCTGAAAAATGTCCATAAGCTGGTGGACAAAGGGCATTATATGGGCATGGGTATCGGCATCGGGATGGCGGTCGGGGTGGGGATTGGCTCGGCACTCGGTGCTGCCCTTGACAACCCGGGTATCGGTACCGGCATCGGTGCCGGGCTGGGACTGGCTATCGGCGCCTTCCTCGATAAGAGAGCCAGGGACGAGGGGAAGGTTATCTGAGAACTTTCCATAAAAAAGGCTACTCAAGACTCTCCACCTATGCTATAATGGTTTCATATATTTTTGATAGAGGTAGTGAGGAGGCACTGAGATGTTAAAAGATATCTTAAAAGTGCTGGAAAACGACGCCCATACTACGTCGAAACAGATTGCCACCATGACCGGGGCATCTCCTGCCGACGTTACAAAGACAATCAAGCAGGCGGAGAAGGACCGCATTATCCTGAAATATAAAGCCGTGGTCAACTGGGACAGGATTGAGGATGAGCAGGTCTGGGCTTTGATAGAAGTGAAGGTTACCCCGGAACCGGAAGCCGGATTCGATTCCATTGCCGGACGCATCGCCCAGTTCCACCAGGTAAGGTCGTTATATCTTGCCTCCGGTACGTACGACCTGCTGCTGGTCGTCGTCGATAAGTCCGAGCGTTTGATAGCGGAATTCGTTTCCCAGAACCTGTCCCATATCGAAGGAGTCCAGGGCACGGTATCGCATTTCGTGCTGAAGCGTTATAAAGAAGATGGCGAGCTGTTAAATGGCGGCGAAGCGGTAAAACGGGAGCCGGTGGTATTATAACCGCTGGTTACAGGGGAGTGAATATCCTTGAAACAGACCGGTAAAAGAAGACAAAAAAGGAAGATTATCTCGGAGAGGGCGAACCGTCTTTCGCCGTCGGGGATACGCAAGTTCTTCGATTTACTCGCTTCCATCGAGGGGGTTATCTCCTTGGGAGTGGGCGAGCCCGATTACGCCACGCCCTGGCATATCAGCGAGGCGGCAGTAAAATCGCTGGAGAGGGGATATACCATGTATACCTCCAATTCCGGCATCCTGGAACTGCGGCAGGAGACAGCTAAATACCTCGAGGGGATATACGGCATTAAATACGAGCCTGTCGGCGAAATATTGATGACCGTGGGCGTTTCCGAGGCGCTGGACCTGGCGATGCGGGCGATACTTAATCCGGGTGACGAAGTTATCATTCCCGACCCTCATTACGTCGCTTATCCTTCCTGTGTTATCCTGGCCGGCGGCGAGCCGGTGTTCGTGCCGACTTCCGAGAAGGAAAGCTTCGAGGTTGATGCCGACGATATTGAATCAAGGATTACCCCCAAAACACGCGCTATTTTATTAGGATATCCCGCCAATCCCACCGGGGCGGTGATGAGCCGGGAAAAGCTACTGGCGATTGCCGACGTCGCCCGCCGTCATAAGCTCATGGTCGTTTCCGATGAAATCTATGCCAGGCTTACCTATGGTGTCGAGCATACCTGCTTCGCCGGGCTGCCCGGCATGCAGGCCAATACGGTACTGCTGGGCGGTTTTTCCAAGGCTTATGCAATGACCGGATGGCGCATCGGGTACGCGGTAGCGCCGCGCGATATCATCGCCGCCATGACCAAGATACACCAGTACACGATTATGAGCGCCCCCACCATGGCGCAGGTAGCCGCCATCGAAGCATTGAAGTCCGGCGAGTCCAGTGTGCAGGAGATGGTAGAGGACTACAACCGGCGCCGCATGGTGATAGTTAAGGGATTCTGCGATATAGGTTTAAGCTGCTTCGAGCCGAAAGGGGCGTTTTATGCCTTCCCGTCGATAGCCGTAACCGGCATGACATCGGAAGAATTTTCCGAGAAGCTCCTCATCGAGGAGAGAGTAGCCGCGGTGCCGGGTTCGGCGTTCGGGGAATGCGGGGAGGGCTATATACGCTGCTGCTACGCTACCTCGCTGGCGGATATCGAGGAAGCTCTGAACCGCATGGAGCGTTTTGTAAAAAAGCACCGGAAGTAACCGGCGCTCCGCAGCATCCTTTACGTCTCCACCACGAAATCAAAAGTCGCTTTCTGGGAATCCTGCATCTCGGCCACGTTCATCAGCGTCTTTTCTTCGAATATCGGGTCGGTAACATTTCGTGCCTCACCGGGGAAAAATAGCTGGGTGGTCAGCACCGGCGAGCTTTCGCTGGCGCGTACCTTGGCATGGACATGAGCGGCGCGGAAGAGGTATTCCTTCGGTCTTACCGTTTCCAGATGGTAATAACCGTTTTCGTCGGTATATTGGTGACCGCGGAGGTTATAGCCCTCGTTATCGTACTGGCCGTTGCCGTCGGCATGCCAGAAATCGAGCCAGGCACGGGCAACGGGATTGCCTTCGGTATCGAGGACGCGCCCCTCTAAAACCAGCTTCCTGCCGGGCGTGCCCGGTGAGGCGATACTGCGGCGTTCCGGGGAACCGGCCTTATAGTACGGGCCTTCTTCTACAGACGCTGTAAGCTCAAGGCGTTCTTTACCGGCACTCATGGCTTTTACCCCAGCCCTATCCTTTCCCGGACTTGGGCCAGCTTTTCTCTGGCGATAGGGGTTGCTTTGTCCGCCCCTTTTTTCAGAATACTCTCGAGATAGCTGGGGTCGGCGGTGATTTCCGCATAACGTTTCTGCACCTGACGTAAAGTCTCCACGACCACCTCACCAAGGGCTTTCTTGAAATCGCCGTAGCCCTTGCCATGAAAGCGGTTCTCGATGTCGTTCCGGCTCTCGCCGGTAATGGTCTGGTAGATGGTCAGCAGGTTGAAAATACCGGGGCGTGACTCGTCGAAGACGACATCTCGCTGTGAATCCGTCGTTGCCCGCATGATTTTCCGGCGGATCACATTTTCGGAGTCAAGCAGGGCGATGGACTGGCCGCTGCCGCCCTCGCTCTTGCTCATTTTCCTGGTGGGGTCTTCAAGCCCCATGATGCGGGCGCCAACCTCGCCGGTAACCGGTTCTGGCAGCTTGAAAGTCTCTCCATAGATATAGTTAAAACGCTGGGCGACATCCCGCGTAAGTTCGACGTGCTGTTTCTGGTCGTCGCCCACGGGGACAATATCGGTATCATAGAGCAGAATATCGGCTGCCATCAGCGAAGGGTAGTCGAATACCCCCACGCTGACCTGCTCCTTCTGCTCCTCGACTTTTTCTTTGTACTGCGTCATCCGCTGCATCCAGCCCATCGGGATATAGCAATTGAGTATCCAGGCGAGCTCGCTGTGTTCGTGGACGTGCGACTGCTGGAAGAGGATTGATTTATCCGGGTCGATGCCGGAAGCGATAAGCATGCCGGTCTGTTCGCGGATATACTGCTTCAGTTCGGCTGGTTCAACGTATTCGGTGATGGCATGCAGGTCCACGATGCAAAAAACGTTATCGTACTCGTCCTGCTCGGCAGCCCACCGGCGGATGGCGCCCAGGTAGTTCCCAAGTTGCGGGCTCCCGCTGGGTTTGATGCCGGAAAATACACGCTTTTTCATCAATGCCTCTCTTCTGTCTTACATCTTCTCGGGGGCGTCCATGCCCATCAGGTTAAGTGTCCTGCCCAGCACCAGCTTGGCGGATTTAACGAGTTTGAGCCGTGCCGCGGTAAGCTCTCTGTTCGCCGAGACAACACGGCATTGTTTATAAAAACTGTGAAAGACGGTGGCCAGGTCTTGCGCGTAATAGGTGAGGTGATGCGGCTCCAGGGAGTTGCAGATAAGCTCCACCATTTCCGGCAGGAGCAGCATCTTGCGGATGAGGGCAAGCTCCGGCTCCGAGGTAAGCAGAGAGACATCACCGTTATCACTGGCGGCGCCTTTTTCCTGGGCTACACGCAATATGCTGGCGATGCGGGCATGTGCGTACTGGACATAGTAGACCGGATTGTCCGCCGATTGCTTTTTCGCCAGCTCCATGTCGAAGTCCATCTGGCTGTCAGCGGTGCGGCAGAGGAAGAAGAAGCGGCAGGCATCGACACCTACCTCGTCGATAAGCTCTCTCAGGGTAACGATATCCCCACTGCGCTTGGAGATTTTAACAATCTCGCCACCGCGACGCAGGGTAACCATCTGGTGGACAATCATACGGAGCCTCTCGGGGTCGATACCCAGAGCCCCGACGACGGCCTTGAGTCGGGAGACATGCCCCATGTGGTCGGCGCCCCAGATATTGATAACCTCGTCAAATTTGCGCTCGATGAACTTATTGTAGTGGTAGGCGATATCGGCGGCGAAATAGGTCGGTGAGCCATTGCCGCGGACGACCACGTTGTCTTTGTCCTCGCCGAGAGCCGTGGAGACGAACCAGGTAGCGCCCTCCCTCTCGGCGAGATAACCGTTCTCGCGGAGCATCTTAACCACCTTGTCGAACTGGCCGTTCTCATAGAGTGTCTTCTCGCTGTACCACACATCGAATTCCACACGCAACCGCTCCAGGTCCTGCTTTGTTCCATCCAGGATTTTCGCCAGACCCAGTTGCCCCAGGTTTTCGACAGCCTCGGCATCCGGTATCTTCAGGAAACGGTCGCCTTCTTCCCTGATAATCTCAGCAGCAAGGTCGGTCATATAGTGTCCCATGTAGCCCTCGGCGGGCATATCGACGTCTTTACCGAGGCCTTGCTGGTAGCGGGCATAGAGAGACTGCCGGAAAGAGTCCATCTGGCTGCCCGCATCGTTGAAATAATACTCTTTAACGACGTTGTAATTCCCGGCAGTCATGACATTGCAGAGCGTGCTGCCGAGGACGGCGCCGCGGCCGTGCCCGACGTGTAGCGGGCCGGTGGGATTGATGCTGACGAACTCTATCTGGATGCGGCTGCCTTTTCCGATATCGATATTACCGTATTTTTTCCCGCTGTCCAGGATAACGTCTACCTGGTCGCTGAGCCACCGGCTGTCGAGCGTGAAATTGATAAATCCGGGCGGGGCGACGGCAACGTTACCGATTTGCGGTGAGGTCTTGATAAAGGCGGCTATCTCGCCGGCGATTTCCAGAGGGCTGGTACCGACCGCCCTGGCCAGCTTGAGGGAAATACTCGAAGCGTAATCGCCGTGTTCTGGATTCTGGGGTCTTTCGATGACGATTTCGGGCAGGGTAACGGCGGGCAATTTACCGGTGTTCTGGGCTTCCAGAATAGCGGTTTTAATGATCTCGGCTATTGTATCTCTGGGCGTCAATACTTTATTTCCTGTATCGTTGCTAAACTTACTCAGAAATTATAACATAATAGGTAATAAATGATAAGCAGGTAATAACGTATAATACGGGACGGTGAATGGTAGACGAACTGGTTCTTGATGTTAAAGAAAAGCGGGATGTTTCAGAGAGGGAATACTGGGAAATACTGGACCTTTGTAGCCGGGCATACGGATTGGATTATCAGCCTTTCCTCAAGACTTTTTACAGTGCCACCCACATTCTGGGACGATATCGTAGAGAACTGGTAACGCACGCTCTCTGGATACCACGATGGTTGCAGTACCCCGGTCTTCCGCTCTGGCGGGCGGCCTACGTGGAAGCGGTCGCCACTGACGAGCGATACCGTAATCGTGGCTTCGCATCGATAGTAATGCAGAGACTGGCGCGAGAAATCAAGGATTACGATATCGGCGGGCTATGCACCGGTGCCTCTATTAATTTGTATTTAAGATTAGGCTGGCAATTATGGCAGGGGCCTCTTTTCATCAGGAAGTCAAATGGTATAATGGCCACTCCGGAGGAAAGAGGAGTAATGGTTCTTGTTCTACCAGAGACACCGAGGATTGACTTAGAGATGCCGCTTTCTGCAGAATGGCGGGAGGGTGAGTTGTGGTAGAGAGCACTAAAAGGAGGATACCGGAAACATGAAACGTATATTAACGACAGTTATGGTTATATTACTTATTCTATCCTTTTTCCTGGCCGGATGCGGAGGGGGACCGGCACTGGAGAATATAAACTGGATATTACTGTCTTACGGTGATCCGGAGACCCCTTTTGCTGTCTTATCGGATACCGAGATTACGGTGCGTTTCAACCAGGGGACGCAGCAGATACGGGGTAATAGTGGATGCAACTGGTATACCGGTGAATATGAAATAAAAGGGAATAATCTCTTGATAAAGGGTCCCTTTGCTGTTACTGAGATGTGGTGCGGGAATGAGGTGGACACGCAGGAAAAAGCATACCTGGAGATTTTACTCGCCGCTGAGAGCTACGAAGTCGGCAGCGATATACTGGAGATATTTAGTGGTGACGATGTTCTCTACTTCGGGCGGGAAGAAACCGATTGACAACATACACAATTGTTAGCATGATGTATACAATAATAATTAATGTGGTATACGTAGAGACCCTGATATGAGCAGTATTATTACATGTGAGCATGTCGTCAAGCGTTACGACGGTGTTGTAGCCGTTGACGACCTCAGTTTCTCTGTCGAAGAGGGCGAGATATTCGGCTTGATTGGCCCTAACGGTGCCGGCAAGACCACCACCATCAGGATGATGATGGACATTATCAAGCCTGATTCGGGCGAGGTGACCGTCTTCGGCGAGAAACTGGGTGAAACTACGAAAAACAAGCTCGGTTACATGCCCGAGGAAAGGGGACTGTATAAGAAACTGAGGGTCCTGGAATCAATCACTTACCTCGCCTCGCTTAAAGGCATGGACCGGCGCTTGGTACCGGAAAAAGCTGATAAGTTGCTCGGTCGCACAGGTATGCTGGCCACCAGGGGCAAGAAAATCGAGGAAATGAGCAAGGGTATGGGGCAGATAATCCAGTTCATCACCACCATTATCCATGACCCGATGCTGATTATCCTGGATGAACCCTTCTCCGGACTTGACCCGGTTAACACTGAGCTCTTGAAAGATATGTGTTTTGACCTGAAGAACCGGGGTAGAGCTGTCATCTTGAGCACTCACCAGATGAATCAGGTCGAGGAACTGTGCGACCGCATCCTGATGGTAAACAAGGGACGCGCGGTTCTTTACGGCGACCTGAGTGAAATCAAGTCGGGATACCAGAGCAATTCGGTACTTCTGGACTATTTAGGGGAGCTGGGGGAAGTGCCGGGAGTATCCGAAAAGCGTGCCCGCAAGGACCACATCGAACTGGTGCTGGATGGAAAGACAACCCCCGGGGAGGTTTTGGCTTATCTGGTAAAACACGATATAAACGTAAACCGTTTTGAAGTGGCTACTCCTTCACTCAATGAGATTTTCCTGATGGAAGTGGGGAAGCACCGTGAATAAGACGCTGCTGATATTCAGGCACGAATTTTTACACACGATTAAGCGTATCGGGTTTGTTGTCATGACCCTTGTCGTTCCGGTCATAGCCCTCCTTGCCATCGGCATTTACCAGCTCGTTACAACGGTCACCGAGCCGTCGGCGGTGGAGGTAACTACCATCGGGTACGTCGATGAACTAGGGGGATTCGATGGGTATACCACTCAGGGAGCTATCGAGTTTGCCCGTTACGATACCCGTGATGAAGCCACTCAGGCCCTGACCAGTGGTGATATTTCGGAGTATTTCGTCATTCCACATGACTATATACTTACCGGCTTAGTCAACCGCTATACTCTGGAGAAACAGCTGGAGACGCCTCCGTCGATGGTCGCCGCGATTAAAAATTTCCTCACGAGTAACCTGCTCTCGGATAGAGTGTCCCGGGATACCGCTATTCGCATAGAAGCGCCGTTATACGTCGTAGTCACCAGACTCACCGAAACCGGCGATATAGCTTCGGACCAGGGAGGATACGGAAATGCTATCGTTCCGGGTATTTTTGCCTTTCTGCTGGCATTCTCTCTGAATTTCAGCGCCAGCTATTTTGTCCAGGGATTGGGTGAAGAAAAGGAGAACCGCCTCATCGAGGTACTGTTGTCCTCCGTTTCCCCCCGCCAGTTGCTCATCGGTAAGATTCTGGGGCTGGGTGCCGCCGGAATGGTACAGGTAGCCGTCTGGCTCATCTCACTGCCGCTTATTCTGGGTCTGGCATCAGCCACTATCGGCGGCTTTTTCAGCACGATAGAGCTGCCACCCAACTTCGTTGTACTGGGGATAATCTATTTTATTCTGGGTTATCTTTTGTTCGCCGTGCTCTCGGCGGGTGTCGGCGCCATTAGCACCGGTGTCCGCGAGGGGCAGCAACTGGCGCTGGTTTACACACTTTTCGCTTTTGTTCCCCTCTGGTTCTCATCATTGTTGTTTGTCTTCCCGAGCAGTCCCATCTGGAAAGTATTGACCATTTTCCCCATCACCGCCCCGATAGCGATGATGCTCAAGCTCGGCGTTACCGATATTCCTGCCTGGGAGCTGGCTGCCAGCATTATCATCTTGGCACTCTCCATTATCGTGCTGTTGTTCCTGTCAATCAAGATATTCCGCGTTTATTTACTCATGTACGGGAAAAGGCCCGGTCTAGGCGAAATTATCCGCAACCTCAGGAACGCCTAGTTATGTATTCTGATTGACAGATTATCCACCCGCCGTTAAAATAAACCAAAATATCCGCTTTGGGCGTTTTCTGTATTTTAAGGTGGATAATGGACGCTGATACTTACATACAAAGACTGAAAGTATCCAATTCATTGCGAGAGTCGACTCTCCTTGAGATGGTGAAAGCGTTACATCTTCCCGCTGGCAGCAGCGGGCTGGACGCCGGCTGCGGTGTCGGGTTGCAGTGCTTGCAGCTGACCAGGGAAATAGGGCCCGCCGGACATATCACCGGACTCGATATATCGGCCGAGATGCTTGATTACGGTCGGGAAATGGTAAAAAAAGCCGGTCTTTCTGAACGGATTTCTTTCCGGGAAGGGGATATTGGTAATCTTCCTTTTGATGACAGTACCTTCGACTGGGTATGGAGCGTCGACTGCGTCGGGTACGGTCCCTGGGATACCATGAAACTATTGGGAGAGCTGGTACGTGTGCTTAAGCCCGGAGGCATCGTGTCTATTGCTGCCTGGTCGTCGGAGAAGCTACTGCCCGGATACCCACGACTTGAAGCCAGGCTGGGAGCAACCGCGGCGGGTATGGCACCCTTCGTGCAGGGGAAGAACCCTGAATTACACTTCTACCGCGGGTTGGGATGGTTCAGGCAACTGGGACTAAAGAATATCAGGGCGCAGGCCTTTGTCGGTAGCGTCCACGCTCCTCTGGAAGATGATGTCCGCCAGGCTCTTGAGGAACTGATTGAGATGCGCTGGCCCGGCGTAGCTTCCGAGCTTTCACCTGAAGACCTCGCCGAGTTCCAGCGTCTTTGCCTGCCGGACTCGCCGGATTTCATCCTGAATCTACCGGACTACTACGCTTTCTTTACCTATACCATGTTCTGGGCTGTAAAGCCGTGATTATAAAGAGGAGTTATCCAGATGTACAAGGTTAAAATGACCAAAATACCCTGGCTTGAAGTCGGTAAATCGGATGTTATCTTTCATATTGATAGCGATGATGAAAAGCTGGGAAGCTTGAGGATAAGCAAGGGGCATATCGTCTGGACACCGGCCAACAAGGAACTCAGCTACTGGCTTAGCTGGCACGACTTTGATAAGATGGCCACTAAAAATGGCCAGCAGAAAAAAGCCTATTTTTAGTACTTTAGTATATTCCTGTGCTCATAAAAAAAAATTATTGAAAATATCGTCGAAGATAACGCTCTCAGCCTCAAATCCATGTTGACAAAGCTTTAACCCTGTGATAAACTTATTTCTACAATGATGAAGGCAAAAACATAACAGATATATCTGGTGGTAAATGACCAGACGGATAGAGGTCTGGTGGGCAAAACCGCCAGGCCTTTTCTTTTGCCTTCCGCACTTTAAAAACTGAATATAGCAATTAATATCAATCCTGAAGCAGGTCAAGCGTTAAGAGCATACGGTGGATGCCTTGGCATTAAGGGCCGAAGAAGGGCGTGGCAAGGCTGCGAAAAGCACCGGTGAGCTGTCTAGCAAGCCTAACCGGTGATTCCCGAATGGGGCAACCCGGCCAGGTAAACCCTGGTCACCCCCGGCTGAACACATAGGCCGGGAGGAGGTAAGCGGGGGAAGTGAAACATCTCAGTACCCCGAGGAAAAGAAAGAGAAATCGATTCCCTGAGTAGTGGCGAACGAAAGGGGAAAAGCTCAAACCCGGTAAGCCTAACGGCGTCAGGGCCTATGTTTACCGGGTGTTGTAAGGCAGGCAAGACCGAACCTGGAATAAGTTAGGGAGTTATCAACCAAACCCTAGTCGAAAGTCTCTGGAAAGGGCTACCATAGAGAGTGATAGTCTCGTAAACGAAAGGGGTAGGCTCCCTGTCTGTCCTTGAGTACCACGGGACACGAGTAATCCTGTGGGAATCCACCCAGCCCACTGGGTAAGGCTAAATACCCTTAATGACCGATAGTGAACTAGTACCGTGAGGGAAAGGTGAAAAGAACCCCGGAAGGGGAGTGAAATAGTACCTGAAACCGTATGCTTACAAGCAGTTAGAGGGGGCTTTAAGCCCCTGATAGCGTGCCTATTGAAGAATGAGCCGGTGAGTTGTTCTATGTGGCCGGTTAAGCAACTGGCGTTGCGGAGCCGTAGCGAAAGCAAGTCTTAACAGGGCGAAATATGGTCGCATGGAGCAGACCCGAAGCCGGGTGAGCTACCCATGGCCAGGGTGAAGCTTCGATAGAATCGAAGTGGAGGCCCGAACCAGTCAACGTTGCAAAGTTGTTGGAGGAGCTGTGGGTAGGGGTGATATGCCAACCGAACCCGGTGATAGCTGGTTCTCCCCGAAATGCATTGAGGTGCAGCCTCAGGTGTTGGTTAATGGCGGTAGGGCACTGGATGGACTCGGGGGATAGTATCTTACCAACTCCAACCAAACCGCGAATTCCATTAACTTAAGCCTGGGAGTGAGACTATGGGGGATAAGCTCCGTAGTCAAAAGGGAAACAGCCCAGACCATCAGCTAAGGTCCCCAAGAGCAGACTAAGTGGGAAAGGAAGTGAAATTGCCCAGACAGCCAGGAGGTTGGCTTAGAAGCAGCCACCCTTTAAAGAATGCGTAATAGCTCACTGGTTTAGTGGTTCTGCGCCGACAATCCAAC
>Ga0209427_10000410_pt1 | contig 45312 bp, 47 predicted proteins | sample DeeMarSWOR136_30_FD_187465 | JGI IMG/M metagenome (GOLD analysis project Ga0209427, IMG submission 187465) | Marine sediment microbial communities from White Oak River estuary, North Carolina - WOR-1-36_30 (SPAdes) (version 2) | ecosystem: Environmental > Aquatic > Marine > Intertidal zone >...
CGAGGATGCAGAATTCAGACCGACCGGTGAGTCGCCGCTGAAATACAACGAGGCGTTTGTTAATACCGTTTGCCCCCGCTGTGGAGGGCCGGCTAGGCGTGAGACCGATACCATGGACAGCTTTGTCTGCTCTTCCTGGTACTTCCTGCGGTATACCAGCCCTGACTATGCTGTGGCGGCTTTTGACCCCGGGAGAGAGAAACAGTGGATGCCGGTGAATTTCTATACCGGCGGTGCCGAACACGCGGTGATGCACCTGCTTTACGTGCGTTTCTTCACCAAGGCAATCCGCGATATGGGTCTGATAGATTTCGGGGAGCCGTTTTTAAAGCTGTTTAACCAGGGGCACATCATCTTCGGGCATCAGAAAATGAGCAAGTCAAGGGGTAATGTTGTCAATCCGGATGAATACGTCGCCAGCCTGGGGGCTGATGTCTTTCGTGTCTATCTGATGTTTATCGGGCCCTGGGAACAGGGTGGAGAATGGGATGACAGTGGTATCAGCGGTATCAGCCGCTGGCTGAACCGGATATGGACCCTAGTAGCTGAAGATTATAGTCCTGCTAGTTCCACTCCCGACCAGACGGCGGAAACCGGGTTAGTCAGGTTTACACACCAGACCATTAAGAAAGTAACTCAGGATATTGAGAGACTCCGCTTTAACATAATGGTAGCAGCTCTGATGGAATATACCAATTATTTAGCCAGGGTTAAAGAAGCCGGCAGTGTGTCGACGGAACTTTGGCAAGAATCAATCAAGACTCTGATTTTGCTGCTGGCACCGTCGACTCCTCACCTAGCCGAAGAGCTGTGGCAGAAAACAGGACGAGAATACAGTGTCCATAACCAGGCCTGGCTCGTATGGGACGAAGAACTGGCCAGAGAAGAAGAGATAACCCTGGTCGTTCAGGTAAACGGTAAAATCCGCGACAGGGTACAGGCGCCGGCATCGATTTCAGAAGACGAGGCAAAAGAATTGGCGGCGGAACAGCCGAAAGCCAGGACTTACCTTGAGGGCAGGGAAGTGGTAAAAGTGGTCTACGTACCGGGTAAACTGGTGAACTTTGTGGTGAGATAATAAACAGGGGGCGTTTAAGAGGGGCGCAGCCCCTCTTCTAAAAAACGTCTCCCTCTCCTTGTAAGGAGAGGGGACTACAGGAGGAGAGGTAGATAATCAATGAAATTAGCCTTTATCGGCGGAGGTAATATGGGGGAAGCGATGCTGGCGGCTATTCTTCGTAAGAAACTGGCCGCAGAAGCTGATATCTGCGTCAGTGACATCAGTCCGCAACGCCGACCATATCTCAAAGAAAAATATAAGATAACTGTTACTGACAGCAATCGGGATGCTGTTAATGGCAGTGATATCGTGGTACTGGCGGTAAAACCTCAGAATATCAAAGAAATTTACGATGAAATCAAGGGTAATATCAGGTCAGAACAACTTATAATCTCTATTGTTGCCGGTGTTAACATAATGTCACTTTGCCGGGGGTTGGAACACCGGCGTATCGTGCGTGTTATGCCCAACACTCCCGCGCAGGTCGGGTCCGGCATGAGCGGCTGGACGGCTACTGACGAGGTTACCGAAGAGCAGAGGGAATGGACGCGGATGATATTGGGGGCCATGGGCAGGGAGATGTATTTCGATGACGAGAAGTACCTCGACATGGTTACCGCGGTAAGTGCCAGCGGTCCAGCCTATATTTTCCTCTTTACCGAATGCCTTGCCGATGCCGCCGTGGATATCGGTATTCCCCGCCAGGAAGCCGAAGTGCTGGCGGTTCAGACGATGCTGGGTGCTGCCAAGCTCCTCGGGGAATCCGGTGAAACACCGGCCGAACTGCGCCGGAAAGTCACCTCAAAAGGCGGCACCACCGAAAAAGCCCTTGGCGTCTTCAAAGAAGGCAATCTTTCCGACCTTGTTAAAAAAGCGGTAAGGGCGGCTTACCAGAGAGCTGAAGAACTGGGTAGCTAAAAGGTTTTCCCGCTAAAGTTTCATTAAATATTTCTGAATTAATAGTATATTCTTAAAGTTTAGTATTGACAAAACTTACTTAATACATTATAATTTATCAAAATATATTGGAGCGGGGATATGTTAAAGTCTCTGAGTAATGAAGAAAGGTCATTTGTCGAAGAGGTCGGTGTTGTCTTTGAGCAAACCGGTCTCACACGTATGGCGGGTCGGGTTTTCGGGTGGCTGCTTATTTCCGAGCCGGACTACCAGTCTCCTTCAGAGCTGGCGGAAGTGCTTATGGCCAGTAAAGGTTCCATCAGCACTACGGTTAGACTTCTTGTTCAGACGGGACTGATAGAACGGCATATCATCCCGGGAGAAAGGCATGACCATTTCCAGATAAGTAAAGATGCCCTCAGGAGGACAGTCCGGCACGGACTTGAAGGAGAAATCAAGTTATTCCGCTCACTGGCACAACATGGCAAGGAGCTCTTTAAAAATGAGGATTCGGCAAGACGGCGCTGGATTGATGAAATGTACGGCCGCTATGCCTACCTCGAGAAATACTTTCCTGTCTTAATGGAACGCTACGAGAGAAAACAGGCGAAACTGAAGCTGAAATCGCTATTAAAGAGCAATAAAGTCTGAGATAGTAGTTGCTACGTTGTTATTACCTTTTTACCATACCCGAATGGCCGTTATGCAGCTATTAAATCCTGTTGACGCTTTACGTTACGAGTAGTACAATATGGGAAACAATCCGGGTGTACGAGTATGAGCTGGATTTTTGATATTATAATCTTGATAATTATCGCCATTCCGACGTTTATCGGGCTGAAGGCGGGCATTGTTAAGGCCCTTTTAATCGTCGTTGGCGGGATTGTCGGTATAGTCCTGGCCGGGCGGTATTCTGACCAGCTGGGTGCGGTTTTTTCGGACGCCAGCTGGGCTAAAGTCGTGGCTTTCATCGTTATTTTATTGGCGGTGTTGATTATCGCCTCTATTGTTGCCAGAGTTATAAAATGGGCACTCTCGGCAGTGTTATTGGGCTGGGTGAATCGACTCGGCGGGGCTGTGCTTGGTTTTATCCTGGGGGCTCTGTTCTGCGCCGCGGTATTGACGATGTGGGTGAAATACATGGGCGCTGGAGATATTATAGAAGATTCTGCTTTGGCAAACTTTCTCGTAGATATTTTCCCCATCGCACTCGGTTTATTACCGGCAAGTTTTGATGAGGTCCGCGAAGTCTTCAATAAATAGAAGTAAGCGGATAACGCATAGTTTTCCTCATGTCAGCAAATGAGAAGATAAAAAAACACCTACCCTCAGATGTTCTGAAAGATAGACTATACCCTATTGTATATATCGGCGGGTAATACCCGGCTCGGTCTACATTCTGGACGGTGGTGGTTATACCGCTATAAATATTCGGCCCATTAGCCGCCGATGCTCCTATTTTCTCGGATGATCCGGATCAGGAACACAAGCATCGACCGGACAGATTTCCGCGCATTTGGAAGAATCATAATGACCCACGCATTCGACGCACTTGTTAGGGTCGATAACGTAGATCGTTTCTCCCTCGCTGATGGCACTAACCGGGCACTCCGGTTCACAGGCACCGCAGCTAATGCACTCATCTGAAATCTTATAAGCCATTCAATTTACCTCCTGAGTCTTCCCCTTAGAAATTCTTTTCAACAGGTAGCCTATCCTGAGAGTATATCTGTTATTTACTGAGCCCCTTCTTTTTCAATGCATCGACGACATGCTTGGGTACCAAGTTGTAAATATTTCCGCCCAAACTGGCCACTTCCTTCATCAGGCTGGAACTGAGGAACTGGTAATCGTGACTGGCCATAAAGCACACCAGCTCCAGTTCTGGGAACAACCTCTTATTCATAATAGCAAAATCAAACTCTCTTTCAAAATCGTCCCTTATACGCAATCCCCGCACCATCACATTGGCTTTGACTTCACGTGCGAATTCGGTAGTGAGACCGGAATAAGATTTTACTTCAACGTTGGGTAAATGAGCTACGGCTTGCTTTGCCAGGTCCACACGTTCATCTACTGAGAAAGTCAGATTTTTGTCAGGTGTGGCGAATATGCCGATAATAACCTTATCGAAGAGCTTGGATGCCCGGGCTGCAATATCAATATGTCCGTTGGTTATCGGGTCGAAGCTACCGGGATAAATAGCTGTCGTCAAGGTGAAACCTCCTTCTGGTATATGGATATGCAGCTATCACCGTGGCGCTGTTCTTTTACAAGCTTTAAAGAGCCGTATTTCGGGCTGAAGGCAAGACGGGGTGAATGTGTAACGACTACGGTAGTAGCCATCGTGACAAGTTTGGTATCTGCCAGTTGCGTGATAACGTTATCTATTGATGAATTTGAATAGGGTGGGTCCATCAATATTATATCGTACTCCTTATCAAGAAAGGAAAGCGCTTTTTCTACGCTGCGGCAATAGATGTGAGAATTGGCCGCCAGCTTCGTATTTTCCAGGTTTTCTCTAATTATACCACAGCAGCGCGGTTCACTTTCAACAAAGTCTACCCATCCCGCCCCGCGACTCAAAGCTTCGATGCCCAGGGCGCCGCTCCCGGAATATAAGTCGAGTACATTATCCCATCCCTTGGCAATATTTTCCAGCATAGAAAATATTGCCCCGCGTACCAGGTCTGTAGCCGGACGTGTCTTGGTTCCTTTGGGGAATTTTAGACGGTGCCCCTTGGCTTTGCCAGTAATAACCCGCATAGATATTAGAAAATATACAATGGATTTTTAGTGGGTATCTGGAAATATAAATTATGCTAAATAATAGGATAATCAGTCGATACGGGTTTGTCAACCAGGCGCAACGATTTTTATCGGCCTAAAGCAAAGGCTGTGGGCACCTGATTCCCACAGCCTTGACTGCTTTCTTGCTAGCAGGGGATTTTATATGTATTATGTATTACCTGTCCACCTGCTATTCCCTATTTAGTGTTTGCTGTTTTAATCCTTTTTATATAAATAATCCTTGGCTAGTACCTAAACAAAATGCTTATGGGTCGGATGGGTAGCCGGTTCTTCCGCGGGTGCTGTCTGTTTACGGTGGCTGAACAGTGGCCTGCGCAGGAAAGATGGAACATCCAGCTCTTCTTCGGATTTCAGGCTTCTGAGCATGTTGGTTACTTCATCTTCACCGACCTTATTCGTACCGGTTAATTTATTGATGAATCCGGTGGTAATCAGGGTGATTCTTACGTCGCTTTCCATGCTCGGGTCGTTGGCCACACCGAAGATGATGTTCGCATCTGGGTCAACGGCGCCTTTAATAACATCGGCTGCCTGGTTAACCTCGAAGAGCGTCAGGCTGCTGCCGCCGACTACATTAAACAGAACGGCTTTAGAACCCTCGATGGATACATCCAGCAGAGGACTAGCCAGCGCTTCCTTGGCGGCATCCACAGCCCGGTTCTGTCCCGTACCTCTGCCGATCGACATCCAGGCCGGGCCGGCATCCTTCATTATCGCCTTGACATCGGCAAAGTCGAGGTTAATCATACCGGGAGTTGTGATAACCTCGGCAATCGCTTGGACGCCATGCCTCAATACATCGTCAGCCAGTTTAAAGGCACTGTCCACACCTGTTTTCTGGTCGCAGAGTGTTAGCAATCGGTCATTAGGGATGATGATAAGTGTATCCACTTTATCAAGCAGATCGCTGATGCCATCCTCGGCAACCTCACAACGGTGAGTACCCTCAAACGTAAAAGGTTTGGTAACCACGGCGATGGTAAGTGCGCCGCTGTTTTTAGCGATTTCGGCCACTACGGGAGCTGCCCCCGTGCCCGTGCCGCCGCCCATTCCAGCGGTAACGAATACCATGTCCGCTCCGGTGACCAGGTCCTTGAGTTCATCGCGGTTTTCATCGGCGGCTTTCGCCCCGAAAACATGGTCACCGCCAACGCCCAGTCCCTTGGTCAGTTTGGCACCGAGCTGTACACACTGGGGTGCCTCACATATAGCCAGAGCTTGTGCGTCGGTGTTCATGGCAATGAATTCCACGCCCTGGATGTTCTCTCTTACCATGCGGGTCACGGCGTTACAGCCGCCACCGCCTAAACCTATAACCTTAATTTTAGCTGGATTAGCCACAAAACTTGTTCTCGCCATCTCCTCCTCCTTTCACTAATGCTATTATTTATTGTCCTTTCATACCATTATCGGAAGAGCCTTCGTAGACGGGTAGCCAGCCGTCGCACGGCTCCGCCGAAGAGGTTTGACCTCCAGGACTTCTTTCCTTCGTATTTCGTACCCCAGAGTAACAGCCCGACACTGGTGGCGTAGGCGGGGTCTCTGAGAACGTCACCGATGCCGTAAATGTCATTCGGTGTGCCTACCCTTACCGGAAGACGGAGAATATCGCGTCCCAGGGTAGCTATGCCAGCCAGATTGGAGCTGCCACCGGTGAGTACCAGACCCGAGGGGACCAGGGATTCATATTCAGAGTTTGGCATTTCCAGTAATATGAGCTTCATTATCTCTTCAACCCTGGCGCGAATAATGTCGCATAAATCCTGGTAAGATACGCCATGACCGTCTTGGGATATCGCCGGAGCGGTATCCTTCCCGCCCTCGTAAACCGGCAGGACGCTGCCGTATTTCTTCTTCATCTCTTCAGCGATTTCAAACGGCAGACCCAGGCCTATGGCCACATCCCGGGTAAGCTGGTAACCGGCAACCGGCAGGATGGATGTATGCCATATGCTGCCCTCTCTGAATACGGCGATATCCGTGGTGCCTCCACCGATATCGGCCAATATCACGCCCACCTGCTTTTCGTCTTCGGTCAGGATTGCTTCACTGCTGGCGAGAGGTTCAAGGACGAGATCCTCGATATCAATCCCGATACTCCGAATACATTTAACCAGGTTCTGTATGGAAGTCACCGCGGCCGTGATTACATGTGTTTCCACATCAAGCCGAAAGCCGTGCATTCCCACCGGATTCTGTACTCCGGACTGACCGTCAACAGCGTAACTCCGGGGTATGATGTGGAGAAGCCTTCTATCGCCAGCGGTTTTAACACTCTGCGCTGAGGCAAGAACACGTTTCAGGTCGTCGGGGCGTACCACCCGGTCGTTACGCGTAATGGCAACCACACCGCGATTGTTCATCGAGGTGACATGCCTGCCGGTAACACCAACGTACGCCGATTCAACTTTGTAATTACTGGTTTGTTCTGCCTTTCTAACAGATTCACGAATAGACTCTCTCGCTTCGCCGATGTTGACTACCAGGCCCTTGTGCAGCCCTTTGGACGGGGCGATACCTACACCTACCACTCGCGGACTATCGCCAGCACTTACGTCGGCGAGTATCGTGCATATTTTGGTAGTCCCAACATCGATTGCGCCTACAACGCTTCGTCTTTTCATCTGCCCTCCTTATTCATATTATTATCAAGACTCGTTATTTTATGCCGGTTGTTACATGGCAAGAGACCTCCTTGTTGGACTCCCTGTTAAACATCATGCGGCTATAAATGCCATCCTTATTTTCTTCATTAAAGCCGGTCTTCTCCAGCCGTTTGGTTTGGCTATTGTTATGAATGCGTGATCTTCCGTGGTAGCAAAAGCATCACCCGGCGTGGTGATACGCTCCGCAGCTCTTAATTTGGCGCTGCGACTACGTGGGTTCAGTTTAACCTCCGTGGTTGATGGAGTAATAACCTTCCTGTTTATTAATTTAAGACGAGGTGTATGATGGCACACGCAGGTGGGTGTCTGTGGAGGGCATATACAACCCCGGGATTCCCTTTGCATAAACTGCTTCACAATTCTATCCTCGAGTGAATGGTAGGTGATTACTACCAGCCTGCCACCGAATCCCAGGATATCGACCGCCTGTTTAAGGGCAGTTTCCAGGTATTCCAGTTCGTGATTGACCACTATTCTTAAAGCCTGGAATGTCTTGGTAGCAGGGTGGATTTTACCTCTCCTGATAGTGGTTTTTTCTATCAGGCGCGCCAGCTGCCTGGTAGTCTCAATGGGTCTTTCCTTGACGATACTCCTGGCTATCCGGTAGCAGTTATTATCTTCTCCATATGTCTTGATAAGATAGGCTAACCTTGCTTCAGACGTGGTATTAATAATATCGGCAGCAGTCACTTTCTGTTTAGGGTTAAAGCGCATATCCAGTGGAGCGTCATGCTGGAAGCTGAAACCCCGGCTGTTTCCGTTTAGCTGTAGCGATGAAAGCCCGAGGTCGAACAGTATGCCGTGTACCGGAGAAAAATCATACTTGTGGCAGATGGCCTGAAGATTAACAAAATTATCATTCACCAGAAGCACGGATTCTTTATATTTCTGCAGTCTTTCGTGGCTTGCTTCGATGGCATTGGGGTCGGCGTCGATGCCCAGTAACTGGCCCCCCGGTGAGCTATGGTCCAGGATTGATACGGCATGTCCTCCGCCGCCTAGGGTGCAATCAATATAACGTCCGCCCGGTTGGACGGACAGAGCTCTTAACGATTCCGAGAGAAGGACGGGAGTATGACTTGAGGCGGAACGGTGAGTAACCATCAGCTACTCTCCATGCTTTCGATAATCTGCCAGGCCTGTTCCTGGCTTATTTTCTTCTCTTCCTCCCATGATGATTTGTTCCATATCTCAAGATACGTATTCGCTCCGGCAACAACCACTTCTTCTTCGATACCAGCATGTTCTTTTAGTGGTGCCGGAATAGCAATTCGACCTTGTCCGTCAACTTTGGTACTGAAAGCGGTAGCAAAGAGAGCTCGGTTGAGTTTCCTGACTTTGCTGCGGGTCAGCGGACCGCTGGTAACTGATGCGGAGAGCGCCTTCCATTCTGGCATTGTGTAGGCGGTTATACATTTCTCGATTCCGGGCGCCAATACTACGCCGTCTTTCAGTAAATTCCTGAATTTGGGAGGTACCGGTATTCTGCCCTTATCATCTATTTTGTATTCAAACTCGCCGTAGAACATTACCCTGTACAATCTCCCCTTAACTACCACTTTTTACCACAATTTCCCAATTGTATATCCTCTTGCCCCAATTTGTCAAGTCTTTTTACACCTATTTTTAAAAAATGTGATAAATTCGTGATATAAGGCGGAAATATCCTGGTTGTTGGTAAGTGTCCAAGCGTCACGGATGGTTCTAACTGGAAAAAGTGTTACAAGTAGTTTGGGTCTTTTTCTTTGAGCCTGATTTATGGTACAATATATCTTGTTTTCTGGGCGGCTTTTATGTTTACTACCGGTATTCTCACCATCAGTGATAAAGGGGCGCACGGGCAGCGCCAGGATATAAGCGGGCAGCGAATCAGGGAAAGGCTGTCGGCAATCGGGAGCACGGTAGGTAAATATGAAATCGTCCCGGATGAAAGTGAGGTAATCGCCCAGACGCTGGAGGTGTGGGCTGACGAGGGCGATCTCGATGTAATTTTCACCACGGGCGGTACCGGTCTGGGTGAACGGGATGTAACCCCAGAAGCAACCCGTCTGGTTATCGATAAGGATGTGCCGGGATTTGGCGAGGCGATGAGAATGAAATCGCTGGAAAAAACACCGATGGCAGTATTAAGCAGGGCGACGGCCGGATTAAGGGGTAAATGCCTTATTATTAACTTGCCCGGGAGTCCCAGGGCGGTAGATGAATGCCTCGATGTGGTACTACCCGCGGTACCTCATGCGGTGGAGATAATTAAGGGAGAGGTGACCGAGCATTCTGTTGAAATGCCGGAATAAGCCATGACAATGCAGATTGATATACTAACACTGTTTCCGCAGATGTTCGTCGAGCCGTTCAGCTTCGGCATATTCCAGCGGGCTGTTGATAACGGACTTGTCAGTTTACGGGTACACAATATCCGCGATTTTACCCATGATAAACACAATGTAGTTGATGATTATACCTACGGCGGAGGCTCGGGGATGGTCATGAAGCCCGAACCTATCTTTGAAGCAGTTGACTCCATTAAAAAGGAACTTAAAAACCAAGCCGGTGATATTCCGGTCATTTTACTGTCACCGCAGGGTCGTTTATTTACGCAACAAGTAGCCAGAGAGTTATCCCAGCAAGATAATCTGATACTGATATGTGGACACTATGAGGGCGTCGACGAACGGGTCAGTCAGTACCTGGTTACTGACGAGATAAGTATCGGCGACTATGTATTGACCGGTGGTGAGTTTCCTGCCATGGTTGTCGTCGATGCGGTTGTCAGGTTGCTTCCCGGAGTTCTTGGTTCGGAAGATTCACCACTGGACGATTCTCATGCTCATGGATTACTGGAATATCCGCAGTATACCAGACCCGCCGAGTATAGAGGCTGGCCGGTGCCCGAAGTATTGCTCTCCGGGAATCACGCCAGGATTGCCCGGTGGCGACGGGAACAGATAATACGGCGGACACTGGAACGCCGTCCTGATTTACTGGATAAGGCTGAACTCAGTCTTGAAGATAAAAAAATAGCAGAAAAACTGATGGCCAATCGGTCTCGGTTGAATAGTGATAGGGAGTCTTAATATGGATATTGCATCTTTGGTGGAAAACAAGAAGAACCCGAAAATTCCTGATATTGCCCCTGGTGATACGGTTAAGGTAAGTGCCAGGATAGTAGAAGGCGGCAAGGAGCGCATACAAGTATTCCAGGGTGTGGTTATTCAGGTAAAGAAAGGTGGGGCTGGAGCTAGTTTTACCGTCAGACATGTTGCCTTTGGTATTGGCGTTGAGCGTACTTTCCCCTATTATTCACCTCTGGTTGAAAAGGTTGAAATTGTCCGCCATGGCAAGGTACGTCGGGCGAAGCTCTATTACCTCCGCGGACTCAGCAGCCGGCAGGCCCGTCGTAAGATAAAGCGTGTCGAGAAGAAGGTAGAAGAAATCAGGGAAGATATTGGCGAAGATTTACTGGCCACGACGCCTGAAGAGGTTCTGGAAGCTGAAGAAGTCCTCGGTGAAGAAGGCGAGATGGTTGCGGTTGAAGCGGAACCGGAAGCTGCGGCTGAAGAAGCGGCAGAAAAACCGAAGGCTGAAGTAGTTGAAGAGCCTGTAGCTGAAGCTGAAGAAGCGGTGGTAGAAGCCGTAGTAGAGGAAGAACCGAAAGCAGTTGAGGAACCTGTGACTGAAGAACCGGTAGCTGAAGAGGTCGCTGAAAAACCCAGAGCCGAAGCAGTAGAGGAAGAGCCGGCAGCGACCGTTGAAGAGGAAGAATCAAAGCCGGAAGAAGAAAAGTCCTGATACTATCTAGTTAATCTGGTTAACTCCAATGCCGGGCATAATCGTCCCGGGAGTCTGTGATGAGATATGCTGAGGTTAGTGTCAATTCACCGGTTGCCCAGCGCCGCACTTTCAGCTATGCCGTCCCCGCGGACCTTTCGGTAAGCGAAGGCCAGGCGGTATGGGTTCCCTTCGGGGAAAAGACCCTTCAGGGAATTATCATAGAGCTCAGCTCCGTTCCAGCCGTTGAAGAAACAAGGGATATTATCGATGTCATTGAACCGGAGCCGCTGCTTTCTCCCCGTGATATTTCCCTGGCACGATGGATTAGCCGGTATTACCTTTCGCCACTTTTTGAAGCCGTGGCTTTACTGCTGCCGCCGGGATTCGAGCGTAAAGCGATAACCTGTATCTCCACCGCTCATGATAGCATCGATATCTCATCTTTTTCCGATGACCAGCAGCGCGTTATCAGGATGATTCCGGCGGGCGACAGGGTAGAGCTGACGAAGATTGAAAAAACTTTGGGTAAGAAGAAGGCTCAGACAGTCGTCTCGCAGTTGGTAAAGCGCGGTCTCCTGCTCAGGAGCTATGGAATGAGCCCGGTGAGAATAAAACCGAAAAAAGAGCTTTACATAAGGCTATCGGCTACCGGCGGAGATAGTCAGAATCTTTCACCCAGGCAAGCTATTCTGGTCAATTTCCTGAAAGAACAACCCGGTCCTGTCTCATGGGCGGAAACCAGAAAAAGTACCGGATGTACCAGGGATGTAGCCAATACCCTCGCGAAGAAGGGGCTGATGGAATTTGAGGAGTGGGAAATAAAACGCGAGCCCATTTCCTACGAGGGTATCACGCCCACCAGGCCACTGGCACTTACCGGTTACCAGAAAAATGCCTTTGAACCTATAAAGAACGCTATACACAATACAGGTGTACAGCCCGATATATTCTTACTCCACGGGGTGACCGGCAGCGGTAAGACGGAAATATACCTGCAGTCTCTGGCCGAGGCGGTTAACCTGGGCAAAAAGGGCATAGTCCTGGTGCCGGAAATCGCCCTTACCCCGCAGACCATCGAGCGATTTGCCTCCCGTTTTCCCCACCGGGTGGCGGTCTTTCACAGCCGGCTTTCGCTCGGGGAGCAGTATGACGAATGGCGCCACATCAGGAACGGCGAATATGATGTCGTTATCGGCTCGCGGAGTGCCATCTTTACGCCACAGCCCGACCTTGGCCTGATAATTATCGATGAAGAATACGAATGGACCTACAAGCAGGACACGTCGCCCCGTTACCACGCCCGTGATGTCGCTCTCAAGCTAGCCGAAGCCACCGGAGCGGTTGTTGTCCTGGGCAGCGCCACCCCTGATGTCGAGACCTATTACCGGGCGATCAACGGGGAATACAGACTTCTCGAACTGCCGGAAAGGGTGGGGCATAACGGCCAGCCGGCACTTCCTCAGGTCGAGGTGGTGGACATGAGGGATGAACTCAAAGCCGGGAACCGCGGCATGTTCAGTCGGTCCCTGGCCGAATCAATAAACGAGGCAATAGCCGAACGCCAGCAGGTGATCCTGTTTCTTAATCGACGCGGCGCCGCTACTTTCATTCAATGTCGCCGGTGTGGTTACGTATTCCGCTGCCGCCGCTGCGAAGTACCACTGACACACCATATCGCCGCCGACGTTCTAGTATGCCATCAGTGTAATTATAAGACGTCGGTCCCGCAGGTTTGCCCCGAGTGCTCGAGTCGCCAGATAAAATTCCTGGGGACCGGCACTCAGAAAGTCGAGCAGGAAGTCGGTTACATGTTTCCCCGCGCCCGGACCCTACGGTGGGACAGCGATGTCATCACCGGCAAGTCGTCCCATGAAGTAATTTTAAAGAAATTCCGCAACCGGGAAGCGGATATTCTCATCGGCACGCAGATGGTTGCCAAGGGACTTGACATACCGTCGGTTACTCTGGTGGGTATTATCAGCGCGGATACCAGTTTGAACCTGCCGGATTTTCGAGCCGGGGAGAGGACTTTTCAATTATTGAGCCAGGTAGCCGGTCGCGCGGGACGCGGCACGGTGGGGGGCAGGGTAGTCATTCAGACCTTCTCACCGGAGCATTACGCGATTCAGGCAGCCGCCCGCCATGATTATTCTGCATTTTATAACGAGGAAATATCTTATCGTCGCCAGTTGAACAACCCACCTTTCTCGCAGCTGGCAAGATTGGTCTATGCCCATACCAACGATGCTGTCTGCCAGCGTGAAGTAATCAGAATGAAGTCTGTTTTGACGGAAGAAATCAATGCCGGAGGCATCGGTGGCAAGTACATTATCGGCCTCGCGCCGGCCTATATACACCGTTTGCGAGGCAGGTACCGCTGGCAGTTGTTGTTAAGGGGTTCCGACCTTTCCGACTTTCTGGCGATGTTTCCCTTCCCGCAGGGCTGGGCGATAGATATTGACCCCGTGAGTATGGTTCAGTAAAATGGTGTGAGATTATTTAAGGTTCATCTGGATGAAGGGGATGTTATGACAGTATTGCCTATCAAGACCTTACCCGAACCGGTTCTAAGAAAGAGAGCCAAGCGGGTCACTTCCATTGATAATTCCGTAAAAAAACTCGTGGCTGATATGCAGGAGACGCTCCACGCCGACCCCGGAAGGGTAGGCCTGGCGGCACCGCAGATAGGTGTTTCGTTACGCGTTGTGGTTATCGGACTACCGGATGAAGAGGATATTATTATGATCAATCCCGAGATAGTTAAAAAGAAGGGTGAAAGACGGGTAAGCGAGGGATGCCTCAGTATTCCCGGCTATATGGGAGAACTGAACCGGGCCGAAACGGTAACGGCTAAATGGCGGAATCTTAACGGTAAAGAAGTAAGAGTCAAGGCTGAAGGTCTGCTGGCTCAGGCAATTGAGCATGAAATAGACCATCTAAACGGCTGGCTTTATATTGACCATATGGATGATACGGACTCTCTTCATAAAATAGATACTGATAATATAGAAATATAGAGCCAGTATCGTCATCGATTGGCGTGATGGTATTCCCTGGACGTAGTTGCTGCCACTCTTTCGTCGGTTATCCCACCGTAACTGAAATAAAACAGCTCATCCAGTCTGTACTCAGGAAATGCCTTTTTGGCACCGATGAGGAATTTTTCATTGATACCGCGTTTACCCACGCGGACCCGGTATACCTGGCTGATGGAAAGCTCCATAGCCCTGGCCAGGTCGGACAGGTTTTGATATTTCCCGTTAGCGAGTTCGAAGACTCTGGTTCTGATAATCATAACACTTCATTTATTAGTGTCAAATGTCCATATTATAGTTATATTGTTGCCATTTGTCAAGTTTCCTCTAATATTTACATATTTGACACCTGGTAACTAAATGCGTAAAATTCTCAATTGAACATTGAATGCGTTTGGTATTTTCTGAGTGGAATAGTATAAATTATGCCTGAAAGATGGAACCCTAAACTTGGCGACAGGATTTTTCGCCCCCGCAGGATAAAGAAATTCCGTTTACGAAGAGTATTGGGAATCCCCGCTGTTTTCAGTGCTGGCTATGGTAACGTAGGTTCTTCAATTTACTATGCGCTGGGTATCGTCGCCCTGGTTGCCATGGGCGCAACCCCAGTAGCACTCGGGATTGCCGGGGTTCTTTTTATTTTTACCGCTTTAACCTATGCTGAGGGTACGGCAGCATTACCGGAGGCAGGTGGTTCGGCAAGCTTTGCCCGTCACGGATTCGGTAACATGGCTGGTTTCGTGGCTGGCTGGGCATTGATGCTGAGTTATATCGTTACCATATCCATTTCCGCCTTTACCATACCTCCTTACCTGGGTTTTTTCTTTGAGCCTTTTAAAGATTCAGCGGTAATCGGTACCTTTGCATCGATGGGGATTGTATTTTTCCTGATGATATTAAATGTACTAGGTATCAGAGAAACATCCTTTATCAATGTCGGGGCGGCGGTAATAGACATCCTGACCCAGATATCTCTGGTGGTAATCGGTTTTATCTTATTGTTCGACCCCACTACTGTTTGGAGAAGCATCGTTGACAACTGGCCATCCACCAGCAACCTCTTTCTCGGGATAGCCCTGGCTACCATCGCCTATACCGGTATCGAGACCATGTCCCAGATGGCTGAGGAGACGAAGAAGCCGGAGATAAACGTACCCCGGGCGCTGGTGATGATGATTGTTGCGGTACTGGTGATTTTTGCCGGGATATCCCTTGTGTCTCTCTCGGCCATGACTCCCGAAGAACTCGCTACGGAATGGGCTAGGGACCCGGTAGCCGGTATTGCCTCGAATCTTCCCGTTGAACTGATCCAGACTATTCTACAGCCACTCATCGCCGTTCTGGCGGCTACTATATTGCTTATCGCCACCAATGCCGGACTTATCGGTATATCCAGGCTCGCTTTTTCCCTGGGATCTAACAAACTGGCGCCCCCGGTACTGAGCAAGGTACATTCCCGTTTTAAAACACCTTATATGTCTATCATAGTTTTCAGCCTGGTAGCTATAGTTATACTATTGCCGGGCTTCTTCGCCGCCGATGTTTTTGCTGAGATGGGAGCTTTGTACGCGGTGGGGTCGTTGCTGGCTTTTATGTTTGCCCACGCTTCCATTATCAGTTTGAGAATCAGGAAACCGGAAATGCCGCGGCCGTTTAAGCTCGGCTGGAATTTCCGTATCAAGGGACGCGAGATACCGATAAGCGCTGTGGTGGGACTAGCGGCAACCACGCTTATCTGGCTGGTAATCCTGATCACCCAACCCTACAGTCGATGGGTAGGTCTAGGATGGATGGTTGTGGGAGTTATAATATACTACTTTTACCAGCGTAATCTTAAAAAATCATCGGATATCGTGGTAGGCAGAACGAAAAATCGGTAAAAATAGGTCAGAAAGGTATTGTAGATTTTTTTTAATAGGGTTATAATCACTTATTACATACATATAATTAAATAATTTATAAGTATATGGTTTTTAAAAAGATACTCGTTCCCGTAGTTGGTACTGAAGTCGATGATGAATCGATGAGACTTGCCTGCAGGTTGTCAAAGAAAGAGAAGGGCAAGGTCTGGGCTGTCTACGTGGTCGCCATCAAACGTGCCCTGCCTCTCGATGCAGAAATCACCTCCGAGAGTCAACGCGCCGAAAGCGTACTGGATTCTGTTGGAGCTATCGGCGAGGAAGAAAGCTGCGAGGTTGAAACCGATGTACTTCAGGCCAGGGAGATAGGACCGGCCATTATCGATGAAGCGGTAGAGAGAGGAGTCGACCTGATATTGATGGGGATTAAATATAAAAGAAGTTTCGGGCAGTTCAGCCTCGGAAGTGTTGTACCATATGTCTTGAAAAATTCTCCCTGTCCGGTTATCCTTTATCAGCAGTAATATTTAGTAATTAGGATTGGATTTTCAAATGAAAGTTCTTATTATGGGATGCGGTCGGGTTGGTGCCAGGCTGGCATCTTTGCTGGATGAAGACGGTCACGAGGTTACCGTTCTGGATAACGATGTCTACAGCTTCCGTCGCCTACCCTCCACTTTCGGCGGCTCCGCTCTGTTCGGTAATGGCATCGATGAGGAAGCATTGAAAAAAGCTGGCATAGAGGAGGCGGATATCTTCGTTGCTTTGACCCAGGGTGATAACCGTAACGTCATGTCGTGCCAGATGGCCAAACACATATTCAACGTGCCCAGGGTTATGTGCCGGATATACGACCCGTTGCGTGAAGAGATGTATGCGGCTCTGGGACTGGAAACAATCAGTCCTACCAAGATTTTCGCCCAGTTACTCAGGGAAAAGCTGGAGGCTGAGGAGTAGTTATGTATATCATTATTGTCGGCGGCGGTCGTCTCGGCTACAACCTGCTTAAGGCTCTGCTTAATGAAGGTCATGAAGTGCTGTTGCTGGAGAAAGACCCGCGGATATGTAAAACGATCACCGATGAGATGGGTAGTGTCTGCTACCGCGGTGACGGCTGTGAAGCGGCTACCCTTGCCGAGGTGGGTACCGGACGCGCCGATATGCTGGTAGCGGTTACCGGCGACGATGAGGATAACCTCGTTGCCTGCCAGGTCGCCAAGCATAAGCATAATGTTCCCCGTACCATTTCACGCATCCGTAATCCCCAAAATGCGGAACTCTTTAAAATACTCGGTGTCGACGTAACGGTAAGCACCACCGACCTTATCCTCGAGGCAATCGAGCGGGAAGTTCCCACGCACCCGTTGACCCACCTGCTGAAGATTGATGAGAAAAACCTGGCAATAGTGGATGTTAAAATATTCCCGGAGTCAACCTCGGTTGGCAAAACTGTAAAAGAACTATCCTTACCCAAAGAGAGCCAGCTGGCTCTGATTATTCCCGCCGAAGGTAACCCCTACGTACCTAACGCCAGTACTGCTTTCAAGGCTAACGACCAGATAATCGCCGTGACGACTCTGGAAACGGAAGAAGCCCTCAAGACGGCCCTGAAAGGTATGTAAACCGGGGTGGGTGATAAACGTATCTCATCCTTTTCTTCTTATGGATTTTCAGATGTGAGACTCTTACCATCACTCTCACGATATTTACCTGCTACCTATTCATGCCAGATTACTTGTCTAACATCGATTACACGAACGAATAAATCGAATTAAGAAGTGATTGTTATGGACAACGTCAGGGTAATCAGTGGCTGGAAGATTGTCATCGTTCTGCTGGTGCTGGTCATTATTACCGGCGGTATAGTGATTGGATTTAAATATAACCGGGGCGGTACTATAGAAATTTCTCTGACACCCGAACCAAGTCCTGCCGGTGAGATATACATTGGTGGCGAGGTCAATAATCCTGGTTATTATTCCATATTTGCTGCTGATGATATAGCAGGCATGATTGCTGCCGCTGGCGGTATTACCGATAATGCTGAGCCGGGACGGTACGAGCTTATCATTCCCGGCAATGGCGAAGAGGAATCACCACAGCTCATCGATATCAACCGGGCTGAAGCCTGGCTTCTGGAATCGTTGCCCGGAGTTGGCCCCGTCAAAGCCCAGGCTATCGTAGACTACCGACAGCAAAACGGTCCTTTCCGTAATATTTATGAAATTATGGAAGTCGAAGGTTTCGGCCAGGCTTCCTTCGAGCGGATAAAACATCTCATTACCGTCGGAGAATAAAGCTACACTGATACAAGGGCGGGTGGTTTGTGGTATTAGTCTGGTTAAGCTGTGCCTGGATTGCTGGAATATTTCTGGGTTCGTATTTAAACGTACCCTGGATTTATTGCCTGATAGGTATTGCTCCTATTTTCCTGCTGTTCTTTTTCCGCAGCTATCGTAAAATCATTGTACTTCTCAGTCTGTCGGTTATTATTCTACCACTGGCGGCTGCTTTTTCTTATTCCAGCCAGAATGTCTTTGATGAGACTGACCTACGGTTTTATAACGACCGCGGTCTCGCCGGATTGAAAGGTACTATTATCGAAGCCCCTGATGTCAGGGATAAAAACACCCGTCTCACGTTGTCAGTCTCGTCGGTTAACATTAACGGCGAATGGCCGGAAATTGAGGGCAAAGCCCTGGTATACGTACCGCGTTATCCCTCCTATGAATACGGCGACGTTCTCGAGATAAGCGGCGAACCGGAAACGCCGCAGCAGTTTGATGATTTTGATTACCGGGGATATCTGGCACACCAGGGTATCTATACCGTAATTTTTTATCCATATATTGAAGTGATTGATACCGGACAGGGGAATACACTCCTGTCGTGGATATACTCGCTGAGAAGCAGTCTTTCCGAAAGCCTGGCCGAGGTGCTGCCGGAACCCCAATCGTCGCTGGCGCAGGGTATCATCCTGGGTATTCGCGGCAATATCCCATCGGAGGTCAGTGATGATTTTTCCCGAAGCGGTACGGCCCATATCCTGGCGATATCCGGTCTCCACCTCAGCATCATGGCCGGTGTCATGCTGGGTGTAGGACTCTGGCTTTTCGGCAGGCGCCATTATCTCTATGTCTGGCTGGCCCTTGGTGCCGTCTGGTTCTACGTGATAATTACCGGCATGCACCTGCCGGTACTGCGCGGTGCCATTATGGCCAGTATGTTCCTCTTTGCCGAGCTGCTGGGGAGGCAGCGGAGTGCTATCGTGGCACTGGTTTTCGCGGCGGTGGTAATGGTGGGAGTCTGGCCGTATATACTGGGCGATGCTTCGTTTCAGTTGAGTTTTTTGGCCATGGCCGGACTCGTCTTTATTTTCCCCGTTTTCCGCAGCCTAGGCAGAAAGATAACCGCCAGGTTTTTCGGAGAAGAAGGTTTCACGGCCGCGACGGCCAACCTGGCCGTCGATGCTTTGAGTGCTACCCTGGGCGCCGTTATCGCAGTATGGCCTGTGGTCGCTTATTACTTCGGCATTATTTCCCTGGCAGGTCCTCTGGCTACGTTGCTGGTTTTACCCGCTCTACCGGGGGTGATAGCCCTGGGAGGACTGGGAGCTCTGCTGGGATTATTCGTCCTGCCCGTCGCGCAGGTGGTCGGCTGGATTGCCTGGCTTTTCCTTTCGTACGTATTGCTCATCGCCGACGGCTTCTCGGCGGCTTACGTTGATGTTGGTTCCATTAGTCCGGTGTTTATCTGGATATACTATTTAGTACTGGCGGCGGCTTTGTGGCTTTATCACAACCGGGACCGATTTCGCAGTAGCCTGCCGGATACGACTGCCGGGATTAAGCCGAGGATACGTATATCCTTCAACATGTCGCGCACGATAAAGTGGCTGCTACTACCGCTCCTGGTTATAGCCGTGCTTATCTGTAGCGCGGCGTTTACCATGCCCGATGATGAGCTGCATATAAGCTTTCTCGATGTCGGTGAGGGTGATGCCATTCTTGTTCGGAAAGGTAACCAGCAGATATTAATCGATGGCGGTCCCGGTCAGCAGGTGGTTAACGCGGAACTGGGAGTTCAGATGCCTTTCTGGGACAGGACTATAGATATGGTTGTCATGACCCATCCCCATAACGACCATCTCTCCGGGCTTATCGGGGTACTGGAACGATATAGCGTTGAAAAAGTACTCTATCCGGATTTGGAATACGCATCGCCCCTGTATGACGAATGGCTGGCGTTGATAGAATCCAGGAACATCGAGTCGGTTCTTGCCTGCGACGGTCAGCGGATTGATATGGGTGACGGTGTTATCATCGACGTGCTCGGTCCGCCGGCGCTCCTTTTCTCCGGTACTCAGTCCGATGTTGATAACAACGGTATCGTGTTGAAAATCAGCTATGGCAGGGTGAGTTTTTTACTGACTGCCGATATTATGCAGGAAGCCGAGATGTATCTGGTAAGTAGGAGGGCTGACCTTGCCTGCACCGTACTCAAGGTCGGTCACCATGGCTCCGCTACCTCCACCACGCCCGAATTTCTGGCGGTGGCAAACCCCCGGATGGCTATTATCTGTGTGGGCACTGATAATCAATTCGGTCATCCCGATGATGAGGTTTTGGACAGGTTGGTGCAGTTTTTAGGAGAAGACAATATCTACCGCACTGATTTGCACGGAACCATAGAATTCATCACCAATGGCGACAGGTTGTGGCTCAAGGTAGAGGAATAAAGCTATACCATGAGTTTGCTTGTTTGCGGAAATATATTTAGGCAATATTTACGAGGAGGGAAATGATGAAAACGGAGATTCACCGGTTATCTCTGGGGATGTGTTACTGTTATTTGATTAAGCAGGAAGGATTGATTCTGGTTGATACGGGTTTTCCGAATCAGGGGAAGAAATTCCTAAAGGAGTTGACTAGCCTTTCGATTGTCCCGAAGGATATTTCACTCATAATATTGACTCACGGCCATAATGACCATATCGGTTCAGCAAACGAAATAAAAGGATTGACCGGGGGTAAGGTTGCCATCAACCAGCGTGAAAAAGAATGGGTGGAGCAGGCCCTTAAACCACTGCCGCCCCCGGTTGGTTTATGGGGCAAAATTATGATGATAATGTTGAAGCGGGTCACGACCAGGATACATTTTCCCGGTACACCGGTAGACCTGGCGCTGGGAGACGAGGATTTTTCGCTGGAAGACTACGGCATACATGGTAGAGTTCTCCATACTCCCGGGCATACTGCTGGCTCGATGAGTTTGTTACTGGATACCGGCGATGCCTTTGTGGGGGACCTGGTTATGAATGGTCTCCCCATGCGAATTGGAGCTGGCATGCCGATTTTTGCCGAGAGTACTGATGCTGTCAAGAAAAGCTGGCGTAAGCTTCTGGACAATGGTGCCAAGCGGATATACTGTGCTCACGGGAAGCTGTTTCAGGCTGATAAACTGCAGAAATTATTATGAAATCAAACCTTGAATTTCATCCCTAATCGTGCAGGGTTTTGAGTTCACGTAGAGAAGTAATTGATCGCTCCGTTAGTGTATAATTGTACAGCAGGACGATAACGGAGTGTTCTGATTTGAAGTCGTTACTGGAAGCCTATCTGGATATTGAAACAACCGGTCTTTCCGCTTTTTCCGGTGCTATCACCGTGGTCGGTATATATTTATGTGATAATAGTGACGCACGGTTTATACAGCTGGTGGGCCGGGATATAACGAGGTACAGCCTGTTAGAAACCCTGGAGGGCGTCGATACCATTTATACCTATAACGGCCGGCGTTTTGACCTTCCTTTTATCAATGTACAATTAGGTATAAACCTCGAAGAGCTCTTCAACCATCGCGACCTGATGTACGACTGCTGGCGTTATAACCTGAGGGGCGGGTTCAAGGCGGTGGAAAGGCAGCTGGGCATACCGCGCGAGCTGGTGGAGGTGGACGGACGTATGGCGGTAAGATTATGGTGGCGCTACGTCGACTCCTTCGACCTTGAAGCCCTGGATACTTTACTCGCCTATAACCGCGAGGACGTCGTTAATCTCAAAGAGCTCAAGGAAAGACTGCTTTAGCCGGCGGGCTTCTTCACCAGAAGACAGATATTCCTGGAGAAATATTTGACCGGAAATTTATAGGCTTTCTCCGGGCTTGATACCACCACCTCGAATCCCGCGTTTTTTACCAGTTTCTCGATTTCCCCGTAGGAAAAGAGATAGTAATAGCGGTAAAGCGTGTCCTCGCCGGTACGCCAGGGCGCCTGTATCTCTTTCCCCCGCAGCCAGAACCTCGGCTGCCAGCGGTTCCAGACGGTGATGAAAGCCTCCCCGCCCGGTTTCAGCACGCGGTGTAATTCTCGCAGGGCGTGTAATTTTTCTTTTTCTCCCTGAATATGGTGGTATGTTGCCACGCTTATTGCGTAGTCAAAAGCACTATCGCTGCAGGGAAGATAAGTTGCGTCACCCTCGATAAGATTAACTGTGAAATCGAGTTTTACCCCGTATTTCCGCGCCATTTCCAGCATCTTGCGGGATATATCTATTCCATGAAGCTCGAAGCCTTCTCTAAAAGGTACGAAGTCGGGCCCGTGCGCGCAGCCGACGTTCAGCAGCCTGCCTCCTCCCCACCGCTTCGTTAACGCCTCCAGTTCTCTCTGGAACCTGGTGCGGTGTCGGTAGTTGTACCATCCCGGCGCAATACGGTCGAATGTATCCCTTATTGTTGGCATAAGTTCCAATCTGATAAACTTATAATGGTTATTTAATAGTATGCGTATGATGAGAAAATATGCAAGAACCATATCCGGGGTTACGCCCCTGGCGGTGATGACCATGCCCCTCAGCTGCCCGGGCGAGTGCCTGTACTGTCCCACCTATAAAGACTTTCCCCAGAGCTATACCCCGGAATCGCCGGCGGTGCTACGCGCCGTCAAGTGCGACTACGATGCCCGTAAGCAGGTGGAGATGCGACTCGGTATCTTCAGGGAGATGGGGCACCCCACGGATAAAATAGAGCTGATAATCATGGGTGGGACTTTCCTGGCTCAACCCGTGGACTATCAGTATGCCTTTATCAAGGGATGTTACGACGGACTGAATGGTGTCGTGGCTAAGGACCTCGAGGAAGCCAAGCGTATCAACGAGACGGCGGCAAATCGGTGTACCGGACTCTGCATCGAGACCCGACCGGACTGGTGCGGCCAGAAGGAAATCGACCGTATGCTGGAGTTCGGCACCACCCGCGTCGAGATTGGGGTGCAGACCCTCAGCGACGATATATATAAGCTGGTACGTCGGGGGCACCTGGTAGAAGATGTGGTTGATGCTACCGCGCTTCTCCGGGAGCACGGGTTCAAGGTTTACTACCACTGGATGCCGGGACTGCCCGGCGCCACCCCGGAACTGGATATGGAGCTTTCGAGGCAACTTTTTAGCGATGAACGCTTCCGTCCCGACGGCTTGAAGCTCTACCCGACCATGGTCGTCGAGGGCACCGAGCTGGAAAGCTGGTACCGGGAAGGTCGCTACCAGCCCTATGATGATGAGACCATGGTCAATCTGACTGTCGGTATCAAGTCCATCGTGCCCAAGTATGTCCGTATATCGAGAGTGCTGCGTGATATTCCCTCCAAATACATCATCGCCGGACTCAAAGACTCGCTGCGGGATATTGCCCGCGAGAAAATGAAACGGGAATCCCTCGTGTGCAGGTGCATCCGGTGCCGTGAATACGGTCACCGGGCACAGGCTGGCTGGGAAATAGGCGAACCTCATCTGGTAAGAATGGACTACGAAGCCTCGGGCGGCAGGGAGATATTTCTGTCTTTTGAAGACGATAACGAAACGCTGTTCGGACTGCTCAGGATGAGAATTCCGTACGGGCTATCGTCCCTCTCGGCCGGGGGAAATGGGAAAGTTGCTTTCATCAGGGAATTGCATGTTTTCGGACCTCAGGTGCCCCTCAGCGAGAAGATGGAGAAGGCGGCCCAGCACAAGGGACTTGGTAAAGCTTTGTTGCAGGAAGCCGAGAAAATCGCGGCAAAGGAATTCGGATCCCACCGCATGATAATTCTGAGCGGCACCGGTGCCCGGGAATACTATCGCACCGAGTTCGGTTATACCTGTGAAGGCGATTACATGGTAAAACCGCTACAACCTCAGGATTGAGTAATCATTTAATACTTTTACATGCCGAGCTCTTTAAGTCTGTCATCCCCGATGCCGAAGTGGTGGGCAATTTCGTGGAGAACTACCCTCCTTATCTCATTGACAATCTCGGTATTATTCCTGCAGATGGCCTCAATCGGCTTTTGAAAAATGGTTATTCTGTCTGGTGTTACCATCCCGTATCCAGAGTGGCGGCGTGTTAGAGGTATGCCTTCATATAGTCCCAGTAACGTCTCACCGCGCTTCCTGTCCGTGGATGCCATTTGTTCGGGGGAAGGCCGGTCGGCGATGATGATGTCGATATTATCAAGCCGTTCGTGAAATTCATCGGGCAGGCTTTCGACCGCCCTTATGACCAGCTGTTCGAACTTCTGGCTATCCATGACTCTCCTTTGTCTTCCGCAGCGACCATAAAAAACAGATTGCCAAGAAATAAGCGCTGATACCGGCTATCAGGAAGCAGGTGCTGATTATCTTACTCAGTACCGGGTCTGCCCCCGGTGATGTCATAAAATTGACGTAGTGAATGAGTCCCGCTGCTAGTCCTCCGGTCACAGCCAGGCTTATCAGAGTAAGAAAGAACAGACTCCTGATTCTCTGCGGCTTAAGGGCAATATAAATAAATATCACCGTACCGAAGATAAGCCCGACAATTATCGGGATGAATATTACCATCTGACCGGCGGTGGGAATGACCGCTATCTGCCAGAAAGAGCGCATTAACGTACATATCACCGCCAGGGTAAGTGTGGCAATGGTCCAGGTTCTAAAATGCTTATTATTCATATCACCGGCTTCCTCTTTAGCTCTCGTTCAACTGTGCCAGGTCGAATTTCATGCCGTCTCTGGCGGCGATCACCCTTACCCCTGTCTTCTCCGACATTACTTCGGCTATCTTCCATGGTTTTTGCTGCCATACGTGCATGCCGAAGTGGTTGAGTATCGCTACCTTGGGCTTAATCTCTCTTACGAGTCGTTCGGCATCGGGTATTGAAAGGTGCTGGATGGGCGGTCGCGGTTCGGTAAGTACCACGTTTATTAAAATGAGTTCGCCGGGGTAGTATTCGTGCAGACTTTCGAAGTAATTACTGTCGGCAATGTAGGCAAAGGTATGCGCTGGTGTCTTGAACAGCATTCCGTATGTCTCCACCGGGTGTTCGTGCCTTACCGGAGTGGTAAAAGAAATGTTATTTATCGCATATGACTTACCCTCTTCCAGGATATCGATGCCTTCTATGTATTGTTTGAGATAGGAAAAAATTATAGACTCAGGCTCGAGGGCATCGGCGGGAGCATACAACCGGCCGTGCGGGTTAAAACCGCCGTTGGTCATCGCTTCCACCATGATGTTCACATCGGCGGAATGGTCGAGGTGACGGTGGGAAACGATTATCGCGCTTAATTTCTCGCCGTTCAGTTTGCGTTTGGTAGACTGGACAATACAGCCCGGTCCGGGGTCCACCAGTATCTCGGTGCCGTGAAGGTTCAGCCACATTCCACCCGAGGCGGCCAGCTGCCGACTCACCATGAAGCGTGCTCCGGCTGTCCCTAAGAACGTTATAGTATCCGTAAGATTGTTGCTTTTCATCCTGGACTTGACTTTTCTATAATAGAAGATAGCACGTTATTTTACAATCGTTCATATTTAGGTATAATTGCTTATCAATTGTCAGTGTTTTTACTTTGACAATGACTGCTTCTCGTATATATACTTTAGTTAGATTCTTGACCACCCTATACTACCGGTTAATTGTGCATAATAGGAGGCGAGTGGAAATGGAAAAGCAATCAAAGCACCGCGGCGGGCACCTGGAGGCTCTGCTCAATGGCTGCCCTGATGCTATTCTGGCTATTGATGCCGAGGGTACAATTAAGTTTGCCAACAAGGAAGCCTGTAAACTTACCGAACGCAGTATGAGTGAGCTTATTGGCGAAAACATCGTGGAGGTCTACGAAAGCGTTGAGGCCGCGCGGGAAGCCAACCGTAAAATATACGAGGCCGGCGGTACCGTCCACGATATGGAAACCAAGACCAGGACGAAGTCGGGCAAGCTGATTCCGGTACGTGTCTCGGCTTCGCATCTCTATGACAGCGCTGGCAAGTACATCGGCGGCGTCGGCTACTTTGCCCAATACCGACCCTGGAGCGGCGCCGAGGCAGAAGTCAAGGCTCGAGTCGATGAACTGGAAGACATGTTGGATAAGTGGAAAACCCTGGCGGCTCCTGTCTTTGAACTGTATCCCGGACTCTCCATTATGATTGTTGTCGGCCATCTTGATGTTGACCGCTTTGAACATATTATCACCAACCTGCTTAATCATGTCACGGTTGTCAAGACTCGCGTTGTCCTCCTTGACTTATCCGCAGCTATTATGGACGAAGAAAAGGTCGCCGAACAACTGAAAAAGACGGTACGTGCTGTCCGTTTGATGGGGGCGGAGTGTGTGGTTGCTGGTATGCAGACAGCTCTGGCTCGAGCTTTAGAACCACTGATTACAGACATTAGTATGGCTAAAAATTTCAGTTGTGTGGAGCTTGCTCTGGAAGCAGCACTTGACATAATAGGTTGTCAAATCAGCGAAAAAGATTAAACCAGGAGGGACTGCCTTGAATAAAGTTTACCCCGGCGTAGACGAGGCTGTAGCTGATATTCCTGATGGGGCTTCCGTAGCCATATCGGGATTTTTTACGGCGGGGACTCCTATTCCACTCATCAAGGCCCTGGCGAAGCAGGGAGCCAAAGACCTGACGATTATTTGTATGCAGATGGGGCCCGGAAATGAGGACATCAACCAGCTGGTAATTAACAAGCAGGTGAAAAAGGCTATCTGTAACTATCCCTTTTACCGCTCGGCAAGTCGTGGTGCCAATTCCCCCACCGAGCAGGCGGTACGCGCCGGTGAACTCGAGATGGAAGTCTATCCAATGGGCACTTTTACCGAGAAATTGAGAGCGGCGGGCGCCGGTATCGCCGCTTTCTATACGCCTACCGGGGTGGGAACGGTGGTGGAGGAAGGCAAAGAAAAAAGAAAATTTGGGAATAAGGAATACCTTCTGGAACTGGCTCTTAAGCCGGATTATGCTTTCGTGTATGCCTATAAGGGCGACACTATGGGGAATCTTACCTGTCACCTGACGGCCAGGAACTATAATCCCGAGATGGCGGCAGCCGGAAAGATAACCATTGCCGCCGTGGAAAATCTGGTGGCTCCCGGTGGGCTTGATGGCGATATGGTACATATACCCGGCGTCTATGTCCAGCGCGTGGTCAAAGTGGACAGACCGGAATATTTCCCGACCATTGATTGAGAGCCGTAGAGGAGAACGCTTATGGCTGAGACGAAGAAGAAATTCAAGGGTTTATCCCGGGAATTGATGGCTCTGAGGGTTGCTAACGAGCTCGAAGACGGGACATATGTTAACCTGGGAATTGGTATTCCGACACTTGTTTCCGACTGGATTGAGGGCCGCGATATAATTCTTCAGGCCGAGCTCGGTATGCTCAATACCGGCCCCCTGGCTTCGCAATCAGAGGTGGAGCAGGACCTTATCAATGCCAGTTGCCAGCCGGTAACGGAACTACCAGGCAGCTGCTATTTCTCTGAAAACGAATCTTTTGCCATGATAAGGGGCGGTTACATGGATGTGGCGGTGCTGGGAGCCCTACAGGTCTCGGAGAAGGGCGATTTAGCCGGATGGCAGAATCCCGGACGTGGCTTGCCGGAAGATATCGGCAATATCGGCGGTTCCATGGACCTGGCAGTAGGCGCCCGTAAGGTCATTATCGCCATGATGCATATCACCAACGACGGCGAGTATAAAATAGTCAAACAATGCTCTTACCCACTCACCGCCCAGGGCGTGGTCGACCTTATCGTAACCGACCTTGCCGTTATCGAGGTTACTCCAAAAGGCTTACTGCTGCGCGAGGTCGCCTCGGGACTAACGGCTGAGGACGTGCAGTCAGTAACCGAACCCAAACTAATTATCAGTCCTGACCTTACCGAAATTCAGTTTTAGTAGATTATCATTAGGATAAATAAGGGCAGACCTTGAATGGGGTCTGCCTTTTTCATTATAATCAACATCAAGTCATCCCGTTTTTACATATATATATAAAGCGAGAGAATGTCATGCCAAAAGCCAGAGATGATTACGCAGACTATATCGCAGATAAGCTATCGGGACTCGGCGATGTGTGGAGTCGTGCCATGTTTGGGGGATACGGCATCTTTCACGAAGGTCTCATGTTTGCCCTGATATCGGACGGAGTCCTCTATTTTAAGGTGGACGATTCCAACCGTGAGATGTACGAGAAAGCGGGCAGCAGTAAATTCGGGCACGGGATATCGTACTGGGAAGTCCCCACCGAAGTATTCGAGGATACCGCCCGGCTTTACGAATGGGCGGATATATCGATTAAAATCGCCAAAGCGAAAGCGAAGAAGAAGAAGAAATAGATGTTCTGAATAAAACAAACAGGCGGTATTTATAAACTCTGGAGGTAACTTCGCTGCTCCTTTATAAAAGAAAGAAGGTATTAGCACGGGAGGAAGTAAGTGGAAGCAACACTAATCGCGCCCTGCGGCATGAACTGCGGAATATGCATGGCATACCTGAGAAAAAAGAACAAGTGCCCTGGTTGTGCTAATGTTGATCCATATCTGAGGTCTTACCGGCGCAGGTGTGTCATTCGGAACTGTGAGACGATAAAAAGCAATCAATCCGGTTTTTGTTATGAATGTGCTGATTTTCCGTGCAAAAGACTCAAACAACTGGATAAACGTTACACGACCAAATACCACATGAGTATGTTGGAGAATTTGGAAATGATTAAAAATGAGGGTATTGCAGCTCTTTTAACCAGAGAAGAGGAGAAGTGGAAGTGCCCGGAATGCGGCGGCGTAATCAGCTGCCATAACGGCATCTGTTATACCTGCGGGTCGGAAAAGCTGAAAAATAGAAAGAAAATTCTTGGCTGGGAGGATGAGTAGAGCCTTTTAGCTGTGCTATAATTTCCTGCGTAAAAACGCTCATGCAGCGGAAGAGGTAAAAATGGAAAAGAAACTAAGAGTTGGTGTCATCGGGGCTACCGGCATGGTCGGCCAGAATTACCTGCGGCTCCTTGCCGGGCATCCCTGGTTCGAGGTTGCCTATCTGGCGGCATCGCCGCGTTCTGCGGGTAAGAAATATGCCGACGCGGTGGCTGGTCGCTGGCACATGGTTGATGATATTCCGGATGCGTTTCGCGAAATGGTGGTTGAGGATGCAAGTATCGTCTCCGGAGCCGTCGGCAAGTGCCATCTGGTATTCTCGGCGGTAGAGATGGATAAGCAGTCGATTATGGCTCTGGAAGAAGAATACGCGGCACAGGGATTTGCCGTCGTTTCCAATAACTCGGCCCACCGCCATACAGAGGACGTTCCGGTGATGGTCCCGGAGATAAATTATGACCACCTTGCCATTATTCCGGAGCAGCAGCAACGTCACGGCTGGAGTCAGGGATTCATTGTTGTCAAGCCCAACTGCAGCATCCAGAGCTATATGCTGCCGCTATATGCCCTGCTGAAAGCCGGTTATCCCGTCGAAAGTATGATAGTTACTACATTGCAGGCGGTATCCGGTGCCGGGTATCCCGGTCCGGCCTCAATCGATATGATCGATAATATCGTTCCTTATATCCCCAGTGAGGAAGAAAAGTCCGAGGTGGAACCGCGTAAAATCCTCGGCAGGGTACATGAAGGCAGGATATTGCCCGATGAAAACATAAAGATATCCGCGCACTGTAATCGCGTCCCTGTCTCTGACGGGCATACCGCCTGTGTCAGCCTCAAATTCGACGGGAAAAAGCCCGGAATGGACGAGGTTATCGCTATCTGGCGGAATTTCTCGGGACTTCCCCAGGAGCTTAAACTTCCTTCGGCGCCCGTACCCCCGATTATCTACCGCGATGAGACAGACCGTCCCCAGCCCCGCAGAGATAGAAACGCCGGTAACAGCATGGCGGTTACCGTGGGCAGGTTAAGGGCATGTAATGTCTTCGACTACCGTTTCGTCGGACTCCACCATAACACCGTTCGCGGTGCGGCCGGAGGCTCGATACTTACGGCGGAACTGCTGCTTTCCAGAGGTTTTATAAAGTAGAACCAGAAACCGACAAGGCTCGGTAAATCAGTTCTTTTTCTGTTGTGCCACCAGCGCTACGTAGGAAACCGGCGGTGTCTTGGAATCATCACGTTTCAATGCAAAGGTATCCGGGTAGTCCTCTATTAACGACTGCAGTTTCTGGTGATTGTAAGTCCGGGCATCGAAGGCCGGATAAAGCTTGCGCAGGGCGCTTCCCAGGGCAGCCAGGTGTACCCATTCTTCTTCCTTGGCAGCCAGCTCGAAGCCCTCTAGCAACAGGGGCAGAGGATCGGGAGAATCGTATTTTTCTTCTTTTTTACGCCTTTTCTTAATTCGTTTCCTGGGTTCTCTGGGTGGTGCTAGGTTTTCGGCATAAATGAACTGGTTACACGCGTTGGTAAAAGCTTCCGGGGTCTTTTTCTCGCCCACGCCGATAACGAAGAGCCCTTCCTCGGTGATTCGGGTGGCCAAGCGTGTATAATCGCTGTCACTCGAAACGATGCAGAAGCCGTCGACATCGCCACTATGCAGAATATCCATAGCATCGATAATCAGGGCACTGTCCGTGGCGTTTTTACCGGTGGTGTAACGGAACTGTTGCATGGGCTGGATGGCGTATTTTTGCAGGTATTCTTTCCAGCTGTTCATATTCGTGGTGGTCCAGTCACCATATATCCTCTTGATGGTTATCTGCCCGAACTTGCTGACTTCCGCCAGAATCTGGGGCAGGAGAGATGCCTGCGCATTGTCCCCGTCGATCAGTACCGCAAATTGCTGCTGTTCAGATTGTTCAGCCAATATGTACTCCTTTGTTCACATAACACTTTCTGATATCATTATACACTAAAAAGAGAGGGATAGCATTAGTTGAGAAAAAGTAATGACTTGTAGAGGCTGATTCAGTGTAATAATAGACAACAAAAAACTAACTCTGAAACCTGTTCTGAAGTGTTGACAAAATACAGAATAATCGTTGATTATCTCGAACACGGATGATAGAATCTACAAAACATATATTTCAGGTGTAAGATAAAACACTGATATATGAGTAATGAGGAGAAGTAATATGGCAGATACACGTATTGAAAAGTTAGCTGACTTACTGGTGAATTATTCGGTAGGCGTGCGACCGGGCGATAAGGCTGTAATTACCGGGGAGACCATAGCTGAACCACTGCTTAAAGCAATCTATGCCTGCGTGTTAAAAGCGGGTGGATATCCAACCATGATGGTGGGACTTGCGGGACTGGAGGAAATATTCTATCGGTATGCTTCTGATGACCAGTTAAAGCACCTCCCTGACTGGCAAAGAGAAATCATTTCTACATATGACGTCAGGATATCTATTGACGCTGAACACAATACCAAAGCCCTGACGAATGTTGATCCTGAGAAAATGGTAATGTACAGACAATCGCGTCGCGAATTAATGGATATAGCCATGAGACGCTCGGCGGCAAAAGAACTGCGCTGGACGGTAGCAATTTTCCCAACCAATGCTTACGCCCAGGATGCTGAGATGGGTCTAAGTGAGTATGAAGACTTCGTATATAGTGCTTGCATGCCGGACATCAATGACCCGGTAGCGTACTGGCAGCGCTTTTCCGCGTGGCAGCAAAAGATAGTCGACTGGCTGAAAGGAAAGAAATCCGTACACGTAATCGGGCCGGAAACGGACCTGAGATTGAGTATCGTCGGCCGTCCCTTTGAGAACTGTGATGGCCGCTACAACATACCCGACGGCGAGGTTTTCACCAGCCCGGTTGAAGATAGCGTTGAGGGTAAGGTCTGTTTTTCATATCCGGCGATTTACGATGGACATGAGGTTACCGGGGTCAGGTTGAAGTTTGAAAAAGGGAGAGTAGTTGAAGCCACGGCGGAGAAGAACGAGGAATTCCTGCTGAAGCTAATCGATACCGATGAAGGCTCGCGCAGAGTGGGAGAGTTTGCCATAGGTACCAATGAGGGGATTACCCGCTTTACCCGTCAAATATTATTCGATGAAAAGATAAATGGGAGTTTTCACATGGCACTCGGTGCGGGTTATCCAGAAACGGGCAGTCAGAATAAGTCGGCTATTCACTGGGACCTGATATGTGATCTGCGTGATGGTGGAGAAATCTGGGTGGATGACGAACTCATGTATCAGAACGGTAAGTTCGTGATTGAGTTTTAGGTGGAGAAACCTGGTATTGAATTAAGACTACGGTAATATAAAGATAACGAGATCACAGAAAAATGGCTCCCCGAGCTGGATTCGAACCAACAACCTAGCGGTTAACAGCCGCCCGCTCTACCGTTGAGCTATCGGGGAATGCGGTACGCGAATGCCCTAATATTATCGCTTTTCCACTCTCGTAAGTCAAGCTCCGCAAGGGTATTATCATCTATCCAAAGCTGGTATAATATTAGTATAAGCTCGTGACCGGTTAAGGGGTGTTTATTGCCGCTAAGCGATAGAGATTATATGAGGCGTTCTCCCTCGAGGTGGGGCTCCGGGGGCAGGAGTACTCGGGGTTTTTTTAACTTCGGGATTAATCCGGTATTTGCCATTATCGCCGCCAATCTCGTGTTCTACATCGCGACCCTGATTGCGGCTAGCGGTAAATTCCCCGTCGGTACTGAAAAATTCATCATAACGGACAAATTTACCTATTACCTCGGTTTAATCCCTTATTATTTCACGGAACGGCCTTGGACTTTCTTCACCGCCATGTTTATTCATATCGATTTCTGGCACCTTTTCGGTAACATGATTACCCTGTTTTTCTTCGGTTCTTATCTGTCCAGGCTGGTGGGCAACACCCGGTTTACCATCGTGTATTTTGTGGGTGGGATAATTGGCAACATAGTGTATCTGGTGTTTGGCTTGCTGGGAGACTCCGCGACAATAGCCGTGGGAGCTTCCGGAGCGGTATATGCTGTTGCCGGTGCCCTGGTGGTGCTGGTGCCAAACCTGAGAATATACCTGTATTTCCTGTTCCCCATGCCTCTCTGGGTGGTAATTATTATCTTCTTTGTCTTGTGGTCAATACCGGGTGTCATCCCCGGTATTGCCTGGCAGGCTCATCTCGGTGGACTAGTCGTCGGGCTTATTTTCGGTTATTACTTCAGGAGGAAACGACTGGCTATATATTAGTAATATGAGCGTGTTGCCACACCGGAAGCTTGACTTTTACCTATGCCGTTTCTATAATACTTAAGTTACCCCTTTTATAATATCTGTGTATTGGCGCCCGAGTGGCGCAATGGTAGCGCAACCGACTTGTAATCGGTAGGTTGAAGGGTTCGAATCCCTCCTCGGGCTTTTATCCGGGGGTTTACTAGGGAGGGGTGCCGGAGTGGTTAATCGGAGCAGACTGTAAATCTGCCGCCCTAAGGGCTACGCAGGTTCGAATCCTGCCCCCTCCACCATGAAGAAAGATAACTCTTCAGATTAAAACTATAGATAAATAGATAATAAAATCTGTATAACGATGCCGATGCCCACATAGCTCAGTTGGTAGAGCACATTCTTGGTATGAATGGGGGGATCGGTCTTGTATAAAATATACCTCTCAGATTTGAATTCTACGGCTTCTTCTCATCTATTATTCTTTAGAGTATTCTTTTTGTGTTGACTGGTATCAATCCACTAATTACATATATAGATTATGCTGTGAGTATAGACTATTTAACAAGAGGGGGTTGTGCAACCATTTTATATTTGACGTATCAAAATATAACCTGTTTTGTAATTAGAAAGGGTTCCTTTTTAACTTGAAGTTTTTTCAAATGCATTTTATGATGGAGTCGTTCTATCGGAATAATTATATATATGCTCAACAAAAAGTGAATCTATCTGAAGGGAGGCCATCTCATGAGGTTCACCATCGACGTTGACACCGGTGGCACCCATACCCATGGTTTTATCGCCGGAGACGGTGTGGCTAAGACAGTCACTACCCCCACCACTCCCCATGACCTGACTGTTTGCCTGGCTGATTGTGTTAAACAGGCTGCTGAAGCCTTCGGAGTCTCTATGAAGGAACTGCTGCTTAATGCGGATATCATCCGCTATTCGACAACCATTGCCACCAATGCCGTTATTCAAAAGACTGGCGCCAAGATAGGCCTCATCGTTACTCGCGGTTTCGAAGATACCTTGTACGCTCCGGATGGTGAGATCATGGAAACCATCTATGACCTGGTGCGAAAAGACATGATAGCTAACCTCGACGAGGAAATTGATACTGGAGGTAAAATCATCAAGCCCCTGAAAAATGAAGAAGTGATTGAGAAAATGCAATTACTTATAGATAAAGGGGCACAAACGATTGTTGTCTGCCTGAAGAACGCCAGCGTTAATTCCGCCCATGAAAAAAAAGCCCGGCAGATTATTAAAGATGAATACCCCAGTTATTATTTGGGAAGCGTGAGAGTCTTCCTCTCCACTGATGTCTCCGACCAGCCTGGCGATCACTACCGGTTTACGAGTACGCTTATTGATGCCTATGTTCACGATATCTTGGTAAAGTACCTTTACAAGGCAGAGGATGACCTCCGTAAAAACGCCTATTCACACCCCTTAATGGTATGCAACTCCCGCGGTGGCGCCGCCCGGGTAGCCATGACCAAGGCTATCGATACATATAATTCAGGTCCAGTCGCCGGTATGTGCGCCGCGTATAATCTAGGCAAATTATACGGCTACGATAATATCGTGACCACAGACATTGGGGGCACCAGCATGGACGTCGGCTTAATCCGGGACGGTTCCTATACCTACGAATCTCTGCCGCGTATATCCGATGTTGTTGTAAATATCCCTATGATAGACGTTTACTCCGTAGGCTTAGCTGGAGGCTCCATTATTAGCCTGGATGGTTCAGGGTCGATCAAAGTTGGGCCGCGTAGCGCCGGAGCACGACCAGGACCAGCCTGCTTCAACCTGGGTGGGCTGGAACCTGCCGTGACGGACGCTAACGTTGTTCTGGGATTGATAGACCCGGATTATTTCCTGGGTGGCCGTATGAAGCTGGTCAGGGCGAAGTCCGAGACAACCATCCGGAACCGCATCGCAAAAAAACTGAATGTCAGTATCCCGGAGGCTGCCTACATGATAAGGCAGGTCACCATCACCGCCATGCAAAAAACTATCAAGACGTACCTGGAGGACAAGGGAGTGGATCCGGGACAACTCACCGGATACATATCCATCATTTACGGTGGGGCAGGGGCTACTCACTGCTGTGGTTTCAATAAGGGTTTGAAATTCGCTAATACTATCATCAGCCCGTTCGCTTCGCCTTTCAGCGCCTTTGGTTCTTCCATGGCGAACTTGCTGCACGTCTATTCCAAGTACAACATAATAGTACTGTATGACGGGAACGGATACCTGGAACAGTACGATAAATTCAATTCGATGATCCGGGAAATGTACCAGCAAGCTATCAGGGATATTAAATCGGAAGGTTATTCCGTCGAGGATGCTCGTTATTACCTGGAGCTAACCATGGAAGACTCCTCAGGGCATGTCTGCCGAGTGACCACAGAAAAGCTGGAGCTTACATCCGAGATGGATGTTAAGGCTTTGTGTAAGGCATTCCTTAAGGTTAGAGCCAGGACCGCTGATGGCGGTTATGAAGGAAGTATCCGACTGCTGACCACGTTGCTTAATGCCACAATTACCATGCCCCACTGGCAGTTCCAGGCTGTCGAGCCTGGTCCACAGGACCCGCAGAAGGCGCACCGCGGTGAGCGGGAAATCTTCTGGACGCCGCGGGAAGGGTACCGGAATACACCTATCTACGACCGAGACCTGCTGGAACCGGGCAACCTAGTCAAGGGTCCTGCTGTCATCGAGGCTAGAGATACCACATACGTAATTCCGGAGGACTGGGTCCTGAACATCGATAAATATTCCAACGCTATTCTGGAGGAGGTGTAAGATGGATAAAGTACGTGTTACCGAATCCCTGGATATCGACCTGGACAGCGAGAAGTGGTGCTGCCATAGCTGTGGAAAGGTGATGAACTCTGCCAGGGAACCTTTCGTGAAGGGTACGCTCGTTTACGAAAAACCAGCTAACGAGATTTATGGAGACCCCATCAAACTGTCCAAGGATACCGCCATTTCTTACGCCCCCGACCCCGATTTCATGCGTGTCATCGAGTTCTACTGCCCCGGATGCGGGGCACTCATTTCCATCCAGTACCTGCCTCCCGGCCACCCCATCCCGGTTGAACTTCAACTGGATATTGATAAGCTCAAGGCCAGGCAAACGAAAGAGACTGATTCAAAGAAATGAACTCGCGAGACGGCTTTAAAAAGACAATGCAGGTGGCTAATAACGGACGGCCAGTCTTTGTTACCATCGTCTATCGTCTGGCTGCCAGGATAGAACAGGCGCCGCTATTTGACATGGTCTCAGACCCAACGATTTATACTAACGTGCTAGAAGGCGCCTTCAAGTTACTCAATCAGGACGGGATAATCACAAACTTCGACCCCACTCTAGAGGCGGAGATATTCGGTTGCCAGGTAGAATGGCAGGATGATTACGATTTACCGGCTGTTTCAGGATGGGCGGATTGTGAGTTCTCTGGTGTTTCTCTGGAAAACAGTCAGCGGCTAGCAGTGTTGTTGGAAACCACGAAACGGCTCATTCAAACAAGAGGTCGTGAGATGGCTATTATCGGGACGATGATTGGCCCCTGCTCTCTGGCCTTGAACGTTAGAGATAACGCGTCACCGGACCGGGAATGTCCGTTCGATGAAATTGTTACCCTGACGGGCGGTCAGCTTGCTAAGTATGCCCGCTGCCTGGGTGAAGTAAAGGTCGACGCTATCATCATCCGGGAAGACCTCCTGGGTGAGAAGTATTACGAAGAGTTCCTGGCGCATGAAAAGGCGTATACCGCTGTTTACGCCACGATTTTCAATTTAACGCGGTTTTATAACCTCGCCGGTCTGCTTATGGTAAAAGGTGGCAAGCTTGAAGACCTGGCCGTTATTGTCCGGGAAATAAACCCGGGCGGCCTGGTGTTGACCGGTCAAGAAATCGATGAATCCGGGTTGAACTTCCTCAAGAACCTGTCCGATTCCCGGAAAATGGCAATTGGCTTACCCCTACCGCTGACTGAGCCGGATAAAACTACTGCCCGGCTCCAAGTATATGAGGACTTCATCTTAAAAAATAAGCCCGGAGGTTTTTTCTATACCAGTGATGGCGAGGTTCCACCCGATATACCTATTGAAAACCTCCGCGAGATTACTGGGAGGATTAAAGGCGTCTCGGAATTATAGTACATGACGGGAGAAAAAAGATGGGATATATCGTTAATGTTGACGTCGGAGGTACCTTCACGGACTTTTACGTGGGTAAGGACAACCGTTCCATCACCACGAAGACACCCACGACCCATTACGACCTGAGTGTTGGATTCCTGCGGGGGCTGGAGGAGTGCGCCTCCAAGGAAGAAATCACCCTGGAAGATTTCCTGAAGGATACCGAGGTCATCAAGTATTGCACGACCCTCGGGACTAATACCCTGCTGGAGCTTTCCGGCCCGCGGCTGGGACTCATCACCACGCGCGGCTTCGAGGACACCATCTTCATCGGTCGGGGACGCCAGTGGGCAGACGGTCTGCCGCTGGCTGATATTCAGGATATTACCAACATCGATAAACCCATACCCTTGATTCCCCGCCGTCTGGTAGTGGGGATTAACGAACGTATTGACTACAAGGGTGCCATCATTACACCTCTAAAAAAGGAGGAGGTGCTGGACAAAATCAGCTACCTGGTCGATAATGGCGTGCGCGGTTTCGTCGTCAGCCTGCTCTGGTCTTTCGTCAATCCGGTCCACGAGAGGCAGATCAAAGATATCATCGACGAGGTATTCCCTGAAGTCTACCTGGGCAACATGCCGGTCATCCTTTCCTCCGACATCTCTCCCAAGGAAGGTGAGTATACCCGTACGATGACCGCTGTGGTTAATGCATATATGCATCAGGGTTTCGCCGAGCAGATGTCCTACCTCTGTGCCGAACTCATGGACAAGGGGTATACGAAGCCTATCATGATGGTCGATAATCTGGGCGGCTGCTCCAAACTATCAAGAACGAAGGTAGCGCGTACTCATGGCGGTGGGCCGGTAAGCGGTCTTTCCGGGGCGGCCACGCTTTGCCGTCAAATCGGTATGCCTAACGTGGCTTTTACGGACGTCGGCGGTACCAGTTACGATGTCGGCGTTGTTGCCGAGGGTGCTGTCAGTTATTATGACCTCTATCCCACCATCGGCCGCTGGCGGACACAACTGACCACAATGCAGGTTACCTCCATAGGCGCCGGCGGCGGCTCTATTGCCTGGATAAATACGTTGCTGGGCAACCGGCTGGAAGTTGGACCGAAGAGTGCCGGTTCCCTCCCCGGTCCGGCCTGTTATGACCTCGGCGGGGAAGAACCCACCGTCTCAGACGCCGACTGCGTATTGGGCTACCTGAATCCAGACTATTTCAACGCCGGTAAGATGCGCCTGAACAGGGAAAAGGCGTTTGCCGCGATGAGGAAAATCAGTGACAAATTAACCTGGGACGAGGTGACCACCGCATTGATGATAAAACGCGTCATCGACGCCAAGATGGGCCAGGAGGTATTTAAGGAAATCGCCCTCAAAGGTTATGAGCCTTCCGAGTTTATTTACATGGCCTGTGGTGGAGCGGGTGCAACTCACTGCTGCGGTATCGCCAACCGAGCAGAAATGACTAATATTATCATTCCACCCAGTGCTTCCGTTTCCGGTGCCTACGGCGCTTACACTCTGGATATCCTCCATACTTACGAAATGTCCCGTCACATCCGCATGTTCGATTACGCTACCGGGGCTTTTCTGACCGACTACGATTCCTTTAACTCGGTGGTTAGAGAGCTCCGGGATCAGGCAGCCAAGGACATAGTTCTGGAAGGTTTTACCGGCAAAGACGCTGTTTATAAACTGGAACTGGAAATGAGGTACGGTCGCCAGTGGCGTTATACCTCGGTGGAATCGCCCTTGCTCATGATTAAAGGCGAAAAAGACGTCAGGAAGGTCTGTGACCGGTTTACCGAGGAGTTCAGCAAGCTCTACGGTTCTGAAGCTGCTTACCCCGAAGGTGGTATCGAGGTCGAGACTCTGCGATTGATGGTAACGCTAAAATTACCCCACACACCACCTGTAAAATTTGAGCTGGGAGGCACCGCGCCGCCGAAAAATAGCTTCAAGGGTCAGCGTGAGGCATTCTGGGAAAAGTACAACGCGTTCAGTCCTACGGATTTATACCAGTGGGAACTATTGAAACCGGGTAATATAATCAGGGGGCCAGCCATCATCGAAGCTGAAGGCACCACGGCCGTCATCGAGCCTGATTGGACTTTCAAAGTAGATGAATACCTTAACGGAATAGTGACAATGAAAGTAAAGGAGCAGGAAAATGCCAGGCGGAATTGACCCGACGATTAGTTTACGTTTACATCCGGAACCACCAACTCCAGAAGAGTTGGAGAACATGAGAGATATGGAACCCACCGAGGCTGGTATTTTCCTTCACAAACTCTACACGATTACCTCCGAAGGTAACGAGATACTGATAAAACTGGGAGCCTCCACCGGCTGCCGGTGGGGGGATACGGCAGCGGCTATCTATACTGCTTCCGGGGACAGTTCGGTCTGTGCAGCCGGTCTCTATTTCCATTCCGTGCTGGGCTCAACAGACATTAAATACATCATGAAACATTGGCTCAACGAACCCAGTGTGGGCGTTAAACCCGGGGACGCCTTTTTTGCCAACACACCCTTTTACCGCGGCACCCATCCACCGGATATGGCTATCTACTCGCCGGTATTTTTCAAGGGTAAGCTGGTCTGCTGGATAGGCGCTATTGTCCACAGCGGGGAATGCGGCGCCTGCGAGCCCGGCGGCATGCCCAGTGGTTCACGCAGTATGTATGATGAGGGAATCCAGATTCCCCCTATGAAAATAGCCGAAAATTATGACCTGAAAGAGGACATCGTTAACTACATGAACCACGTGACCAGGGACCCCCGCGCTATGACACTGGACATCAAGGCAAGGATGGCCTGTTTACGCGTCGTGGAAAAAAGATTAATGCCGGTAATAGAAAAGGTCTCGCCGGAGTATGTTATCGGTGCGTTGCGGTACGTTATCCAGGCGACCGGGGACGCTGTGCGGAAGCGTATCGGGGGCTGGAATGACGGCACGTTCAGCTCATCCCAGTTCGTCGATGCCGTGGGTATCCTGCCGCGTCTGATGAAAGCGTCTTGCTCACTTGAAAAGAAGGGCGATCACCTCTATTTCGATTTCGATGGCACCTCGCCCGAAGTCCTGGACAGAGTTGCCAATTCGCCGGGCGTAGGTGTTATCGGGGTCAATGCGGTTTATCTACTGGGGCACCTTTTCCATGATATCCCCCACAACTCAGGTGTTTTCGAGCCGATGTCTTTCAAGATGCCGGTCGGCAGCATGGCCAACGCTAGTCGCGAGTCCCCCAAGGCTGGCTGTGCCTACGTCCACGAGGCGTGCTCGCTGGTGGTGCAGAACGTCTTGAACCAGCTTATCTACGCCACAAATCCGGACCGCGTGGAATGCCCGGGAAATCGCGGCTTCGATACCACCAGCTACGGCGGGATAAACCAGTACGGTGATCCCTTTGCCGACGCGGGAGCCGAGATGAACGGCATCGGCTTCGGCGCCAGGAGTAACAGAGATGGAGTTAATGTCGCCGGAGCCTACTTCGCACCGATGACCTCAGAACCCGGAGAGATAGAGAGCCTGGAATCCGGCCTGCCGTTCCTTTACCTTTACCGCGGTTTTCACAAGGACAGCTGTGGCCATGGCATGTACCGGGGAGGTGTCGGCATGGACTACGCCATCCAGATACATGACTCCCCCGTGATATCGATAGGTTCCTGGGGCTTCGGTTCCTTGATTACTAACTCGCAGGGTCTTTTCGGAGGTTACGGCGTGCCTGCCCTGCCTTACATTTCCGTTCACAACAACAATCTGAAAGAAATGCAGCAAAACTCGGACGATAAAATACCCGGCTCGGCCAGGGAGCTTTACGAATCCGGCGCTATCAGGGGCACATATCGTTGGCGCGGCTATCCCGCTGTCGCTGACCCCGCTAAAGAAGGCGACCTGGTCGCCGGCGGCACGGGCGGCGGCGGTGCCTACGGCGACCCCCTCAACCGCGACCCGATGGCTGTCATGAGGGACATCGAGGAAGGCGTTATCTCTCACTGGGTAGCCAGGAACGTGTACAAGGTTGTCTATGATGAAAAGTCTCTTGAGGTAGACGAAGAAAAAACCCGTAAGCTGCGTGATAAGGAAAGGGCTGACCGTAAAAAGAGGGGTCAAAAATATGCCGATTTTGTCAAGACCTGGCTGAAAAAGAAACCTTCCGAGGAAGTCCTGGAGTTCTACGGCGACTGGCCCGTCAAGAAATATGAGAAGTTCGACTATTTTGGAACTTGGCCGCGAGTAAAAAAATCCAAAAAGGGAAACCGGTAGGAGTCGGGACCCAGTACTACCTATCAAGTATAAAGGTGGTAAGATGAACAAAATCTTTAACAGCAGCGATCAAGCTGTCGCTGATGTATTCGATGGCGCGACCATCCTGTGTGGAGGATTTGGCTGCGTGGGAGGTGTCCCCTCCACCCTTTTCAAAGCCCTCGTTAAAAGACCGATAAAAAATCTTACCATCGTTGGAAACACACCCGTTCTAGGAATGGCTTTTCAAAAAGCCGCCGCCAGAACCATGACGGTCCCTGAATCATATGCCGACGCCTCGCTATTATTGAATAACGGCCAGGTGCGGAAGCTCATCATCTCCGTCCCTACCATAGCCATCTATAAAATGCCGGAGCCTTTTCCGATAGTGAAAGCTATCAAGGAGGGGAAGGATATAGAGATTGAACTAGTGCCCCAGGGAACGCTGGCGGAAAGGATACGGGCTGCTAGGGCTGGCATCGGAGCCTTTTATACGCAGGCCGGCGTGGGCACTTACCTCGCCAGGGGGAAGGAAACACGCGAAATTTCCGGTAAATCCTACCTCCTCGAATACCCTATCGAGGCAGATTTTGCCTTTATCTGGGCTTATAAGGCAGACCGGTACGGTAATCTTATCTATAAAGGAACTTCCCGTACGTTCAACGCCACCATGGTCGGGGCAGCTAAAATAACCATCGCCGAGGTGGCCGAGGTGGTAGAGTTGGGGCAGCTGGACCCCGAGACTATCGTAACACCGGCGGCATATGTGGATCGGGTCGTGAAAAGGTGATAGTATGAGTGATAAACAAAAACTTGACGAGCAAACCATTGCCATGCGAGCCGCCCGGGAGTTTGAGGACGGCATGGTAGTGAATCTAGGGGGTGGTATTCCAACCCTGGCCTGTAACTTCGTGCCTGAAGGCCGCGAAGTACTTTTCCACGCCGAAAATGGCGCTCTGGGCTACGGCGGTATCGCCAGCACGGAAACGGCGGACTGGGACCTCTTCAACGCCAGTTTCCAGCCGGTAACTCCGCTACCAGGTATGAGTTTCTTTGCCCACGATGAATCATTCGCTCTGATACGCGGCGGCCATGTTGATATCAGCGTGCTCGGTGCCTTGGAAGTATCAGAAAAAGGTGACCTTGCCAACTGGGTCGCCGGAGACTTGACTACCTTCGAGGGAGATATTACGGACTGGATAGGGCTAGACCGTTATCCCCCGGCTGTCGGCGGAGCTATGGATCTTGCCATTGGTGCTAAGAGGGTTATCGTCTGTATGTTGCATACCACGCGTAATGGTCAGCCCAAAATAGTCAAAGAATGTAAGTATGAACTGACCGCCTCACGTTGCGTTTCCCTGATTATCACTGACCTGGCAGTTATTGAGATTACGCCTCAGGGGCTGGTCTTGAAGGAGATAACGCCGGGCTGGGAACCCGAGGATGTCCAGGCCGTTACCGAACCCAGATTAATCTTAGCCAGCGATATTAAAGAAATCAGCCTGTGATTGGAGTATTGTGACAAAGGTTCTGTTTCAAAAAGGCCTTTTTGAAGAAACTCAAGGGGAGCCGGCGCTTATAGGGAGTAAATGCGGGTCGTGTGGTCAGGTATTATTCCCGGTAAAATCGGTATGCCTGAACTGTATGAGTGCTGATTTGGAATCAATCAGGCTTAGACGCGATGGTATACTCTATACTTATACCACCGTTTACATGGCCAGCGAGCATTTCCCGCCCCCGTATACGGTCGGTTGGATCGAGCTCCCCGAGGGCATCCGGATATTCAGCCAGATCCGCGGTTGGCAGGAAAATCCCCTGAAAATCGGCATGGACATGCGCCTGTATATTGAAACACTCTGGCGGGATGAAGACAATGAAGTGATTGGTTATGTTTTCAAGCCTGTAATTGGAGAAACGTAGCGATGAGAGAGGTCGCCATCATTGGTGTCGGGAGTACTGTCTTCGGGAAGTTCCCGGAGAAAGCAATTTTCGAACTGGGGACTGAGGCTGTCCAAGCAGCCCTGAAGGACGCCGGCATCAGCCCTAAAGATATCCAGTTTGCCTATTACGCTAATCTCTACGGGGGAATGGTCGAGGGACAGGCGGCTCTGAGGGATGCCGGTATCACTGACATTGAGATAACTAATGTTGAAAACGCCTGTACCGGCGGGGCCACGGCTGTTCGAAGGACCTGGTACGATATTGCCTCCGGCCTCTATGATATCGGTATAGCTGTCGGCTCCGAGTCCATGACCACCAGCCCCATTGCCGGGAAGCTTATACCCCCGGCTAAAGGAGACCTCTCCGGTGAACTCGGTATGAACACCATGGCTAAGTTTGCCCTGTCACAGCGGAGGTACATGGACATAAGCGGGGTTACCTTGGAACAGATTGCCATGGTCTCGGTCAAGAACCATCATAATGGCTGCGCCAACCCATATTCCCAGTATAAAAAAGAATTCTCTGCGGAGGATATCATTAATTCCCGGCTTATTTGTGACCCTATCACCCAGCTTCAGAGTTGTTCAACTACCGATGGAGCGGCGGCAGTAATCCTGACTTCACTTAACGTGGCCCGGCGGTACACTCGAAAGCCGGTTATAATTGCTGCATCTGTCATCAGGGGTGGAGACTATGCTTTTCGCCAGAAAGATATCACCTTCTCTGATGTGACTTATAAAGGCGTCAAAGGTGCTTATACAATGGCGGGGATTGGACCTGAGGACATTAACCTGTGCGAGCTTCATGATGCCTTCGCAGTGAACGAACTTCAGCACTATGTAGAGCTGGGTTTCTGCGAAAGGGGCGAAGAAGTGGCTCTCCTCATGGATGGCGTCACTAATATAAAGGGCAGACTTCCGGTAAATCCCAGCGGCGGTCTCCTTTCCAAGGGGCATCCCCTTAGCGCCACGGGGGTCGCCCAAATTGCAGAAATTGTCTGGCAACTCAGAGGACAGGCCGGGAAAAACCAGGTTCCTGATGCTAAGGTAGGATTAACGCACACACTAGGAGGCGAAGTCGCTGATCTGGAGGCTGGAGCAGTGGGTGTGCATATCCTGAAAGTATGATGCAATCATAGGCACGAGGCAGGATGTGTAAAAGTGGCTAATACCCCTTCTGATAAAACAATAACCAGCATATCCGGATTGACAACTCATCAATAGAGCCGGATGGTTTGCTGCAAAAGTGGAGCTATCATTCCTCCCGGATTATCTCCCCCTCTGTTTTGGCCTCTTCCGACCCGACTCCGAGTAGAGCATATTATCCACCAGCTTCTTCAAGACTTCCCCCGTTGGTTTTACCTGGTTTCTCTTCGTTACGGTTAGTTTTCTAGGTTCGACAGGGTATTCATTCTCTTGACAAAACCAGCTAAAACAAG
>Ga0209427_10000411_pt1 | contig 45308 bp, 47 predicted proteins | sample DeeMarSWOR136_30_FD_187465 | JGI IMG/M metagenome (GOLD analysis project Ga0209427, IMG submission 187465) | Marine sediment microbial communities from White Oak River estuary, North Carolina - WOR-1-36_30 (SPAdes) (version 2) | ecosystem: Environmental > Aquatic > Marine > Intertidal zone >...
CAGCGATCCACGAAAACCGCAATGCGAAAATCTTCCGAGGATCTCATTGATTAGATGCCTCCGAGGTATTGAACGATTTTCTGGGCCGTGGCCTTGGCGTCAACCATAGAGCTTCCGATGTCCCTTGGCCCTTTGCAGGCTCCTGATAGGAAGACCCCCGAATTCTCGGGAGGAGATCCATAGAATCCCTCCTCGTTCTTGGGGATCTCGAAAACTTGAGCAATACCATCGGCATCCCCCCGAGGCGTCATCCCGATGGAGAGCACCACCAGATCGAACGCCTCCTCGACAATCTCACCGGAGGGGGGATCTATGAATCTCATACGAAGGTGGGTAGACCTCCCGTGTCCGTAAATCTTGGAAGGAAGGCTCCGGATGAGGCGCATTCCCTCATCCTGACGGCAGGATTGAAGGAGTGATTCAAAGGATCTCCCGAGAGGCTGAATGTCGATGTAGAAGAAACTGGTCCCTATCTCCGGATTCCCATGCCTTATGGCTTTCATGAAGCGCAGGGCATAAGCGCAACAGACCTTGGAACACCACAGGTGGCCTATTGTTTCGTCCCGGCTCCCGACACACTGAAAAAAGGCGATCTTCGAAGGGATCTGGCCGTCAGATGGGCGATAGACCCCTCCCGTGGACCGGAGCATCTCATCCAGGTCATGAGCGGTGATAACGTTTTGGAAGATACCATAGCCATACTCCGGCTTGCACCTCGCATCAAAGAAGTCGACCCCCGTTGCGATAATGAGGGCTGAGGCATCCAGCAGCATTTTGCAGCCGTTCGATTGGATCTCGGCTTTGAATCGCCCTTGCTCACCGGATACCCCTCCCAGCGTGCTCTCCGTCATGATGGTAACCTGGGGCCTTCGGGTCACCTCCTCGATTTGATTGTCTACCACACAGGCAAAGCACTTGTTGCATTTCTCGGATGCCTTGCAGGCAAAAACGCTGGCCTGCCCTCCCAAGCGATTTTCCCTTTCGACGATCGTTGAGGGTATCCCCATTTCCACCAACTCGAGGGCAACGGTAACCCCCGCAATGCCACCACCAATAATCAAAACGTTCCGATCCCTCACATGCAGCCTCCGGTCCCCCGTAATGGTTGAATCCCCTTCGATAAAAGCGATGAAAACGAATGGTCAATGGTTCGTTAGCTCCCAGCGGTTGTCCAATCAGAGCTCGAGCCAGGAATCTGAGTAGAGGCTGTGGCCCAGAAGCACCCTTGTGGTCTTAACGTAGTCAACTTCTTCCTTGCTCAACGAGGCCACATCAGGTTTATCCCCATCCATGACACGGTAGACCAACTTCCTGATCTCCTCCCTCTCCCCCCTGGCAATGCCCTTGAGATCCTCGTCGAAGGCATCCACGATGGCGGATTGCATTCCGTATTTCTCGGTCATCATCAGGTAGGTCTGGTTGAGGATAGGCCTCAAATGGGCGGGTGCGCCGTTGGATACGTTGGAGAGGCCACAGGTCGTTTTTAATCCCGGGGCCATCTCCTGGAGGTCCTTGAACATCATCATGAACTCGAGGAGGCTCTTCACCTGGTCCTGTTGGCTGCTCACGGGGGTTACGATGGGATCGATCCAGACATCTTCATTCGGTATACCGTATTCTGCTGCCTTTCCCATCAATTCGGCCGCCAGCGACCCCCTTTCGCTGGCATCGCGCGGCATTCCCTCGGGTCCCCAGAGGAGCGCTACGAAACCCGCGTCGTATTTCTGGGCGAGAGGCAATTCGGCCTCCATCCTCTCGGGCCTGGCCATGATGGAATTGATGACGGCCTTTCCCTTCCTGTTCTGGTAAACCCTCAGGCCTGCCTCGATGGCTACCTCATTCGTGGTGTCCAGATACAGAGGAATATCGACAACCTCCTGGACCGTCTTGACGATCCACTCCATCAGCTCGTCCCCGGCCTTTCGCGCAGGCCCCAGATTGATATCGATATAGTCTACCCCGGCCTCTGCCTCCGCAACGGCAAGCTCCTGAATCGTCTTGGCGTCACGTTCTCTCATGGCCGCACCGATCTTCTTTACCATGACGTTCAGGTTTTCCCCGATCAGTATCATACTCCCCCTCCTTTTCCTATCGAATTCAACCCCTCTTGTGAAATGCGGTGCCGACGGGCTAAGCACATGAAAAATCCCGCAATCGGGTGAGATACTCGGGTTCTTCGATTACTTCCACATCTCCTTGAGAAAGCCTGGCAGGTGAGCCGCTTCCCTTGGCCCGATCATCACCTCCCAATCCGAGCCCAGCTCCTCCTCCAGATCCCCTGATATCACGGCTACTGCCCCTGGAATAATGATCTTTCGGTGCTTGATCTTATCCGCAATGCCGCTCTTTTTGATGAAGGCCCCCATGGCATCGCCCACGAACTTCCCCGCCGCCCATGCGGTCAGGACGGAAAGACCCTCGGTATCCATTATTGCAAGCCAGCTGGGAATACGGCTGGCCTCGATCTCACCCGATACGATGAAGTAAGTCAGGGAGAAGTTGGTGGTGATCAGGAGCGGAGAATTCCCATTGGGGGAACCAATCTCGTAGATCTTCTGCTCCATCATCATCGGCCGCTGGGGGTCGGTATAGATGTTCATCCTCTCCACCAAGAGGGGAAAGAGGCTGAAGCCATCGAAATCGGACATGACGATGATGCCCGCATATTTGGCGATAAAGGTGGCGGCAATGAGGGACTCCTTCATCGGGTCATCGGTCATCTCGCAGGGAAAGGTGATGGTGGGATATCCCAGTGGGCGAAACTTCTTGAGCAGGGCAGCCCGTCGGATGAACACCTGGTCCTCGAATGCCCCCCGAAGGGTTCTTGAACCGCTATCCAAGACCAGGTCCTTTACCCCTGCACTTTCCAGCTTCGTGGTCAGTTGGGAGATGGCCTCTAGATCATCCGCTTTGACCGCCAGGGGGCAGGAATGTTCCTTGGCCAACGTGCCCAGGGCCTCGGCATTTCCAGCGGTTACGGCGTAAATGAGTGGGACTCGATCAGCACAGGCCTTCAGGCCGGCTTCCAAGACCTCGGCCTTGTCGCTCATGAGGATCAAGCCGGCATCGGTCCCTCCCTTTACCTTCTCGATGAGATTGACGAATTTAGCCGCATCCCCCGTCTCGCTCTTCACGGCGACCAACTCCGGACGGAGGGTCAGGCCCACCCGCTCATACCTGAGTTCCGTAAACCGCTTCAATCGGGCCTCAATCTCCCCATCATCCATCCCATCGGAGATCAACAGGGCAACTCCGGGCTTATTGACGAAGGTCTTCTCATGGCGAAAGAGCACTGTCTCCCCCCCGATCTTCAACGCATTATCACCGGCGCCAATAGTGAGGGGTCGGATGGGCGGAGCTGCCGCCTCGGAAAGCTGTTCCTTGGCCTCATCCGAGACATACGGACAGGAAGCCAACTCGGCCTTTCCGGCCGCCAGGTTCATGGCGAAGGCGAGACATGTCGGAACTCCGCATTCACCGCAGTTGGTCTTGGGCAGCAACTTAAAGATTTGTATCCCGGTCAGTCCCATCGCTCCATCTCCTTTCCAATTTCGATCAACCTGTCTCTTCCACGGGAACGAGAAACTAATTCCCGCCACGTCCCGATCTAAAACGAGTTAACTCACACCTCCAGGATGGGATCCATGGTCAGGGCAGGGTGTTGTTTCTCCTCGAGAAACGAAAGGATCGCCTCCTCGGTTTCGCCGACAGTCTCATCGGCTATTCTATCCAGGAGGTCCGGCACGCCCATCTCTTCAGCCCTCTTGACGAATCGCTCCCCGATCTCCTCTTTGAGCATCTTGGGCATCCAAACCATCCTCAGGATGCCGCCTTCCGCACTGAGGAATTTCCTCTGGGTGATGTTGTATTTTCCATGTCCCACAAACCCCGGGGTAATGACCCCACCGCCCACGGTACCGGCCAAAGTGGTGAACTTCATCCCGCAGGGGGTCATCCCCAGATAATCACGGTTGACCGTCATGATACCGTTGCTGAGGGGGAGCACCGCGGCAATGCATTCACAGCATCCGCAGGTGGTCATGGGATCGTGGACGATGCTGTAGAAGTTGTAGTGGTCGAAGTTCTGCCGGGATGCGTTGAAGAGGAACTCGTTGCATCCCTTCCATTGCCCGAGCTTCGCATCGATCACCTCTCCTTTCGCAACCGGTTGGTTGGGACCCGTCGGGTTGATCTCGAAAGAGGCCTTGCAGTCCATCCAGTTGTAGGCACCACAAAGACCCGTCCGTTCGGGGCTGATGATACAGACATGGTTGGGGGCAAAAGACTGACAGAGGGTACACGAGTAAAAGATATCCGTCGTCTCGTCGGTCATTCCCTCGATTCGGGCATCTCGAGCCGCGTACACACCCTTGGCCTGCTCAACGATCTCCTTGACCTTCGCTTCCTCGGTATAGATCTGCACCTGGATCTTATCGAAGATTGCCCCGAAATCCTGGTGCAGTTTGGCATGAAGGATCTTTCCCAGGTGCTCAAGGCGGAATCCCTTTTCAACGGCGACCTTACTAATCCTCAGCCACGCAATGTCCCGTTGCCCTATGTGCATCACCCCTTGCGCATAGTTGATGAGGTGGTGGATTTGTCTCTCCAATATGGGCTCATAATCCTCCTGCATCTCGCGGCCGGCCACCTCGCATTTGATGGCGAGGGGAAGCATACCCGGTGGTTCGACATCCGTTATCTCTGGCCCGACGACCTCCACCTTTCCATCATCCACTTTATCCATCATTCCGGTGGTAATCCACTCCACGGCGGCAGTTCTCCCTCCGCCAGCCTCCAGATGAATCTCTTCACCTCGAACCCTTTCTCCCTCGAAGGCCGGACCGTAGGAGACGGGAACGGGGACCTCGCTGACCGCAACCTTCAATCCCCTCACCTCAACGGCCTTTGCGGTAATCTGATCGTGGGGCACGTTGGATACCACATGTTCGTAGGTACAAACACCAGTGGGCAGGACCTCGGGAATGGGCGTGTCCGCGATGGTGGGAAATCCCCAGTTAATCGCCCCGGCGGCGTTTGCATACCACTCGTCGGTAACGTGGCCAAGAGGCATCACAAAGGCGAACGTCCGATCCTTGTTATAGATGAGGTTTCTCCTGAAGTCGCCGGGTTTTACGTTCCCAAAGGCCATGGCTACGCGACAGGCGAAGCCCATGGCGAAAACGGCCGCAGTGATGTCCGGCCCGTAGGAGACCAATCGGGTGGGCCAGCCGATCTGCACTTCGGCCTCAACCAATTGCTCGCTAAACCGCTTTCCCTCGTGCTCGGCACACATGAAGATATAGAGGTTCTTCTCCTGTAGCTCCGTGGCGATCTTCTTGGCGATTTCCGGACTTGGCGCAGCACCCGCGATGGCCGCAAACCCCGGGGCCGTTCCATCCACGAACTCGATGCCCCGCTTTCGGAAGATGATATCATCCGCAGCCCCCAACCAGATGTTGCTGTCGGTGGGGTCTTCCTGCTTTGTATAGAAATTGGGATCCTTCAGGTAGCGGATGGCCTCGATGATCTCCTCCGCGAAGAAGGTAGCCATCCCAGCATCCAGAGCAGGGGCCAGGTAGGGCAAAGGTGTCTTCTCCCTCACTATCGGGGGCAGAAGAACCCGGCACCGCTCCAAAACCGGTTTCATGTCACCCAACTTCTCTACTGGTATGCCAAGAATGGCATAGATAACGGGAAGGTAGTAGGCGGTATTGGGAAATCCCACGGGTTCATTGGGTTCCCACTGCTCCAGAGCTTCCTCGTACTCCTTCTCGGCCCGCTCCACGATCTTATGTGCCCCCCTGATTGCAGCAGAACAGATAATCTTGGACACTTTCCCAACCTCCTTCCAAATGAGATCTCAGCCCTAACATGAAAACTGATGAAACCTAGAAACGTAGGCCTTGTAAATCTATGCGTGCAAGAGAGAATTCACGCAAATTCAAAATACTAATTTCTAAACTCTAAACAAGTCCAAATGACCGAAGCTAAAAATTCAAAACTGTATGATTTAGAGGGTATGCTTTTGACCATTTGGATTCAGATATTGTTGAGTATTTGGTGCTTCGGCCCGCGACGAGCTCGGCCGAGTCGATTTAGGATTTGTTATTTGTTCTCCGCAGCACCAAATAGCTTCGCGCCCGGAAACTCGATCAACATCCCTAGAGCCTTTAGCCTTTAACCTCCAACCAAGAGCCCCTTACGCCGCCTCCAGTTCCCTTCGGGCAGCCATATCATACAGAATACGTTCCCTGGCCTTGTCGATTCCCAGGGCCTTGCGCTTCTTATCGATGTGGTCGATCATCATACCAGCCGCCTTACCCGGGTCGGACTCGAAGGCCCACTTGCCCTTGAAGATATCGTCGAACCCCTCGAAGAGCATCGTGGTGACCTCCTCACTTCCCAGGGTGGGCCAGGTGACACCAAAAACGGTGTAGACCCCGGATGCCACGAAGTACTGTCCAATGGAAATGGCCTTTTCGCTCATCCACTCCGGCGCCGCACCTGCTGCAGGAAGGTCGCTGATGTCGTCTCCCAGTCCCCCATCCTTCACCACGGCCGTGGCGGCCATGAGGATCCGGCTATTGTCAACGCAGGAACCCATGTGGAGAACCGGGGGAATACCCACCGCCTCGCAGACCGAGGCCAGCCCTTCTCCGGCATGCTTATGGGCAGCTTCCGGCGTCAATAGGCCATACTTCCCCGCGGCCATGGCGCTGCACCCCGTGGTGAGCACGATCACATCATTACCGACGAGCTCCAGGATCATCTTGAGATGGGCATCGTCGTGGATGGTGCGGGCGTTGTTGCAGCCAACCACTCCCGCGATACCCCTGATACGGCCGTTAATGATGTTGTCGTTCAGGGGCCGGTAGGAGGCCCGGTACAACCCTCCCAGGAGGTAGTTGATGGTCTCATGGCTGAATCCCACGACAGTATCGGTGCTCTCGGAGGGAATTAAGACCTTGGCCCTCCGATTGGGGAAATTCTCGATAGCCTCCCTCAGGATCTTCTTGGCGACCTTGAGGGCCTGGTCCTCATGGAACTCGATGTGCATGGCCCCCTCGATCTTTGCCTTGGGGGAGGTGGTGACGAGTTTCGTATGGTAACACTTGGCCACGTCTGCGAGGGACTGCATCTCACACTGGACATCTACGGTCATGGCCTCCACGGCCCCCGTTGTGATGGCCAACTCCTGCTGGAGGAAGTTTCCGGCCACGGGGATTCCGTGCCGCATTAAAACCTCGTTGGCACTACAACACATACCGGCAAGGTTGATCCCCTTCGCCCCCTTGGACTTGGCCAACTCGATCAATTCCGGGTCTTGGGCGGCCACTACCAGCATCTCGGGAAGCAGTGGTTCGTGGCCGTGGACCACCACGTTCACCTCATCCTCCTTCAGCACCCCCAGGTTCATGTGGCCCAAAACGGGGACCGGATCCCCGAAGAGGATGTCCTGAAGCTCGGTGGAGATCATGGATCCACCCCACCCGTCGGAGAGGGCGCACCGGGCCGCCTGCAAGAGGATGTTCCGGTAATCCTGATCCACCCCCATGTGGGTTCGGTGCATGATCTCCACGACCTCGCGATCGATGCCCCTGGGCACCGTACCAGTCTCCCGCCAGAGCTCCTGCCGTTTGAGGGGAGCCCGTTTCACGAACAGCACCTCTCCTTCCTGACGGCCGAACTCGGCCAGGGCGATCTTCCCCACGTCGATGGCGATATCTTGCACGGACCGATCCCCGATTTCCACACCGAAGTCCAATGCCACCTGGTAGAGCTTCTGCTCGTCCTTGATCTGGTAGTCGGGGACCTCCCCCTTGGCGGTGGCCAAAAAGACTTCGGCCACCCCCCGGGCATGATCCGAGTGGGCCGCCGCCCCTCCCGCAACCATCCGGGCGAAGTTTCGTGCAGCGATGGTCTCAGCGGTAGCACCGCACACCCCAGTCCGCTTCTTTTTCTCCCCAGCCGTCTCCCCCTCCTTTTTCTTGGGGGCGGGAACCCGGCAGGGCCCCATGGAGCAAATCTTACAGCAACTCCCCTCGGAGCCGATGGGACAGGGCTTCATCTTTTCAGCCCGATCGAAGACGACCTCGCACCCATCGGCCCGTGCCTTTTCGATCATCTTGAGGGTAGCCTGATCCACGCTTTTCGCTGTCTCCTCCGCCATTGAATTCCTCCTCTTCTGCTCATGTGTGGTAAGGATTTTTCCCGATCAACGAATCCAGGAACCGAGATAGCTACATCTTAAACTATAGCATTTCCCGGCTCGTCTTTTCACGATGTAGCGGTCATCTCCTCGATGTACTCCCTCACCAGCTTGACGGCATCGGGATGCCTCATGACGAGCACGTCGGCTCCCGCCAAGAGGAGCAACACAGCCGTGATGGCCTCCATCAAGATGCCCCGCTTTCTCGGATCCCCGAGTGTGGGTTCTTCACCCTCGCTCAATTTTGCCTCCTTCGTCTTCCATACTTCCCTGGCCATATTGCAGAGCATGGGGAACTGGAGCTTCTCATCCTGCTGTGTCAGGGCTGCCATCCGATCCCGCTCCATTACGGAGTAGGTATACTCGATGCCATACCCCAAGCCCCCGGTGGTGGGATCCACGATGATCTGCTCGTCGGGAACACCCAGGTTTCCCAGAAGGATGTTGAGTTGCTTGGCCAGATTGATATCGATGGGGGTCGATGCTATGGCCGTGTGCTTGTAGCCAATGGCCCCAGCGCCAACGATCTTGTAATTCCCCTCCACCACCGGTCCGATGACAAGATTCTTCCCTTCACAGGCCTCCGAGACCTTCCTCAGGACCTCGGCGTCCTTATCGTCGTTGTCGCTCCCCCAAACGATAACGGGAATGTCCACGGCTCCAGCGACCTTCTTGGCGGTTTCCGCCGCCTCATCAGCGGGCCGGTTGAGGCCATTAGGGTCGGTACTGCGCAGGTGAAGGGCAATCATGTCGGCCTTGCACTCCTCGGCGCACTTCTTGGCCCAGGCGACGGCGTCGTCGGTGACTCCCTTGAAGGGTTCCAGTGCCGCATCGGCCCAATCCTCCGGCGCCATGTCGTATACCTCCATGGCGATCTTCGGCTTGTGGGGCATCTCACCCTCGAAGAGGTGAAAGGGATAGGAGCTCTCCCCTCCCACGGTTACCGCCTTATCGCCCTTCCCCAAGGTGATCTCCTTAATCTTTCCCGTATACTGGATCTTTGGAATCTCAAAAGCCACTTCTCACACCTCCCTTAAGATTAGAAGATTAAGCGGGTGTCTTCCTCTTTTCGCTTCCAAACCATTCGTCGTTGAACCAATATCGTTCCCCGGTCTTAAGGTAACTGAGTTGATCCTCCCTATTCTTCAACTTCTCCCGCCAATTCTCGGGCTTATCGGGTTGCCCCTTCTCGAAGGTAGGCCCCAAGACCTTCACCTTTTTCCCGTCAAAGGAGGTCTTCTCCTCATATTGATATTGCCCTTCGGCTCCTTCAGCCTTTTTAGAGGTTTTCTTCTCCTTTTTGGCCACTGCTCCTTCCTCCTTCCTACGAAATACCTGCCGCCAATTTGGCAGCCTTCACGGTATTCATCATCAGCATGGTGATGGTCATCGGTCCCACGCCCCCGGGAACGGGGGTTATAGCGCTCGCCTTCTCCTTCACGGCCTCGAAATCCACATCCCCGCAGAGAATGGCCTTTCCCTCGGGGGTCTTTCCAATGCGATTCACCCCCACATCAACGACCACGGCGCCCTCCTTCACCATATCAGCAGTTACGGCCTTGGGCTTTCCCGCGGCCACGATCAAGATGTCCGCCCTCCTCGTGTGGGAGACCATTTCCTTGGTGCGCGTATGGCAAACCGTAACCGTGGCGTTGGCACCTTCCCTCTTCTGCAAGAGGATGTTGGCGATGGGCTTACCCACGATGTTGCTGCGGCCTACAACGACTACCTCGGAACCCTCGATTTTCGTCCCCGAGCGGATCAGGAGCTGCTGAATTCCCGCGGGAGTGCACGGGAGATAATCGGGCTCTCCGATCATGAGTTTCCCCACGTTCACGGGATGAAATCCGTCCACATCCTTTCGGGGATCGATAGCGTAGAGGACCTTCCCCTCGTCTATGTGTTTGGGCAGGGGTAATTGCACGAGGATGCCGTGGATTTTGGGATCGCCGTTGTATTGATCGATCAGTTTCAAGAGATCATGCTCCGCCATATCGGCGGGCTGGTTGTCCTGAATGGAATGGAAACCCAGCTCGTGAGCAGTCCTCTGTTTTGCGGTCACATAACTGACGGAAGCCGGGTCCTCTCCAACCAAGATAGTGACCAATCCCGGAACGAGGTTATGCTTCTCCTTCAAGTCCGCTACCTCCTGCTTGAGCTCCTCCCGAATCTCCTTGGCCACCTCATTGCCGCTTATGATCTTTGCCGTCATGTCCTCCCTCCCCCTTTTCACGCTCGTGGATAAGGTGCTCGAAAATCCTCCGTGCTGATTGAACCGCCCGGGAATCGGCGGAGAGCCCAAAGGTGGGTTTCCCCTCCAGGTCGAACTGCAATACCGTCTCATCGGCCGGAATGGTCCCGACCAGTTCCAAGCCCAAAGCCTCGGCCTGCCGGGCGATAGCAGGATCCAGATCCCCCAAGGAGCGATTAACAATGAGGACCGTTCGGTCGATGTTGAGATCCAGTTCGAGGACCAGATCACGGATACGCTTCGCCGTAATCACTCCTCGGCTACTGGGGTCCGATATGATGATCAAGAGCTTCACATCCTGTGTCGTGAGCCGGCTGATGTGTTCCATTCCCGCTTCGTTATCGATAACCACATAGCGGTAATTATCCGAAAGGATATCGATGTACTTCCTGGCAAGGGTATTTGCAGCGCAATAGCAGCCAGGCCCCTCCGGTCGCCCCATGACAAGCAGGTCATACCCGTTCGCCTCGGTGAGGGCCTCATTGACCTTGTACTCGAACCACATCTCCTTAGTCATCCCCGTCGGAACATCCTTCTTCATCAGCTCCCGTGCTTCCCCTATGGTCGACTTAACCTCTATACCCAGGACCTCATTCAGATTCGCATTGGCATCCGCATCGACGGCCAGTATGGGTTTCTTCCCCGTATCCAGAAGGTATTTAATGAGCATCCCACACAAGGTGGTCTTCCCGGTCCCCCCCTTACCTGAAACCGCGATGGTGTATGTCAATTTTGTCCCCTCTAGGACGCATAGGCAGCTTTCGCCCTTTGATATTCATGGATCTTCCCCGTGACTTGCGGAAAGGCGGAGGAATCGGTGTGGGGGAGGAACATCGCTGCTACGAACTCACTCATAAAGGACGGATTATTGCTCAGCTCCAGGTTAGTCATCATGTGGGCAATACGTTCCGTTTCCCTCAGGAGATCCTTCGAAAAGGAAAGGAGCCGAGCTCCCAGAAGGGACCCATTCCCCACGAAAAGGTATTTATCGGTATCAACTTCGGGAAGGAGGCCGATGGAGATGGCCTTGTCCAAATCTAAGTAATGGCCGAATCCCCCCGCGATGAGCAGCTGATCCACGTCCTGAAATCGTAGCCCCACACTATCAAGCAAGATCTTACAGCCCGCGTATATGGCGGCCTTGGTACGAATGAGGTTTTCGATATCGATCTCCGTCAGGACGATATCCTCCTTAATCCCCGTCTCCTCCTTCCAGGCCAGGACGTATTCGTATCCATCCCTTCCTTCCCTCACCCTATCCGTGTTGAGTTCCCGGTTGAATTTCCCATTCTGGTCGATGATTCCGCCCTGGAAGAGCTCAGCTACGGTGTCGATGAGCCCCGAACCGCACATTCCAATGGGCTTTGCCCTTCCTATGGTTAAAAGCATGGGCTCGAGGGTATTCGGGTTGATGTTTACCCGTTCGATGGCCCCCCTGGCGGCCCGGGTTCCGAATTTTATCCCCGCGCCCTCGAAAGCCGGCCCCGCGGAGCAAGAAGCGCTCGCCAGCCAATCCTTATTTCCCAGGACGATCTCCCCATTGGTACCGATATCCATATATAAGGTGAGGACTTCCCGCTGAAACACTCCCGAGCCCAAGATCCCCGAGACGATATCACCGCCCATGTAGCTAGCCACCAAGGGAAAAAGGTAGATGTGGACGTGATCTCCCAGATCGATGCCCAGGTGAACGGCCCTCACGGGTGGGATAAAATTCGCCGTGGGAACATATGGGCCCTCGCGGATGTATTTAGGGTCAAGTCCCAAGAAGAGATGGGTCATGGTTGTGTTTCCCGCGATGACCAGATGGGAGACCAACTCCTTTTTTATCCCGCTCATTTGTAAGAGGGTTTCAATTATCCCGTTGATCGTGGAGATAATAACCTCCTGGAGCTTCCGCAATCCGCCGGGCCTCTGGGAATAGACGATCCGGCTGATCACATCCTCGCCATAGCTGATCTGGGCATTATAATCGGAGGCCTCTGCCAACGTGACGGTACCCGCCCCATTCGCAAAACCACATACCTCTGCCTTGTTCAGATTGAGAAGCTGTCCGAAGACCGTCGTGGTCCCCAGATCTATCACAATGGAGTAGTTGTCACAGACCGCGTTCCCCGGTTCCACATTAATGAGCTTGTATCCCTTCCGAGTGAGGACGAGGGTAACCGTCACCTTCCAATCCGCTTCCCTGAGAAGGCGGCTCAGCCTCATAATGACGCGGAAATCCGTGGATATTCCCTTGATACCATATTCCTTGTGGAGGGCGTTTACGAGCCGTGTCAGATCGCTTACGTTGTCGTCCAGGCTGGGGGGATCAAGTTCCACGTATCGCTTGAAGACGGCGGGGTCGATCTCCCAGCCCTCAACGAGTTGATCGATGTCGCGGGGAGAAAGGAGGTACCTTCCCTCCCGTTTCAGCCTCAATACCGATGGGTCAACCTGGGATTCGATGGGAATCTCTATCTCCAGGTCGCTCAAGCACGAGGTGATACAAGCAAGCCGGTAGCCCTTGCCAAACTCCCGTTTGGACAGCTTTGGGTTTTGGGGAGAATGCGTCTTTCCCTCAGCTATTTTGACCTTGCATTTACCACATGTTCCGCTTCCGCCACAGGAGGCGTTGACATGGATCCCCGCCGCCATAGCAGCCTCTAATACATTTTCCTCCCGTTCTACCTCTATCTTCCTTCCGCTCGGGCGAAAGGTGATAGCACATTTTGGCATAAAACCCCTTGATTTCACTATTAAATTATATCTAAATGCCCCCCACTATCTCAACGGCAGTCCATAGACTCAGCTCACTATCAGAACAGCCCCTTGGTTATGCCTTTTTCGTCGACATCCACTGGCCAGAAGGCCGGCTGAGAAGGCAATCCCGGCATGGTCCTCATTTCCCCGAGCATGGGGTAGAGGAACCCCGCCCCCACAGATGCCCGGATATCCCGGATGGGGACCCGATAGTCTTTCGGTACGCCCTTCCAATTCGGGTCATGGGAAAGGGAGAGGTGGGTCTTGGCCATGTTGAGGGAGAGGCTTCCCAAACCCAGGTCCGTGTAGAGCTTAATCTTCTGCTCGGCAAGTGGGGTATAATCAACCCCATCGGCCCGGTAAATTTCCCTGGCCACGGTCTCGATCTTCTCCTTGATGGACATGTTATCGGGATAGAGGAGCTTGAACTTATTGGGTTGATCGCAGGCCTTGATCACCGCCTCCGCAGCCTCGATGCAGCCATCGCCCCCTTTGGACCATGCCTCGATGGGAACGGCGTCCACGGCACCGCAGTCCTTGGAGTATTTGATGAGGAAATTTACCTCCTTATCGGTGTCCGCAGTGAATTTGTTGATGGTTACCACCACCGGAACCCCGAACTTGAGCATATTTTCAATGTGGACTTTCAGATTTTCAGCCCCTTTCTCCAAAGCAGGCAGGTTCTCCTTCTCCGCAACCTCCCTGTTATAGGGCTGACCGGCCCTAAACTCATAGGCCCCGCCATGCATCTTGAGGGCCCTAATGGAACAGGTGATGACTACGCAGTCCAGCTTGAGGCCGCTCTGGCGGCAGACCACATTGAAGAGCTTCTCCGCGCCACAATCAGCGCCGAAACCGCTCTCCGTAACCACGTAATCGGCCAATTTGAGGGCCACCATGTTCGCGAGGACCGAATTGTTTCCATGGGCGACATTGGCAAAGGGAAACCCATGGTCGAATACCGGGTGATTTTCCGCGGACTGGACCAGGTTGGGCTTTATGGAGTCTTTCATGAGAACAGTCATCGCCCCTGCCACTTTCAGATCCTCCGCCGTTACCGGTTTCCCATCCTTGGTGAAGGCGCAAACCATTCTTCCCAACCTCTGCCGAAGGTCCTTGAGTCCACTGGTCAAGGCATGGACCGCTGCCGTCTCCGTGGCCACGGTGATGTCGAACCCACCCTCGCGAGGAACTCCATCCAATCTCCCACCTAACCCCAAGACGATATTGCGAAGGGCCCTCTCGTTCAAGTCCACGCAGCGCCGCAAGTTGATATTATGGATATTGATGTTGAGCTTATTCCCGTGGAGAATGTGGGCGTCCATCGCCGCGTTGAAGAGGTTATGGGCCGTCTCCACGGCGTGAATGTCCCCGGTGAAGTGGAGGTTGATATTCTCCATGGGGAGCACCTGGGAGTACCCTCCCCCACAAGCACCACCCTTGATTCCAAAGGTGGGGCCCTTCGAGGGTTCGCGCAGACAGTTGATTGCGAGCTTGCCCCTCTTCTGGAGTACCTTGAACATCGCCTGCCCGAGGCCGAGGTTTGTCACGGTCTTCCCCTCACCCAGCGGGGTTGGGGTGATGGCCGTTACCGTAATGAACTTGCCGTTTGGCTCGTCCTTAAGCCGGTCGAGGATGCTCAGGTTGACCTTAGCCATGTACTTGCCGTAGGGTTCTAACTCGTCGTCGGTGACCCCACAGATTTTGGCTATCTCAGCGATGGGTTTTAACTCCGTTTCTTGAGCAATCTCAAGATCCGAGGGAACGGGATACCTTTTTTCAACAGCCATACGAATTACCTCCCTTCAAAGAAATTGTCCGAGCGAAAAGCCTAGGAGGGATTCACCCCTCATTTAAACCTCACTTAACCCTCCATTTCCTCTCCAGCGATTTTAGATGGGAAATAAGAGAAGTCCTGGTGGTTGGTACTAATCTCTTTCTAGGGAAAAACGATCGGTCCCGGGCAACTATGTGATAATTAGCACAAGAATCGTAAAACATCCCCCCTCTTTTGTCAAGACAAAAAAAGATTTTTTCTACCCCCCTTTCAGCCATCAGAGGTGGATATCAAATATCTCCCCGGGCTCAATTGAAATTTCCTCACTTTCATGGATATCGTCTTCCCTCGCCCAACCGAGAGCACCAACTTGGCTCGGATTCTTCGACCACCCAAGGAGTTGAAGAAAATGTTTTACCAATTCACCTTTTTGGAGTATGATAAGGCATATCCTGTGGGGGTGGAGATGTCCGGTAAAAATATGGTATTGAACAGGGGAGTCGAGCTCTTGGGCGAATTCCTTATCGATGAGGGGAGAAAGCTTGTCTACGCCATCTTGCGGCTCAACGAGGCCAAGGACCCGTTGCAGGAAAAGCGAATGTGGGATCTGGACAAGGGGTATAACGATTGGCTTGGGATCCACGGCGAAGACTACCAAGCATTGATGGAGAGGTATGGAGAGGGCAATACGTTTCGGATCTTCGCGGAGGTTGAAAATATCTTGATCTTCTTCGTCGGCTTCTGTTTGAATAAATATTTGGAAGACGAAGGGAAAAGAAAACCCCTTTTGAATCGATTGACACGTCACATTCAAAAGGAAATGGAGAAGATCGGGGTGGACTTCGATGGCAAGGGCCCCAAGAAATATAAGGAAGATGAGAACTACGTTGAGGCTTTCGGGGTCGAACTCGGCCGTCTTTTGGAAAGACCGCGCGCGGTATTGATGGCCAATCTTTCGGTCCTCATTGCTGACTATTTGGGCAAGTGGTTCGTGCCCACCGTGGGATTCATCCTTCAGGGTTCACAAAGACCTTAGGTTCCCCTAAGACTACATTACGGGTATTCGAATTCAAAGGCTTTTAAAAGGAGGGAAAGCCGTGGAGAAGGGTAATTTAAAGTCAGCTTTTCCAAAGCTCAGGGCAGAAAGTGTCGATGACGTTATCGAAGGGCTCAACGAAATCGAGTGGAAGATAAAGGGCCTACGGGGAAAAGATCTCAATGAAGCCATTTTAGCCTTATGCAGCCTCTTCTATATCGACCTCTTTGACCGGCCTGATCTGGAGCCTGCCGTGGACCGTGCCTTCAAAATACTGGTCGGATTGGGAGAAAAGGCAATTCCCCTGATTCTCTACCAACTAAAGGAGGCGGATTTAAACGTCCAATTCCACCTTTCAAGGGCTTTGGGCCAAATCGGCAAACCTGCCATCAAGCCATTGCTCAAGTTCTATTCGGGGTCATTCGATCCTCACGTGAGATGTTTTGCCCTCTATGCCCTTGGGAAGATTAAGGAACCCGAAATGGCCAAGATTACCCCTAAGGTGATGGATGCCATGGATGATTCAAATGGGGAGGTGAGGGATACGGCAACTAGGGTACTGGGAAAGCTAGTCGAGCACCTTGACCCCCAAAACATCCCGCAAAAAGTGCGGAAGAGGATGTTCAACTCCCTTATCAAAAACCTATCCGACCGTCATTCCGGTGTCCGGGCAAAGGCAATACGAAGCATCGGAAAGATGGCGAAGTTCGGTTTTATCGGCCCCAAGGAGAAATCCACGGCCAAGAAAGCCGTCGCTAGGATTCTGGGGCTAGATGAGGATTTCGATTGGGACCGTGCCTATGTCGTCCGTGCGGAGGCCGAGGAGACGACGAAGTACCTTAACTAATCTCGTTAAGGAAACGGAATATTGAGGTTCCGCGTCATGATTATTATTCCCGAAGGGATCCATAATTCATCTCGGGGAAAAAATGGTTAGAAACGGAGGAGAAGGGATGGGCTTACAGTTCGAATACATTCAGGCCCGGGATCTCCCCGATGCTTGGTTCCAGTGCATCTATAATATCTTCGACAATGGCCATGAATACACGATAGACAGGGGAAGTTTCAAGGGACAGAAGCGGCTTGAGTACGATTTTATCGTGATAAAGATTACATTTCCCTCCTCCCGACCCCTCATCCCCGATATTCCCCCCGGAGTTGGAGTTCCCCCTCCTACCGATATGGAATACGTCGAGGGCTACTTGGAAAAGCTCATCACTTCAAATAAATCGGAACTGGAGAGCTACACTTACGGAGAAGACCTGGAGAGGCAGATTTCCGAGGTCATCAAAATGTATAAGGAGGACGGGTTCAATACGAATCAGGCCTATATGGCCGTTGGAAACGCGGCCTCCATTTTCTTGGACGATCCCCAATGTCTTCGTGGAATCGATACCCGGGTTCGATACGGAAAACTCCACTTTATGCCCTACTTCAGATCCTGGGATCTCTGGGCTGGATTTCCCTCAAACCTGGCGGCGATTCAATTGATCAAGGAATATATGGCCAAGGAAATTGGGGTGGAAGACGGGGAGATCATCGCGACCAGCAAAGGCCTCCACCTTTACGATTACTGTTGGGACCTGGCTAAGACGAGGGTAGGAAAATATGGGCAAAAGAAGTAATGGTGCTTAATTGAGGACCTACCCAAAGGTGGAATTATCACCCTCCAATCTATACTTCTGCCTCAGAGTTTCGTCGTATGGTGCCTTTCTCTCCGGACAGGCCTTCCTCGGACACAACTGACAGCTAAAAAACATCACCTCCGTGGGAAAGAATATGCCGGATACGGACTTTCTCGGAATCATCAACATGCTTTCGGTCAATGTGACCCCAATCAGGTTCCCCACATTACCGAATATGGAGAAGAGAGGTCTCTGCTCCGTTACCGGCCAATCTTTTAAGGAGCCGGGGCTCATCCTGGATAGTTGCCCGAGGCCGAAATGTCTTTTCAAATATTCCTCTAGGTACTGCCTACTGGACCGGAGGGCCATGTCTCCCATGGTCTCCAGATAAAACTGCCTCAACAGATCGTTACACGAGCTGGCATTATCCTCCAAGGCACTTCCAATGGTTATAATAAAGGGAAAAATCCTTTCTACCTTACCGAGATTAACCCGTAAAACACGGCTGGTAAACGTTACCCCGTTAACCTTTACGGTGTCCTCCCCTCTTTGGTTGATGTATGAGACTTCGTAAACGGCCTTTGCTTGGATTAGGGATTCTGCTATCCCAACCAATTCCCGAACATCGGCTGAATAGCCCATTTTTGTATTGAGGTGCAATTGTCTCTTGACTTCTTCAAGATCCAATTGAATCGGAATAGTATTTAATAGTCTCATAACCCCTATTCAAAAAAATCTCCAGTTCTCCGCAGATCTGCTCCGGGGCAAACCCTCCCGCGCTTCGGCAACCACAAGTTCATCGTCAGAATTCTGGCTTCAGCATCCCATTTATCTCCTCAGGAAAGGCCATGCAAATAGCCTCATTGAAGAGGTTCCGCAGGGCTCCAACATCGGAAGACCCTAAAGCCTGGTTGAAAAAAGTTCGAGGTGAGAAGAGAAGATGTACACGCGTGTGTTCATCTCCTTTAGCGCCGGTGAAAAGATTCATGTTGAAGTTGTAGATTCCCATCTTGTCATATGCTGCCATGGCCTTGGTGAACCCCAGGGATAGATCGGACAGATCATCGTCAGTGAGCTCGAGGGTAGATCGAACACCATCCACCACGGCCAACACATCTCCTGCGACTCCCATGGGAGCATAGGCAGTGAGCCAAGTAGTACGACCAATTCTTCCCAGGTAACGTTCCCCGCTGATCTCTTCAGTCTTTACCAGATCGTCCCAGTAGTTCGTTCCATTGGTCTCCAGATAATTTTTGGCCGCCTCCAGTTCCTCCCGTATAAGGTTAGGCGCAACAGAGGTGGCGAATACCTGCAAGTGCGGGTGGATCAAGGAACTCCCAGAATCGGGCATGTAGTTCCAATTGATGATGTGGTAAACCGACTCAGGGTGCCCCGTACTGTGGATCTTGCGAAAGAACTTCATGGCGATGCAGAAGGCCTTCGTGATGCGCCCAGATGTGATCTCCCCCATGGGGATGAAATGACGATTCCCCATAGTGGCCACGGCACCGAGGCTATCGTATGGAGCGATGTTGGGGAAAAGGACCATGTCGTCTGAAATAATTCGCCCCTCTGGTAAGATCTCTTCCGGAAATGAAGGAGTTCCTTTCAATACCTTGTCCGGGCAAAAGGGACATCATGCTTCGGTTCCTGCAATGAGCTTCTCGAAATCAGGCTTATCCCATTTGAGCGCCATAAAATAGCAAATTCGGGAGTTTCTCCCGGTAAGCGGGTCTTTCCGTATCTCGCTCGGGATGGACCTGCGCGCCATGTTGTTCTTGGGGTCGAGAATGACGGTTTCTTTTTGGATAACCTCGAACTTCATGGAACCTCCTCTTTCACACCTTATCAACGACCTTCAAGCTAATACTATACTATTCACCAAAGGAAGAATCCACGGCTTTCCCCTCTTAACCATGGCAAACTCGTGGATTTCGGGTAAGCGGTTCATGGAGGATTATGCCGGTTTGTGGTATTTTAGCTGTTATCACTATTAGCTCTTTAGGAACTATGGGACCCCTCATTGATCTTCAGGATAGACTCTGTTCCGGGTTTCAAATCAAGAGAGCGAGATCTGCCTCGCACCGATTGAGAAGGAGGATTACCATGGAGGAAGGAAGAAATAAGTTGATCGAGGAGATTGGGGAACTGGCGTTGCAGTACGATATGAAGCATAGTGGTTGAAGCCAGTCCGTTCTTGCAGCTCTGCAAGAAAAGCTAGATCTAAGGGATGCTGGGGCGTTTAAGGCTGCAAGTGCCTTGTCTGGCGGAATAGCCCGCAGAGGGGAGACCTGCGGCGCCCTAATAGGGGGTATCATGGCGATTTGCCAAATAGTCGGCAGGGAGTCCATCGAGGATACAGAACAGTATGGAAGAGCCATGGTCCCCGCTGCCGACATGTACCTAAGGTTCAAGGAGGAGGTCGGCCATACGATCTGTGCCGAAATACACAAAATCCTCTATGGCAGGACGTTCAAACTCTACGACAACGAGGATAGACAGGCTTTTTTGGCAGCGGGGGGACATGAACCCAAAGGGTGTCCCGGGGTCTGCGACAAGGCTGCCAAAATTGCCGCGAACATAATACTCGATCTTAAGTCAGGGGATAGCGGATAGGAAAAAGGTATTCACATATGATGATGCCCTTACTTCTTCACTTCTCTTAACTCTCTCACGAAGAAATCCATTCCTTCCTTCTCGTTTATTGCTCGGGCAAAGGCCTGAGCCTCTTCTCGAGAGGGAAACTGGCCCACTGAGACCCGATACCAAGTTCCCTTTTGGGGAATAGTGGCCTCCGCAACAAAGGCCTTGTAACCCTTCTCCTTCAATTGGTTGATCAACCGCTCTGCCCTCTCCCTTTCCCTAAAGGACCCTACATTAACGGTAAACCTGCCTAGGGGCAGTTTCGGTTCACGGATGGCCCGGATCTTAGGCCCTTCAGCCTTTGCAAACTGAGGTTTTGTTTCTCCCTTTCCCTCCATATCGGGGCCTTTTTTCTCGGCCTCGATAATTTTTTCCTCCTCCACTCCCTTGGCTGGTTCCCCTCCTCCGATAACAACCACTTTCTTCTCCGCTGCTCTTTCACGACTTACCAGCGGCACCTCCGGGACCTTCGGCACGCCAGGCTTTTCCGCCTCGGGTATTGCGCCGTCAAGTAGTTTCTCCTCCTTTCCCTCCCTCCCTACTGCCCCTGGAATCACAGGTCCCTCTTCCCTCTCGATGGACGGAATGCGACGCTTCATCCGACTGGCAACGATCGGAGCCTGTTTTACCTCTGGCTTCATAACGAACAAGATTGCCAGCACTAAAAGCCCCAAGCCGAAACAGAGAAGCGCAACGAATATTAGGGAGCGCCTTGACCGTCTCTGCCTTTTTAGGGAAGCAAAGGTTTGGGGCGGAGGATCCACTTCCGGTGGCGTTCCTCCGCCGCTCGAGTCCTTTTCCTCGACATCCAGGTAATCTTCAAGATCCCGATCGGAGAAAACAGGTATCTCCTCGGAGTCATCCCTTTCCGGCTTCTCGTAGTTATCATCCTTCATTATATATTCCCCCCGAATATATTTATTCTGAAAAACAAGAGTAATTGCTACCAGGATAGAGGAAACTCCACTGAAAGTCAACTTCTCGATGTGGAGGGGATACGATTTCCCCCAATGGGGATCTCCCGAAACATTTCGCCCTTTTCATGAATTAAGAGACCCCCGGGGAAAAACTAACCCCGGGGGTCTCTTGGTGACGTTACTTCTCCTACCTCATTCCACTACCTTAACATTTGTGGCTTGAAGACCTTTTTCACCCTGGGAGATTTCAAATTCGACTTCATCCCCCTCGCGAAGGGTCTTAAAACCTTCCGTACCGATGGCGGAATAGTGGACAAATACGTCATTCCCGTCTTCTTGAGTAATGAACCCGTAGCCCTTCTTCTCGCTGAACCATTTAACCTGCCCTCTGGCCATTACAACTCACCCCCTTCCGATGAAAATTCTCAGGTAAGTTGCAATAGCTTTCGGGTCTATCATAAAGTTGCATAATACAATAGTGATCTGATGTGGTACTCATATATGATCCTCGAAAAACTCCTTACAACTTACACCGTTGGATTTAATCATCTTTACAATAGAAAATCAAGGAAAATTTCACGGAAACCCAACAAGGCAATTTCTGTTGACTTAAGTCAAGGATCAATCCGGCTAATCGAGTTATATATTAAGTACGGTATCAAAATAAGCGAGGGATCTTTCATGAAGTGTCCGGGACAAGACCTAAGGTATTGGAAGCCAGGGGATATTTTCAATGTTTCCTGTCCTCAATGTGGAAAGAAGATCGAATTCTTTAAGGACGATGTTCGCCGAAGGTGTAAATCCTGTGGAGTGCAGGTTGCCAATCCTAAAATCGATTTTGGATGTGTCGAGTGGTGTGACTATGCTGAACAATGCGTGGGAGATCTGCCGGGGGAATTAAAGGAACAAAGGCGCGAATTTTTGAGGGAGAGGATTAGTGTGGAGATGAGGAGGGTTTTTGGAAGGGACACCAAACGCATTAACCACGCTAATAAGGTGGCCCGACTTGCCGAGGAGATTTTGGAGGGGGAGGGGGGCGATCCAGCCGTGGTCATAGCCGCCTCCTATCTTCATGATATTGGGATCCATGAGGCGGAGAGGAAGTACAATAGCACTGCTAGGGATTACCAGGAGCGCGAAGGCCCTCCCATCGCCCGGGATATATTGGAAAAGCTGGGGGTAGGCAGGGAAACAACCGATGAGGTGTGTAATCTCATAGCACACCACCACAGCCCAGGACATATCAAAACGCTCAACTTCCAAATCCTCTGGGAAGCTGACTCTCTCGTCAATTTAGAGGAGGCCCCCCATAAAGTGTCGGATCAGATTAAGAAGATAATCGAACAAACCTTTAGGACCACTACGGGAAAGAGGCTGGCGAAAAGACTACTACTCAACGGACCAGACGGGCCCTCATAGTTTCGGCCCTCATCGGCTTTGCCCGTTGCTCAGATGGAGCATTCCGGGCATTGGCTCTGGATAAAATTGAGCCAGCTCAAGATCTCTGCCCGTTCCGGTAGTTCTGTTATCTCCTTGACTATACACTCGTAATACAGTGCACCGTATCTATCTGTCACGAAAATCGATGGTACAGCCGCCTTCTTATTCTGCCGCCAATACGTGTACTTTTCTATTACTCTTCCTTCAGGATCTGAGAGTAGCGGATAAGGTAGAGCTAGTTCAACGGACAGGCTCCTACTCCTATCTAGACCACCCGAGGAAATGGCTAAGATTTCCGTCTCCAATTCCACCAGTTCCCCATAGTTTTCGGCAAACATCTTCAGCTCCTCCCTGCACCAGGAACATTCGCCCCCATGGTAAAAGAGAATGATGAGGTTCTTCCGCATCTTATAATCCCACAGCTTAACCTCCCTTCCTTGGCTTGAAGGGAGCATGAACAGGGGAACTAATTCATGAATCCTGAGTTGGGGTTTTAGAGATTGCAAGACCGCCTCCCTCTCCCCGCTTCACCCAATTCAGAGAGCTTTACCGAAAAACAGGAGGAGAAAGTCCTCTTTCCCACCGAAACGACGCGGAGGTAGTTGCTTGAGGAACGATTCCATCTCACTATGCGGAGATTGAACCGAATTACCGAGATCTAACGAACTTTCGGTAAGGAGGATGTGAAAAAAAGAAAATAAGACTCGAATTATTGTGGTTAGCCCGCCTTGGTTATGTTCTTCTCAGGGTAATGCTGTCCCTCCTCTTGGACACCTTGAACTTATCGCCCTCTTTAAACCCGAATTTGTCGATCAACAGGAGACGACTGAGAGCGAGGGTTCCCCTCTTTCCTATAGTGAGGACTTTTGGCTTCCTCTGCCTTCTCTTCTTCTCCCTCTTAGTTATAATGGCTTTAATCTTTCCGGCTTCAACCAGTGCATCAAAATACATTTTCTTTAAAGAGGCTTTAGTCTGGATACCTAACTCCTTCATGATCTGTTTATCCGTGAACCCCGCCTTAACCATTTCGACAATGTCCTTTGACTTGGGTTTCATCTCTCCCTCCCGTCTTTAAGGTTTTGATTTCACTTCAGTTCAGTATTGAGCGCAATAATTGATAGTAGAATATAACAAAATAGAGTATTTTTGAAAAGAAAAAATTATCGATAAATACAAAGGAATTTGCCACCCATTTACAACATTAAAATCTCCTTCTAAATCACATAAAAAAAGTTTGTCAACATACACATAGCGAGAACCCATTGCTCTTTCGCCACTTCTGCTGGACCCTGTATCGGACAAAGTCATTATGGAAAATGTAATTACTTTCCAAATGGGAAATCTCTAGGGTTCTAAATCTTCCATTCCGGCAATTACCTTTGTAACATGGCTAATCCTTATGGAGCCACGTAATTCCGACGGTAAAGGCGTCTTAGATTTTCCCCGAGACTACTTTAGCTCTCATAGTTCTTTACAAACCATGCTGAGTTCTCACTCCTTGTGTGGAGAGCGTGAAACGGCTCCATGCCTGGAGCGGCTTAACCGTGGAAATGGTAGACCCTCTCAATTCTCTCCAGAGTGGTTTCGGTTAACACACGTATTGCATCCCCTTGTTGTTTCGACTACTATTTGAAAAGCCATGAGTTACTATTTCCTCCCTATCCTCCCTTTCGAACTGAGAACGTGAGGATGAGGATATCGACTTGAAAGACGAAATTTTCATGAAGAAGGCCTTAAGACTTGCTGTTAGGGGAGTAGGTAAAACCAGCCCTAATCCCATGGTGGGGGCTCTGGTGGTAAGGGGAAGAAAGATCCTCGGCAAGGGCTATCACCGAAGATATGGGGAAGATCACGCAGAGGTCATCGCCTTAAAGAATGCCAAGGGGGTTGTGAGGGGGACTTCTATGTATGTAACCCTTGAGCCCTGCTGTCACCATGGATGGACACCACCCTGTGTGGACGCCCTCATAGGGGCGGGAATAGGCCGGGTTGTGATCGGGACGCCTGATCCCAACCCGAAAGTCAGCGGAAGAGGCATTCAAATTCTCAGGGATAGGGGAATCCGGGTCAAGGTGGGCGTCTTGGAAGAACGATGCCGGAAGCTCAACGAAGCCTATTTCAAGTTTATTCAAACGGGAATCCCCTTCGTTACCCTAAAATTCGCCCAATCCCTGGACGGAAGAATTGCAACCAAGACGGGAAATTCCCAATGGATAAGCTCTCCGGAGACCTTACGATTAGCGCATAGAATGCGCTCGATTCACGACGGGGTGCTCGTGGGTATTGGCACCGCTCTCGCGGATGATCCCAGCCTCACTGTCCGTCTGGTGAAAGGAAACAACCCTCAGCGAATCATCGTAGACGGCAGATTGCGCATGCCCTTAACCGCGAAGGTTCTCAATGACGAAATGGTGGACCGAACGATCATCGCCGTGGAGGAGGGGGCGAATCAAAAGAAAGCCCGAGATGTTCAAGATCTAGGGGCTGAAATCCTCTGGGTGGCAAGAAATCGCAGGGGAGAGCTAGATTTGAATGACCTCCTTAAGCAATTGGGGAAGATGGGAGTAACCTCGATCTTGGTGGAGGGCGGTGCCCGGGTCATCACATCATTTCTTAGGGAAAGGCTGGTGGACAAGATTATCATCGTGATTGCCCCAAAGCTCATTGGGGAGGGGATTGAGGCCATTAGGGACCTGGAGATCCGGGAATTAGATGACGCTATGCGGATTTTCGGAATGAAAACGAGGAGATTGGGTGAGGACATCATCATCGAGGGGTATCTTCGCGAAGGAAATGGATGAGAATCGGAGGAGAATGGTATAATCTGGTAGGCCTCCGAGGACCCTTCAACACAACCGGGTTGTGGGCATGGTGAGGAAAAAGGGCTTTAAACGAAGGGGATATTTAATCGACCTCGATCTCATCGATTACCAGAGGTCGTGGGGTTTCCAACGCGAATTCGTGGCCACCAAGGTCAAATCCGACATCCCGGATATCCTGATGCTCCTGGGCCACAATCCCGTCATTACGCTCGGCCGGAGGGGGAACCGCGACCATATTGTTGCCTCACCCGAGATCCTCGCTGCCGAGGGAATCGCCGTCTATCACGTGGAAAGGGGTGGCGAAGTAACCTACCATGGCCCCGGACAGATCGTCGGCTACCCAATTTTGAACTTGAGGAATTGGCGTCGGGATGTATCCCGGTACATCTTCAACTTGGAGGAAGTCCTTATCAGGGCCTTAGGGGATTTTGGGATTGAGGGGACAAGGAATAGACTAAACCGTGGTGTCTGGGTGGGGGATTCCAAGATCGGCTCCATCGGTGTGGCCATTAGGCGATGGATAACCTACCATGGCTTCTCCCTTAACGTGTCGCCCAACATGACCCATTATGATTTCATCACGCCCTGCGGGCTTGAGGGGATTGAGGCTACCTCCATGAGGGGGCTCCTCGGAAAAGAACCAGACCATCGTCGTGTTAGAGACGGTATCTTGCGCCATTTTCAAGGGGTCTTCGAAATGGAATTAGTGAGGGTGGCCATGGAAGAACTGGGAAGGACTCTGGAGATCCCTCGTCCGGCTTATGAGAAATCCTTGTGGGATGATCAAAAGGCTTTAGTGGATATATCCAGTGGAACTCCTCTAACTGAGGCTTAGCGAAAGGCTACAAGATAGATGATGGGAGAATCGCGAAAACCACCGTGGCTGAAAAAAAGGATAATGCTGGGCGCGGATATCCAGAAGGTCTCCGCATTGGTCAGGGAAGCGGGGCTGCATACCGTATGTCAGGAGGCCCACTGCCCAAATTTGCCGGAATGTTTTTCGAGGCGAACGGCCACTTTCATGATTATGGGAAATGTATGTACCCGAAATTGTCGGTTCTGTGCCGTCACCCATGGAAGCCCTGTTCCTCTAGATGAGGAAGAACCGCGAAAGGTGGCCTCTGCGGCCCACCAGTTGGAGTTACAGTATGTGGTCATCACCTCGGTCACGCGGGACGACCTGGAAGACGGAGGAGCAACGCACTTCGCAAAAACCGTTGCGACCATTAAGGAACGTCAGCCCAACAAGTCGGTGGAATTGTTGGTTCCCGAATTTCTGAAAAATCCCGCTTCTCTGGACATCATCCTTTCCCCCCCACCCGATGTCATCAACCACAACGTGGAAACGGTTCCCCGGTTCTACCCCCGAGTACGACCGCAGGCGGATTACCGTCGTTCCCTAGACTTGCTTCAGAGAGTTCGATCACGAAACCCATCCATGCTCACGAAATCGGGGTTGATGTTGGGTTTGGGGGAAAGGGAATCCGAGGTGATTGGGGTCATGCAAGACCTGCTGGATGTCGGTTGCAGGCTTCTGACACTGGGACAATATCTCCAGCCCTCAAAACATCACCACCCCGTGATCCGATACCTGCATCCCGAGGAGTTCGAGGGTTACAAAGCACTGGGGGAGAGGATGGGCTTCTTGGGGGTAGCTTCGGGTCCCTTTGTCCGGAGTTCCTTCAGGGCAGCTCAAATGTACCGAAATGCCATGGGGGCGTCAGTATAAATATCCCGCCCCTTCCCAGGGTCTTCCTCCATTTATCGGGATCAAAGTGGCGAAACGGGTTCCATACTCCCACTAGATCTCCAAAATCCGTTTCACCTCAGCTGGATCCACGCGATACGGGCTTCCTCTGCCCTGATAGAATCCGTGTTCCTCGATGAGATGGATCCCTAGGTCTGACCAGACAAGGGTCTCCCCTGTTTCAATCCTTTCCAGCTTGACGTGTGTCTTGGGATAGAGACCGGGATGACCCCAGGGGCAGGGAATTTTACCCCGGGCTTCTTGTACTTCGACCTCAAACTTCTCTTCAAGGACAACGGGGTCCCCCAACCCCTTCCTCGCCTCGTCGGTTATTGCCCGCAGCCGTTGGGCGATTACCTCATGGCTCAGCCCCAGGGAATTGACCGTGCCCTGATCATCGGTCAGAATCTCGATGAGCTTCCGCCGTTCATATCCCAGAAAACCCTGCTGGCAGAGATACATGGGCCTCATATTCCGTTCGATTCTGTCAAGTTCAGGGCTCTGTTTCACGGGACGATCATCCATGGTCACCTCACTCATAAAGGAGTTAAGCAAACTTGTCGTAGAAAATCAATTCCTGGGAAATTCCTTTCTTCGTCAGAAGTTCCACACAGGCCTCCACCATCGCAGGACTCCCACAGAGATAGGCCTCCTTGTTTGCCCCGTTTTTGATGATCTTTTCCAGGACATCTGTGACCCGACCTCTTTCCCCGTCCCACCGATCCTCTTCTTCGGGATTCGAAAGGGCGAAAATAACCTTCAAATTGGGGAGCCGTTCCTTGAGCGCCTCAATTTCTTCCACGTAGAAGAGTCCCTTTTTTTGGCGGGCCCCAAAGACGAGCGTAGCATTCCTGGTAATCTTCTCCTCGGCCATCTGGGAAAGCATCGACATGACCGGGGCTAGACCCGATCCCCCCGCAACGAAAAAGATTTCCCTTGCGGAATCCCTCAGATAGAATTCGCCATAGGGGCCATTTAGAAAGATCTCCTCTCCCTCCCGAAGTACCTCATGAATGAAGGTCGTGGCCAGTCCCTCTGGCACCCTCGTGACCACCAAAGTAATGCCCGTGGGCTCATGGGCAGCAGAGGCGATTGAATAGGCCCGGTAGACCGATTCCGGGCATTGTTCATACTCGGGAACCTGAAACTGAATGTATTGACCCGGTTTGAAGGTGATGGTATCGGGCTCAATGAGCCGCAGACGCAACTCCTTGATATCATCGGTGAGGTTTCGCATCCCCTCCACCTGCGTCCGGAACTCCTTGATGAGGAACAGTTCGGAGGGAATTTCAATGTCAATGTCCCGTCGCACTTTAATCTGGCAGGAGAGGCGGACGTTGCCCTTCACCTCCTCAGGTTCCAGATACGGCGTTTCCGTGGGCAATAACGGTCCCCCGCCCTCAAGGACCTGCACCTTGCAGTAACCACAACTTCCCCTCCCCCCACAGGCGGAAGGAATGAAAATCCCCTGATCCATTAGAGAGGAAAGAAGGGTGCCACCCCCAGAGACCTGGAGCTCCTTTTCGCCCTCGTTGATGCGAATCTGACACTCCCCGTAGAAGCCCAGGTACGAGTCGGCGACCTCCAAGAAAAAAGCCAAAAGGGCCCCCAAACCACTGAGGGCGAGGAGGCTCAACAGGACTTGGGTCACTGGACTTTCCTCACTGAATTTGGATCATTCCGCTGAAGGCCATGAAGGCGAGGGCCATCAATCCTGCGATAATCAGGGCTATGCCGGGCCCCTCTAAGGGTTTGGGTATGCTTGCCCCTTTCAACTTCTCCCGAATCCCCCCCATGGCTAAAATGGCCAACGTCCAGCCGATGCCAGCGCCCGCACCATATGCTACCGACTGCAAAAAGGTGTAGTTGCGGATGATCATGAACAGGGCAACCCCCAAAATCGCACAATTAACGGTAATCAAGGGAAGAAAGATCCCCAGGACCACATAGAGAATTGGCGAGGACCTTTCGATTACCATCTCAACTAACTGAACAAAGGCGGCGATGACGATGATGAAGACGATATAACGAAAATGGATGAGCCCGAGGGGAACCAGAAGATGGTAATAGACCAGGTAATTGAGTGCCGAGGTGCACGTCATGACGAAAATGACAGCAAAGCCCAGCCCTAGCGAGGCCTTGACTTCTCGTGAGATCGCCAGGAAGGAACACATGCCGAGAAAGTTGGTCAATAGGATATTGTTGGTGAAGATGGCAGCAAAGAAGATAACCGGAGCACTCAGTCCCAGCCCTTCCATAAAACCTCCCTTACTTCTTCAGCTCTTCCTCTTCTCCTCTGGGACCTAGTGAGCGAACGATCCAAATAAAAGCCCCTAACATGAAAAAGGCCCCCGGAGGCATCACCATGATGATCCAGTTGGTCCATCCCCCAGGCATAACGTCCATTCCGAAGAGGGTGCCGAAACCCATCAGCTCTCTGAAGAAGGCTATCGTGAGCAAGACAAAGGCATATCCACACCCTGAGGCAACTCCGTCTACAAAGGATGGCCAGACGGTGTTATTGCGGGCAAAGGCCTCACACCGTCCCATGATGATGCAGTTGGTGATGATCAGGCCCACGTAAGGCCCAAGGGCCTCACTGATATCGGGGAGATAAGCCTTCAGAAAGACGTCCACAATGATCACATAGGAGGCGATTATAAGCGTCTGAACCATCATTCGAATTCTGGTGGGGGTGATGCTCCGGAGAATGGATACGGTCACGTTGGACATGGTGACCACGAAGATTAGGCTCAGACCCATGATAAGGGTATTAATCAACAGGTTGGTAACCGCAAGGGCCGAGCAGATTCCCAGGATCTGCCGAAAGACGGGATTCTCCTTCCACACGCCCGAGGCGAAAATCTTTCTGCTCTTGAGCTCAACCATCACGATCACCCAATTGAGGCTCCTTGAATTCCCGCCGCAAATTGGCCTTTAGTCACTCCCTTCGCCATCTCGGATCAGATGCCTCACACTCGACCCGCGGCCTGTTGTTCAGCTATCCAAGGCAGATAGTCCTTCAGGCTGCGGTCTATCAGCCGTTCCACCGCCTTACTCGTCCCCGTGGCCCCCGTTATTGCATCTACTTCGTTCTGCGCCTTCGCTGTTCCGGGAGGACGAAATGAGAAGTATCTCCCTTCCTGCTCCGGGGGAAGAAGCGTCTTTCCCTTGAACTGTTTCTCAAACCACGCTTCCGTGATACGACCCCCCAGACCAGGGGTCTCATTATGTCGGTAAAAGGCAATCCCAATAACCCTTTCCAGTTGAGGGTCAATAGCCATCATCCCGTAAATGGGGCCCCAGAACCCTGGACCGAACAGGGGGAGGACATATCCGATCAAAGCCTTACCGTCCTCTGCAAAACCTCGGTAGATGGTCCTCCCTTGCCCCGTTTCGCGCTTCACCCGGTCCCCGAAGATCTGTCGGACACGGGCATCAAGGGTTCCAGGCGGCACTTGGACCCCCAACACCTTCAAGATGATCTTCTGAAGCTTGATCTCCTCGTTGATGGCTATCCGCTCCCGATTGATCTCATAGATGCCGCTCACTATCCCCGTGAAAAAAAAGGTAAGGAGAAACATATACACAACGGAAAAGATTCGCTTCCTGATCATACCCTCTTCCCGCGGCCCTTCCATTCCCTCACTGCCATATCCATGACGGGAACGAACATGTTCATGAACAAAACGGCAAACATGATTCCCTCGGAGAAATTGGAATACCTCCTCAAAACGATGGTTAGCCCACCGATAATGAACCCATAGATCCATTGGGCGGCCTCGGTCTTGGGCCCTGAGATGGGCTCGGTGACCACGAAGAATGTCCCGAAGAGAAAGGAACCTGAAAGCATCGAGAAGAGAGGATCGGGAACCAAGGAAATCCCCGCATGCCCGAGAACGAAGCTGAAAGAAACGCCCCCCAAAAGACATGAGACCGCCAATCTCCAGGGAGCAGATTTCTTTATGATGATGTAAACCCCGCCCAGGAGGATCAACCAAGCGCATGTCTCTCCAAGGGAACCGGAAGTATTCCCCATGAAGAGTCTCGCCAACGGAAAATCCTCTCCCGCCCGGAAGACCTCCAAAGGGGTTGCCCCGGTCAATGCATCTATGGGAGGGAACCACTCGGTGAAGCCGCCATATTTCCCTCCCAGGGGCTCCACCCATCGATTGGTCATGGCGATAGGGAAGGTGATGTAGATAAAACAGCGGCCCACCATGGCTGGATTGAAAACGTTACGCCCGAACCCTCCAAATACCATTTTTCCGAAGACAATACCGAACACGATGCCGGTTATAGCGATCCAGAAAGGTATCGTAGGAGGCAGGCTCAGACCAAGAATGAGAGAGGAGACGAAGACTGCCGAAGTGATTGGTTTTCCCCGGGGAAGGGTGAATGCCCCCTCTGAGGCAATGCCGAAGACCAGGACCAGGGCCGTCAAGACCAGGGAGCGTAATCCGAAGAAATAGACGGACGCCATGAGGCATGGAATCAGCCCGTAGCAGACTCGAATCATCATGGGCTGTATGAGAAAAAGCTTTTCGGGTATGGCCCCCTTCTTGATCTCCTCCGCCCCTCGTTCTTGCACCGGTCACCTCCTGAATCCATTCGCAATGAGAAGACTGCCCCTCTTTGTGCGCATGCTAAGGTAGTCCAATACCCATCGATTGTCAACGCTACACAGACATTCTTCTTAGCTCTCATGGCCTTTTTGGGGCCGACCTTCATAAATACCAAATTTGAGAGTTAAAGGGAAGTCCGGAAAAATCTCAAACTCCTCTATGCATTCTTAGCGCGATGAAAAAGGGAAATAAATTTTTGAGGAGGATCTTGACAAGGGAATAGTCCGGTGATATTTTTAATATTAGTAACTATTCGCAAATAGAGCCCAAATGGTATCAGCACGCAAATTCATGATGACCCGACAGCGGAAGGTTATCCTCGACGAGATTAGAAAGATCAACGCGCACCCGACTGCCGATGAAGTATATGAAAAGGCGCGGCGGCGAATGCCCAGGATCAGCCTGGGCACCGTTTATCGCAACTTAGAGGTACTATCCGAATGCGGTATGATACAGAAACTGCAGCTGGGGGGTACTCAAAAACGGTTCGATGGCAGGATGGAAAACCACTATCATATTCGCTGTATCCGGTGCGGCCATATCGAAGACGTGCCGACCGAACCCCTCACCCACATTGAAAATACTCTCCGTGGAATGAGCGATTACGAAATCATTGGGACCCGGCTGGAATTCATTGGAATATGTCCACGGTGTAAGGAAAAAACCTAGGGGAAGAGCAGAAAATAAGATTGGGAGGAAGAGATGAGGGTAGCGCTTAAATCCGGGATTTATTGGGTCGGGGCTATAGATTGGAACATCAGAAATTTTCATGGTTACTCGACCCACAAGGGTACGACCTACAATGCATACCTGGTAATGGGGAAGAAGATAGCCTTAGTAGATACCGTCAAAGCCCCCTTTTACGGGGAGATGTTGGAAAGGATAAACCATATCATAGCGCCGGAAGAGATAGAGTACCTAATCGTAAATCATGTGGAGATGGACCACTCCGGATCCTTACCTCGCATAAGGGAGACGCTTCCAAGGATAAAGATACTCTGTAGTCCCAGGGCCGAGGGAGAGCTGAAGGAGCACTACGGTGATGAAATCCCCCTCAAGGTGGTGAAAACGGGTGATGTGCTCGAACTGGGAGGAAAGACCCTGACCTTTGTGGAGGTCCCCATGGTCCACTGGCCGGATTCCATGGTGACCTACGCGAAGGAGGACAAAGTCCTCCTCCCCAACGATGCCTTCGGCCAGCACATAGCCGCCAGTGAACGATTCGACGATGAGCTGGGATGGGAGGTCATCCATCCTGAACTAACCAAGTACTACGCCAACATCGTTATGCCATATGGCCCCCAGGTCTTGAAGGCCCTTGAGGCCTTAAAGGGGATAGAAGTCGAGGTGATTGGACCAAGCCACGGCCTCATCTGGAGGAAGTATATCCCCCAATTGCTGGCGACGTATGAAGGATGGGCGAAGGGGGAGACGGAGGAAAAGGCCCTCATCGTATACGACACCATGTGGGGAAGCACGGAGAAAATGGCCGGGGCCATCTATAGTGGTCTAACGAAGGAGGGGATTCCAACCAAGATGTACCGGCTGACTGGTTCCGACATGTCCGATATCGTCAAGGAGCTGCTGGAAGCCCGGGCCCTTTTGCTCGGCACCCCCACCCTCAATACCGGCGTCTTTCCCTCGGTGGCGGCATTTTCCACATACGTCAAGGGACTCCGTCCCAAGGGGAGGATAGCGGCCGTATTCGGCTCCTATGGCTGGGGGAAGGGGGCGACAAAAACCCTCACTACAGACCTTCAAGCCGCGGGGATGGAAGTGCTGGAGGAACTTCAGGTGAAATTTGTTCCTTTCGGGGAGGCGCTCGACAAGTGCGAGGGGTTGGGTCGAAGAGTGGCTCAGAGAATGAGGGCTTCTTAGATACGAAGTGGATATCGTGATCCTCTGCTTGCTTTGCCGGGGTCTCAAATGGTATAGAATAAACAACTTGTCTGATAACCGTTTCTCAAAAAGCAAGGAGGTTGAAGATGGCAAGGAAAACAGCTGCTTCCAAGAAGACGAGGAAAGGTGTCTCTGCCAAGAAAACGAGGAAAGTTACTCCCGCTAAGAAAGCCGCTCCCGCTAAGAGGGGATACATATGTTCTACCTGTGGTCTCGTGACTGCTTCAAAGGGACACCTATGTTCCCCCGTAATGGTGGACAAGGGATTTTCGTGTGATTACTGCGGGGCTATCGTGGGCAATCCGCGGCACGTTTGTAAGCCCAAGGCGGTAAAACTCTCCTATGCGTGTGATGCATGCGGGCGGATTGCTGCTAAGAGGACAGAACTCTGTAGGCCGGTAAAGATATAGATACAGGGTTACCACTTGGTTTTAGCCCTTCATCGCTGCTAAGGAAACTGCAACGAGATAGAAAGCTTCAAGGGCGGGGGTGAAAATCCCTCTCCGTACGGCATTGTCGCGTCGTCTGGATCTTGAGGTAGCCGTTACCTGGATACCCCGGATAGTCCAAACCATTGCCTGAGGAAGTTCCTTTTTCACTCTTAGCCATGTGGTCTCTGGCTACGGGGGGGTTATTCCTTCCGCCCCTGAAGCGAGAGAGACCGTCAGTTTTGAAGACCTACCATTCGTGGGTCGATAACCGGTGCCCTTAATGATTAACCGAGAGCCGGGAACAACTTTTTCGACCGCACAGCACCTGCCGGGCTTCAAGGGGGATGTTTCATGAAGACCCTCGTGTTTTCACTGTCGGCGTTTTTCCTTTTCACGGGGAATGCCTTTGGTGTGAGCGCCCCAATCAGTGAGCCAACCGAGGAATGTATTTCCTGCCACGCCTTGGTATCTCCCGGGATCGTGGCCGGCTGGAAGAAAAGCCGCCATGGCGGGGGCCGACTACGGCGTCTTTGCCAAAGGCTGCTGGTACATGAGCAGGAACATCCAGGAGATGGCCGACTGGCTTGAGTTTAAGCTCAAAGGAATGGAAAAGGAGAAAGAACAATAGAAAGGAGATGGAACAATGGCTGAGAGATTACAGATCTACAAGTGCGAAGTGTGCGGTAACATCGTGGAGGTGCTCCACGAAGGCCAGGGAGAGCTCGTGTGCTGTGGCCAGCCGATGAAGCTCTTCGTCGAAAACACGGTGGATGCCGCCCGGGAGAAACATGTACCGGTAGTGGAAAAGAGCGCCGATGCCTTTAAGGTGAAAGTCGGAAGCGTGGCCCATCCCATGGAGGAGACGCACTATATCGAATGGGTTGAGATCATCGTTGACGGCAAAGCCTACCGCCAGTTCCTGAAACCTGGAGGTTCGCCTGAGGCCACCTTTGACATCAAGGCAGAGAAAGTCACAGCCCGGGAGTACTGCAACCTTCACGGTCTTTGGAAGGGATAACCACCATGCTCAACAAGAAAATACAGCCGGCCTTGAATCAACAGCTGATTGCGGAGCTCTACTCTTCTTACCTCTATCTGTCGATGTCCGCCTATTTCCAGTCCATCAACCTGCCCGGCTTTGCCAATTGGATGCGCGTTCAGGCGCAGGAAGAGCTGGTACATGCGATGAAGTTCTACAACTTCATCAACGAGCGCGGGGGTCGCGTGATGCTGCAACAGATCGAAGCGCCGCCGACGGAGTGGTCTTCGCCCCTTGATGTGTTCGAGAACGCACACAAGCATGAACAGAAGGTAACGGGCCTCATCAACGATCTCGTCAACCTTGCTGTCGGCGAACGCGATCACGCCACGAACATCTTCCTTCAGTGGTTCGTTACCGAGCAGGTCGAGGAGGAGGCTTCCGCAGACGAAGTAGTGCAGAAGCTCAAGCTCGTTGGCAATGACAGCGCTGGGCTGTTCATGCTTGATGGCGAGATGGGCCAGCGTGTCTTCACGCCTCCCGCCGCCTCGGCTGAGGCGTAAGGGAATCAAGGCATCGATAACCAAGGCTGGACCGAAGAGTACCATTTTGGCTGAACCCCTTGACGGAAGAGGTCGTGGCAAGGGAAGCATGTGGATTTTTTCACCGTGAAGGCATAAAACCCCGACTGGTCAGTACTCCAGGACTTTGAAGTGGAGGAAACGAATATGAGCATCCCCTTCAATGCGGACGAGATCTTCGAAATGGCGGGACAAATTGAGAGAAACGGGGCACGGTTTTACCGCCGAGCTGCCGAAGGGGCTGTGGACCCGCGGAACCTTCGGCTCTTCCTTGATCTCGCCGCTAAGGAAGAGGAACACCAAAAAATCTTCGCTTCTATGAGGGCGGATCTGGCTGCTGAGAAATCGGAGACGGCGACTCTCGATCCTGACGGCCAAGCGGCTCTTTATCTCAGGGCAATGGCGGATGGGCACGTCTTTGAGGTAAAGGCAGATCCCACACAGCTTTTCACCGGGAAGGAGGCGGTGGAGGATATCCTCCAGGTGGCCATGGACATGGAAAAGGATTCCATCGTTTTCTACCTGGGCATGAAGGAGATGGTTCCCGAGAGGTTGGGCAAGGACAGGATCGACGGTATCATTAAGGAGGAAATGGGCCATCTTGCCCTTCTGGGAAAGGAGTTGGCGGCCCTACACCAGGAACCTTGTTGACGGCCGGAGTAAGTTACCCTCTAACCCCACCGATCAAATAGAAACCATGATAGACCTCATGCAGAACCTTCACCCTGTGGTGCAGGCTCTCTTGGCGACTTGTTTCACATGGGCGCTGACCGCTCTTGGTGCGGCAACAGTATTCACGGCCAAGGACATGAGCCGGAAGCTGCTCGACGGTATGCTCGGGTTTGCCGGAGGGGTGATGATTGCTGCCAGTTTTTGGTCGCTCCTTGCACCAGCCATTGAGATGTCAGAAGGCAAGGATATCCCTGCTTGGCTCCCGGCTGCGGTGGGGTTTCTCATTGGGGGCATTTTCCTGCGAGGCATCGATAGGGTAATTCCCCACCTCCATCTTGGCCTCCCAATCGAGGAGGCAGAGGGAATCAAAACCTCGTGGCACCGGAGCACCCTGCACGTCCTCGCCATTACATTGCATAACATCCCCGAGGGGCTTGCGGTTGGCGTGGATTTCGGAGGTGTTGCCGCAGGTCTTCCCACCGCAACCCTCGGCGGGGCCATGGCCCTAGCTATCGGCATTGGGATTCACAATTTTCCCGAAGGCCTTGCGGTCTCCATGTCCCTCCGCCGTGAGGGAATGTCTCGGGGAAGGAGCTTCTGGTATGGCCAGTTATCGGGAATGGTTGAACCGATGGCAGGTGTCATCGGGGCAGCACTCGTTCTTGTATCTCAGCTCATCCTGCCGTATGCCATGGGCTTTGCCGCGGGAGCCATGATTTTCGTCGTCGTGGAGGAGGTGGTTCCTGAGTCCCGGTACGGCGGCAATGCGGATTTGGCCACAATGAGCGCGATGATCGGTTTCGCCGTAATGATGGTGCTCGATGTGGCGCTGGGTTAGGAGGGGCAAGGGAGTCGGAAGCATGGGGCTGCAGATAGAATGATTTTACCGTAAGAGGCCCCATACCATTTTGGAATTATGACTATTCCCGGTAATTTACTCACCACCGCCATGGCGGTTATGCCCCATAAGGACGTGGGTCGAGCTCTGGAGCTGGTCCTCTCCCTGGATGTGCCTTTTTGGCCCCAGTTACCGCACGCGAGTTACTATGAGGATATGTACGTCCAGGCCTCGGAACATTTTCCCGGTATCTTGCTCGACTTCAAAAAGCGCACAGTGCGGTTTTCCATGGAAAAATTCATGGGAGAGTTTGAGGAGACTATGGCCCATTTCAATGAACCGGAATACTTCGACATCAGCGAGACTTACTCCATCGTCTACCACCGATTCCTCGATCTGGATCTCTCGGATCGCCCGGCCATACGGGGGCAACTTGAAGGACCCATCAGCTTTGGGTTCCATGTTTTGGATCAGGATGACCGTCCCATCCTTTTCGATGATTCCATACGGCCGTTCATGATTGAGTTCCTGGCAAAACGGGTAAATATACAACTGAACAGGCTGAAAAAACTCAATGCCAACGCCTTTATGTTTATCGACGAACCCGGCCTACAGTTTTTGTTCAGCGCCATGTCTGGCTATGGGGATGTGGCTGCAAGAAGTGACATGGAGACTTTCTTCTCCCTGATTGAACGGCCCCGGGGCGTTCATCTCTGCGGTAATCCGGACTGGGACTTTCTGTTGAACTTGGATCTTGACATTCTCTCTTTAGACGTATATTCAAACGGGGAGGTGTTCGTTGCCTATTCCCAATCCATCCATAGGTTTTTGGACCGGGGAGGGGTCATCGTGTGGGGTGTCGTGCCTACCAATGTCGAGCCATTTGAAAGGGAAGACCTAAATTCCCTGGCAGAACGCCTTACTCACCTATGGGCCTTCCTCGCCGATAAAGGCATCGACCACCAATTTCTCCTCTCCAGGAGCATGCTCTCGCCTGCCACCTGTTGTCTGGTCAACCCCGATGGCGGAAAGACTGTGGAAAGGGCATTCAAGATGATTCAAGAGCTATCCTTGAGGCTTCGGGAAAAAACGAATTCTTGAGCACAGGGTAGGAATACGGAATCGGGAAAGCATGACTGGCGAACGTTTCATGCGAAAAGATGCTGGAAATCGTACTGCAAAGGAGGCAAAAAATGGAACAGTGGCAATGTTCGGTTTGTGGTTACATTTACGATCCGGAGCAGGGCGACCCCGATAGTGGAGTAAGCCCCGGAACCACCTTTGATGATCTCCCCGAGGATTGGGTTTGTCCGGTATGCGGGGCATCACAGGATCAGTTTACGAAGGTGTAACGAAAGAAGACGGAATGCGGTGCCCATTATTGCGGAGCCCCGAGAAGAGGAGAAAAACCACCTGCTACCAACGAAAAGCCTTTGAACGGGAGGAGAGCCTAGACCTCCAGCAGAATGAGATCCGGGTCCTCAAGGTGGTCGATGATGGTGTTCATAAACCTGGCGGCCTCCTGCCCCTGACAGGGGGCGTACGTCCCAAATCTTCCCTGTCGTTGGAGGGATAAAGCCCTCTGATCAGCTTGCCGGATGAATACCATCTCCCGGTAGAGGTTTTGGACCGTCTCGTCACTTAAATCCGGCTTCAGCTTTTCGTCACAGCGTCCGTCCGGATGGAGTATTCTCAGCATCTTCCCCTTGAGGGGATCGTACTTCTCGATCATCTCTCCTCTCCTTCAGGCAAAGGACATTATTCCCCGAGGGCCCAGTCTTTCAGCTTCTCATAACTCACGGACCCGCAGAGCCACTTTCCCGTTTTCGTGTTGTAGCAAAACGGCACCCCCCCACAGTAGCCCTTGTCGTATTCCCGCATCAGTCTGGCGTTCTCCTCGTTGTGCCAGACCTCATGCCTCTGGATCGTAACCCCCTCCTCATCCTGGAGCCTGGCGATCAAGGGTTCCATGGAGCGACAATGAGAACACTCCGCCCCGTAGAATTCGATCAGATGAGATTCTTCTGCCATCAAATCACCCCCTCATCCATTAGTCTCAGGCTATCCGAAGTTCCGCACGATGATCCTCCTGCAAAGTCACGAAGGTTCCGTTGGACCTCATTGCACTATCCTAAAATTCCACTCCGTAATATAATCAATCACATCAATTCTTTTCAACAAAAGCATGGCAAGGCTCATTTCTTGAGAGATTGAGCTGAAGGATAGAGCCCCTTCTTCCCATCGAAAAGGGACTCGTCGAAAGGGATTCAGGCCTTCCCTGTGGGGATGATGTCAGCGGCATTTCTTATCAGGAGGATCTTTGCATCTTTACCCTGCTTTTTCAGTGCCATTTCAATGGCCTCTTCCACGCTTGAGGCCTTTTTGGTGAACATTTCGCCCAGGGTCTTTTCATCGAGGGAATCGGAAACCACAATCAAGTCGGCCTTTATCAAACAGCGGGAATACATCCAAGCCTTGGACGTTCCGATGGAATACCCCTCCCTTATGAACCGCTCCACGACATCCTGTGGGCAAGAAGCGGCATCCATCCACTCGTAGAATCCATCGGAACCGACTCCGTCCGGACAGGCGGCTGGAAGGATAATCGTACCCCCTTTCTTGACCACGAGCTCGGCCGCCGCCATCGATTTCTGGCTCTGATAGAGGTTAATGTCCCGTGGATGTCCCCCGGGACTGGCTATGACGATGTCCACATCACCGGGAGCCTCGACCTCATGGACCTCCCTGCTCGCCTGAACCCCGGCTAACCAAGCCCTTTCCACATCGCCCGCCACCGCGCGAGTAATCTCTTTTTTGGGATTCTGGACCACGTTCAGGATGAAATCGACTCCCGCCCTCTTCGCCGCCTCCACCGCTGCTAAATGAAAGGTATTCCCCTCCACCCAGCCCATGGCCGGGTCGGGAGAACGCATCTGATAACCATGATGGAGTCTCAATGCCTCCAGGCTGGCCAAACCAGGAAGGAGGCTCTTTCTTCCCCCAGAATACCCAGCTGATTGGTGGGGCTCGATGGAACCGGTCAGAATCTTCAGGTCTGCCTCGTAGAAGAGACGGCTGATGATGATGGGAATCCCCTGGGAGGTGGTTCCAAGATCGACCACCCCTTCCTTCTCCTGGCAGTGGTGATTGATGACACGGAACCTGCTTGGAACCTCCTTTCCCAGCAGGCTCTCCAGTTCACCGGGCCTGGTGTCTCTGTGAGTCCCCGTGGCTACCAGCATGAGGATGTCCTGATCCGGAATTCCGCAGGCTTCCAGCTCCTCCAAGAGGGGAGGCAAGAGCTTATAGGTGGGGGTGGGTCTCGTCACATCATTGACGACGATGACGGTCTTCATCCCCTTCTTGGCCATTTCCCGAAGAGAAGGCGTTCCGATCGGATTTTGCAGGGTGGATAGGATTTCCTCCCTCTCATCCTCGACTCCAGGCCGATATCGAGGAATGATGGTCTTTAAATAGTTCTCTCCGGGTATACGGACCGATATCTCTCCGGTCCCATACGGAAGCGATTCTATGCGATCCTCATCGCCGAAACCCATGCTTTGCCTCCATATTCGAGTGCCTCCGTTTCCTCATCAGAGAATGAATCTCTCTGGAAGTTCAAAGGCTTTAAGCACAAAGTCCTTTGTCTCCTGCGCGGTGCTCGGTTGGAGTAGTTATTTCGAATGTAGAACACTCTCTCGCTGGCTGTCAAGCTATCCAACGGACCCAAAACCACCTCCCTGCAGCTAGCGCGCTGCGCCCCAGTACCTATTATATCCAACGCCTTTTTTGATATAGCTGGTGAAATAATGGATTTCAGGGAATTGTAAAATCAACGGGGAACACAAAAAAAACAAAGAGCTAGTCCTCGTAACTAGCTCCTTGTTTTACTGGCGGGGCCGACGAGATTTGAACTCGCGACCTTTGGCGTGACAGGGTAATACCCTGCTTTTTAAGGGTACGAAATCACTCATAAATTAGCGGAATCATTTAAGAGGTGTGGGAAATTGTGTGGGATTTTATCAGATTTTGTGATCCATTTCAGGAAAAGTCCCACACCTTGGTCCCACACCAAAAAGAAAAAGGGGTTAAGCAAGATGCCTAACCCCTTGAAATTACTGGCGGGGCCGAGGGGATTTGAACCCCTGACCTCCGGCGTGACAGGCCGGCGTTCTAACCGTGCTGAACTACGACCCCGAAATCCCTATTTCGTTTTCAACTCCAATCTTGGTGGGCGGAACAGGGCTTGAACCTGTGACCTTCGGCTTGTAAGGCCGACGCTCTCCCACCTGAGCTATCCGCCCCTTCCAGCCGGATAATACTATAATACCCACTAAAGAACCCGTGTCAAGGGAATAATGCTGGTTTGTTGGGTTTATTGGGTTTATCCAGTTTCGGGATAAAACCTTATCCCTTGGTCCTTCGATTTATAAGTTCCATGACGAATTTATTTAGACTTCGGCGTGAGCTCAGTCGAACGCTCACTGCCGAAAGGCTCGGGCCAAATGGAGTGAGCAATATTTTTGAAATAAGTCGCCAAAATACTTCAACGTAATCGCGAATCGAAGCACTTAGCTTCATGCTTCCGATGGGAAGGAGGTCCTTCGTCTCGGGCGCGAGAATCCTGGCATCACTTTGAGCGCAGGGCGTCGCCCTTTTACCCATGTAAATTCTTCCGGAGAAAAATCATGTCTGAGCAGACTGAGAGATGCGAAAAGGGGTTGGCTTCAAGGGGTCAAATATCGGATTACTATCTCAGGCCACCTCCGCCTCTTTCTCGTAAAGGATGACGGGCCTTTCCTTATTTAGGATCACCTCTTCGCTGACGATGCATTCCTTGATATTGGACTGGGATGGAATTTCGTACATAACGTCCAGCATCACGTTTTCCAATATCGACCTAAGGCCACGTGCTCCCGTCTTCCGCTTGATTGCCTCTTGTGATATGGCCCTGAGTGAGCCCTCGGTGAATTTCAATCTGACATTTTCCAATTCGAAGAGTTTTTGATACTGCTTCACCAGCGCATGTTTGGGCTTGGTGAGGATATCAACCAGGGCCTCCTCGCTGAGTTCGTTCAAAGTAGCGATTACCGGCAAGCGACCGATAAATTCGGGAATGAAACCGAACCTCAAGAGATCCTCGGGCTGCACTTGCTCCAAGAGATCTTCGCCTTCCCCAACGATCCGCTTCCTAATATCCGCCCCGAAACCCAGCGTCTTAATACCAACCTTTTGCTCGATAATCTTATCCAAACCGATGAAAGCGCCACCGCAAATGAATAAGATATTCGTGGTATCGATTTGCAGGAATTCCTGCTGGGGGTGCTTCCTTCCACCCTTGGGGGGGACGCTGGCCGTGGTCCCCTCGATAATCTTTAATAAGGCCTGCTGAACCCCTTCACCGGAAACATCCCTCGTAATGGATGGACTATCGGATTTCCTCGAAATCTTATCAATCTCATCGATGTAGACAATCCCCTTCTCAGTCCTTTCCACGTCGTAATCCGCCGCTTGTAAGAGATTGAGGATGATATTCTCCACATCCTCGCCCACATACCCCGCCTCCGTCAATGAGGTGGCATCGGCAATGGTAAAGGGAACATCCAGTATACGGGCTAAGGTTTGCGCAAGAAGGGTTTTCCCGCATCCCGTCGGCCCGATCAAGAGGATGTTGCTCTTCTGCAATTCCACATCTCCCATACTAATCTTGGAATCGATTCTCTTGTAATGGTTGTGGACGGCAACGGACAGGATCTTCTTAGCCTTCTGCTGCCCGATTACATACTCATCGAGACGATCCTTAATCTCCGTGGGCTTTGGAACGGCCACCTTACCCTTTATCAGCTTTTCCTCTTCCGATTCCTCTGCGATGATTTCATTGCACAACTCGATACACTCATCACAGATGTAGACCGTGGGGCCGGCGATCAGCTTCCTTACCTCATCCTGACTCTTTCCGCAAAAGGAACAATGTAGTACCGTTCCCTTCCCTTTTTCGTCTTTTCTCATGCCCTTCCTCCCGACGAAACCTTCCTTAAGATTATAGCACTACTGGTCGCTTGATGACCACCTCATCTATGATTCCATACTCCTTTGCCTCTCCCCCGGACATATAAAAATCCCTATCCGTGTCCGCAATAATCTTTTCCAGGGGCTGACTCGTATGGTCACATAAAATCTTATTGAGTTCTTCCCGCAGACGTAAGATCTCCTTTGCCTGGATGTCAACATCCGATGCCTGCCCTTGAAACCCCCCCATTGGCTGATGGATGAGTATCCTGGAGTGAGGAAGGGCACACCTCTTGCCCTTCTCCCCGGCAGCCAGAAGCAGGGCCCCGATGCTTGCAGCCTGTCCCATACACAGGGTAGAAACTCCTGGCCTGATGTACTGCATGGTATCGTATATCGCCAGGCCAGCGGTTACCATCCCCCCGGGGGAATTGATGTACAGATAAATATCCTTGTCCGGATCCTCAGATTCCAGAAAGAGCATTTGGGCGATCACCACATTTGCCACATCATCATTGATGACCGTCCCGATGAAGATAATTCTATCCTTCAGAAGACGGGAGTAAATGTCATACGCCCTCTCCATCCTCCCATCTTTTTCGATAACAATTGGAATCAGTGGCATTTTCCCTCCTACTCCCGAGAAAATCACTTAACCTTTATGTGACTCCCCTTCAGGAGAAAATCCAGGGTTTTTTCCTCCACAATCTTGGCCTTCAGTTCTTCCATCCGGTCGCCCTTCTGATAATACCCCCTCACCTTCTCCACATTCTGATTCGTTCGAAGGGATATCTCCCTCAACCTTTCCGTGACCTCCTCATTTTTGACCGAGATTCCCTCCAAAGTAGATATCTTCTCAAGGATGAGCTCCTGCTTCACCCGCTTCAGAGCGGCCTCCTCAAAATCTTTTCGGAGCTTCCCCTCCTCTACTCCTACATCTTTCAAGGCAAATCCCTGAGAGGCTAATCTGATCTTGGCATCAGCCACCAAATAATCGATTTGCCCTTCCACCATACTTCGAGGCACATCGAAGGGATTCCCGTCGATCAACTTCTCTACGAGTTGGTTCTCGAGGTCCCTCCTTTTCGATTCCTCTCCTTCCCTCTTCAAATCCTCCCTGATCCTGGCTTTGACTTCCTCGAGGTCCTTATACTCACCGATATCCTTGGCAAATTCGTCGTCCAATTTCGGCAATATCTTTTCCTTGACCTCTTTAATCCTCGCTCGGAAAACGGCATGCCTCCCCGCCATCTTGGGATGATTCTCAGGAAAGGTCATCTCAACCTCTACCTCGTCATCCCGCTCCCGGCCTATAATTTCCTCATCGAACCCGGGTATAAATCCTCCGCTGCCTACTTGCAGCATGAAATCCTTTCCACTGCTCCCTTCAAAAGGCCCTCCATCGGAGAATCCCTCATAGTCAACGATGACGAAATCACCCTCCTCTATCTTCTTCCTCTCCTCCACCGTTACCAACTGGGCATGAAGGTTCTGTAAGTCCCGTAACCTCTTTTCCACATCTTTCCCCGTCACTTCGACTTTGCTTGTCTTGAGGCGAAGGCTGAGGTAGCCCTTAACCTGGATATCGGGTTTTACCTCTACGATAGCCGAATACTCAAAGGCCTTTCCCTCTTCCAACGCCCCATCATCTATGGTGGGCTGCGAAACCGGTTTGATGTCCTGGTCTGATATAGCCTTGATATAGGTATCGTTGATGACCTTGCTGATGACCTCATTCTTAACGTAGTCCCCATAATACCGCTGGAGTATAGCCCGGGGCACCTTACCAGGCCGAAACCCCTTTACCTTCGCCCTTTTGCTTAGCTTCCGATAAGCGGAGTCAATCTCCTTGGTAACAATCTCCCCGGGGACCTCTATCTGAAGCCTCTTTTTCGTGGAACCGAGATCTTCAACGTCGATTTTTATCATGAGGCGGGACTGACCTCCATTCCCGTATGGAGTAAATGGTGCGAGAGGGGGGACTCGAACCCCCAAGGTTTTCACCGCTGGATCCTAAATCCAGTGCGTTTGCCAAATTTCGCCACTCTCGCCTCTTCGGATA
>Ga0209427_10000412_pt1 | contig 45308 bp, 39 predicted proteins | sample DeeMarSWOR136_30_FD_187465 | JGI IMG/M metagenome (GOLD analysis project Ga0209427, IMG submission 187465) | Marine sediment microbial communities from White Oak River estuary, North Carolina - WOR-1-36_30 (SPAdes) (version 2) | ecosystem: Environmental > Aquatic > Marine > Intertidal zone >...
CCTCAAGTACGTCCCTAGCGAGGAAGGTAGGTGGAGCAGGGACGAGACCCGGTACTCTAGGGTCATCCCCTTCTACCACGTCTCCCAGGTCGAGAAAACATACGACTACCTGAGGGAGCGCTACCCGGAGTACATCTTCGAATGCCCCGTGAGCAACATAACAGTCTCCTCCGTTCCCAGGGACAAGGTAAAGGCGTACTACAGGCCCAGGGATCGCCTCGGTGAGATCGTAGAGGGGGGCCCCAAGGACGAGCTGGAGTGGAAACTCACCGACCTCGTAACGATACTGACGGGCCTATCCGGGCTGGGAGTAGGTGACCTCGGCATCACCGGATCGATGCTTACGGCCAGCCACAGCCCAGAGTTCTCGGACATGGATATCACTATCCACGGCAGGGAGGCCTCCATACGCCTCAAGGAGGCCCTCCTGAAGACAAGGGGCGAGGAGTCGTTGATCCAGCCATACAACGCCTCTAAGAAGGAGGACTGGAGCACAAGCAGGGCGGGGAGGTTTCCCTTGGGCTTCGCCGACCTCATGGACTTCGCCGAGAGGCGGTGGAACTACGGGGTCTTCAGGGACACCTACTTCTCGCTGCACCCCGTCAGGACCGATGACGAGATAACCGAGGAATACGGGGAGAACATATACAGGCGAATCGGTGAGGTAACAGGCCGGGCCAGGGTGGCAGATAGCTCGGAGTCGATATACCTGCCGGCGATCTACCGAGTGGAGGACGTGGTCTCCGACAAGGCCGCAGGTGCGACGGAAATCGTCTCCTACGAGGGCCTCTTCTGCGACATGTTCGAGGAGGGGGAGACCGTGGTGTTCGGTGGATCCCTAGAGAGGGTTGAGGGAAAGAGGAGTCACCTCAGGGTCGTGGTGGGCGGGGCAGGATCCCGCCCCAGCTACATCAAACGAGCTGTCTAGGTGTGAAGTATGGTGGTGTGTGAGTGGAGATAAGGCTGGCGACGGAGGAGGACCTGCTGGTCCTCGCTGAGATGTACCTGAGGCTTTTCCGCCACGTCCACAGGACAGGTGGAGGGACGCCGGAGGAGAAGCGCGGGTACGCTAGGGAGAAGATGGGAGCCGAGGACCACTTCATCTTCTTAGCCGAGGTCGATGGGGAGGCTGTCGGCACAATCGCGGTCAGGCTCCTCGGCGAGGGGCTCGGGTTCGTTCTAGACGCGTGGGTGGAGCCAGGGCACAGGAGGAGGCACGTGATGACTGAGCTCGAGGGAGGGGTCGTGGAGTTCCTCAGGGAGAAGGGGGTATCGACGGTGGAGCTCAAAGTCAGGACCGACAACGAGCAGGGGATGAATGCCTGGCCCAAGATGGGCTATGGGCCCTTCGAGTTCGTCATGAGGAAGAAGATCTGAAAGGGGCAGATGTCGTCTCACAGCCACATGTTTTAAGCGAAGCTCACGAGAGATAGAACCAGAATGTTGGACTTCACGGGATACGGTGTCGTAGATAGCCATTGCCACGCGTTCGCCCCTGAGAGGGAGGATAAACCCTTCGAGCAGTACTTCACCCTTGCAGACCACCATATACCCAAGAAGGACGTGGAGAGTACATTCCTCTACAGGCGGGTCATAAAGGAGCTATCACGGGTCCTAGGCGTCGAGGGCTCGAGCGACGAGGTGGTCGATGAGAGGAATAAGCGCTACAGGGGCGACCCAGAGGGATACATCAGAATGCTCTTCGACGATGCAGGAATAGACACCCTCCTCATTGACACAGGCTACCCCTCGGAGCTTTCTGGGGGGTACTCCGTAGATCTGGAAGGCTTCGGAAGGATGGTCCACCGCCAGGTCAGGGAGATATTCAGGATCGAAATCCTGTCCCTCGAGCTCCTGAGGAGGGGGCTCACGTTTGACGCCATAATCAACGAGTACACAGGGCGGATGGAGGAAGTCGTTGGGAGGGGGGCCGTGGCACTGAAGTCGGTTATCACTTATAGGACGGGCCTCGAGGTGAGGAGGAGGACCGACAAAGAGGTCACGGAGACGTACGATACCTTCACGGACAAGACGAATACGGGATTGGACGCGAGGGAGGTAATAGGCTTGAAGACAGGCTACGTCAAGACGCTCCTCGACCACTTCGTCCTCTTAGCCGCCGAGTGCAGCGCGAGGCTGAGGGTTCCATTTCAGATCCATGTGGGGGGGGGTGACGTCCCGGGCTTGGATCTGAGGCTCTCCAAGCCCAGCCTCCTTCACGAGCTTGTCAACGACAAGGCTGTCAGGGAAGCCAAGATTGTGCTCATCCACGGGGGCTACCCGCACATTGAGGCGGCTGGCTTCATGGTCAACACCTATCCGAATATATACCTCGACCTCTCCCAGACCAACCCCTTCATCAGTATCGGGCTCAAGGGGAAGCTTCACAGCCTTCTGGAGATGGCGCCGACGACGAAGATAATGCACGGATCCGACGGGTACAACATCCCAGAGCTATCATGGATAGCGGCAATTCAGGCAAAGATGGCGCTGGTGGGGGTTATGGGCGACCTGATGGCGGGGGGTGACATCGATCGAGAGGGGGCTGAGGTGGTAGCAATGCAGTTCCTGTCCGAGAACGCTAAGGAGCTCTACGGCCTCTAAGGGCTCCATTAGGTTTTTATCGCATCCCCCAATTTAGGGAGAAGGTGGCGGAGACGGATCGCCTCGTATGCCTCGGCATCGAGTCTACAGCCGACAACCTCGGAGTTGGCATAGCAACATCAGATGGGACCATCCTCGCCAATGTGATCACGACCCATGTCCCTGAGGAGGGCGGAATCCACCCGAGGGAGAGCGCACGCCACCACGCAGACGTCATGGGCGACACCATATCCAAGGCCTTTGACACATCGCAGATAGGGTCCAGGGAGGTTAACGTCGTAGCCTTCTCCCAGGGTCCCGGTCTAGGGCCGTGCTTAAGGACCGGTGCGACGGCGGCTAGGGCCCTTGCAGGCTACCTCGGGGTGCCTCTTGTAGGGGTAAACCACTGCGTCGCACACATCGAGATAGGAAGGCTGGCGACGGGGGCGGTTGACCCTTTAACGCTCTATGTCTCCGGCGGGAACACCATCGTGACGGGTTACGAGGCGGGGAGGTATAGGGTCTTCGGCGAGACCCTCGACATAGCCGTTGGGAACTGCCTGGACACCTTCGCCAGGGAGGCTGGATTGCCCTACCCCGGTGGTCCAGCCGTAGAGGAGCTGGCTCTGGGAGGAAGTAGGCTTTTGACGCTGCCGTACGTCGTCAAGGGGATGGACCTGAGCTTCAGCGGCCTCCTCACGGCGGCGATGCAGGAGCTGCGATCCGGTCGTTCAAGTCGAGAGGATGTATGCTTCAGCCTCCAAGAGGTGGCCTATGGGATGCTGGGGGAGGTAACCGAGAGGGCCCTAGCCCACACGGGGAAGGGGGAGATACTTCTCACAGGAGGCGTTGCCGCGAACAGGAGGTTGCGCTCCATCGTGGAGCTCATCGCCGAGGAGCATGGCGTATCCCCGGCGTTCGTTCCCCCAGGCTACGCCACTGACAACGGCGCCATGATAGCATGGACGGGTCTGATCGCCTTCAAGACAGGGGTCAGCACGCCGATAAGTAAGAGCCACATAGACAGCAGGTGGAGGCTCGACGAGGTGGAGGTGCCTTGGAGGGCTTGAGGCTTGTTGCCAAGGGGGCGGAGGCAGATCTCCTGCTGGACCCAGATTGGAACGGGGTCAAGGTCATAGTGAAGAAGCGCGGCGAGAAGAGGTACCGCCACCCCGAGCTCGACAGGGAGATCCGCCGCACTAGGACTATTCACGAGGCCGGCATCATCCACCGATCCAAGGAGGCGGGCGTCCCCACGCCGGTCATCTACCAGGTTGACCCCGGTGAGGCAACCATAGTGATGGAGTACGTCGAGGGGCAGAAGGTGCGGGAGATCGTCGAGGATCTGGAGGAAGACGAGCGCAGCTACCTCTTCAGGCTAATAGGCCTGCTATCAGGGAGGCTCCACAAGGCCGGCATCATCCACGGCGACCTTACAACCTCGAACATGATCAGGACGGCTGACAGAGTGTTTTTCATAGACTTCGGCCTCAGCGAGGTCTCGTGGGAGACGGAGAAGAGAGGCGTAGACATCAACCTGATGTACAGGATGCTAACAAGCACCCATTACAGGCATACGGAGGAGCTCTTCGCCGCCTTCAAGGAGGGTTACAGGGATTCCCTGGGAGCCGAGGCCGACGAAGCCTTATCAAGGATGGAGGAGATTGCGAGGAGGGGCAGGTACGTTGAGAGGGAGTAGGGTCTGGATGGCGACTGGCAACCCCCATAAGTACAGGGAGGCCCGCGAGATACTCTCGGAGTACGGCGTCAAGCTCGGGCACCTTAGGGTGGAGAAGGTCGAGATCCAAGCGGATGATCCCGAGGAGATTGCAATGTACAGCCTCGACCAGATCGAGGACGGAAGGCCCTTATTCGTAGAGGACGCAGGTATTTTCATCGACCACTTCGGCGGCTTCCCCGGACCCTACTCGGAGTACGCCTTGAGGAAGATAGACCTCCCCGGCATCCTCAAGCTCATGGAGGGGATCGAGGAGAGGGAAGCATCCTTCCTATCGGTCGTCGCGTACAGGCACGACGACGGGAGGATGTGCTTCCGAGGGGAGGTGAAGGGCACCATCTCCCGCAGGATAAGAGGCACAAACGGCTTCGGGTACGATCCTATCTTCATCCCCGACGAGGGTGACGGCAGGACTTTCGGCGAGATGGAGATGGGGGAGAAGAACGCCTTCTCTCACAGGGCTAGGGCCATCAGGAGCTTGGGGGTTTGGCTCGCCGACGCCGAGTAAATATTTTTAAATGTGGGGGTTTCTTTCAGTAGAGCAAATCGGGGAAGTCTCAGACGCGGTTGATGGATAGATGGTAGCTAAGATGGCGCAGATGAGGGGGCGATCCCGCTCGACGAGGCCCGTGTCGAAGAGGCCGCCGAACTGGGTGGTCTACCAGCCGGATGAGGTGAAGGCCCTCATTATAAACCTGGCTAGGGAGGGCAGGAGCCAGAGCGAGATCGGAGGAATACTCAGGGACGAGCACGGTGTACCCCTGGTCAAGTCGATAGTGGGATACGGGATCCACAAGGTCCTGGAGGAGGCAGGGCTGGCTCCCAGAATACCAGAGGATCTGTACAACCTGATGGTCAGGGTGACACGAGTGAGGAGGCACCTGGACAGGAACCCGAAGGACTACAGCAACAAGAGGGGCCTCCAGATCACGGAGTCGAAGATCTACGCTCTCACGCGCTACTACAAGAAGAAGGGGATGCTGCCGCAGGACTGGAACTACAGGAACGAGATCGTCACAATCTGAGAGGGTCGTCCATAACCCAAGAGGAGGACTTCCTGAACTCCTTCTACCCAGCCGTCGAAATTCTCAAGAGGCACGTGGGGGACGGCGACACAATTAGGATTGTCTCCCACAACGACTCCGACGGCGTGGCGGCAGGAGGCATTCTGAGCCAGATGGCTATAAGGTTGGGGGTGGGATTCAGAACGACCTGCGAGAAGCGGGTCGACGACGACACCGTCGCGTCAGTAGCCACCGAGAAGCCCCCCCTTGTTCTATTCTCCGACCTGGGGAGCGGATATCTAGATATAATCAAGAAGCACTTGAAAAGCTCAGACGTCATCGTCCTCGACCACCACATCTACCAGGAGGACTCTGCGCCCAACATCGTCCACATCAACCCCATGATCCACGGGCTGGACGGCGCTAGGGGGATAAGCGGAGCCGGGGTTTCCTACCTCTTCGCCAAGGCTGTGGACGGTGGGAACGTTGACCTGAGCCCGCTTGGGATCGTCGGGGCCCTGGCGGATCAGCAGGACAAGGGGGAGAAGAAAAGCCTGCTCGGGCTGAATACACTCATCGAGGCCGACGCCAAGGAGGCCGACCTCCTCGATACGAGCGTCGACCTGATATTTTACGGCTATGAGACCCGCCCTGTGGCCAGGGCATGCGCTTACACGACAACCCCCTTCATCCCGGGGCTTAGCGGGAGGGAGGACCAGTGCCTCGCCCTCCTGAAGGAGGCGGGGATAGAGCCCAAGAGGGAGGGCAGGTGGAGGGCCCTCAGGGACCTCTCCGAGGATGAGAAGCGATCCCTCTTCTCCGCACTCACGAAGCACATGGTCCACGAGGGCTGCGACTCGGAGTCTGTCCACGACCTGGTGGGCACCATATACACTCTGAAGGGCGAAGAGGCGTGGACGCCCATGAGGGACGGCAGGGAATACGCCTCGCTGCTGAACGCCTGCGCCCGTATGGGGAGGCCCAGCCTTGGCCTCTGCATCTGCATGGGTGACAGGGACGAGGCCCTGAGGGAGGCGGAGGCAACCCTTGACGGCTACAGGAGGAAGATAGGGGAGTACCTGGACTGGGTACGCCAGGGCGACCGCATCCGGGAGAGGGAGAACATCTACACCCTCATCGCCCAGTCGGACATCGACGATCGCATCATCGGCGTCGTCGCCTCGATCCTCCTCTCAACCGGCCTGCTCAAGAAGCCAAAGCCAATCGTCGCCACTGCCCAGACCGATGAGGGGCTGCTGAAGATATCGGCCAGGGCGACGGAGGATATGGCCAGTAAGGGACTGCACCTGGGGGATGTGATGATGAAGGCTGCAGAGCCCTTCGTCGGGAGGGGCGGCGGCCACGACATAGCGGCCGGGGCCTTTATCCCGATGAAGGCAGAGAAGCAATTTCTGGAACTTGTGGATGGACTTGTCAGGGAACAGTACAGAGCCTGAGACTTCGGCCTCCATAAAGATTACCTGCGGGGACGAGGATATCGCCGGTTTCATCCTCGACGCCATCTCCCCGGACAACCTGCAGGCGCCACATGGAGTCGACATAGAGGCCGAGGCGCTGGGGGACACCCTAATGATCGAAGTTTCATGCAGCAGGGGGATAGGGAGTCTAATAGCGACGGTCGACGACCTCTTATCTTGCATCCAGGCAGCTGAGAAGGCCCTCGAAGAGGTCAGCGGCTAGTGTAATATCAAACTCCATATTAGTACCTTAGAAGGAGTAGCACGGAGCGTAGACCTCTCCCGAGCGTCCCCGAGTACGGCGTCAGTCGTCGACTGCGACCGGAGCCCGTGCGCCTCGGTGCCCCCAGCCGCCGACACCTCAGCCTGCGCACATGTTTCGGATGGACCCAGGCTAACCCGAATCCACGCACCGTGCTTCAGCCCCCTTTAGGGGGCACCCACATCGGGCGCTTCCTGACATGCTTTTTTCCGTGCTACATTAATTCTCCTCCCTGATTTTATATGACGCTTCTGTTGCTCAGAAAAACAAAATGATGAATCCTCCAAGTAACGATAATTTCAATTTATTGCCTCAGACTTGTTAAGAATATCCCATCTACTTAGGACTAAATCCTCGTTGTGACGTGGGATGAAAAATACCAATCATCGATTTGGTTTATTAGCACGTAAAGAGTGGGGATACCCTCATCCCCTGAGAGTATCCTGAGAGGGACGTGGGGAAAGATATAAATGAGCGGGTATCCTTCTCTGGACATCGAACCAAGGAGAGATATCTGAAGCTTGTCTAGGGCCGTCAGGGATAAGTGGAGGAGGAAGGAGTGGTACGACATCTACCTCCCAAGATACTTCGGCGAGACCAAGGTCGGCGAGACGCCTGCCGAGGACCCTAAGAAGGTGATCGGGAGGGTCTACGCTACGACTCTCTCCCAGATAACTGGCGACTTCTCCCAGGAGTACCTGAAACTCTACTTCCAGGTCACGGAGATCGACGAGAGCACGGCCCAAACGGTCTTCAAGGGCCACGAGTACCTACGGGACTACCTCAGGAGCCTCGTGCGGAGGAGGAGCACAAAAGTCGACGGCTACTTCAGGATCACGACCCTCGACGGGTACAAGCTGAAGATAGTAGTCACCGCCTTGACGAACACAAGGATCAAGACATCCCAGGAAAGGGCCATCAGGGATATCATGAGCGATGTCGTCGAGGAGAAGGCTAAGACCCTCGACTTCGGCCAGATAGTCCACGAGATGGTCCTGGGGAAGCTCGCTTCCGACGTCTACAACGAGGCGCGGAAGGTGACCTCACTTAGGCATGTCGGGGTTCGCAAGTCCGAACTCTTGGCAATACCCAATTGAAACCCTCAACCCATTCTTAAAAGCCTTCATACTACCTCTATAGGGGGGCATAGTTTTGGGGCGGATAGAGGTCGCTAAGGAGGCGGCGCGTCTAATCTACTCGGGTATAGCAGATGAGTATAAGCAGGCAAAGGAGCTGGCAGCCCAGAGCCTTGGAGAGAGATCGATTCCCAGTAACTACGAGGTAGCCGTTGAGCTTGACAGGATCGCCGACGAAACGGAGGGGGAGGAGCGCCGTCGGCTCCTCGTTGAGATGAGGAAAAAAGCCACGGCCCTGATGCGCGCCCTTAGCAGATACGGGCCCGTCCTGACCGGCAGCGTTTGGAGGGGGACCGCCAGGAAGGGGAGCGATATCGACATAAACGTCTACACGACGAGCCCCGAGGATGTGGTTAAAGCGTTAGCAAAGAACGGTTATAATGCCGTCAGGGCGGAGGAGGAGTCCGTGGTAAAAGGAGGCAAGATGCTCAGGTCCACCCACGTCTTCGTCGACATCGACGGAATTGAGGCGGAGGTCGTGGTCAGGCCCAGGGAGGAGGGGGGGGAGGTAGACCGCTGCGAGATATACGGGGACTTGAAGAGGGGACTTGGGCTCCCTGACCTGGAAAGACTTATGAAGACAGACCCCCTCCGAAAGTTCATCCCCAAGAGGCGGTACAGGTGAAGCTCTTCGGCTCATCGGGTATAAGGGGCATCGCGAACGTCGAGGTAACACCGCTCCTGGCCCAGAAGGTCGGCGCCGCCATCGCATCCCAGTTCGAGGGTGGCGCCATCATCGTCGGTAGGGATACTAGGACCACAGGGGAGATGCTGGAGGCCGCCCTGACCTCGGGTATAGTCTCCTGCGGTTTCGTGGCTGGAACTCTGGGCATTACGCCGACCCCCGTCGTCGCCTGGCTGACCAGGGAGATGGAGGCCGAGGCGGGGGTTTCCATCAGCGCCTCCCACAACCCGCCTGAGTACAACGGCTTCAAGGTCTTCGACTCGATGGGAATGGCCTATACACAGGAGCAGCAGCAGAGGCTCGAAGAGATCATCGAGGAGGGGAGATTCGAGACCTCATCTTGGGAGATGGTGGGCAGGGTCGAGCAGATGGACGCAGGGAGGCTCTACATCGACGCAGTCGCCCAGAGCATCGGGTTCACAATGGACTGGAAGGTCGCTTGCGACCTCTTTAACGGGGCGACCTGCACCATAGCCCCCGAGGCATTCGAGGAGATGGGATGCGATGCCACCCTCATCAACGCCCAGCCCGACGGCTACTTCCCCGCAGGCAACCCCGAGCCAACCAAGGAGTCCCTGGAACGGCTGGGAAGGATGGTTAAGGCTTCGGGAGCCAGGATAGGGTTCGGCTTCGATGGTGATGGCGACAGGATGATGGCCGTCGACGAGGGAGGGACAATCCCCAGCCCCGACAGGGTGCTGGCCCTCTACGCGAGGTACGTGGTCGAGGCGAACAAGGGAGGCGTCGTTATCACCCACGTGGGTGCTTCCATGTGCGTCAACGAGGCCGTGGAGAAGGTCGGGGGCTCCGTGGTCAGGACCAAGGTGGGAGACGTGTACATCACTGAGGCTATGATAGAGCACGAAGCCGTTTTCGGAGGGGAGCCCGTCGGCGCCTGGGTACACCCCGAGGTCAACCTCTGCCCCGACGGTATCCTCTCGGCACTGAAGCTGATGGCTGCCCTCGACGTCGAGGGAAAGAACCTCTCAGAGGCGCTCAAGGACGTCCCAGACTACCCAACGCTCAGAACCAAGGTCGAGTGCCCCGACCTCGACAAGGGCAAGGCCATGGAGGGAGTCTCGTCGAGCTATGGCTCGGGGTTCGGGGAGGTCAAGGAGGTCTCGACCGTGGACGGTGTAAGGATGGAACTGGAAGATGGGTGGGTGCTGATACGGCCCTCCGGCACGGAGCCGATACTTAGGATAACCGTCGAGGCGAGGAGCGATAAGAGGGCTGAGGAGCTGTTGAATGCTAGCAGGGAACTCGTCATAGGTATACTGGGGGGAAAGAGATGAAGGCTGTAGTGCTGGCTGCGGGGAAAGGGGAGAGGCTCAAGCCCCTCACGGAGAACAGGCCGAAGCACCTTCTCCCCATAGGCGGAGTGCCGCTCCTCGAGCTGTCGCTGAGTAACCTCGCGGCCGCCGGAGTGAAGCAGGTTCTGCTGGTCACCCACTACATGGAGGAGATGATAAGAGGCCACTTAGGAGACGGCTCGAGGCTGGGGGTGGAGATGAGCTACATCAGGCAGGAGGAGATGGGAGGAACCGCCGACGCCTTCAGATACGCAGAGGCCTTCGCCGGCGACGATGAGTTCCTAGGATTCTACGGCGACTGCTACGTAACCACGGAGAGCTTCAAGGCCCTCATGTCGGCCCACCGGGAGGGGGAGACAACTCTGGGAGTAATCCCCCTCGAAGATCCCTCTAAGTACGGGGCCGTGGCACTAAAGGGAAGCAGGGTCACAGGGCTCGTCGAGAAGCCGGCGCCCGGGGAGGCTCCGAGTAACATGGTCAACGCGGGGCTGTACATCTTCACACCGGAGGTCTTCGGATTCATCAGAGGCACAGGCCTCTCCAGCCGGAACGAGTACGAGGTGACGGAATCCATCGGCTCCCTCATCGACTCCGGTCGCATGGTAAGGGCTGCCGTTCTACCAGAGGATGGATGGCTGGACGTAGGTCACCCCTGGAACCTGCTTGAGGCCAACTCTCATGCCCTAAGCCGTATGGAGCCATATGTAAGGGGGGAGGTCGAGGAGGGAGTTCACATCCACGGGCCTGTCCGCGTGGAGGAGGGCGCGAGGGTCAGGTCGGGCGCCTACATTGAGGGCCCGGTCCACATCGGGCCTAGAAGCGACATCGGACCTAACTGCTACATCCGCCCAGCCACGAGTATTGGAGCGAACGTGAGGGTGGGGAACGCCTGCGAGGTAAAGAACAGCATCATCATGGACGGCACCCACGTCGCCCACCTCTCATACGTCGGAGACAGCGTCATAGGGGAGAACTGCAACTTCGGCGCGGGCACAATAACGGCCAACATACGCTTCGACGAGAGGAACATCAAGGTAACCATCAAGGATGAGCGTGTCGACTCAGGGAGACGGAAGCTCGGCACCATCATGGGGGACGATGTGCAGACGGGGATAAACGTGAACCTGCTGCCAGGTGTCAAGGTTGGCTCGGGGGCCTGGATTGCCCCGGGTTTGACTGTCCACCGCGACGTGGCCTCTGGCGTCTTTCTCAGGGACTCCCGGTAGACGGCGAACCAGTCATCAGGTTTATTTTCCTCCTCCCTGCCCTTCTAACAGGAAGCGTCGATGGAGAAGGACTGGTTCAAGAAGTTATTCCCGAACATCGCAAGGGAGATGGAGGAAGGGGTCTCCAGGGTACACGTGGGAGACGAAGACCGCGATGAGGAAACCGAGCGGAAGAAGGCCTCCAGAAAGTGGGCGGGCTATGAACCTGACGTCGTGGACTTCATACGCCGCTGCGATACCGAAGAACAGGCCAGAGAAATAGTAGACTACCTCGAGGAGCGGGGCGAGATCGCACCTGAGCAAGCAGGAGAGCTCAGGAAGAGGCTCAAGAGCGAGGGGCTCATCAGCTTCGGCATCAGGAAGGAGGAAGACTTCTACCACAAGAATAGCTGATCCCACTGGGACAAGAAGTTTAAGCCCAACGCCACGCTATTCTAACAGGTGTGATCATGGCTCGCATGGTGGGGCTGGTCGGGAAGGCGAACGTTGGTAAGAGCACATTCTTCGCAGCGGCCACGATGAAGGCAGTCGATATAGCTGGCTTCCCCTTCACGACAATAGAGGCGAACAAGGGTGTCGCGTACCTGCGTACGCCGTGCGTCTGCAGGGAGTTCGGTGTCAAGGATAATCCGGTCAACTCCGCCTGCGTCGACGGGATCAGGCTTGTCCCCGTGGAGATCATCGACTGCCCGGGCCTCATCAGGGGCGCCCACCAGGGCAAGGGGCTTGGCAACCAGTTCCTCGACGAGGTGAGGAGGGCCGACGCCCTCATAGTCGTCGCCGACGCAGCCGGCGCGACGGACGACAGTGGTCAGCCCGTTCCCGCCGGCAGCCACGACCCCATTGAGGACATCCGTATGCTGGAGTCGGAGTTCGACCTCTGGCTACAGGGGATAGTGATGAAGGACTGGGACAGGATATCCAGGACCGCCCAGTCCGCCAGGGAGGAGATAGGGAGGCACCTCGAGCCCAAGCTCACCGGCCTCGGCATGAACAGGCAGCACATCGCAGCGGCCGTCGAGGCGACAGGGCTGGATGCTAGCAGGTCCACAGAGTGGAGCAGGGAGGACCTATTGAGATTCGTCACCAAGCTCAGAAAAGCGTCGAAGCCACTCATAGTCGCCGCCAACAAGGCAGACAAGGAGCACGCCGAGGAGAACATGGAGAGACTAAGGGAGTCCGGTTACAGGGTCGTCCCAACCTGCGCAGAGGCAGAGCTAGCCCTCAGGAGGGCGGCAGACGCTGGCATGATAAGATACACTCCCGGTGACAGCGACTTCGAGGTGCTCGACTCCGCCAGCCTCACGGGCGGGCAGAGGAGAGGGCTCGAGATCATCAGGGAGAGGGTATTCGAGAAATACGGCTCTACGGGGCTGCAGGAAATCCTCAACGAGGCCTACTTCCAGCTCCTCGACCAGATCACAGTCTACCCTGTGGAGGACGCCGAGAAGCTCTCAGACCACCAGGGGAGAGTGTTACCCGACTGCTACCTCGTCCCCCGGGGAACCACGGCCAAGGAGTTCGCGGGTATGATCCACTCAGATCTTGCGGAAAGCTTCATCTTCGCCATAGACGCAAGGACGAAGAAGAGGCTAGGGGAGGGTCAGATCCTTAACGAGAACGACGTGATCCAGATAGTAGCGGCTAAGGGTAGGAAGTAGGGCGACATCAGGATCAGAGAATTACTATTTTTCCAAAGTCGGATGTTTACTGTCTCTTAACAAAGGTCGTCATAATAGTCCGTTACCCTGTCCCACAGGTAATACTCGGTGAGATACTTGACGTACTTGTAGAGGTAGCCATGGTTCGACCACTCCCTCAGCCTCCTAGGGGAGGTCCAGAGGGTCGACTGCTTGGTGACGACGTACTTGCCGAAATGTCTCACCCTGAGTGAGAGATCGAGGTCCTCGCAGGCGAGGAGGTCGGTCCTAAAGCCACCGACCCACATGAAGGCGTCCCGCCTATAAGAGAGGCAGGAAAAGTAGCTCATCTCGTGGAGGCCGATCTTGTTTCCTAAACGTGCGAGGACGTTGTTACACTCGAACATCGCTTTTTCGACGTAGTTCGAGTCTGAGGGAAGTACCTTCAGAGCTATACCGACGACCTCTGGGTTCCTGTACCCCTCCGCTAGCACCTCGAAGCAGTTTGGGTCTACGATCATGTCGGCGTCGAGGAAGACGAGGATGTCGCCCCTCGAGTACTTGGCACCTAGGTTCTTTGCTGTGCTGACGTCGTGGGGCCTAGTCTTGCTGATGGGGAGAACCTTGAAGCCGTTCCTAGTGACTATCTCAACCGTTTGGTCGATGCTTCCTCCGTCGGCCACAATGACCTCGAAGTCCCTGCAAGTCTGCTTTTCGAGGGATTTCACGCACCTACCGATGTTCTCCTCTTCGTTCAGAGTTGGGATGATCACTGAGAGCATAGGGTTTTCCAATCAAAGCCTCCCTCGTGACATTACTTTATCACACAGTCGTCTACTACTTTCCTTCATCGAGTAACACTAGGAGTAAGATCATTATGTAATATTTTGTAAAAGGAAAATTAAATTCAGCTATTTATGGTTTACTCTGAAAGGACAAATGAAAAGCCCTTTACGGGGCGAGAACCTGGAGAGGGCCAGATCAACGGGCTTTTCCGCTGATCCAGCCCACGTCCTTGTCGGATTTGATGGATGGGCTGTTTGGGTCGACCATGATAATCTCATACCACTTGGAGACACCGTCTTCCCAGACCCAGTAGGAGCTGAGAACCTCTAGATTCGGGTACTTACGGGCTGCCCTCTCCTCGGCGATGAGCTTGATGCTCTTGGCCGGCGTTATCTTAGCGACTCCCATACGCTTCTGGCGGCGGCCCATCTTGGGCCTCGATTTCCTCCTTCCCCCGCGCCTCACCCTTACGCGGGCCACGACGAAGCCCTTCTTCGCCTTGTAGCCGAGCCTCCGGGCCCTGTCGAGCCTCGTGGGCTTCTCGACTCTGACGATGGACGGCTGCCTCCTCCAGGTTATCACCCTCTCCCTCATCAAGTCCTTGACATAGCTCTTGTCGGGTCTCTTCCAAGCCTGCTGGAGGTGTCGATACATTCAGTTCATCCTCGAAGGTCGGGACTACCGAAAAGGAGAAGCCTTCAGCAATATAAAGATTGAGGACTCGAAGGGCTAAACCTTGATGAGGGCGTGGAGCAGTATCAGCGGCGCGAAGAGGGAGGCTATCTGGGAGATGACGGTGACCAGTGTGTTGAGGGACGGCCCCGCGGTGTCCTTGAAGGGGTCCCCCACGGTGTCCCCTATCACAGCGGCCTTGTGGGTGTCGGAGCCCTTGCCACCGAAGTAGCCCGACTCGACGTACTTCTTGGCGTTGTCCCATAGGCCACCGGCGTTTGCCATGAGGATGGCTAGGAAGAAGCCACTGAATATGGCGCCGCTCAGGTACCCAGCCAGCGCCCTGATTCCGGCAACGAACCCGAGGATAAGAGTGGTGCTTATGGTGAAGACGATGAGGGGGAGCAGCTCCCTGAGGGCCCCCCTAGTGGCGATGTTTATGCAGGCGGAGTAGTCGGGCTGGCCCGTGCCCTCCATGAGGCCGGGTATCTCCTTGAACTGCCTCCTTATCTCCTCGATCATCCTGAAGGCGTTCTTGGAGACGCCCAAGATTATCATCGCTGAGAAGATGACGGGTATGCTCATGCCCACGAAGACCCCCATCATCACCAGGGGGTTCATCAGGTCGAAACTGATAGTGACATCCGTCAGCGACTTGACTATCTCCTGGTACGAGGCCAAGAGGGCCAAGGCTGTAAGGCCTGCCGCGCCGATGGCGAAGCCTTTTGTGATGGCCTTCGTCGTGTTCCCCGCCGCGTCGATCTGGTCTGTGATGTCAACGACCTCCTCCCCTAGCTCGGACATCTCGGCTATCCCCTTGGCGTTGTCCCCTATTGGGCCATAGGCGTCTCCGGCGATGATCGTGCCTGCTATGGCGAGCATCCCGACCGCGGCCATCCCCACGCCGTAGACGCCGTATAGGGAGTAGGCCACCGCCGATCCTATTCCTATGCCTAGGAGGGCGGGGAAGCAGCTTATCAGGCCGTAGGAGAAGCCTGTGAGGATGTTGATAGCCGCGCCTGTTTGGGCGGCCTCGGCCGTCTTTATTGCTGGGGACCTGTTTATCGATGTGTAGTAGTCGGAAGTCATGCCGATGATGATGCCGGCGAGGAGGCCAGCGACAGTTGCCCACCATATCTTCATCTCGTACCCCAGGACATAGGAGGCCCCGAAGGTGAGGGCGGCGAAGAGGAGGCACGTGACGTAGGTGCCCATGTTGAGGGCCTTACCGGGGTCGCCCCCCTTGCTCACTCTGACTACTGCGATCCCGAGTATTGACGAGATGATGCCGAGACCGGCGTAAACCAGGGGCAGTGTCTGAAGGTATTGAACTCCCGCCGCCCCACCGAGGATCATGGCGGCCATGACGGCAGCGACGTAGGAGTCGAAGAGGTCCGCCCCCGATCCGGCGCAGTCGCCAACGTTGTCCCCGACGTTGTCCGCTATCACCGCGGGGTTCCTGGGGTCATCCTCGGGGATGCTGAGCTCGACCTTACCGACGAGGTCGGCGGCGATGTCAGCCGTCTTGGTGAATATCCCGCCTCCCGCTTTCATGAAGAGGGTGAGGGTGCTGGCGCCAATGCTCATGCCGAGGACCGTCTCAGGATCCCCAGTCAGCCAGTAGATGACGCTTATGCCTAATAGGGCGAGGCCAACGACCATAAGGCCCATGACGGCTCCCCCCCTGAAGGCTATGGGAAAGGCCTCGATGAGGCCGCCCCTCTTCGCGGCGTTGGCCGTCCTAACGTTGGCCTTGACGGCTATCTCCATACCGATGATACCGGCGAGGCCGGAGAAGAGAGTGCCGAATACGTAGGTAACCCCAATCTTTACCCCGAGGAAGACCGAGAGGAGGAGAGCCATTACGGCGACGAAGACCCCGAGGTAAGTGTACTCAGTCTTGAGGAACGACCTGGAGCCCTCCTGGATCCACCCAGCTATTTGCCTCATCCTATCCGTCCCCGGATCCTTGCCATTCACGTAGTTGAATAGGAACAGGCCTATACCTAGGGCTAAAATCGATGAGATTGGAGCAATCAACCAGGGCTCAAGCAACGACATACACCTACCCTTAGGGGCTCAGCTGAATAGAGCTACTCCCATTCTAACTATGTAAAATATATAAGGATTGATGGGAGGGCAAAGTTGCCTAGACCTTGCGATGGTCGATATACCTTCTGCGGGGGATGAGCTTCCCAGGAAGTATGAGGAAGGCCGTGAGGGAGCCCAGGAAGCAGAGCGCCAGGTGGAAGGGGCTCAGCGGGGCCACCTTGAAGATCGTGTTAAGCGCCGGGACGTAGAGTATCATCATCTGCAGCGTGAGGGAGACCAGCACGGATATGAAGAGCATCTTGTTCTCCGTCCATCCCCTGAGACCTAACCCGAAGATATGGTGGGTTTCAGATCGGCACTGATAGGCCAGTATGAACTCGAAGAAGACGATGGATGTGAAGGCGACCGTCCTGGCATAGACCTCGCTTCCCGTGGTCGCGTAGGTATACAGGAAGGGCACGAAGTCGGAGATGAAGTCGACCAAGGCGGCGAACACGATGAACCGCCAGTACCGGGTGAGCAGCCCCTCATTTGGGTCCCTGGGCGGGTACATCATTATGTCCGGGTCGGGAGGGTCGATGCTAAGGGCGACAGCTGGAAGCCCGTCGGTGACGAGGTTGACCCAGAGGACGTGGATTGGCAGGAATGGCAGGGGCAGCCCCAGGAGCGTCACGGCCGTGATCTCGATGAACTCGTCGAAGTTGGCGGCAAGCATCAGCCTCAGGTACTTGGTGACGTTGTCGTAGATCTGGCGTCCACCCCGAACCGCCCGGACGATCGTGGCGAAGTTGTCGTCCTCTAGCACCATGTCGGAGGCCTCCTTCGTCACGTCCGTGCCCTTTATCCCCATGGCGACCCCGATGTCGGCGGCCTTGAGGGCCGGGGCGTCGTTGACGCCGTCACCCGTCATGGCGACGATGTGGCCATTCCTCTTCAGCGACTGGGCGATTCGCATCTTGTGCTCAGGGGAGACCCTGGCGAAGACCCTAATCTCCTCGATGACGGAGTCAAGCTCGTCGTCGTCTATCCTCTCTAGCTCCTCGCCGGTCAGCACGGAGCCAGGGGTCTCCTCCTTGAGGATTCCTATCTCCTTGGAGATGGCGATGGCTGTGAGTCTGTGGTCGCCAGTGACCATGACTGTCCTGATGCCAGCCTGTTTGCAGGTTTCGATGGCTTGTGGGACCTCCTCCCTCGCCGGGTCGATCATGCCAATGAGACCGACGTATGTGAGACCGGACTCGACGTCTTCCATAACGTAGTCTTCGGCATCAACTGGTATCTCCTTGTAAGACATGGCCAGGACCCTGAGGGCGTCTCCAGCCATGCCCTGCATGGCGAAGAGTGCCTGCTCCCGGTCGGTTTCCTCTATAGGCCTGATCCCATCATTGTCATAGATGTTCATGCAGCGGGCTAGTATCACCTCGGGCGCGCCCTTCACGTAGACGACCTTCTCCCCTTCCGGGGTCATGTGGATCGTGCTGAACATCTTGCGACCTGAGTCAAAGGGAAACTCGTAGACCCTCGGGTATCTCTCCTTAAGCTCTTCACCCAGGCCTGCCTTCACGCCAACGACGGTTAGGGCCCCTTCCGTTGGATCGCCGTAGATGACCCAGGTTCCCTCGTTCTCCTGGAGGTGGGCGTCATTGTTTAGGTAGCCGACCCTGAGGATGAGGTCTACAACTTCTCGAGACCTCGGTTCTACGACCTCGCCATATTCGGTGAAATCCCCAGTTGGGATATAGCCGGATCCCGAGACGTCGATGACGTTATCGTTGTAGGCGATCTGAGTGACAGTCATCTCGTTCCTCGTCAGGGTTCCTGTCTTGTCTGAGCAGATGACTGTCGTGCTGCCAAGGGTCTCTACGGAGGCCAGTTTCCTTACGATGGCCTTTTGCCTCGCCATTCTGGAGACTCCCAGCGCGAGGGTAATTGTGAGCACCGCGGGGAGCCCTTCTGGTATGGCAGAGACGGCGAGGCTTATGGCCGTCATGAACATGGTCTCGAGGCTGAACTTGTGGACGAAGACACCTATTAGGAAGATCCAGATGCAGAGGATCAACGAGATGGCTCCCAGCTGGCGGCCCATCTTCTCCATCCTCTGCTTGAGGGGAGGCTCCTCGACCACTACGGACTGCACCATGCCAGCTATCTTGCCGAACTCGGTCCTCATACCGGTCTCCGTGACAACGGCCACGGCCCTGCCACCGGTTACCACGGTACCTGTGAAGACCATGTTCTTGCGGTCGCTAACTCCGACCTCTATAGGTAGGACCTGTAGCCTCTTCGTGACTGGGTTGGACTCTCCTGTCAGCGCGGCCTCGTCCACCTGGAGGTTCGCCGCCTCGATGAGCCTGGCGTCGGCGGGTATCCTGCTACCGGCCTCGAGGATGATGATGTCGCCTGGGACGATGTCCTTCGAGTCAATGGATATCTCCCTCCCATCTCTGAGGGCGAGGACGTGTGGGGACACCATCTTCTTGAGGGCCTCGACGGCCTGCTCGGCCCTGTACTCCTGGATGAAGCCCAGCACGGCGTTCATGACGACTATGAACATAATGATGTAGGTGTCTGTGTAGGGCTCTCCCTTCCTGTATGAGATGAAGGAGGATACCAAGGCAGAGATGATGAGTATGATGACTAGGATGCTCTTGAACTGGCCGATGAGGAGTTCTAGGGGGGTGACCCTCTTCTCCTCTTTGAGCTCGTTGGGCCCATACTCCTCCAGCCTTCTGCTGGCCTCCTCCCCACCTAGGCCCTTACGACTCGTACCGAGGATATCCAGTACGGATTCGATCTCCTCCGCGTACCAGGCCTTACTCTCCAAACACACCACCGAACTGACAAAGCCCCCGAGGAACCTTGGTTCCTGAATGGAAGGCGTTTTTCGATTTAAATCTTATCTCCTACGTTGGTCTCCCAAGATCGTCGGTGCCTTATATAGCATATTGACGGTTCTACAGCTGGTCCCTGGAGGCCTTTTGAGCTCTATCGGCGCCAATCAGACATATGATGCCGCCGTATTCTTCATTCTCCTTCTTCGCTCTTCTTGGAGGCGCCTCTGGAGGTCCCAGTAAGTGCTGTAGTCCATAGCTACGCAGCAGCCGAAAAGGATGGCCACCGAGAGCGCTATTGCCAGGACCAGATATTGCCAGACCAATGCTGATCCAAGATGAAGCTAACGCTAGTATGTTTATAATAATTACTGTATACCTCAATTAAACACACAGTTCTCAGCTGAACGACTAAATTTAAGTAAAAAGATGCCTAGAGGAGGCGTGTCCTCTGGAGCCGGGTCTGGCAGTAGAACGCCTGGTAGGCTGTCTTCACATCATCCGCCACGAACAGGGTGGTCCTACCGTCTACCCTCTCTACCCCCGGCATCATGCAGGCTGCGTCGGCGGCCCCGGTGTCATTGAAGCGCATCTCGAGCCTCACGGGCGGATCAGGGAGCACCACAGGCTTGATCTCGCCTGCCTTCAGCCTCCTCATGGCCCTCTTCGTCCCCTCGGCTATCAGCTTCCTCGCCATCTTAGGGTGGAGGTTCCGGGCGACGTAGCGGCCCATGCCGTACTTCACCACAGCCGTCTCGGTGGTAGGGGAGAGCTTGCTGACCTCGCTGCAGTAGTAGTCGTCTCCGGCGGCGAAGATGAAGGGGACCCCGTGGTAGCTGGCGATGTAGGAGGCTATGCCGGCCTCCCCCAGCCTCTTCCCGTTAACGATGAGGTCCTGGACCTCCCATACGTGGCTCAGTGTGGCCCCCAGTGTTCCCCTCATGGCGTGGGCGTAGAACATAAACCCGTCATAGGAGTCGTCGATGCCGTACATCTGGTCGAGGATCTCCGGGCTCTGCCTGATGAGCTCCACCCTCTCGGGTAGGGACTCGAAGTCGAGGTTGAGCCCCTTACCGTGGCTGTCGTTCACCACTATCTCGGCGTCGGGGTCGAACTCGAGGATGGCGCCGCAGCAGGCCACTATCTCCTCCGTCTGGAGCCTCTTGTTCTCAGCCTGGTCTACGCCCTCCCTCGACCTCGTGGCTATCCCGCTGACGCCCTCCTGGTCGGAGCTGATGTAGATCTTCAAGTGCTACAGCTCCCTCAGTGAGATCTTCCTCTCGCCGTGGCGCCCTATCTCCCGTCCAACCTCGTACAGCCTGTCAAGGCCGTCCTTGATCTCTGCGAAGATGTAGGTTGGCTCGACTCCCTCGGGAGGGCCGTAGAACCGGGACTTCCCATAGGTGATGAATATCCCGTGCCCCACCGGGTAGAATCCTATGTCGCCCGGGCACCCGAAGATGCTGGGGTTCTCGCCGTAGTCGGGGAAGTTGGCCGTAGGCCAGAGCCCGTGCTCCTCCGCCATCTCCCTCAGGGTGTCGTCGTGCACCTGCAGCCCGCTCCCCGACCAGAACTGGTGCCAGGTCACGCTCTCGTGTGGCAGGATGCTCAGTATCGCCCTGCAGGTCTTCGGAGCCCTCTTATCCAGAAGCACGGCCTCGAAGCGTTCATCCCCGATGACGATCTCTATCTTCTTACCGGATGATCGACTAGAACTCATCTAACTCACGTGCTACCCGATGTCTCCAAGAGGATATAACAATTGAGATGAACGCCGCTATGCCTGAAAAACGAATTATACACGGAGATCCAGGAGATTAGTGATCACCTTGCTGATCAAGAACGGCTACGTAATCACCCTCGACGCCGAGCGAAGGGTCATAGGGGACGGGGCCGTCGCCTTCGAGGGCGACAGGATCGTCGCCGTAGGCAAGACGGACGAGCTCGCGAAGGAGCGAGGTTCGGATGAGGTCGTCGACGCCGACGGGATGATCGTCATGCCGGGCCTCGTGAACGCCCATAACCACATCTACCAGACCATCATGAGGGGGCTGAGCGACGACGGCTGGGGCCGGGGAAGGAGGAGGACGAGGTACAGGTGGGACATCGATGTTCTGAGGCACCTCGACAGGGGTAAGTCATATGCTGCGGGGATGTTGGCGGCCGTGGAGATGCTGAGGTCTGGGGTTACGACGACGCAGGACAGCCACTACATCAACTTCCACGGGGACTCGATTGACGGGGTGGCCGAGTCGGTGGTGGAGTCCGGGATGCGGGTCGTCCTCGGGAGGGGCTGCTGGGACCTCCCGGACCTGGCGCCCGAGGAGCTCACGGAGGACATCGACGAGGCCGTGAAGAGAAGCGAGTCGGTCATCTCCCGCTTGCACGGCAGGGCTGACGGCAGGATCACAGTCAGGATCGAGGCGTCGCTCCTCGCCCAGTGCACGGACGATCTGATAATGGCGACGAAGGAGGCGGCGAGGCAGAACGGCGTCGGATGGGCGATGCACATCCAGGGGAGGCTCGGCACCAGCCCCTACGAACCCAGAACAGGGGACCCCGAGTTGAGGAGATTCGGAGGAAGGACCATAGAGTACATCGACGGCCTCGGCGTCCTGGGCCCCGACTCCCTCCTGGTTCACTGCACCTTTGCCGACGACAGGGAGATAGCCATCCTGGAGCGTACCAAGACCCCTGTGGCCCACTGCCCTGTTGCCAACGCCTGGGCCGGGAGGGCTATCGTAACGGCCGTTCCCTCCATGCTCGAGAGGGGGGTGACGGTGGGCCTGGGCACCGACGGAGCCCTGACGAACGACAGCCTCGACCTCTTCCAGGCGATGAAGTTCTGCACCCTCATCCACAAGGTAAACATGGGGGACACCGGGGCGATGACCGCCGAGAAGGTGATAGAGATGGCGACCATCGACTCGGCGAGGGCGCTGAACATGGAGCACGAGGTCGGGTCGCTGGAGCCTGGGAAGAAGGCGGACATAATCCTCCTAGACACGAGGAGCCCGGGCCTGACCCCCAGCCTCCTGCCTGTGAAAAACGTCGTCTACTCCGCTGCATGCGGTCGCCCTGTGGACACTGTCATCATAGATGGCAAGATAGTGGTGGAGGGAGGCGAGATCCAGACCTTCGACGAGGCCGAGGCATATGAGATGGGTGAGAAGGCCGCCTACGACATGCTGGAGCAGAGCGGGCGCCTTGACCGTGATCCCGACTACCTGAAGCCAGATCCTTGGCGATATCTATAGCTCTCCTATTCTTTGTACCTGGTCCCGTGCCAGAACTCTTTGTCAGAGGGCTTGAAGTCTTCGAGGTCGACGAGCGCGTAGGCCTTCTCGGCCTCTTCCGTCGCCAGCTCCATAACCTCGTGGACGTCGACGCTCAGTACCCTCTTCCCCTCCATTAGAACCTTCCCGTCGACGAGGACGGTGTCGACGTCGTTCCCGTTCACGTAGAAGGTGAGGAGATGGGGGACATACGTCGTGGGGGTGAGGTGAGGCCTGTCCAGGTCGACTAGGATGACATCCGCCTTCTTCCCCGGCTCGAGGGAGCCCACCTCGTCGTCCATGCCCAGGGCCTTGGCGGCGTCTATGGTGACCATCCTGAGGGCCTTCCCCCCGGGCAGCACGGCCTGGGTCTTGAACCTCATCCACTGGTGCCACATGGCCCGGGGGATGTCCTTGAAGAGGTCGAAGGAGAACCGGGGCGCAGAGCCGTCCGTCGAGATGGTGACGTTCGCCCCGGCCTCGAGGAGCTCTACCACCGGGGGGTAGCCGTACCACATGTTCTCGGCGGTCGAGGGAGCCGTCGCGACGTTGGTCCTCGTCCTCCCTATGACCTCGACCTCGCTGGGCTTCAGGCCGTTTCCGTGGGCGACGACGACGTCGGGGCCCAGGAGCCGCTCCACCCTCTCCTTTCCGAAGTGCTCGAGGGCGAAGTCGACGGAGCCCCCGAAGATGTGGGTGTGGATCTGGACCCCTAGGCGGTCGGCCAGACCCCTGATCTCCTCCGCCTTCTCGACCATGACGGGTATGTCATCAGGCCCGTACCTGTGGCCATACCGGCTCGTCGTGTGGCGGCCGAAGAGGTAGGGGGGAGCCAAGGCTATCCTGATCCTGCCGTCTGCCCCCATGTGCCACTTCTCAACGACCTCCACCGAGTTAGCGACCGCTTCCTCATAGGTGAACCCTCTCTGCACCCACTCCCCGTCCTCGAGGAAGCTCCCCCTCCAGGGCGACTGGATGTGGGGAACGAAGGGGTCCGGGGGGCCGACGCCGAGGACCCCTCGTATCCCGACCCTGGCGTAGGCCTCGGCGTTCCTGATGCCGAACACTGGGCTGTCGGTCCTGGCCGGCGTAGAGCCTATGATTGAGGCGCCTGTGGTGACGCCGAACCTGAGTCTTTCGGTGGCGGCCAGCTGCGCCTCTGCATACCACCACCTATCCGTCGTGGCGTGCCAGTAGAGGCGCCCGGCGGGCCAGCCGTGAAGGGGGTGGTGGAAGCCCCCGATGAGGCCGTGCCCAGCGTGGCCGTAGGTGTCGACGAGGCCGGGCATTAAGGCCTTCCGACTCGCGTCGATCACCCTGTCGGCCGAGTACCTCTCCCGGACACTTTCCGCCGAATCAACGGCGACGATCCTGTCCCCCAGGATGGCGAGGCCTCCCCTCTCCATCATGGTCCCGGCGTCGTCCATGGCGAGTAGGAAGCCGTCGAGTATGAGCGTGTCCACTTGTTCCTTCATAGTAGAACCTCGTAGTCAACCAGTATGGGAGGTATAATATGCCAGATAATATAATGGGGTTGCGTCCAGGGGAGAAATCCATGCTCATCGTGAACGGACTGGTGGTGACCCTCGACCGCGACAGGAGGGTGATGGGAGACGGCGCCGTCGCCGTGGAGGGCGATAGGATCGTGGCTGTCGGCAGGACAGGTGACCTCGTGGGGGAATACGGGTCTGATGAGGTGGTGGACGCCTCGGGGAGGATCGTGATGCCGGGCCTCGTGAACGCCCACTGCCACATGTTCGCGATGTTCAGCAGGGGCCTCGGAGCAGACGGGGGCAGGTCCAGGAGGAGGGGGGAGTCGGAGTACTCCTGGGACATAGTCAGGCTGCAACAGTTCGACGGGGAGGCCTGCTACACGTCCGGGATGCTGGCGGCCGCTGAGCTACTGAGATCCGGCGTCACCACCACCCAGGACAGCCACTACATCAACTTCCACAGGGACGCCGTGGACGGAGTGGCCAGATCGGTGGCCGAGTCGGGGATGAGGGCGGTGCTGGGGAGGGGCTGCTGGGACGCCCCGGGGCTTGCTCCCGAGGAGGTGACCGAGGACGTCGAAGGGGCCATGAGGGAGAGCGAGAGGGTCATATCACGGTGGCACGGGGGCGCCGATGGGAGGATAGCCGTCCGCGTCGAGGCCTCGATGCTCGCCCAGTGCACGGACGAGATGATCCGGGCTACGAAGGAGCTGGCCACCAGGCACGGCCTGGGATGGGCTTCCCACATCCAGTACAGGTTGGGGGCGAGAAAGGGCGACCCCAGGGGCGACGACGCATCCCTTAGGCGATACAACGGCCGCAGCGTAGAGTACCTTGAGAGCCTCGACGTCCTCGGCCCAGACTCACTACTCGTCCACTGCACCCATGTCGACAGCAGGGAGATAGCCATCCTGGCGAGGACGAAGACACCGGTCGCCCACTGTCCTGTCGCCAGCGCCTGGACTGGCAGCCCGGTAATAGCGGACGTGCCAGGGATGCTGAAGAAAGGGGTTACAGTGGGGCTTGGGACAGACAGCGTGGCCACCAACGACAGCCTCGACCTCTTCCAGGCGATGAAGTTCTGCGCCCTCATCCACAAGGTCAACATGGGGGACACCGGGGCGATGACCGCCGAGAAGGTGATAGAGATGGCTACCATCGACTCGGCGAGGGCGCTGAACATGGAGCACGATGTCGGGTCGCTGGAGCCCGGGAAGAAGGCGGACATCATCCTGGTCGACATGGAGTCACCGGGTTACGCGCCGAGCATCAATCCGGTCAAGAACATCGTGTACGGTGCCGGCGGGGGATGCGCGGTCGAGACGGTCATCATCGACGGGGAGACGGTCATGGAGGACGGCGTTATCAGGACCTTCGACGAGCCTGAGGCCTACGCTAGGGCCGAGGAGAAGGGCAGGGAGATACTCATGAACGTCGGCCGCCTCGAGCCAGGTGAACGGTACCTGAAGGACTCGCCTTGGAAGATGCTCTAGAGAAGGGCGCCCCTATTCCTCGAGCTCCCTGAAGGACTGGGGGTACTTCACGCCCCTGCCCAGGACCAACCACCTGTTCACCTCGTCGGCCTGCATCGCCAACTCCTCCTCGTCCAGGCCCGGGACCCTGCCCCCCTCGACGAGTTTCTTCCCGTCGACTATGACGGTGTCGATGTCCCTCTGGCTGCAGAAGTAGACGAGGGACTTTATCGGGTCGTGGGTCAGCGCCACGTGTAAGCCCGTTAGGTCGACTACCAGAATGTCGGCCTTCGCCCCTGGGGCGAGGCGGCCGAGGTCGTCCCTCCCGAGGGCCTTTGCCCCGCCAAGTGTTGCGGCGTTGAAGACATCCCTGGCGGTGACGGCGGCCCTGTGCCTCTCGGCGACCTTCCCGAGGACGGCGGCGTGGCGCATCTCCATGATCATGTCCATGGGGTGGGCGTCGGTGCCTATCGCTATGTTGACTCCGGCGTCCCTGTACTTGGCGTAGGAGTCGAGCATGATCCCCACCCTGCCCCAGACCATGGGGGTGTGGCCGAGGGTCGTCCCCGTACTCGCCATGTACTCGATGTCCCTCGGGTCCCTCAACGCAGTGTTGGGGGCTGGGGATACCGGGTTGAGGCTCGTGTATAGGACATGGGTGAGGATCGTCTTGGGGCCGAGGAAGCCGATGTCGTGGAGGAAGTGGACGGGCGTTTTCCCGTATCGCCTGAGGCTCTCATAGTACTCCGGCAGGTATTGGGAGGCGTGCATGTGGATGGGGATGTCCCGCTCCAGCGCCTCCCTCTTCGTCTCCCGCAGCAGCCCCTCCGAGCAGGCGTCGAACATGTAGGGGAAGAGCATCGTCCTGATGCGGTCTTCGCTGGAACCCTCGTACCTCTCGCAGAACTCCAGGGCATCCCTCAGGGCCCTCCTCCCGGCCCTCTCGTCGAAGTGGTACTGCCTACCACCCTCGTCGTGGTACGCCTTCGCGTCCGTGTAGGGGTGGGATATGTAGGCCCTGGCCCCAATCTCCCTCGCAACCCTGGCGAAGGTCTCGGGCTGCTCAATCGGAGGCTGGAAGGCCGTGGAGCCGAAGGCCGTTATCTCGACGATTGTGGTGGCGCCCCCCTTGAGGAGCTCGGTGAAGCAGTAGTAGGCGCTGGTGCGCAGGTCCTCGCCCTTGAGGTAGGACCTGGGATGCCTCAGGCCGTCGAGCATCTCCCTCCTGGTAGCGGGGGAGCCCCCTGTGCCGACGCCGTCGATCCTGAAGTGGGTGATGCAGATGCTCGTAAGGGCGTGAATATTGATGAATCCCGGGCAGACGAGCTTACCCTTGGCATCTATGGTCTCGTCGACGCCGCTGTCGTAGGACTTGCCGACGTGGATCACCGTGTCGTCTTCGTAGACGACGACGCCGTCCCTGATAAGGCGGTGCTCGACCCCGTCGAAGCCGACGACGAAGCTACCCTCGATCATCGTTTTCATCGCATTCAGCCGAGTCTAAATGGGTGGCAAACATATATGAAGGGTGGGCCAAGGGGTCGCCCAAGCGATTTCGTGAAAAAGATTTATGGATTCGACACCACGTGTGAGTTGGTATGTTAGGGCTGGGGATAGTTGGCTGCGGCAGGGTGACCACGATGTTCCATCTCAAGGCCATCGGAGAGGTCGATGGCCTCGAGGTGGTGGCTGTCGCCGACCCCGACAGCTCCAGGGTGGCCGATGTCGGGAAGAAGGCAGGGGCGGAAAGGCATTACATAGACTATAGGGAGCTCCTGTCTGACCCAAACGTGGACGCCGTCGCCGTCAACACCCCACCGAGGCTCCACGAGGTGATGGTCCTGGACACCCTCAGGGCAGGGAAGCACGTCCTCTGTGAGAAGCCTCTGGCCAGGAGCGCAGAGGGGTGCATGCACATAAGGGAGGTTCAGGAGGCCGTGGGGCTGACCGTAACTCCCGTCCACAACTATGCCTTTACTCCATGCCTAGAGACCGCGAGGAAGGTCATTGGGAGGGGAGAGATAGGAGGGCTGAGGAGGGCCAGCCTGCGCTTCGACAACAACCTGAGGAGCTATGGGTCGAGAACCCCTTTCAGGATGGAGGAGAGATTCAGCATCGTCGAGGACATCCTCCCCCACGTGCTCTCTGTCGTCCACGAGGTAGCCACCGGCCCCGTCGAGGTCGAGGAGGTGAGGGGCTGGTCTAAGAGCTACAAGGTCATAGACAACCTGAGCATCGGTCTCAGAGCCCTAGGGGTCGAGTCCGACTGCTCTATGAACTGGACGAGCCTGATACCTGCCTTCACCGTTGAGATGGTTGGTGACGCTGGACGCATCACAATGGACCTCATGAAGCGCCCCTACAGGGTCTCCATTGAGGCTGGTGGGCGGAGGAGAACCATGGACAAGCCAGGGCTTGGTAAGTACATCGACCTCATCAGGATCAAGCACCCGGCCTTCACTAACCAGTACATCCATTTCGTCGGGGTCGTCGAGGGCGAGGAGGAGCCAAGGTTCACGGTCGACGACGAGATCAAGATGCTCAGGGTTATGGACGATGTCGTCGGGATGCTATCTGAAACCCCTATATCGCAGACCTGAATAACTAAGAAGGAGAGCTGACTGGAGGAGGACTCCATGGAAAGGGTGGCTGTAGTCGGAGTAGAAGTCGGGGTCGACGAGGCTATTCTTAAGGGCGTCGAGCTCTTGGGTGGACTGGGGCTTGCCGGGGGGGAGCATGTCGTCATCAAGCCAAACGTCTGCAACGCAAAGAACCCCTACGGCATGGTAATCACCGACTTCAGGTTGATCGAGGCCGTCGTCGACCTGGTGAAGGAGAAGGCGGGGAGGGTGACAGTCGTCGAGTCCGACAACGTCTCAGACACGGCCGAGAACAGGGTCGTCAAGTCGGGCTTAATGGCAAGGCTTGAAGATTGGGGGGTCGAGTTCTTTAACCTCAGCAAGGACGAGCACGAGGTCCACGAGGTGGCGGGGAGGAAGCTGAGGCTGCCCAAGACGGTTCTAAATGCCGAATACTTCGTCAACCTGCCCAAGATAAAGACGGAGGGGCACGTGGCCGTCACCCTCTCCATCAAGAACCTCTTCGGGATCCCCCAGAGGGCGAGGAAGAACAAGCTCCACAGCAGACTGGGGGAGATCCTGCCCTACCTGGCGAAGGTGGTGAGGAACGACCTGATAGTCGTGGATGGCATCGTCGCCATGGAGGGAAACGGCCCCATTATCGGGACCCCAAGGGAGCTCGGCGTCATCGTCGCGGGGGTCAACCCCCTGGCCGTCGACGCGGTATGCACTAGGATGATGGGCATCGATCCCTGGGGTGTTGGGTATCTGGTTAGAGCCCACGAGATGGGCCTCGGGGAGCTGGATCAGGACGCCATCGAGGTTGTGGGCGACGACTGGAGGAGCTTCGCCTGCGAGTTCGAGAGGCCGTACAGCCTCCGGGCGACGCTGAGGTCCCTGAGGTCGATCCGGAAGGTATATCTGGGAGATTAGCGGCTCCTTTTAATCTTTCGTCACACACGAGGCTTGTATGAGTTCGTTTATTGTCGAATTATGTATCGATTCATGTCGAAGTACTTAAATAACGGATCATTCAAAACCTTTCGAATTATCGGATCCGGTTATCATAATGAAGACTTCCAGCATTGTCGGGATCGTCGGCTACGGGGCCTATATCCCCCTAAATCGCCTCAAGGCGGAGGAGGTGAGCAGGATGTGGGGCGGGGCCGGAGAGCCTATCGAGGAGAAGGCGGTCATCTCCATGGATGAGGACACCGTAACGATAGCCGTCGAGTGCGGGCGGTATGCCGTTTACAGGGCAGGCATAGACCCCTCCGAGATCGGCGCGGTCTACGTGGGGACGGAGTCGAAGCCCTACGCCGTCAAGCCTTGCGGGACGATAGTCGCCGAGGCGATAGGGGCGACCCCTAACGTCACGGCCGCCGACTACGAGTTCGCCTGCAAGGCGGGGACGGAGGCCTTCCAGACCTGCATGGGCCTGGTCTCAAGCGGCATGGTGAGGTACGCCATGGCGATCGGGGCCGACACTGCCCAGGGGAGGCCGGCGGATGCCTTGGAGTACACTGCCGCCTGTGGTGGGGCAGCCTTCATCTTCGGCAGGAAGGAGGACGGGACCCTCGCGGACATAGAGGGTTCCTATAGCTATGTGACGGATACCCCGGACTTCTGGCGGAGGGGACGGGAGATGTACCCCAGGCACGGCAGCAGGTTTACCGGGGAGCCCGCTTACTTCAGCCACATCGTAGGCGCCGCGAAGGGGCTGATGGCAGAGCTGGGCACAGAGGCCGCCGATTACAAGTACGCGGTCTTCCACCAGCCCAACACCAAGTTTCCCATCAGGGTGGCCAGGAGCCTCGGGTTCGGTATGGACGCCATCAAGCCCGGCCTCGTCGTCCCTTTCGTGGGGAACACCTACTCGGGCTCCAGCCCTCTGGGGCTCGCCGCGACCCTCGACGTCGCCGAGCCGGGGGACAGGATATTCATGGTCTCGTACGGCTCTGGGGCGGGAAGCGACGCCTTCAGCCTCATCGTCCAGGACGCGATCAAAAACAACCAGGGTGTCGAGCTACCAGTCCAGACCTTCGTTACGAGGAAGAGGTACATCGACTACTCGATGTACTCGAAGTTCAGGGGGAAGATAATAAAATGAGGCCTGTAGCTGTCGCCGGGGTCGGCCTGACCAAGGTGATGGAGCACTGGAAGAAGGGGCTCAAGGACCTCTTTGCTGAGGCCGCGCTGAAGGCGATGGAGGACGCCGGGACGGAGGACATCGACTCCATCTACGTCGCCAACATGCTCGGGGCCCCGCTCCAGGGGCAGCTCCAGCTCGGGGCGATGATGGCCAGCGCCCTAGGTAGGAGCGGGATATCCGCTACGGCAGTGGAGGCCGCCTCAGCCGGCGGCGGAGTCGCCTTCCATGAGGGGGTAAAGGCCGTGGCGTCTGGTTACAGCGACTGCGTGCTGGTGGGCGGCGTCGAGAAGATGAGCGACGGGCTGCCCGGCGAGGTCTACTCTGCGATGGCTATGGCTGAGGACCAGGAGTACACGGCATACACGGGGATCACTAAGATGGGGATGAACGCCCTAGTCCACAGGCTCTACATGGATAGGTTCAGGGTGAAGCCGGAGGACGTGGCGATGTTCGCCGTCAGTAGCCACGAGAACGCCGTGGGGAGTCCCCATGCCCAGTATCCCTTCAGGGCTAGCGTCGATAGGATTATGGCGTCTCCCATGGAGGCGGACCCGATCCACATGCTTGAGTGCGCTGGGGTGGGGGACGGGGCGGCGGTAGTCGTGCTGATGCCAGCTGAAAATGTAAACGGGGGAGTTGAGGTGGCCGGGACCGCCGTGGCTACCGACGCCTACTACCTCTCTGGTCGGAGGGACATACTGACGCTAGATGCTGTCAAGGGCGCCGCCACCAGGGCCTATGGAATGGCCGGGGTATCCCCAGAGGACATGGACTTGCTGGAGGTCCACGACGACACGACGATCATGGGCGTCCTATCCTTGGAGGACCTGGGCTTTGCCGAGAAGGGCAGGGGGGCGGCCTTCGCCGCCGAGGGAAAGACCGTGAGGAGCGGTGAGCTGCCGACGAACACCTTCGGAGGCCTGAAGGCCAGGGGCAACCCGCTGGGGGCTACGGGCCTCTACCAGATATGTGAGATCGCCATGCAGCTCCAGGGGAGGGCTGGAGACTGCCAGGTTGAGGGTGCACGAGTCGGGTTGGCTCAGTGCGTGGGGGGACTGGGGTCTACATGCGCGGTGACGATACTGAGGAGGGTATGAGATGAGCGTTCCTAGGTACTGGCGTGAGAGGAAGTACAGGTACAGGCTGATCGGAGAGAAATGCTCCGGGTGCGGGGCCATCCACTTCCCGAGAACTTCGGTTTGCAAGGGTTGTGGGTCCACCGAGCTGGAGGAGTGCAAGCTCGCGGACACAGGGAAGGTATTGACCTGGACGGTGGTGAGGAACCCTCCTGATGGGTACGAGAAGTACATCCCCTACGTTGTGGCACTGGTGGAGCTCGATGACGGGGTGAGGGTGATGTCCCAGCTCGTCGACGTCGAGCCAGACGAGGTCAAGGCCAACATGAAGGTGGAGGCTGCCTTCCGGAGGATCAAGGAGGACGGTAACTCCGGTATAATCGAGTACGGCTACAAGTTCAGGCCCGTCATCGAATAGCCTTTTCCCCCTTTTTTAATACGCTTAATCACAGGAATTGGTGTAGATAGGCACCGATTCCATGAACGGGGGCTTATCCACCTGTACGAGTGGTTGATCTCTCTTCTGAGGCACTGGAAACCAAATACGTTTACAAGATCGCGTGCTTATAGGAGACAAATTAGTTAGGTTACTAGGTGTTAACACATATACCCTCGCTACGAGAAAGATGATTCTTCACTCTAAGCATTATAAGACTTATTAGAGGTGTTATGGAATTATATTGTAGTGTTGATTGAGGGGTTTCTGAAATACTTGGCGGAGATGTGAGAAGTTGAGGAAGAGTCCGGATGAGATCGTTCGAGCCATAATGGTGGCCCTTGGGTCGGAGCCAAGGACGATAGACGCCTTAGCTGATGAGATCGGGAGTAGCTGGGCGACCGTCTGGAAGTATCTGGAGCTCATCGACTGGATCCAGAGCTGCCCAAGGGTTGGTCGGGTGCAGGCGGGAAAGCGGATAGAGCTCTGGAGGAGGGAGTGGGGGAAGCTACCAAGGTGAGACGTCATAACTTCTATTCAATGTTCTCGGGTCTAGTGGTGGGCGCATAGAATCCCACGCATATCGATGAATCACTATATAAAATTTAGGCGCGAATCGGAGGTGCCTGAGCCAGCCCATCAATGCGTGCAGAACGTTTATTACAGCGTTGATTTCCAGTTTCTCTGGTCCCAAGAGGGGACGAATATTCTAGAGGGGTCATAAAGATGGGAGCGCTGGGAGACGAGGGGAGGAATAAGCTGGAGAGCTTCATTTTCCAGAGGATGACGGACAGGGGAGTTCCGGGTCTAAGCATCGCCGTCCTTGATGGAGGGGAGATATGTTACGAGAGGGGGCTGGGGTTCAGGGACGTCAGCATGAACACTAGCACGACGCCGAGAACCATCTACTGCATCGGGAGCGTGACCAAGCCCTTCACGGCCCTAGCGGTGATGCAGCTCCAGGAGGAGGGTCTGCTCAGCCTCGATGATCCCGTCGAGGAGTACATCCCCTACAGGGCCAGGCCCATGGGGGAGCAGATGCTGGTGAGGCACCTGCTGAGCCACTCAAGCGGGCTGCCCTCCCTGGGGTACGCGGCCGCCACCCTCTCCTCGGTCACGAGCATCTCCGATGACTGGTTCCCCATCTCCAACCCCCAGGACCTCCTGGTGTTCATGGCTGGGGCCGAAGACTGGGCCCTCTCTAGGCCCGGGGAGCGCTACGCGTACCTCAACGCGGGGTACATACTGCTGGGGCTGATAATCGAGAGGGCCTCCGGGGAGGGCTATGCAGACTACGTCAAGGGGCACATCCTCGATCCTCTCCGCATGGACAGGAGTACCTTCTACGAGACGGAGGTGGAGGGGGACGACGACGTGGCCACGCCTTACATCGTCTCAAGGGAGGGGGGCAGGACCCCGACGAGGTACCCCTACGGGAGCCTGATAAGCGACGGGGGCCTCATGAGCAGCGTGGAGGACATGGCCAACTTCATGGGGATGCTCCTCTCGGGCGGTGTATTTGAGGGCCGCCAGGTGGCCAGCCCCGAGTCCATCGGGGAGATGATGGGGCCGAAGGTGCAGGCGCTGGGCGAAGCCATCGAGGGGAGCAGTCGCACCCACTACGGCTACGGGCTCCGCATCAAGACGGAGTTTCTCGGCCAGAGGCTGATACACCACAGCGGAAGCGTTTACGGGTCCAGCGCATACATGGGCATTTTGCCCGACAGGGACGTCGGGGTCGTGATCCTCGCCAACGGCGGCTACTTCCTCGGGGACATGGGTGAGTATGCCCTCGCCCTGCTCCTCGGCAGGGACCCCATGGAGATACCGTACTTCAGGCGGATGAGGGCCCTCGACGATCTCACGGGCTCCTACGCGACGTTCAGGGGCACATCGAGCTACAGGGTCACCAGGAGCGGGGGGATCCTCCAGCTCGAGTCCAGCTTCGGGAGGGGGACATACACGACGCCCCTCATCCCCGTAGACCTCTACGGTGAGAGGAAGCTCTTCAGGGTTTATGGCGTCGATACCGTCACCCCGGTTGAGTTCGTCAAGGAAGGGAGCGAGATGTTCCTCTTGTACGAACGCAACAAGGCGAGGAGGACGGGCGAGGGCTGAGTTCAAGCTCCTACCGATCAACCCGAGCCGGAACTGGGGGCTTATCACGCATTTGCCGAACGCATGAGCCGGGGGAAATCCGCTCTCGACCGAGCTCGATGAGCCATTCGGGTGCGCACGTGGCAATCGTTGATGGTCAGGGGCCCGATGGACGGCGAGAACGGACAGCACCACACCATGGTCTGGCCCGATGGGGAGGGTACCGGTGTGGGTTTACCTGTCCCCACATGGGCGTGAAGCTGTGTACGCTGTTTTCGATTATTATGCAGAGTTCATCGAATGAATAAATTAGACTGATCTAGTCTCCGAGGTGGGCTGTGCTGCAAAGATAACTAACTGAGCGATTGCCAAACAGATCATCCTCGTGTAGCTTAGTGATGCTTCCGGGTCTCGTAGGGAGATTGCAGTAATCCATGTGATCCGCCGGGATCTTCATCCAGGCCATGAATAGGAAGGTAGAGGCGAACCCGTGGGATACTATCACCGTGGCCAGGGCACTCCTTTCGAGGATATCGGTCAGCGCTGCACTGACTCTATCCGCGACCTCGAACCGGCTCTCGGCACCCTTGTAGACTCGATGGTCGAGCCTGTTACCGTCCGTAGACTGGGGCTTTATCCGGTCTCTGAACCAGCTCTGAGGTTTCCCCTCTGCTTCTCCATAGCTCATCTCCCTCAGCCTCGAGTCCAGCGTGACCGGCTTCTGGAGGTGTTTGCCAATAATCTCCGCTGTCTCCGCTGCACGTTTTAGGTCGGATGAGAACAGCTGGACATCAGTCGAATCGATGGCTGATTTCAGGAATCGCCCTGTCTTTTCAGCCTGTTCTCTTCCGAGATCGGTTAGAGACGTGTCATACCACCCACCGACCCTCCTCTCGATATGGTGGAGCGACTGTGCATGAGTTACAACGTAGACGTTCCTCATTGGTTCTCGTTTACTAAGCGTTTTGATAAGTCTATGGTTAACGCGCACGTGGGGAGGGTGTCGGTGTGGGTCTTCCTATCGCCAGATTGGTCGCCTCAGCGTGCACGAGGGGGGGCTCTCTAAGATTCCTCCAGATGTTTAGCGTATAAAAAAATCCAACGTACGCGCGCATATTGGTTACGAAAATGGTTTATTAATGACGTCCTTGTGAGTTATGCCGTGATCGGATTTGAAGATAGTAGATTGGGACGAGTACAACGAGACATTGGAGAAAATATATGACGAGATAAGATTTCATCAGTATGATGACATAATCGCCATAGGCAGGGGAGGCTCCATAATCGGGGCGTATCTGGCCTCGAAGCTGGGGATACCGACGTTTCATCCGGTTTTCTTGAGACACGTCGGAAAAGGCAGCCAGAAGAAAATAGTGGATGTCTCTCCTCCTCTGTATAACAGGTTGCACTCGTTGAGTGGAAAACTTCTCGTGGTGGACGACTATCTAAGGGATGGCACGGCGATGAAGTACATTCTCACCCTGATCTCAAAGAAGGCCTCAGTAACGACCCTGGTCCTGTACAACCGTGAAGATTCAGAGTACAAGCCAGACATCGTCGGCAGATACGTTGAAGAGACGGAGATATTATTCCCGTACAGTACTCTAGGATAGTCTGGCCCCCTCGCCGGATGATATTATTTACGTGTTGCCTCCACCCACATCAGGTATCCTAGATGGCTTTTCTCGGTGCATCGTGGGGCGCAACAAGTATAACCTCCAGTGACCCACTAGGAGAACATGGTTCACGCCGATCTCGTCATCCGGAATGGGACATTCATCACCCTCGACTCTCTGGACTCCGTCGTGGCCGCCATCGCCGTGGGGGATGGCAAGGTCCTGGCCACGGGTTCTGAGGATGAACTCTCCGACATGGTTGGCCCTGGAACTGAGGTGGTCGACCTGAGGGGCAGAACGGCTACACCGGGCCTTATCTCGACGCACGATCACTTCCTCCAGCACGGAGTCTCCGCCGAGTATATCCTCGACGTCAGATATCCCAAGGCTAGGAGCTGCGAGGACATAGCCTCAATGATAGCGGAGCGTGTCCGGGAGACTGAGAAAGGAGAATGGATCATAGCCACCGGATGGGACGAGGCCCTTCTGAGCGATGGAAGGTTCCCCAACAGGTGGGACATTGACCACGTGTCTCCCGAGAACCCGGTGTGGCTCAGGCGGGTCTTCGAGATGGGCGTCGCCAACAGCCTAGCCCTGGAGGAGGCGGGGATCACAAAGGACACGCCTGATCCCCCGTTCGGTAAGATCGACAGGAGCGACGAGGGGGAGCCGACGGGGCTCCTCCGCGGGATGGCTCGGGATCTGGTGACCGGGCTGATACCTGCCTGGACCATGGTGGAGATGGAAGGGGGGCTTAGGAGGGCCTGCGAGGACTTCCTCGCCCAGGGGATCACATCCGTCGTCGAGCCGGGGATCCTTACCCCCCAGCTGGAGGCCTACAGAAGCCTGCACGGGAAGGGGGGACTCACCGTGAGGGTCTTCGCCCTCTACGGGTTCCTGAGGAGCATTGGCGAGGTCGAGAAAGCTGTGGAGGAGATCGAGGTCGGCGGCGATGACGTCTTCAGGGTCATCGGCCTGAAGATGCAGGAGGACGGGGGCATAGGGCCCAGGACAGCCCTCCTGTACGAGCCCTTTCTGGGTCAACCCGATAACAGGGGGATGCAGCTAATCCAACCTGAGGAACTCAAGGAGATGGCGCTGAGGGGCCACGAGGAGGGTTACCAGGTGGCTATACACGCCATAGGGGACAAAGCTATCGATGTGGTTCTGGACGCCTTCGAGTACGCTCAGAGGTCGAGCCCCAGGGATGACCCCCGCCACCAGATAGTTCACTGCTACTTCCCGTCCGAGGAGGCTATGGCCAGGCTGAAGGAGCTGGGCATCATGGTGAACACCCAGGCCTGCTTCCTCTACTGGCTCGGGGACAGCTTCCTGGAGTCCATTGGTCGATCCCGCTGCGCTGGGTGCATCCCGCTGAAGACCATGCTTGAGAGGGGGCTGCCTGTCGCCAACAGCCACGACACGACCGTGACGCCTCCTATACCAGCCTACGGGCTCTACGCCAGCGTCACGAGGAAGACCATCCAGGGGGACATCATGGGAGAGTATGAGGCTATAACCCCTCTACAGGCCCTGCGGACCTACACGACCCTTGCAGCCAGGCACATATTCATGGAGGACAAGATCGGCTCGCTCGAGCCCGGGAAGTATGCCGACATCGCTGTCTGGGATCGCAACCCCCTAGAGGTCGCTGTGGAAGACCTGAGGGATCTGCGGGCCGAGATGACCTTCGTCAAGGGCATCCTCAGGTTCAACAGGGATCTCGTTGAGAAGTAAGCGTTAAGTCAACTCAGATGCCCTATCTCTCACGGTAATCGCGTTATGACTTCAAGCATTTGGGCTCCGTCGAAGGACGTCGAGAAGTACGTCGTCGAAGGGAAGCTACTGAAGAAGATAGAGAGCGAGGTCTCAGGTGAGCGCGCCTGGGACATGGTCTCAGAGATATCTAGGTTTCACCGCATACGAGGCGGCGGGGAGGGCTCTGGCTACAACGAGTGCGTCGACTGGCTGGCCGGTGAGCTCGGTAAGGTTAAGGGGCTGGAGGTCGAGGTAGAGAAGTTCAAGGCGGACGGAGTCGTCAAGCACCTCGACTGGCTCTCCCCGGTAGGATGGAGGGCGAGGGAGGCTGAGCTCTGGCTCCTGGAGCCGGAGGAGAGGCTGTTGGCCCGCTTCTCCGATCAGGCGGTCAGCCTCATGCCCTACTCCAAGGGGGGAGAGGCCGACACCGAGGTCGTCTTCGTCGGCGAGGGCAAGTCCGACGGGGACTACGAGGGGAAAGATGTCGAGGGGAACCTCGTCTTCGCCGTGGGAGGGGGAGGAGAGAAGGTCCACAGGGAGGCCGTCATAAAGAGGGGCGCCGCTGGTGTGGTGGTTAGCCCCTCGAACAGGGCGGACAGGATGGAGTACCCCGACCTCATCGAGGTCAGCCGACTATTACCCAAGGGGGAGGAGGTTCCGAAGGCGGGGTTCGGCTTCGCCCTGTCCCGGAGGCAGGCGGAGAAGCTCCTCTCCTACTTCGAGGACGGGAAGACGGTGAGCATGAGGGCTTGGGTGGACGCCGAGATTATCGAGGGGGAGATGCCCACAATCGACGCCAGGTTCGTGGGCTCGGAGCACCCCGAGCAGGAGGTCATCCTCATGGGCCACCTCGACCACTACAAGCCGGGGGCCAATGACAACGCCTCAGGCTGCGCCGGGCTCGTTGAGATAATAAAGAACATCGCCTCCCTTGTCGAGAAGGGCGACATCCCTGCGCCCAAGAGGACGATCAGGTTCCTGTTCCTCCCTGAGCTGCACGGCGCGGCGGCCTACGTCTCCAAACATTCGGACATAGGTGATCGGGGCATCGCGGGCCTCAACCTAGACATGATAGGGGAGGACTACGGCCTCTGCAAGGCCAACTTCAACCTCACCTGCTCCCCCTACTCGGTTCCCGGGTACATCAACGACGTCCTGGCCAACCTGATGCCGTGGCTGGAGGGGGATGCCTTCTACTCCCCGAGGGGGTCCAGGTACCGCTTCAACTACAGGGTGAAGGGCTACTCGGGTGGCTCTGACCACGTGATGTTCAACGACTCGGCCTACTCGGTGCCATCTGTCATGCTGGGCCACAGCAATGTCTTCCACCACACCAACATGGACACGATGGCGACCTGCGATCCGACGGAGATGAAGAGGATCATCAGCCTCGCCGAGGCTGGGGCGTTGCTTCTAGCGAACGCGGGGGACGACTCGGCGTTCAGGATAGCGAGGGAGGTCTACGGTCGGGCCCACATCAGGATGGCGGGGACGACGAAGGAGTCCCTCCGTGTGCTCCAGCAGAGGGCCTCAGACCCGGAGGGAAGGAAAACGCTCGACGAGACATACTGGAACGTGACCGAGTACCCGGAGCTCCAAGCCTGGATCGAGGCCTCAAACCTCAGGGAGATCAAGGAGCTCTGCGAGGGCGAGGAGACCAGGGAACTCATCGACGGTATGGCTGACGACCTGCAGAAGCAGGCGGAGAGGGAGAGAGGGAAGATAGAGGCTTGCTACGACCTCCTACTCCGTCAACACGAACTGGAGAGACAGCCGTACAAACCCGGCGGGCTACACGTGAAGGCCTCAGCCCTGAAGCCGAGGCGCCTCTTCAAGGGTCCACTCAGCAACGCCATGGAGAAGATAAGGGAGGAACTCGGAGAGGAGAGAGCCAAGTGGTACGACAAGTACCTGACCGGCCCGATGAGGAGGCTGGGCTCAGACGCCTTCGAGATCGTCAACCTAATGGACGGAGAGAGGACGCTGCTCGAGATCAGGCACATCGTCTCCCTGGAGTTCAATGAGACGAGCCTCGAGTTCGTCTACCACTACACCGACGACCTCAAGGAGATGGGACTCATAACCTACAGCTAGATCGTCTAGTCTCAATGCTAACTCCTTTTCCCAGTTAAACTAAGCGTTTTTGAATGCAAATCTACACCCCAAGCTAGCAAACTTAGGTCAGCGAGGGCGTCAAGGTCGTCGAAGACACGCTATTAGTGGTTCCGGCGCACCGATTACGCAAAAGGTAACCAGCGATTGTCTCCTGTTCTAGAGTTGATAGCGCTCAGAGAGGATTATCCACGATTTCCCTTAGATAGGCCTCGTTCACCTTCCTCAGCTTATCCCGAAGGTCGGTCGTCCACTGGGGTTCACCAGGCATAGGCCCCTCAAGGATCGACCTGTAGAGACGGGCATACACATAGATGTGGTCCAGGCGGATGAAGAGGGGGATCAATGCAATCTCCTCATCGACCATCATCCGTACTGATCTATACCCCCGCAGGAACGCCGTGAAACGCTCCTCGGTCACATCGAACCCACCTGAATGTTCATCGAACAGATCCTGAAGAGCGCAGGCAAAATCCGCTACGAACCAGTAACGCGCGCAGTCGTCGAAGTCTATGACGCTGACCGCTTCGTTTTCCCATAGGAGGTTGTCTAACTCGAAATCGTAGTGGATGATCCCGTAGTTTCTATCGTTAACTTGTAGGGCCTTCAGCCTCTTCTCAACTGCTTCGAGCTCCCTCAGGATGACCTCCTCGGTCTCTTGCAGTATCCTCCTGACTGTAGCTGCCCTGTCGGTCCAGGCAGGGATAGCAAAATCTCTGTATCCGACGCTGGCCTCGTGAACCTCCCCGAGAGCCCTTCCCCATCGCTCGAATCCATCAAGATCTAGATCAGCGAGCTCACGGTGAACTCCCTCCGCGGCCTCAAAGAGTACGGCGTGAAAGACTCCCATCTCGGTGGAGACGCTCTCCACATAACGGCCGGAGAGAGAGCGAACGGGCCTATTCGCTCGTATATCCTGGCTTGTGAGATGCTGGATGTAGTTCAGCTCTGCCTCTATGAACTCGACGGTGCGCTCGCTGGAGTGGTTGAACCTTAGGAAATACTTCTGCTCAGCGTGATTGACGATGGCCACGAAGTTGGCGCTCGCACGTAATACTCGGACCGTCTTCTCCCCCCTGATCCACATTGCGGCGATCTCGTCTGTTATTGGGCTCTGCCACTCCTCGTCGACAGTGTCAAAAAACCGTTTCATCAACGTCAACTTCATCATCATCAATAACCTCCCAGCAAGAACCGTACTCTAGTTCTCCGCGAACGAGGGGAATCCCCCAATATACATTCTCCTTCTGAGAACTCCTTTAAACACATTCATATCCCACCATCCATCCTTGAAAGTATAAAAGAGGAGATACATTGAATATTGGGACGATAATCGGCCTTGTCACCGCGTCCATCATACTCCTCCTCGTCTTCCTTTTCAGCGTCATCGCGTGGGAACTCTATCGACGGGACTTCAGATGATTATGCGATAGCACGAACGATGAAAGTCCTAATTGCTTACTCGTTGTAGATGGGTTGTACCACGCCTTCCTCCCCTCGAAGTCTGTAACCTCGATATGGACATACATCTCCCCCCTCTTCGGCACGTAGTCTCCCTGGAGTTCAAGGAGACGAGCCTCGAGTTCGTACACCACTATGCCGAGGACCTCAAGGGAATGGGACTATAACTTACGGTTTAAAATCGCCCTAGTATTTCCTCTCGCTATTCCGTTCCACACTTTCAATTAATTTCAGGAGCTGCTTTTCCAAGATCGTTATGAAGTGATAGAAAGCCTCATCGTCGATGTCCCTGAGAAGCAGGTTCCTCTCTTCGCCCCAACTAAACATCTCACCTGACTCGAGGAACACTCTGTTACTTGATATATTGTCGCGATACCTCTGATAGAGCCCCAACATGAGCTTCAACTTCTCCGTGGTACAATCCATATGCTCATGCAGGCTGATGCCTGCCTCCTTCTCTATCATGTATATGTCTACGAAGTCTCGGGCCTTAATGGCCATACGAGTCAGGATGGCCCTTGCTTTCTCGCACAGGATTTCTGGCAGGTCATAGGTCCATAATATGAGTGGCTCGGAATATCCTTCCACTTCGGGGAAGAGCGCCAGTGTTTCCAGGGATGGCTCCCCGACGACGCATCTCACGTTTTTCTCGACGGGCGGATAGCATAGTCGCTCGATGTAGTTGACTTGGACTTTAACGAAGCTCTTTACTCCTAGCACTCTCGAGGTGTACCAAAGCTTGTATGTGCAGGTCTTATCTCCTCCCCCGATCTCGACGTATTCTTGATTCGACTTGTCGCATGTGAAATTCATCCTCTCTTCCCGTGCAAAGCCCTCCAGTAGTAGGCCTAGTTCATCTATCTTGCTGGAGAGTGTTCTGCGTAGCTTGCTTCGAGTCTTTCCTGCTAGCTTTTCTTGATGCCGCCATGTGAAGTCTATGTCTTCGCTGAACCGGAAATATCCGAGGTAGCATCTGATTAGGCAGGTGCCGCCTTTGAATAGGTAGTTCTCGTTGAACTCGTGGTGGCGAGACAGGTAGCGGAGGAGACGGTGCAGGAGGAGGTCCTTCTCGACGAGGTCTCTTCTATGAATGCCATAGGTTCCTGAGATCTCGTCGACGAAGCCTAGGCTCAAGATATCATTTCCTCCAGTAGTCTAGCGACTGTTCTCGGGTAGTATTCGCTGTGGCTCTTGAGCTTCTCTTCATCGATGTCGTTTGTCCACTCTTTAACGCTAAGGGTGATCCTCTGATCGGGAATGCCGTTGTATCTCCAGAGGTATATGAAGTCGAGTATGGTCTTCTCGGGGTCAGAGTACCTCAGTTCATCGCCGACTACACCGAATCCCAGAAGCTGGGATTTGACCTTGACGAACCTGAACCTATAGCCCGCAATTTCCATGGGGTTGGATCTCTGGATCACGTCGTTCACGACGTATTCTATCACGTAATGTTCGTGGGTCATGTTGTTTAGTTTCAAGGCGGTGTATAGGCCGAAGTACCAGTCCTCCACTTCCTTGACTTTGAGCCCTTTGGAGACTAGCTCCAGGTGGCTGTACTTTCGTCTCTTCGTGAGGGCTTCATCGGGAGTTGTCACGTAGAAGATTCCTCTGAAGATCCTGATGAGGTGCCCCCGGGGAATTAGGTGGCGTATTGCTGACTCGTATTTAATATTAAGGCTGGAGCATATTTCCTTTATCTCATCCGAGGTCACGAATTCCTTGCCCTCCAGCCGGAGTTTCCTGAGGATTGAGCTAGATTTCATTTAAACTACAACATCACAAAATTGTTACTTTATATAATAAACTATATTGTAACATATAAGCGGATCTATCGTAGTTAACCTGAACTCTTATAAAATCAACAAGGCTTGAAGGCCTCCACCCTGAAGCCCACCTTAAGGATGGGGAGAGGACGTTGCTCTAGATCAGGTACATCGTCTCCCTCGAGTTCGAGGAAGTTAGACGATGGCAGAGTTAAAACTGAAGGCACAGAGATTTTTTATCTCTATACCCTCTGAGGACTCTGCGCCATGTGCTAAAGACTGTCCAAGAGCTCGTTACCGTTTTCAGATAGATCGGTCAGAGTCGTTGTCACGGTCTCGATGGCTGCCTTGAGCTGTCCCACTTCTTCTATGACCTGCTGTAGCTTCCCTATCCGTTTCTCTAGGTCTGCTGCGTACTTCATCGGGGCTATCCATGGAAGCAGGTATACGGCCTGACCATCGGTGGCATAGCAGTGGGTCCTCAGGTAGGCTGTCAGGGTCTTTCTCATCACGGCGTTCGCGATCCGGATGTATCTCTCGATGCTCTCCCTGTTCTCTGAGAAATCACTCGGAAGGCCGCTGAATCGTTCCACGAGCTCGACTGGCAGATCATCGACAAGGGGCTCACATCCTGTCGCTCTATGGTGTGCCAGGGATACGCCGATCAGCGTGTCGTTGAGTTTCTCGGCCGCCTTTCCCATCTTGTCGCATGCCTCTATTAGGCTGCTCAGATCGACGCCAAGCATGTCGGCTCCTTCCTCTAGGGCTAGCAGTCCATCTTGGCGGTCGAGGCCTTCCTTGATTAGGCTTGCATAGGATGCATATTCGTAGGGCAGAATTGGGGAATTCGCGATCCTGAGTGCCGTCACTCCCGTGATCGCTACGACCTCGTGGAATCTCTCAGGTTTTATGGACCATGATTGGGCTAGCGACTTGTGGTATGATACACTCGACCAGGGGCCAGGTTGCAGAGTGTCCTCGGTCGCGTCGAGCCAGCCCTTCCCCTGCCAGCTGAACCCGTTTATCACCGGGATGTTTCTCCAGAAGAACGGTGAGTGGTCGCTTGTGGCTCCGGTCACGCTGCCCGTATAGCTGAACTGTGTCTCGGGGAGCGCGTCCTTTCCCGCCTTCTCGCATAGGGATTTGAACTCCGGGGAGCCCGAGCCCCCGATGAACTCATGGCCCATGACGCCTGTCTCAAGATTGAATTTTGCGACGATCTTCTGTATCACTGTTTCATGCTCGCTGGCGTACGCCTCGGAGCCGACCATGCTCGACTCCTCGCCGGTCCAGAAACAGAACTTCATCGTCCTCCTGGGCCCCCATCTTTTCTCGGCCAGCCGGGATAGGATCCTTGCCATCTCGAGTACGGTGGCGCAGCCGGACGTATCGTCTCTGGCCCCCTGGAACCAGGAGTCGCTGTGAGCCCCCAGGACTACGACCTCCTCTGGGAGCTCAGATCCCTCTAGGGTGGCGATGATGTTGTAGGTCTTCCTGTTCTCGACATTTTTCCTGAACTTCATGGAGACGATGACGGACCCTTTACCGGCACATAGTTTCCTGAGGTAGTCTCCTATGCTCTTCCGTACATGGAACACCGGGAAATTCTGAAGGGAATCCTCTGGGAACTTGTAGAACTCGTACATGCGGGCGTCGTCCTCCACCCAGGCCTCCGGATGACCCCTGAGGAGCATCCTGAGGGGGCCATACTGGCCGCCCGCCTGGTATCCCCACCAGTCGAGGTCATAGATGCCCCTGATGATGACCCCCCTTGCCTCGTGCAGCTTCGCGATGATGAGCCGAGACTTCGGGTGACCACGCACCCGGGAGATCAACACGATCTTCCCGTTGACCGTGACGCCGTCTCTCTCAAGCCTCTTGTAGTCCTCCTCCCAACCATCGCCAACCCATACAAGCTCCCCGGTAATCCCCTCCTCGGGAGTCTCCCTGCCATAGCGCATCGGGACTGCAAAGAACTCCTTCTCGACCGGCGAAATAATTTCTAGCCGCGTCTCAAGGGGAAAATGTTGCTCGCAGAGGAACTCCTGGACCTCGGGCTCGTATCCGAACTCCAGCAACTTGCCCCGGATATAGTGCAACTTTCTGCGATGCGCATCCGTGCCCATGAGAGGGTGATCATCCACAGGGCTCAGGGTCGACATCGCGTGCATGTAGTTCCAAACAGATTCGTGGTCGATCTGCCTGACGAACTCCTCCTCTATCTCCTTCTGTTCCTCAGAGATCGGGAACGAGGTAACCGTCTTCCTCACCTTAGTTTATCGACTCTTCTTAAGTCTACTTTAAAGTTACCTGATGCGCACGAGGAAAGCAGGAGAAGGTGCATTTGAGGGCGATCACGCGCACGCGAGTGTCAGAACGTGACTCCCCCCGACAGCACCACAGGTCCCACATTTAGAAGTATAAAAATTTTCGTGGCGTGCAGTTGTAGGGCAGGATTTTAGGCCTACTCTGGCCTCACGTGCTGTGGACGAACAGCACAAGGGAGGCGAGAGTAAGCCTGAGAGAAGATACAAAGATCCCCCATATAGACCTAGCTGAACTGGCAGAACAAGCCAGAACCCGCTCAAGGAGAGACCTCGTAACCCTCATCG
>Ga0209427_10000413_pt1 | contig 45302 bp, 35 predicted proteins | sample DeeMarSWOR136_30_FD_187465 | JGI IMG/M metagenome (GOLD analysis project Ga0209427, IMG submission 187465) | Marine sediment microbial communities from White Oak River estuary, North Carolina - WOR-1-36_30 (SPAdes) (version 2) | ecosystem: Environmental > Aquatic > Marine > Intertidal zone >...
CTCCTTTCTTTTTGGATAACATTATAAAAGGATACACCATGTTTCCTTTCTTTCAAGAGGAATTTCCACACTTTAAAGTATACTACCTCTCTGTATTTGCTTCTTGATTATTCTTCGTTCATCACTATAATAAATAGGATGAACCTTAAAGCCATATTATATTTTATAATAAATAACCCGATACGTAAAATTTTCGCCATTGTTTTTGCGTTTGGTCTCTGGTTTTTTGTCGCGATAGACAATGATTATAATTATACAAAAGACATAGCGATCATATATGACAATCTGTCCGATTCTCTTATCATCGTCGATTCAGTACCATATCTTGGCGTAACATTTAGTGGTCGGGGAGGATCATTACTCAGTACATGGGCAGCCCCTCCAAAAGCCCATTGTGATCTAAACGATATTAAAATAGGCAAAAACAAAATACCAGTGGACGATCTTAATATACCAATCGGCTTTGGCGATATAAAAATAGGTTTCAACGCAACGTCCATTAACGTGAAAATAGACGAAGAAACAAACAAAGAAATAGATGTTCGTGTCCCTGTAAGAGGTTCCTTAAAGGAAGGATATTCTGTAAGTGAGATAATAGCGCTCGATACTGTCATTGTCACTGGACCAAGAGAAATATTGCGTGACTTAAAATCAATACCTACTGAAACTCTTACGGTCAAGAATGAAACCTCCTCATTTCTAAAAAGACTAAGAATTTCAGAAAGCTCTCCTCTGCTTCAGATATCAAAAGAAGAGGTTCAGGTTGAGGTCAAAATCGACACTACCATACAGAGACAATTTACTAATATACCCCTCAAGCTCATTTTTACACCTAACCAGCGTGTTACCTCCGAAAAAATAAGTCTTGATACCCTGATCGTAAAAGGACCAAGGAATAGGGTGTTGTCCTTGAAGAAAAAAGACATCAATGTAACAATAAAACTAACAATGTTATCGCCAGGAGAATACAACCTTCCTGCTGCGATTATTCTACCTGAGTACATTACACCTATTTATTCAAATCCAAAAAAATTCAAAATCGTATTATATTAATAAAATAACAACGTCTATTATTCAAACTTTAAGAATTTGAAATCAGAACTCAGCGAACCGAAGCAGACCCCTATCTTGAAACATGGAATAGTCATCCTATCCCTTTTTTTTATTACAACAAGAATAATTATCTATTTGGCTGGTATACGTTTCGATGCATCATCACTACCTTGGTTCTACCAATATCTGGATCCGTTAGATCTGAAATCCCATTTGTGCCAAAGTCTATGGTATCTTCACAGTCAACCACCTGGTTTTAACATCTTCTTGGGATCAGTTCTTAAACTGGCTAACGGTAATAAATTGGTGGTCTTTAAGACAATCTATCTGGCGATCGGTTTCTTTATGTCCTTGGCCCTCTATACTTTATTAAAGAAATTACATATGCCAAAAATAATCGCATTGTTGACGTCAATTTTTTTTGCCGCAATTCCTCCAGTACTTCTTTTTGAGAACTGGCTTTTCTATACATATCCCATAGCATTCCTTCTTCTTGTCTCTGGCCTCGTTTTATCAAAATATCTGGACAGTCATAAATGGCATTATTTATTTCTGTTCTTTCTCGTTATCTCACTGATTGTTATGACCCGAAGTCTGTTTCACATACTCTGGTTTGTGATACTCCTAATTGGAATTTTGATATTCCAAAGGCGCAGTACTAAAAAGATTTTACTATGCGCATTATTTCCATTCTTAATGATTCTAAGCCTCTACTTGAAAAATTTTCTTCTATTTGATCAAACCACGCTCACTTCTTGGTCTGGCATGAATCTCATAAAAATGACATTTACCATCCCTTTTGAAAAATTAACAACACTTATAGATAATGATGAAATATCAGAAATTGCAGCGATAACGCCATTCTCTAAACCGGGAACGTACGAAAAATACGCGAATTTCGATACGACCACAGCCATTTCAGTTCTTGATAGAAAGTATAAATCAACAGGATATATCAATTTTAATCATGTAGGTTACATTTCTGTTTCCAAAAAATACTACTCGGTCGCCCTGCATCTTATCAAGAAATATCCTGACTACTACTGCTTCTCCGTTGCGAAAGCCTTCTACGCATATTTGAAACCATGTTCTGATATTCTTATTACTGCTGTTAATGACAACCGTCAAAAGATAAATCTATGGGTGCAGTTCTACGAAGACTATCTATTGGGTAATATCTTGAGTCGAGTCTGGCAAAAAATATATGTCAATAGGTTCGGACAAAAACGTACAATACACTTCAACTTTCTGTATTTCTTTATACCGATAGTCTATGTATGGGGTATTACTTTAGCATTTAAAGGTAAAAAAATCCTCAACCTAAGCAGAAATGATCTGTTTCTATATAAATATTTTATGTTTAACATTGCTTATGTCACGATTATTGGAAACTTTTTTGAAGTAAGTGAAAATATGCGTTTCCGTTTCCTCATTTTGCCATTTACTTACATTCTTATTGCGGCTATCACAAAGTACATCTTCAAGAAAAAGTAGTTAATTACCATCCATGCAGTTGCTGCAACGGTGAGTCAACTTGACAAAGTCTTTTTTCGGAATATAATATCAATAGCTAACTTTGCTCAGATTTGCTTTTGCGAGGATGGCGGAATTGGCAGACGCGCTGGATTTAGGATCCAGTTCCTTAATGGAATGGGGGTTCAAATCCCCCTCCTCGCATCTCCTGGGAGGTAGTCCTTGGAATACCAGATTATGATAGATAACAAAACAGAAAAAGAGCTCGATATTTCAATCCCTTCTAAAGAGCTTGACCATTATATCGATGAAGAAGCGGATAGAGTGCGAAAAGATTTGGTACTTGACGGATTTCGCAAGGGGAAAGTGCCTAAGAATGTGATAAAAAGCAGGTATCGTGATTCTCTCAGGGCACAGGCAATAAACACCCTTGTAAGCAAGACATTTCTGCAAATTCTTGATGAGAAGAAGTGGCGCCCGGCTTCTCAGGCCGAATTGCTTAATGTCGAAGAGGGAGAGAATATCAAATTCCGGCTACGTTTTGAAGTATTACCCCACTTTGATGTTGAGAACTACATCGGAATAGAATTATTAGAAGAGAAACCATTACCTGATGACTATCTTCTACAACAGGCGCTAAACGACATTCGCGAACAGAATGCAATAACAAAAGAAGTCACTCGACCTGCCGTAGTTGATGATTTTTTAACAATAGATCTCAAAACAACAGAGAATAACGGAATTAAAAACCAGGAGCATAATATCACCGTAAGAATAGGTGATCGTAGTCTACCAGACGAAATGAATAGAGCATTAGTAGGAGCAAAAGTTGCAGATACAATAGAGGTGAAAACAGATAAGCAAAATCACGAAATAATGGTGAAGAAAATTGAAGAAAAAATACTCCCTCAAATTGACAATGATTATGCAAAAAAAGAAAACTGCAAAGATGTTGAAGAACTAAAGAAAAAATTGACTGAAAATATGAAAAAGATGGAAAAGAAGAGAATCGAAGGAGAATTAAAAGAATCGCTGTCTAACATAATTTTGGAAAGGACAAAATTTGATGTTCCTAAATCATTTATTCAAGCTGAATATCAAAAAATGTTACAACAAGCGAATCTCCCTGACTCAGATGCTAATAAAGAAAGATTCAGGGATATTGCAGAAAAGAGAGCTCGCTTGAATCTTATTCTTGATAAGATTGCTGAAAATGAAAATATCACTGTAAAAGAGGAAGAAATTACGAATCTTATATCGGTTATGGGCATAAGACAAAATGATGAAAAGAGAAACAATGTGATTGATTATGTACGCAGCATCCTCAATAGAGAAAAAACTTTAGATTTTCTTTTCAAAAATGCAAAAATTAGTAAAAAAAGCCGTATCATTTCACCCAGCACCGTCAAGAATGCATCTCCCCCCTTACCCGGTTTAACTCCATCTTCTGACCATAGACGGATGCAAGGCTTAGGTAATAAGGGTGCGGGGTTTACCAAAGGAGGTAGCCAATGATACCAGTACCGTACGTAATTGAACAGACTGCTCGAGGAGAAAGAGCATATGATATTTATTCACGTTTATTGAAGGAAAGAATAGTATTTATAGGCACTCCGGTCGATGATAATGTGGCAAATCTTGTAATGGCGCAATTGTTATTCTTGGAGGCCGAGGATTCTTCCAAAGATATTTCTCTATACATTAACTCTCCTGGAGGAATAGTATCTTCAGGTCTTGCGATCTACGATACCATGCAGTTCATAAAACCAGCGGTCACCACAATCTGTATTGGCATGGCGGCAAGCATGGCGGCACTGCTACTTGCTGCCGGAGAAAAGGGAAAAAGATTCGCACTCCCCCATGCTCGTGTCATGATTCATCAACCAGAAGGAGCCTTCTCGGGTCAGGCAGCTGATATTGCAATACATGCAAAAGAAGTCCTGACAATCAGAGAAGTACTGAATAAGCTATTTGCGAAACATACTGGTCAGACAGAAGAGAAGATTGCGAAAGACACAGACAGAAATTACTTCATGTCTTCACGCGAAGCCAAAGCTTACAATATCGTAGATGATATAATGGAAAAAAGAAAAGACTAATGCCAAAGATAGCATGCCATTTCTGCAAAAGAACTAAGCCGGCCATTAAACGTCTATTCAAAGGCAATAAGGCATTTATATGTGATGAGTGCGTACGATTATGCTATGAGATATTGAAGGACGAGGAAAACCTTTCGCAAATTGATACCTTTGTATTGCCGAAGCCTTCTGAGATTAAGTCTTTTCTCGATCAACATGTAATAGGACAAGAACAGGCAAAAAGGGTGATTTCAGTAGCTGTATACAATCATTACAAAAGAGTAACAGCAAGAAGCAAGGATGTTGAAATACAGAAAAGCAATATCCTCCTCATTGGACCAACAGGAACTGGGAAAACACTAATTGCCGAAACTCTAGCACGACTGTTGCATGTCCCATTCTCAATATCTGATGCGACACCTCTCACTGAAGCTGGATATGTTGGCGAAGATGTTGAAAATATTCTGTTGAGACTAATTCAAGCGGCTAACTTCAATATTCAAGCCGCCGAGATTGGTATTATATATCTTGATGAAATAGATAAAATCGCACGCAAATCTGACTCACCATCGATCACGAGAGACGTATCTGGAGAAGGCGTACAGCAGACATTGCTTAAGATCATTGAAGGTGCAGAATCAAATGTCCCACCGCATGGCGGTCGCAAACATCCAGAACAGGAATTTATAAAAATCAATACAAAAAACATCCTTTTCATCCTTGGGGGCACGTTTACGGGCATTGAAGAAATCATATCCAGAAGATTGAATCATTCAGCGATAGGTTTTATGAGTCAGTCACTAAAAAATCTGGAGAAATTGGATGATTTATTGAAGTGCATCGAGCCGGAGGATCTAATAAAATATGGTTTGATTCCAGAATTTGTCGGTCGCGTACCGGTTATCGCACCGCTTGGCAAATTATCCAAAAATGCCTTAGTCGAAATTCTGACAAAACCAAAAAATGCTCTTCTTAAACAATACTCAAAATATTTTAAAATGGAGGGCGTACAATTAGAACTTACTGACGACGCATTGGATGAGATAGCTACAAGAGCCCTACAATACAATACAGGTGCACGGGCGTTGCGTTCCATCATGGAACACTTTATGCTTGATATAATGTTCGGACTACCGAATCTAAAAGGCATTAGCAAATGTGTAATCACAAAGGATGTGGTGACAAAAAGTTCAGAACCGATTTTCGTAAAACGAAGGAAAAGAAAAGCACAATGAATGTTGTTGCAAAATTGTATTTAAAAACAAGTAAGCGGAGGTTTTTCAAAGCATTTAAGCCACTGGGGATCAAAAAAAAGAGAAAATTTCTGGTCTCAGCGCCTAACAGCATAATAGATTTTGTGAAGATACTACCTTTTCTAAAAGGTCTTCGCAAAATGGGCACCATTGTTATGCTTATGCCAAAAAAACTGGAGAGTATCCACCGATATATAAAACCAAATATATTTGAAACGATATTCTATGAAGAACCTTCAGGAATTTTAACTGAGGAACACAAAAGGCTAAAAAGGCAATTGGCTGATAAACATTTCCATTTTCTCATCGAATTGAATAAACCGGCTAATATATCACTCCCATATTTAACATTGACAGAAAAGAGAATTTGTTTTTATGAAAAAAACAACTATCCCTACTATAACATTATGATGAAAAACGATCTAAGTCCATTGAATGAATTCTTTAACATAAGGAAGAGCAACCCTAAGAACCTCTTTCGTTTTAATCTGCGCGAATCGAAAAAATTATTGAAGAAGATAAATAAGAAACGCCCTATCCTCTTCGTAAATGGAAAAGACAAAATACCATGGAAAGGCAGTCAAATTGTCGTCGGTAAAGATATATCCGCATCAGACCCAGATATATATAGCATTCTATATGGTTGTGACGCTTACTTTGGCCAACGCGATATTATATATGAATTCGCAAAAATGTTTAACACTAGAATAATCGAATGATGAATACTACACAAAGAGGAATCAATAACATATTATACGAATTAAACAAAATAGATTTTTGGGACATTAGCATTCAGAAAATCAGCCGTGCCCTGAGCCTCGGATTAGATGGTTTTGCGTATGCAGTATTTCTTAAGAACGAAAAAGAGTTGAAGCTAGAACACTATGAAGGCTTGCCGAAAGATACATTGTTAAAGAAAGCAAAGAACACGAAAGTACTACTGGCCTTCAACTTCAACGCAGGTAATAACACATACAAAATCACAATATTTACAAAAAATCCGGTCGCTCTAACAAAAAAACACCGAGCTGATATTCAAAATCTGCTATCCATTTTATCCAAAACACTATCGATGAGACAAGTATCAAAAGAAAGAATTATAGAAACGCAAATAATCAATCAACTCAACTTAAATGTAATTACCACGCTCGATGAAAACAAAATCACTAAGGATCTTGAATTGGCTGCGAGAAAAATGCTATCAAACGAGAAAATATTTCTTTTTCACGTAAAGAACGATAAATTAGTTGGAAGCACAAAAGTATTGCAGATTAAATACCTTCCGAAAAATATTCAAAATCAACTATTCAACGTTCCGCGAATCTTCACTATTAGGAAAAAAAAGTTTGAAGTTTTCTTAGATGATACGCAATTTGGTTCAGATACTAACGAATTAATGATTATCCCCTTAACTATAAAGAACAAATTCCGGGGATTCTTTGTGGCGGATATAGCAAAAGCAAAAAATAGTTTTGCACTTACACGTTTGAAATTTCTCGCTAATCAAGCAGCACTCGCTCTTGAGAGAATCGACCTTTTTCAGGCGCTAAATCGCACATTGAAGGAGAGTCAAGGACTTCAAGAGTTAACAAAAATAATGCTATCGTCTCTTGATCTGTCGTCGTTCAGCAATGAAATACTTCAACGGGCACAAAAATTATTGGGTTTTAAAAGAATATTATTCTCGCTGTATGATCCTGGGAAAAAGTGTTTCAGAAGAATTACCGGTATAGGTATTTCAGGAAAAAAATTAAAGGAAGCAAAAGCAACATTTCCACCGTTCGAAGTAATTAGTAAGCTATTCAATAACAGATACCGTATATCAAATTCATATTACATTCCTGCTGAATTTGTCTCTAAGATTGAGAGAAAAGTCCGAAAATATGAATTATATAAAATGAATACTCAAAGAAAAAGAATAGGATATCTTTGGGATCCAAATGATATTTTTATATCACCCATATATTCGAAAGACCGCGAACTTGTGGCATTATTATCACTTGACCTACCTCTGAGCAATCTTGTACCTACAATTGAACAGGTGAAGCTTCTTGAAGCATTTGGTGATTTCTTAGGGTTGGCCATCGAGAATACCCAGCTCTTTGGAAGAATCGAGAAACTTTCTAATACAGATGAGATGACCGGTGTCTATAACTACCGCTTTCTAAGAGAAAAAACTACTTCTCTGATAAAAAGTGGTGCATCACCAATCTCGTTGATAATGATCGACATGGATAATTTCAAAAAATATAATGATAGATTCGGTCACCTTTATGGAGATGAGATACTCAGAATATTTTCAAAATGCATAATGAATGTTGTTGGTCCGAATGGTTATGTAATAAGGTATGGTGGTGACGAATTCATTATTCTTTTACCACAACGTGATCGAAAATTCAGTAAAAGGATGATGAGCAAAGTGAACAATTACGTAAATGGACACAAAATAATTAGAGGAAAAAATCCAATCAAATTTTCGTATGGTATTGCCCTATATCCAAAAAATGGTAGAAACCTTGGCGATCTCATTGACCATGCGGATCGACTTCTATATCAGAAGAAATCCAAAAAAAGCAATGATTTTTAGAAGTAAGTTTAGTTCTCGAGCATTAGTAATATATTTTCTAATTGGCATCGGTATAATCGGTGTTGTAACATATATCTATTCAAACTATCTTATACAGAAAATCAAAAAAGAAACCGAAACAACTTCAAGACTCTTTGCAGAATTTGCGAGAGGAGCAAGTGTTGATGAAAAGGAGAAACTTGTTGAGCTTTTTTACAAAGAAGTAATCGAAAAAATTGATTTCCCAGTCGTGTTAACTGACGTCGATGGTAATCCTTATTCGGCCAAAAATATCAAACAGAAAAATCTAAGAACTGCTGTTGAGAAACTCGACAAAGTACAAAATCCTATTCCAATGATCATCAAGCATGGAGCTGACTCGACTCTTGTTGGTTACGTGCATTGGGGACTTTCGCCCTTCACTAAGTCACTTCAGATACTGCCTTTTGTCGAAACCATATTCCTTGTCGCTTTTCTCTTTCTCGGATTTTGGGGATATCTCATTTATAGAAAGAGCGAAGAAGAAAAAATCTGGAATTCACTCGCAAGAGAAACAGCCCATCAACTTGCGACACCTCTATCATCCCTTGTTGGTTGGCTTGAAGCCTTCAAAGGTAAGATCTCTGATGACATATACAGCGGCCTAAACGAAGATACACAAAGAATGAAAGAAGTCTTAGAGAAATTTTCTAGAATCGGCATGCCTCCGAGATTAGTTAAAAAAGAACCAATCGAAACTATTAAAAAATCAATTGAATATATCAAAAAACGCGCTCACAAAAATGTAGAATTTTTCGAAGAATTCAAGCCTCTGCCGGTCATAAAATTTGATGACATTTTACTCGGCTGGGCAGTTGAAAATATTCTGAAAAATGGTCTTGATGCAATCGGGTCAGAGAAGGGGAAAATCGCGATTAAAGCGTTTGATTCAAATGGTCTTACGATCGAGATTACTGACAGCGGTAAGGGGATAAAGAAAGGAAGTGAAATTTTTAAACCGGGTTACACGACAAAAAAATATGGTTGGGGTCTCGGTCTCGTATTGACCAAAAGAATTATTGAAGAATATCACAGGGGTAAGTTGATTTTAAAAGAAACCAGTTCTACCGGGACTACTTTCCAAATTTTAATACCAAAGGCGGAAAAATGAAAATTTTATGGATTGATGACGAGATAGATTTGCTAAAACCCTTCATTTATCTTCTCCAGCAAGAAGGTTATGAGGTAAAAACTGCGAGCTCCGGGGAAGATGGTGTGAAATCGGCAAGCAAAGAAGTTTTTGATTTAATATTTCTTGACGAAATCATGCCTGGAGTCGATGGACTCGAGGTTCTCCGCAGAATCAAGAATGAGAACTCACAGCAATTAGTGGTGATGGTTACTAAAAGCGAAGAAGAAGATTTGATGAAAAAGGCATATGGAGGATGGGTTGACGATTATATAACAAAGCCTTTCAGTTTTAATCAACTTCTTTCAGTTCTAAACCGAACTCTAAAGCGTAGAGTTATTATTGAGGAAAAGATGGCCGAAGAATATGCCACACAATTCAGATCTTTTGCAGAACCTGCGGATTATGACGAATGGATTGAATATTACAGGACAATTGTGTCATGGGATTTGAGGCTTCTAGAATTCGGAGGGAGTGATTTAAAAGAAATTCAGGAAGAAAGAAAAAATAGAGCTAATGCCGGATTCGTCAAATATATTGAAAATGAGTATGCAAATTTCATAAAAGGAAAGGGTCCAATACTCTCGAATAAACTTTTCTCACATGCTGTATTTCCAATTTTGAAAGATGGACCACTACATTTCTTCATCTTTGATTCAATGAGACTTGATCAATATTTTAAGATATCACCCTACTTAAGAGACTATTTCGAGGCAAACCTACAATTCTATTACTCAATATTGCCGACAGCAACACCCTATTCGAGAAATGCGATGTTCGCCGGGCTTTTGCCGCTCGAAATTGTTCAAAAATATCCTCAATACTGGTCATTCGAAGGAAAAGGGCAAAACAGATACGAAAGAGAGCTTTTCAGTGAGCAGTTGAAATACCATAACCTAAGAATAAAATTTTCGTACTATAAATTATCGTCAATTGAACAGATAGAAAATCATATTACACAAATCATAAACGATAAAGCAGATATCACGGTAGTTGTTATAAATTTCTTTGATCTTCTGTTGCACTCAATACCTGGACGTGGCGATATGAAAGGTATTCTCGATGATGAAAGGGTTCTGCTGAACATACTCGGATATTGGTTTCCGATCTCGCCAATCTTCGAAATATTCAAAAATCTAGCGACCAATCATCGACGCGCAATACTAACGAGCGATCACGGATTCATTCGTGTTCGCAGACCTACCATAGTTTATGGAGGACGTTCGATATCACCGAATCTCAGATATAAGTATGGACCTGCATTGAGGGTCGATAAAAAAACAGCAATGCTATTGAATAATCCTGGCGACCTTTATCTACCAAGTGAAGATGCATCGGTCCGATTTGCCATCGCGAAAGAAAATTATTATTTTATTTATCCAACGAAACCAACCGAATATGAAAAAGAATTCAAATTCACATTCCAACATGGTGGAATTTCAATGGATGAGATGATTCTCCCCATCATCACAATGACCCCGCGTTCATAAAGATCGTCACATCCACTTAGATCGCTAATTCAATCATAGGTAATTGAAAGTAAACCTTCGGAGGGGAAAATAATTATCACCCTATTCGCTAACCCCTCATTCCTGTTCCCTAATCCCTGTTTTCTGTTCCCTGAAAATGGGGGGCCCCCACCGGAGGGCGAAGATTTAATAAAGCAGGGACCCCAATTGTGTGAATTACACAATAGTATTAGCTTTTAAGGCCTGAAATCAAAAGGTATTGATAAGCTTTGCTCAAAAGGCTCACCATCCTTTGTTGCAGGTTTGAATTCCCATCTTTTTGCAGCATCTAACGCTGCCGCTTCGCATGCAGGATTACCAAAACTCGACAAGATAATCGCTGATTTCACTTTCCCATCTGTACCTACAACTACACGTACAACTACTCTACCAGCAGCACCAACAGCGCGTGCAGATTCAGGATACCTTGGCTGAATCTTTTTTGTCGGCGTCGCCCTTGTAATAACTGATGGCTTCGGTGGCTGAGGTGGAACAACTGTTGGTGTTCCTGCTGTGTCTGAAGGTGCAGCAGCCACCTCTGTTGTTTCTTTCTTCACGGCTGCTTCGAGAAGTTTTTCAGGAGCCACAACCTCAGGAGGTTTTTCTGCTACTTCCTCTTTTGGTGGCTTAACCTCTGGAGGTTTCTCTATTGGGGCCCGCGCAGCGATCGAGGTTGTCGTTGGAGGCGTTACAGCCATGGACGGAACTTCTTCGACTGGCGGTGGCAGCGAAGCGACTGCGACTCTCCGCTCTGCTTCAGGAATCCAATAAGTATAGGCATCCGCAAGTGCAAGCCCTTTATCAACTCCTTTAATTCGTTTGTATGATGCTGAAATATCATTCGCCACAGTAAGAAATGTATAAGGTATATCTTCGTAGACAATTTTCTGAAACTCATTCCATATCTCTTTTGCTTTCTTTCGATTAAGCATGGCTACACCAACACTAATGAGAGAATCAATTGTACCATTCTTATAAGATACAAAATTATATCTACCCTTTTTCGGATCTGAATTCCAGTATACAGACGGATCAATCTTTTCGCCAACACTCCAACCCATTATGAATCCATCGAAATTTCTCTCTAATATTGCACTGATAAATGATCGAGTATCTAATGTAATTGCGTTTACTCGTACACCAAGCGCCTTCAAATCTTGAGCAATAAGCTCGAGAATTTTCACCCTTTCGGGATTCTCCACATTAGTCAGTATATTAATTACAAAATCCTTCTTTTCTTTATCGAATATATCATTACGATTTCGGTCTTCGAACCCTTTATTTTCCAAAATTTTCTTCGCCTCAGTCAAATCGTATTTGATGGCCTTTATATTTTCATTGTAACCCCATGAAGACGGTGGTAATGGACCAAGTGAAATAGTCCCCATGCCAGCAAGGACATCATTCAGAATTCTCTTCGTATTGATAGCCATTGTCAAGGCCTTCCGGATTTCTTTGTCTTTGAGGTAGGGATTATTCAGGTTCCAACCAATATATGTAAATGTATTACCAGGTCGTGAATCGATTGCTATATTCTTATTTTTTTCAAGTTCTTTCGCACTTGTCGGAGTAATATTCAACACCATGTCCAGATCACCCTTGGCAAAATCGTCTATCATATCATCCACGTCTATATAATACTTAATGTAGATCTCATCAAGCGGGGGCTTCCCACGATAATATGCTTCATTGGCTCTCAATACAAGACCTGAACCAGGTGTCCATTCCTTCACTTTGTATGGACCATTGCCAACGACTTTTTTGATGCCAAAATCAGCACCTTCTTTTTCATATACATGTTTTGGCACAACCATAATATCGGAATCAGTCAGTAAATCAGCATAGACTCTATCGAACGTGAACCTGATTGAGTAATCACCTACGACTTCGGCCTTATTTATAAATCTAAGTCGCGCTATATTTGGATAGTTCGTTTTCGGATCCTTCATTTTTTCGAATGTAAAAAACACATCTTCGGCAGTTACTGGTTTGCCATCCCACCATTGTACGTCATCCCGTAAATAATAGGTGATTGACATCAAGTCCTCAGAAAACTCCCACGATTTAGCCAACTCAGGTCTCATCTTTCCCGTCTCAGAATCTATGCGATGCAGATGCATAAAAAGCAAATCAAGTATATCGTTAGAACCAAAGACTGATGGCGCAAGTGGTGATATCACCGATGGGAGATCGGTTGTAGCAATCACCATTGTGCCACCCTGTTCACCTGCTATTTTCTCTTCCTTCTCAGCACACGCAAGAATGATAATCAACGCAACTAACAGAATAAAACACACCTTCTTCATATCAGCCTCCTAAATATATATACATTATAATGGCAAATCTATTCCTGTCAAGTTTCCTTTCTCTCAGGTAGACTGCCAAAATAGATTTTCATATGTGGCCAGGGAATCTCTATACCTTCGTTATCAAACTCTCTCTTTATCCTCTTGCGTAACTCACCCATTATGTCCCACTGACTAGCAGGAAGTGTATCACCCAAAATCTTGATCTCAACACCGGACTCTGCCAAGGCGTCTACACGTAAAACCTGAGGTGTCTTGATTATCAAATTCTTCCACTTCTTCTCTTTTGCCATATTAGAACAGACACGGTTAATGACATTTATTACACGATCTATATCCTCACTGTAAGCAACAGAAATATTCATATTCACTCGCGAGTACTCCTTGGTCAAATTACTAACAATCCCTGTTTCGCTATTCGGTATATAGTGAACAACACCGTCGAGATCTCTCAAAATTGTCCTTCGAAGATTTACTTCTTCAACAAGACCAGCAGTATCGCCGATGCGTACCACATCACCCACACTATATTGATTCTCTAATAATATAAAAATACCATTTATTAAATCCTTGATCAAACTCTGTGCACCAAAACTTACGGCCAAACCAAGAATCCCCAAACTCGCTAATGCCGGACCTATATTCACACCTATTTCCGCAAGAATTGTAAAAAGAACCACACCAGCGATGAAAATACCTATCGTTTTGCTGATTACATTGGAAATTGTCCGACTTCTCTTCTCTACCTCAACTTTAGGTCTTCCTTTCATCCTTATCTTTATTGTCCGGCTGACCAGACGAGGCATGACTTTTTGAAAAACAAAATAAATCGCGGCACCCAGTGCGATAACAAGCACAATCCTTCCGGCGTGAGATCTTAACCATTCAACCATGTTTCCTCCTCAACCACTTAATTGTCCTTTTCAAACCTTCTTCGAGATTGATTTCAGGCTGCCATTTGAGTACCTCTTTTGCTCTTGAAATATCGGGCCTTCGCTTCTTAGGATCAGCGTCTGGTAAAGGCAAGAATTTGTATTCACTATTGCTTCCACATAACCTCTTTACAATATCGGCGAGTTGTAATATTGTGTACTCTAATGGATTACCAAGATTGATTGGCATGGGATAATCTTTTTGAGCAGCTTTGACTATTCCTTGAACCATATCTTCAACGTGGCAAAAGCTCCTTGTCTGAGAGCCATCACCAAAGATTGGTAATGCTTTGTTATTTAATGCATTTGAAATGAATGTTGGAACAACTCTCCCATCTCCCGAACGCATTCTCTCCCCATATGTATTGAATATACGCACTATCCGTACACTAAGATTGTATTTTCTATAATAGGAAAAAGTAAGTGCTTCCGCAAATCTCTTACCTTCGTCATAAACCGCCCGCGGGCTTATCAGACTAACATTACCAAAATAGTCTTCCTTTTGCGGATGAACCTGTGGATCGCCATATACCTCACTTGTCGAAGCGAGCAAAAACACAGCATTCTTAGTGCGCGCAAGTTCAAGCATACTATAAGTACCAAAAGAAAGAACCCTCAATGTTTCTATTGGATACTCGAGATAATCGACAGGGCTTGCTGGGCAGGCGAGATGTAGTATGAGATCAAAATCTCCCTGAAATTTGTATACATTGCATACATCTTGATTTACAAATCTAAAATTATCTCTTTTGTAATGCTGACGAATATTTTCCTCGACACCTGTAAGCAAATTATCTATTACGACTACTTCATCGTCGTTTTTCACATAGTAATCCACGAGATGCGATCCAATAAAGCCGGCACCACCTGTTATCAGTATTCTCATCGCCCTATCCCTGAGTAAATGAATCCCATAGCTTTCATTTTTGCCGGATCAAATATATTCCTGCCATCAAGGAAAATCGGCTGTCGTAATAGTTTCAATATCTTTTGTAAATCAAGTTTACGAAATTCATCCCATTCTGTTACAAGAATTATCCCATCTGATTCTTTTGCAACACTATAAGCATCCGCACAATATTCAACATCAGGCATAATTTCTTTTGCACGTTTCATTGCCACTGGATCATATGCCTTTATCTTTGCACCGTGTTTCTGCAACTCCTGTATTATTGTGATCGAAGGAGCAAATCTCATATCATCTGTATTCGGTTTAAATGCGAGCCCAAGTATACCTACTGTTTTATTTCTAACATTCCATAACATTTCTTCCAGTTTACCAATTACTCTAAGCATCTGCTCATGATTAATATTATCGACCTCTCTCAAAAGTCGAAAATCGTATCCCATTTTCTTGGCAATACTAATAAAAGCCTTTATATCCTTAGGGAAACAAAAACCGCCAAAACCAAGACCTGCATTAAGGAAATCTCGACCTATGCGTTTATCCAAACCCATGCCCTCGGCAACCTTCAATATGTCTGCGCCAGATCGCTCACATATTATAGAAATCGCATTTATGAATGAGATTTTGGTCGAGAGAAATGAATTAGAAGCGTGTTTTATTAACTCTGCACTGGCTATATCTGTTACTATCTTAGGTGCATCCATCGGTTTATAAAGCTCCAGCAACTTCTCTTTACCCCTTTCGCTTTCTACACCGAGGACTATTCTGTCAGGGTGTAGAAAATCATTTATTGCCGCCCCTTCTCTCAGAAACTCGGGGTTTGAAGCAACATCAAAATCTGTCCCCTTCTTATTAAATCGCTCAATAACTGTTCTCACCCATTTGCCGGTCTGAACTGGAACAGTACTCTTTTCAATAATGATCTTGTAGTCATTCATTGCAGAACCTATTTCTTCAGCAACCTTTTCCACACTTGAAAGATCAGGTTCACCATCCTCTTTAGGAGGTGTTCCGACAGCGATGAAGAGAAACAATGATCTTTCGACACCTTCCTTTATAGATGTAGTGAAACTTAATCTTCCTGCGTTGACATTCTTGATTACCATTTCTTTAAGCCCTGGTTCATAGATTGGAATGTCACCCCTCTTCAAAACTTTGATTTTTTTCTCATCATTATCAACGCATATGACATTATGGCCGATTTCTGCAAAACATGTTCCCGAAACGAGTCCGACATATCCTGTTCCAATCATGCATACCTTCATTAGGTAACCTCCTTTGTCTTAAGTGATTTATCTTTTTTGTATACAACAAAAAATATTCCGCCTATCATCGACAGCAAAAAATACAGAAAAAAGGCAACTAATGAAATCGAAACACACGTTACATCTGAAAGGTTAACACGTGAAAATAAAACAATATAGAAATACTCTCTAACACCAAGGGCATTAAAAGAAATAGGAATCATTGAAACGACATTGATTATTGGGACGTATATGAAAAAAGGCAACAAGCTAATTTCATAATAACCCATACCCCGCATTACAAAGAATGGACCAAGCGCAAGAAATGCTTGTATTATAATCGAATGTACAATACATATCATAATTGGACCCCATGCCCCTCCGAAATCTGTTGCAGCTTCGTGCATACGATTTAACCTGTCGCCCAATCCAAATAATCTCAATTTCCGCACAAGCGGCGAAAGCTTTGAATACACTTTCTCTGAAAAGAATATATAAGTGATGAATACCACTACTATAAAACCAATAATCATTATTGGTAGAAATTCAGTCTGATTTTTTACGAACAAGAGATAGAGCACCGCAAATAAAGCAAAAATAAAAAGACCGACGAAGCCTAAAATGCGATCTACAATAACGATTGCTAGTGCATCAGCCCTTCGATCTTTCATTGAATAGTAGACCCTCATTACATCACCACCTATTGTTGTAGGTAGAAAGTTGTTAAAAAAAGTCGCAATGAAATATATTATCAAAGTTTTGCCAAATCCAATACCGTAATTTTTGAAATCAAGAAGCACTTGCCAACGCCATGCAGAAACGACAACAAAAAGAAAATATGAAATAAGTCCATAAAGCAAGAATCTTAGCTCAACAGTTCCAATTTCTGCGAGTATTTTGTTAACATCAAGACGCCAAAGGAGAAATAGGATAAGCCCAAGGCCAACAACAATTCTAATAAATGTTGATAGTCTCTTAAGGTTTTCTTTTTTCAAGCCTATCGAGAATTGCTCGTATTGATTCACCAATGAGAGCGAGTGAAAAGAATAAAATGCCAGAAATTATTAATAAAATAACCAAATAAAGCAGAGGTCTAAAACCATGGCCGAAGAATCTCAAGATAATCGCAAGAATGCCAGTCAGAATCCCTAAACCGATTGAGGCAAGTCCGATAGTACCGAAATAGAGCAACGGCTTCTGCATGAATGTCAATTGAAACTTAACGGCCAACAGGTCAAGAAGACCAACAATAATCCTAGACTTGGTTTGATACTTGGCAGTACCATATTTCCTCGGTCTTAAATTTACTTTAAGCTCAGCGATCTTAAACCCGGCTTCTTTTGCAAGCGGTACGATATATCGATGCCAATCCTTCCTCAACGGTATTGTTTCAATGACTTCTCTTTTGAACGCCTTTATTGAATTCATATCGTGGATGCTGAGATCGAAAAGCCGCCTGGCCCAATAATTATATGTAGAGGAGATAAATCGCTTATCATAATGTCCTTGCTTCCAACCTGTTGCAATATCAGCACCATCTTCAATTAACTGCACAAGTCTTGGGATATCCTGAGAATCATATTGCAGATCAGCGTCGAAAACCACAATTATATCACCCTTGGCGGCTTGTGTACCAGAAATTATTGCTTGAGTTTTACCTAAGTTTCTTTTATGTTTAACAACCTTTAAATACCCTCTTTTGTGATCCTTCGCAATATCAAATGAACCATCCTCGGACCCATCATCAACAAATATTACTTCATAATTCTTATGCTTTTTTATAAATTTGTCAAACTCCTCCACCAAAAATGGAATGTTGACTGCTTCATTAAAGGCAGGGATTACAATTGAGACCTTCATATATCATATTATACAAATTCTACTAAACTAGTCAACCATACATTTATTGCGAGGCAATCTGCGTAAGCAAATCCTGCATACCGTACAGACCAGCTGGTTTGTTGACTATGTACATAACCGCGGCAATAGCCCCCGAAGCGAAACATCTCCTTGAAGTCGCGTAATGGCGTAGCTCGACAAATTCACCATCGCCGAGAAACAAGATTCTATGTTCTCCCACAACATCGCCACCGCGCACTGAATTTATGCAAACTTCCTCGCTTGCTCTCGCCCCAATCATTCCTTGCCTACCGTAGACGAAGTGAACATCGGGCCGTTCACTTTTTATGATCTGAGCGATTGCCTTTGCAGTACCAGATGGTGCGTCCTTTTTGTCTTTATGGTGTGTCTCTATTATTTCAATATCATAGTCTGATAGAACACCCGCTGAGCTGCCTACAAGATTATATAAGTGATTTACACCTTTCGACATATTGGGTGCCAGAAAGATTGGAAAGATTTTCGACAAAGACTTGATCTGCTCATGTTCCTCGTCAGTGAAACCAGTTGTCCCGGTAACATACGGTTTCTTATAGTCTTTTACCTTTTTCAAGTAGTCAACTGTTGCCTTGTGATTTGTGAAATCAATCACACAATCAGCATCATCTATTGAAGCCAGCAAATCATCTCCAATTTGAATACCAGAAATCTTGCCGCCAACAGACCTGTGTCCTTTGATTTCTATCCCGGCGACTATTTTAATATTGTCAAGAGATTGTACAATGTTAATAATCTCCTTCCCCATTCTTCCAGCCGCGCCACAGAGAACAATCTTGATCATAATTCCACTCCGAAATCAATTAAACTTTTCTTCAAGACAGAGACATTTTTTTGGCTCATCTCTAATAGCGGCAATCGTGGCCTGCCGGCTGCCATACCCATGAGTTCCATAGCTTTCTTAACTGGAATAGGGTTCGCTTCAATGAATAATGCCTTTATAACTGGGAAAAGCCTCAAATGTATTTTCTGTGTGCGTTTGATATCGCCTTCAAAAAAGGACTTACACATTAACGCAACCTCGTTTGGTAGTATATTTGCGACTACTGAAATTACACCTTTGGCACCAATCGCGAGCATCGGAAAAGTTAATGAATCATCGCCAGAAAGTATGTCAAAACCGTCACCACACAATCTCTGAATTTCCGACACCTGATCCAAGCTGCCGCTTGCTTCCTTTATACCAACAATCTTGTCACAATCTTTCGCTAACCGTGCGACTGTCTCAGGTAAAATATTACAGCCTGTTCTGCCCGGTACGTTATAAACAATAATCGGTAAGCTGCTCTCCTCAGCTATTTTTCTGTAGTGCTCGTAGAGGCCATCCTGTGTTGGTTTATTATAATACGGTGTTACAACGAGTGCACCTTGTGCCCCATATTCCTCTGCCTTTTGAATCAGGTTAATAGTTTTGTATGTGGAGTTTGTGCCCGCACCAGCGATTACCGGAACCTTATTATCGGTTTCTTCAACAGCGATTTTAATAACCTTTTCGAATTCATCCTCGGTTAAAGTCGGGCTCTCTCCTGTTGTGGCACAGGCAACAATGCCGCTTGAACCATTAGCCAATAAAAATTTGATGTTCTTCCTCAATCCATTTTCGTCAAGACCACTGTCTTTGAAAGGTGTGACAATCGCAACATATGAACCCTTATACATAAATACCTCACTTTCTAAGTGGTTATAATAGGGTCTTAACTAATATCGGTCTATGGAATTTCAGAATAATGTCCTTAATCACAAATTCCAAAACCCAAATGCCAAATAAAATCCGAATGCTTGAATGCCAAATTTCTAAAATTTCGATATTTGGACTCTGAAACTTGTTTGACATCGGGAGTCTGATATTTATCATTTATTTAATTTATCCTTTCTTTGTCTTTTTTAGTATTCCATAGATTCTGTCAAAATCTTCAAGATTGAAACAGTGGATTGTGATAGTCCCTTTATCTCGTGTCCATTCAATGGTTACTTTGGTATTAAGCAATTTTGATAATTCATCCTCCAAAATCAATAAGTTGGCTCCCTTGTCTGGCCCAGGTACGATCCTCGGCTTTCTCTGTATTTTTCTAATGAGCATTTCAGTTGCGCGTACAGAAAGATCCTCTGCAACGATACGTTCGGCAATCTGTAGCATTTTCACCTCATCCTCTATCGAGAGAAGCACGCGGGCATGTCCCTGGTTCAACTTTCCGCTGCGCAAATATTTCTTCAATTTATCCGGCAGCATCAGCAATCTTATCGTATTTGTTATTGTAGAACGGTCTTTTCCGACCAAAAGGGCTATCTGATCGTGGGTCAAATTAAATTTCTTGTTGAGCTCATCATATGCATGAGCCTCTTCGACAGGGGTCAAATCCTTACGATGAAGATTCTCTATGAGACCGATCTCTAACAATTCCTGCTCCGTTAGATCCCTAATAATTGCTGGGACCTCTTTCAATCCGGCGTACTTTGCTGCTTTTAGTCGTCTCTCTCCCGCTGCGAGGATATATTTGTCCGCCGCTCTCTTAACTATCAATGGTTCAATTATTCCCTTTTCTTTTATCGATGATATTAAATCCTTAACTTCTGACTCATCTATTTTGTATCTTGGCTGATAGGGATTCGGTTCTATATCATCTACGGGTATCATCCTATATCCTTCTTGAAAGATCTCTTTCTCTCTTACGGGTATTAACGCATCAAGTCCTTTACCTAAAGCTTTTCTACGCATGATTCAACAACTCCCTAGTTAAATTCAAATAAGCCTGAGCGCCCCTTGAGGAAATTCTATAGTGAATAACAGATTTACCATAGGAGGGCGATTCAGCAATGCGCACTGAACGAGGTATTACAGTTTTAAAAACAACATCAGGGAAGTGCTTTTGAATATCCTCAACGACATCCTTAGCCAAATTTAGCCGGGCATCAAACATTGTAAGCAATATACCTTCAATAACGAGATTTTTGTTCAGACCGTTCTTGATTGCCTTTAGTGTTTTCAAAAGCTTTTCTAATCCTTCGAGAGCATAGTACTCACACTGTATTGGAATAATTACAGCATCGCATGCGACCAAACCATTTACAGTCAAAATTCCTAAAGATGGTGGACAGTCTATTATACCAAATTCGTATTCAGTATTTATTATTTCCAAAATGTCTTTTAGTTTTCCTTCGCGATTTTCCTTTTCAACAAGTTCAATCTCTGCTCCGGCTAAATCTGGTGTCGATGGTAAAACTGACAGACGCGGCCACTTGGTCTTAATAATCACATTGTTCACCATGTTCGGTTCATGAAGGCAATCATATATCGAACAATCCAAAGATCTATAGTCAACACCAAGACCGCTTGTTGCATTTGCCTGAGGGTCAATATCAACCAGCAAAACATTCTTCTCTGCAAGCGATAATCCGGCAGTCAGATTAACGGCAGTAGCAGTTTTACCCACACCGCCTTTCTGATTACATACGGCAATTTTTTTCATTTAGTTATTTTAGTAAGAATTATCTGAAAGTCAACAGAAGAAGGTTAGAGATAACAGATGGAAGATAGCTGATGACGGACACAAAGCAGCAAATCATAATAAGTACGTGCCTACAGAGATTTCTGGAGGAACCAGCAATCTCCCAGAAATCAGTTGACACAAACAATAATCTGTATAACATCATAAGCAAGGAGGTTGAATGGCATTAAAAACTGAGAGGTTCATCAAAAAAGAAATTTCAAAAATTAAACGCAAAGTGGGCAAAGACTTCGCTGTCTGTGCTACCAGTGGTGGTGTTGATTCAATGGTCTGCGCATTCATGGCACACCGTGCATTGGGCAGAAATCTGATAGCACTATTTATTGATGACGGTCTGATGAGAGAAAAAGAACCACAAAAAGTTGCAAGAATTTTGAAAAAGAGAGGAATCCGAACTGTTATTATTAACGCTGCAAAGGATTTTTTAAAAGCGTTAGAAGGAAAAAAAGACCCTGAGGATATGCGTAAGGCTTTTCGTGATACCTTTTATAAAACACTCGGTAAATCAGCGAGGTCATATAAGGCAAAATACTTAATCCAAGGTACAATTGCAGCTGATGTTAGAGAAACAAAAGGTAAGATCAAATCGCAGCATAATGTGCTTTCACAGATTGGCATCAGCCCTAAAAGATATGGGCTGTCAATTATTGAACCGCTTGTCAAACTCTATAAACCTGATGTCCGCAAGGTTGGAAAAGCATTAGGATTGCCAAAAATCATCTATGAACGAATGCCATTTCCTGGACCCGGATTAGCAACAAGGATAGTGGGTGAAGTAACTCCCAGCCGAGTAAAGGTGGTACGTAAGGCAACGGCAATTGTCGAGAAGGAATTGAATAAACTCAAACCATTCCAAGCATTTGCAGTTCTATTGAACGATAGAGCAACCGGTGTGAAAAAAGGACAACGGGCATTCGGTAATATAATAGTAATAAGGAGCGTCCAATCAAAAAATGCACTGACGGCCACTCCTACAAAGATATCTTATAAAATATTGGAAAAAATTCAAAAAAGAATAGTGCGCGAAATTCCTCAAGTTACCAAGGTCTTATATGATCTTTCACCAAAACCACCAAGTACGATAGAATATATATAGAAAGCGCACCAGGGTATCAAACGGTCGGAATATCATCCAATGGTTCTCGAGCCACTGCATCAATTGATAGATCCGAAGAGCCATATTTTACATAACGGCAAGCACCCGTAAGCGCAATCATAATGCCATTGTCTGTACAATACTGTAATTCAGGAATATGAAGCATAATACCCATATCACTCGCCAATCCTTGAAATTTTTCCCTCAACCTTTTATTTGCTGAAACCCCACCGACAATCCCGAGTTGTCTAACCTTTGTTGAAACAATTGCCTTTCTCACTACTTGAATAAGATGTTCAATAGCTACTTCCTGGAAATTAGCCGCAATATCGTCTCTCTTGTAATCAGGATTGTCTCTCGTGAAATACAAAACAGCCGTCTTTAATCCAGCATAACTGAAAGTCAAACCCTTCGGCTTAGGCACTGGAAAGTCGATAACACCTAAAACACCACTTTTTGCTGCGTTCTCGATGTACGGACCTCCTGGATATGGAAATCCAATAATTTTTGCCACCTTATCAAAAGCCTCACCACATGCGTCATCAGTGGTTCTGCCGAGAGTTTCATATGAAAACTCGTCTTTTACCAATACCACTTCCGTGTGTCCGCCTGAAGCCAGCAAAACCAGATAGGGGTATTGAAGGCCTCTGTCTAAATGGAGAGCATATATGTGTCCTTCAAGATGATTAACAGCAACAAATGGCCTATCTAAGGCAATGGCAAGTGATTTAGCATAAGATAGACCTACCAGAAGTGCCCCGATCAATCCAGGACCTCGTGTTACACTGATGAGGTCAACATCGCTCAAATCTCTGTGCGCGACCTCGAGAGCTAATTTCGTCAGTGGCACAACCACCTTAATATGGTTTCTGGCTGCAAGTTCAGGAACAACTCCGCCAAATTTTGTGTGAGCGACTTGAGAAGACACAATATTCGCAAGAATCGTATCATCATCGAGAATACCTACTGCTGTCTCATCACATGAGGTCTCAATGCCAAGAGTAATCATATCACATTGTAAACAAATAAACAGAATAATCAATACGTTTCCATCAATCATAAATGATTGGAAAAAACGCTCCACGCTTCTCCTGCACGTTATTCTTTCACTCTACGCTTCACGCCCAATTTATCCCGTAGAATGAAATTCAACGGGATGCCTTACGCTTTGTACACGGTGTTTAGTGGTGAAAACGTCCTGCCGGGTTGACTTTAAGAATATTATGACTAAAGTAGAAGTATGATTGTTGTTCTATTACTGATCGCACTCGCTCCCTGTCTTTTCTTGGTCTGGTACTTCTACCACCGCGACAAATATGAACCAGAACCAAAGAAAAAAATAATAAAAATATTCTTATTGGGTGCTTTAATGGTTATCCCTGCGGTTGTCATTGAAATGATTCTCATAGACGGCACTAACTTGGTCAGCAGCGGCTTCATTAATATTTTCATCGTTTCATTTATTATCGTCGCACCAACCGAAGAGCTGCTCAAGTTTTTTGCAGTGAAACGCTGGATATATCGCTCACTCGAATTTGATGAAGTCATGGACGGAATCGTGTATACAGTAGCAGCCTCTCTCGGTTTTGCCACCGTAGAAAATATCTCTTATGTCCTTAGTCATGGAATCAACGTTGGTATAGCACGTGCATTTTTGGCAGTGCCTGGTCATGCATTCTTTGGCGCTTTAATGGGCTACTATATCGGTCGTGCGAAGTTCAACAAAGAAAGAGAACTCAAATTCCTCATTAAAGGCATACTCTACGCGATATTGCTTCACGGACTATATGATTTTCTAATTCTTACCAAGACAGCCTTTGCATTACTGGTGATTGCGTTGATAATAGGGCTTGGTTTTTGGGTGAAGAATGATCTGAAAAAAGCCGAGCTGCAAAGCAGAAAAAGATTAGAAAAAGAACAAGTGGAAACACTGTCCGATTCGACAGACAAGAAGATCACTTAATACACCTGTATTCCATACAACATCACATTGTACTCAAAAACCAAACGGTTTCGTATCTGGTTTTCGAAAACGACGCTCGACAACGAATCGCATTTCGCAACCGAAAGTCCCCACAACCAACAATATCCTATATTTAGCCTTCTCCTGCCATATCAAGCCCTCTTACGCCCTCTTCTGCCCTCTTAGAATTTGAAGATTGCAGTATTGACACAAGTTGATTACTGGATACAATAAAACATGTTCAAATTCAACAAAGCACTGTTGGGTGCGGTAATTGCCGGTATCTTGGGTATATTTTTTGCCACTGTTGGCTTCTGGCGAACACTAATGATTATTTTTTTGATAGTGTTGGGTTACCTTATCGGCACTTATTTGGAAACCAAAAAAGAAAAGGAAGAATAGTCTTTCTCACATGTAATTAGAAACGAACACACTTTTTCGAGCACATCCAATTGAACATTACCAAGCAAAAGGTTTTGGAATAAATGTAAGTATCAACACAATGAGAGGTAAAACTGCGGCAATTTTCTCATTGCGTGACAGCGGTGTCAACGAATCTTGCACAACTGGATCCCTCCTCGCAAGAAAAAATGCTAACACTCCCCATATAAACCAACCTGGCCATAAAAATCCTAATGCAACAAGACCAATGATGAGCAAACCATATATGTATTTTCTTTTTTTCAAAAATAAGCTGTAGGCAACATGCCCTCCATCAAGTTGGCCGATGGGTATTAGATTCATAGAGGTCACTAAGAACCCTAACCATCCTGCGAAGGCCATCGGATGAAGAAATATATCGACCCCCTGAGGTATATTCTGATGTATGATATTTGCCAAAAAGTAAAACAACAAAGAATCACCTAATTTAAGATATGTAGCACCTTCTGGCGCTGGTTGTATTTCAGATAAGGCAATTCCAATAATGGTAATGGGTAAGGCAACTAAAAACCCGGCGACGGGACCGGACATCCCGACGCGCAGTAGCGTACCTCGGGAAGGCACAATTGATTTCATTTTTATCACAGCACCAAATGTTCCTATGAAATGGAATGGCACTGGTATGAAATATGGAAGTGTTGTTATCATGCCTGCCTTTTTCGACACAAAATAGTGCCCTAATTCGTGGCACGTCAGAATCGCCATAATCGAAAACGAAAAGACCATACCAGATATAATATTGCCGGAATTCAGATATCCAGCAAAAATTGTGGTTAGCAACGTTGCTAAAAAAAGCAAAAGATTCAACCAATATTTTTGTTTTTCCTCAGCTTTTCTAAATATGCCAAAACGTACCACATGTTTTTTATTTTCACTATCAAAAAGTGGTGTATATTCAGTTCCCGAGAAAAATTCTTTCACTTCGCTAATTGTTCTACCGATTGGTGGATTGAGTGTACCAATAACCTTAGTCACAGAAAGAGTGTCTGTAACTTCATCTATAGTCATCTTATGTTTCAAAAAATCAAATATCTCTTCCATGATTTAGTTAAATGCCTCCAATCGGCTTTAGTTACCCCGTTTAATATTCAATAACAGCAGAAGTATATCAGATGGGCTTATCCCCTGAATTCGTGATGCCTGGTCAAGGTTCAATGGACGCACTTCACTCAGTTTAGACTTCGCTTCATTTGACAAACCCTTCACATCGTTATAAATAAAATCCAAAGGAACTCGAATCTTTTCCAGTTCTCGTAATTTTTCTATTAATTCCTCTTCCCTTTTGATATAACCTTCGTATTTCGTTTCGATTTCAACACGCTGACCTATATTTTCCTCAAGAATAATATTGTCGCTCATATGTGTTATATCCTGATAATGAATGCCTGGCCTTTTTAGAATCTGAAAAAGAGTTTGACCGCCACGTTCTTCTGGTATTTCCTTTTCATTCTTTTCCCTCAAGATAGGATTGACCGATTCCGGTTTTACGACCGTTCGCTGCAATTTTTCCACTACCTCATCAATCTCTTTTCTCTCCTGTACAAAAATCTGGTGCTCCTCTTCACTCATAAGCCCATATCTCACTCCATAGTGCATCAAACGATCAGCAACATTGTCAATTCTCAGAATCAATCTATGTTCGGCAAGTGATGTAAACATTCGATAGGGTTCCAAGGTATTCTTGGTTATCAAATCATCAATGAGTACGCCTATGTAAGCCTCGTATCTTTTGAGAACAAACGGTTTCCCGTCACGCAGTTTCAGAGCTGCATTTATGCCCGCCATAATGCCCTGGGCGGCCGCCTCTTCATAACCCGAGGTGCCATTAATCTGCCCAGCACAAAAGAGATTCTTTAAAACCTTGGTTTCGAGACTTGGATAAAGTTGAATCGGATAGACAAAGTCATATTCAACTGCATAGCCAGGTCTTGTTATTTCAACATGCTCTAAACCTTCAATGCTGCGTAACATGTCAAGTTGAACATCATATGGTAGGGAAGTGGCTAACCCATTGAGATAACATTCGCCTGATTCACGTCCTTCAGGTTCAATAAAAACTATGTGCGAATCGCGATCAGCAAATCTCACAATCTTCGTCTCAATAGAAGGACAATATCGAGGTCCAATACCAACGATCTTACCTGTATAGAGAGGCGAACGATCAAGATTCTTTTGTATTACCCCATGCGTTTTCTTATTTGTATGCGTAATATAGCAAGGTAATTGCTCAGACAAAGTTGATGTGGTACGAAAAGAAAACCTAAAGGGCTTTTCGTCACCATGTTGAATGCGCAGATTTGATGTATTAACACTATTTTTTGCGACCCGTGGCGAAGTCCCGGTTTTCAATCGACCGAGCTTCAAACCCATTTTTTCCAAAGAAATACTCAATGAAGACGAACGAGACTCTGCTAGTCTTCCACCAGGGATAGTTTCGAGACCTATGTGCATCAGACCATTCAAAAATGTACCAGTCGTCAATATCACAGCACGCGTTAGATATTCATTACCTATACTTGTTCTAACACCAATTATCATCCCATTTTCTGAAATAATATCGCTTGCCTCTTCTTGTTTCACTACAATATTACTACTGCTTTCTACAGCCACCCGGGCCGCCTTTTTGTAGAGCAAACGGTCATTCTGTGATCTTGGTGACCATACTGCTGGCCCTTTTGAACGATTCAACATCCGGAGTTGAACAGCTGTCTTATCAGCAAGTAAGCCAATGTTGCCACCCAAGACATCCACTTCTTTCACTAGATGACCTTTGGCCAAACCACCTATCGATGGGTTGCAGGACATCTGGCCAATAGTATCGATGTTTAATGTCAAAAGAAGAGTATTGCAGCCCATATGTGCAGTTGCCAAACCGGCTTCAATACCTGCATGTCCACCGCCAATAATAATAATATCGTATTGTTGAGTCCTCACCATACTATATAATAGCTATAATCAACAAGAAATCAAGATTTCAAGGAATAGGAATCTTAAATTACAACGATAAAATACAGATTACGTAGATTATTGACATAACCATCATACTATGTATAATGAAACCATGGCACTCGCTGATATCCAAAAAAAGAAGGCGGATGAGAGAAAAAGAGAAAAAAGATTGGTTCATTTCATTAATGGAGTGAGCCGTGATTTTCTGCAATCAGAAACATTCAAATCAAAAAGCAAAGTTTATAAAGACTATGCAGAATACCTAACAAAAAGCTTTCTGGATTACTTGTTTTTTGAGGAACATAAAGAAATCCGTGAACTAAATGATTCGCATATTCAACATTTCATGATTGCATATGCCCCAAGGAGACTAACATTCACAACCGACAATGCAAAAGATGTTCCGGAACTACTGTCAAGGCTGTTTTTGTTTCTAGAAACAGAAGGCCATATTCATAACAGTACAGAACTTAGTACAGCTGTCAGGAACAATAAACAATCATTCCTTAAGGTGATTCCCAAAACAAAAAATAAGAAAATTGCAAAGACGTCAAAAGCAAAACCAGCTTCCCAAAGAAAAATGACAAAGAAAACTAAATCGGATGTCAGAGTCGGTAGAAATGATCCATGTCCATGCGGTAGCGGTAAAAAATACAAAAAATGCTGCGGTAGATCATCATAACACACAAGAAGACCATTTGATGATCCTTTCAAATAAATAGTGCATTTGCAGCGTCCATTCAAGCAATCCATATTTTACTCAAAAATTCACACTGCAAAGCAAATCATTACTGAAATTTTGATTGAAATCCTGCTTATCACAACGTTCCTGTCAGCGCAAACAGGAAATAAGAGACCTGTTAAAATCGGTCTGGCGTTATCTGGTGGAGCAGCTCTCGGACTGGCGCACATCGGCGTCCTGAAGGTTTTTGAGAGAGAAAAAATACCGATTTCCTTCATCGCTGGAAACAGCATGGGTGCAATGGTCGGTGGTGTTTATGCTGCTGGATACAGTGCAACACAAATTGAAAGTATTGCAGTAAGTGCTGATTGGGCAAAGCTGTTCAGCTCAAGCACGCCATTTGGTGCGCAGTACCTGCCTGAACGACAGAAACAACAACGTTACTTAATTCAATTACGTCATCACAACTTTTACCCATCGTTCCCCAGCGGGATAATCCCCCTTCAGAATGTGGAATTCCTTTTAATGAGATTACTATCTAATATTGAATACAACACTTATTTTGATTTTGATAGCTTACCTATTCCCTATCGTGCAATTGCAGTAGATCTGGTAACTGGCCACAAAGTAGAATTGAAAAGAGGAAGACTGTCTCAGGCAATCCGTGCCAGCATCGCTATCCCTGGAGTCTTTGTACCGGAAATAATTGATAGCATGCAATTAGTTGACGGCGGTGTACAGCAGTATCTTCCTGTGTACCCGCTTTTTGATTTCGAAACCGATTTTGTCATCGCGGTAGTGACAATGAAAAAGAATGAAGAAACAGGTATCTCGCTGATCGATGTCATATCCCGTACTATGGATATAGTCGGTTTTGAAGATCTACTGATACAGAAGGAACTTGCTGATGTACTAATAGAGCCAAACGTAGATCCCTACAGCCATTCTGATTTCTCACGCGTACGCGAGCTCATTGCGGCGGGTGAAGTTGCTGCAGAAGCAGCCTTACCAGAAATCCGATCCAAACTCTCTGGATTTGAACTACATTCTCAACGCAATCAAATAAGACCCAGGCGTCTGCCGATAATACGCCGCATCAATTTTGATGGTCTGCAAGTAACACGCGAATCAATGCTCCGTCGTCTCCTGAAGATTGAACCAGGTATGCCTTTAGACTTCGAGCATCTAATCGAAGATCTTAGAACCATTTTTAACACAATGCTCTTCTCAGATGTGAACTATTCTCTAACCTCTATGAAAGGCGATTCGGTTGACATTCTTATTGAAGTTCAGGAACGATATTATGGATTCTATGCACTCGGCATGCGATACGAAAATACAGATGGATTCTTACTTGGTTTGGAGCTCGGTCAAGGTAATTTGTGGGGATCTGGAGCAAGTGTACGTGCAGCAGTGCATATCGGAAATCCCAGGGAAATCCGTCTCGGGCTCACGGGTACCCGCATCTTTACCCTTCCATTTGGATACAGATTGGATGGTCTTTTGTGTTCAATTGAAAGGTCATACTACGAATATAGCAGATGGCAGGCGGATTACACAATAAGTCATCTAGGAGGTGTGGCAGAAATGGGCTACATCCTTGGGCGCAACGCTTTTTTCAACATAGGTTTAGAGGCCCGTAAGGTGGCATACATTTTCCCTCAACTGCCCGTTTTTACGTCTCTTCCCGAAGATGAATGGATCGTTGGACCAACTTTCAATCTGGAATTTAATAATCTTAATAATTTCAATATTCCTACGAAGGGGATTGCCTACAAACTGAGAGTACTCTGGTCAACAAAAACCCTAAAGGCAGCAAATGAATTCTTAAAGATTTCATTCTCAGCTCAAGAATATTTTCCACTCTCATCAAGCGTGTTAATAAACACCGGGTTAGAATTCGGCACATCTTTCGGCACCCTCTCATGGGATGCACACTTCTTTACTGGCGGTGACGATTTCATAGGTTTCAGCAAATATGAATTTACATCACAACACAAATTGGTTATTCATTTTGGTTTAGATCACAAGGTGTGTGATTTGTTCAATCAAGATAACTGTCCTCTCTATTTACAACTAACCTCAGCCATTGGTTATTTCAATCGCCTCGATAGATTCCTCGATGAATCCAATTTGACTGATGTACTATACTGGGGTTTGGGTTCAGGTGTTCGAGCACATACTCCTCTCGGACCATTGCATCTAATTATCGGCGCAGGTGATATTGGAAAATCACCTTCTGTAAAAGATATTCGCCTAAATTATTCTTTATCACTGGGGTATGAATTCAGATACACAAAATAAATAAACAACATCCGTAAACAGATTCACTGGGAATGTATCTATCTGATCTCTTCCTTTGGTGATAGAACTGTTATCATGATAGCACAAGCGAGCGCAACCACGAAGGTCACTGTAGCTGCCGCAAATATTTTGTCCAAACCCGTCGTCATCCAGATTATTGTTGTAGCAAATCCTGACACCAGTGATGCAACTACACCTCGAGAGGTAAATCTTTTCCAAAAGAACGAAAGAATGATCGCGGGCGAAAAAGAGCAGCCAATCCCCGCCCATGCCCAATGCACTATGGTATAAATGAGGGTCTTGGATGTAAAAGCAAGAAGAAGTGCTATGACGCCGATTAATAAAATCGTAATACGAGAAATCAACACCAGTTTCTTATCATCAACCCTCTTGTTCAGTGACTTATGTATGATATCTTCACTTATCGAAGATGTTGCAACAAGTAATTGAGAATCTGCTGTTGACATCATCGCTGCAACTGCACCAGCGAGCAGTATGCCGGCGATCCATGCAGGCATGAGTTTTATCAACATGAATGGAAGTATCTGTTCAGGATCTGCAACCGCGTTATGTCCATAGAGAGTAATCGCAGCAAGCCCTAAAGTAATCGCACCTACATATGCTAGAATTGTCCATACGATTGCTATACGAGCTCCAAGTCGCACCTCCCTATCATCCTTCATCGCCATCCAACGAGCATTGAGTTGTGGCTGACCGCCAAGATAACCAAAAAACCAAGAAAAGTTATTAATAATCAATATACCCGAAGCAAAACCGATAGTGCCTCCGGTCCATGAATCAAAACCACCTCCAGCCAATTTGAGCGCATATGAAATAGAAAGATTATTCTGTGCGATTACGAAAAGTGCAATGATGGGGGTAACAACAAGCGTTATAATCATCAAAACGGCTTGCAAGACATCAGTCCATACAACAGAGAAAAATCCCCCGGCCATGGCATACGCAATAACAACAACTGCCGATATTACAATCCCTGTTTCTTTGGGAACACCAAATGTAATATTTAGTGTCTTGCCGCCGCCACTAAACTGGGCTGCTACGTAGAGGATGAAGAAGAAGATGATAATAAGAGAAGAAAACCATCTAATGAACTTATCCTGCCCTGAATATTTTGTTGCTAAATAATCTGGCAATGTGAGCGTTTGATATTTGTCTCTTTCTATTCTGAATCCCCGCGCTAACCACAGCCAAGAAACAACAATACCTGCTACACACCCCACAGCGATCCAGATTGAAGAAAGCCCTGCTGAAAATGCAAAGCCTGTAAGGCCCAACAAACACCATGCAGATTCACCTGTGGCACGTTCAGAAAGGGCAAGTGCCCAACCAGGGATTTTCTTGCCTCCCAAATGAAAATCTGCCTGACTCATTTTTTTTCTTGCAAAGTAGAAACCGATACCTAATATTACGACGAGGTAAACAATAAATTCAATCGTTATAACCGTGTTCATTCTCTCGCCTCCTTAAATATCACTGTAATCCGTCTTTCGTCGATGTAATTAAAAAATTCTGATTGCAGAAATTTTAATAGAGTGACACAAATCCTTTTTTCCTCCCATATCTATCCATAAGCATGAAAACCCCCATACCAAGCGTAACCCAGACAACCAAAATGAGCATAAGGCGCAAAAAAATCGTCCCCAAATTAATATCAATATGCTCACCTAGCAACAGATGCCTTACACCCATCACGCCATAGGTAGTTGGCAACAACAATGAAATTTTCTTTAAGAAAACTGGCAGCACTGCCAATGGATATGCAATTGGGGTAACAACAATCATCAAAGTACCCAAAGCCTCCGATATCACCCACCATTGTTTGAGACCAATTGTGAGTCCAGCAATCAATACACCGAGACCATAGAGACCGATTAACATCAGTGCGACAATAAGTAGTACCAAAAATATTCCTGCTGTTTTAAAAGATATGGCAAAAAAAGTAGTAATAACAAGTGCTTGAATAAACATGATAAGTCCCTGATGGCATGTTGAGTGTGCTGCCATACCAGCAACATATACCCATCGTGGTACTGGTGCTGCAAAGATCGTATCGAGTGTCCCATACCATTGTTCCTTACGTAAAGACCAACCCATCGCCCAGCATGCTGTATTGAGAAATCCCATAATAAGGTAACCAATAAACGTATAGGCAATCATATCGCTCACACCTGTAATCGATCGCAGATGCTCTGAAAAACGACCACCTAATAATGCAACGCCGTAAAGAAAATAAGGAAGTAGGTAGACAAATGGCGCAAAGAATTGTCTAATGAAATCAGGTTTATATTTCAATTCAATACGCCATTCTTTCATATTCTCAGCATTTATAGCACGTATGTAGTGAATTATTCTATTCATTTTACTACCATACAACTAGTCACTGATCGATTGTCATGGATCTCCATCTTCTCCGTAATCTGTGTTCTAATTGTCTGTGCCATCTGTGTGTTAATAATGTGCCAATGTCCCCCGTTTCTTTGTTCTTCTTTCAATCACCATAAAAATCCAAATTCCAAGAGGTACAATCAGCATATCTATTCCAAGAAGAATTAGGCTGTTTTTCAAAAAATCAAATTTGATACCAAGTAATATACCACGCAAGGCAACAAGAGCATAGGTAAGCGGGATAATAAGGCTAACTGTCCTTGTAATGGGATGAACCTCTACTGGATATCGTATAGGCGTGAACAAAAAAAGAATATACTCAAAGAGATGCAGTATGCCGTGAGCCTCCTTAATGAGAAGCGTCAGTGCCGCTGCAATGAAGCCTACACCGTAAAGTCCAACAACCAGAAGCATCAAGAAAAACGCCATGGGTAGAACCTTGTTTATTGTCAAACTGATACCAAAAAAAATAGCACATATAAGCATCTGAACTATGACGAAAACAGTAGAAAGGAGCGAATTATATAAACCCTTCCCCACCAATATATAGAATGGTCTCACTGGCGAGGAGAGAATATGTTCGAGTGTTCCATAGAACATTTCGTTTCGTAATGCATTACCCATGTTCCAAACTGCAGTAAACATATATGTACTAAAAATAGCTCCAATAAGTACATAGGGAATATACTCACCAGTACCAGCAAGACTGCCAAACGCAGTGCTTTGTAAACCACCAATCAATGCCTTACCCTGAAAGATAAGTGGTATTGCCCAAAGAAGTGGCGAAATAATCCAGAAAGCAATCTCAATAGGATAAGCAAGGAGAATTCTAAAATCCTTTTTTATCTCTTCAATTATTACTCTCATAGGACAGCACTGAGATCGCAGAACTACCACACAATACAGCGGGCGTAGAAACCAAATATCTGCGTGTTTGCGTTCTCTGTTTTATTTCTGTGGTCTCTGTGTATAATCATCTTTCAAACTCGCACCAGTTAACTGTACAAATACATCCTCCAATGTTGGTGAAGTCACAAGGACTGAAAGTATCTTAGCCTTATTTTGAAGCAAACCTATGATCTGACTCAAAATGCTCTCAGGGTTTTCTGTATTCATACGTACATAGGCAAATCCGTCCTTCTTACTCACTTGTAATCCAGCCAGCTCTTCCATTTCACCAAAAATATCTCTTTCAAAATCACCTAAGCATTTCACTTCCAAAATCTGTTCACAAGGCATACTTTTCTTCAACGAAGCAGGCGTATCCAAGGCTTTAATTTTGCCACTATACATGAATGCTACGCGATTACATAGATCATCAGCCTCTTCCATATAATGTGTTGTGAGCAGAATTGTTTTCTTAAGTTTCTCGTGCAATTCTTCTTTTATGAATCCACGCACAAACCGTGCAAAATATGGATCCAGACCAAGTGTAGGTTCGTCGATGAGAAGTATTGGCGGGTCGTGAATTAGGGTCCGAGCGATCGATAATTTTTGTTTCATACCAGAAGATAATCGTTCAACCCTCTCATTCTCTTTGTCTCGAAGATCCATAAGTGCTAACAGATAATCAATACGTTCCCTTGTTTCTTTCCTTGGAACTCCATAAAGAGCTGCGAAGTATTTCAGATTCTCTCTTGGTGTCAATTTCCAATACAGAGAGCGCTCACCGCCAGTGAGTACACCGATTTTTTTCCTTGCCCCAAGTGGATCATCGTTTATGCTAAAACCGCCCACAATTGCATTCCCACTGTCGGGTATAAGCAATGTAGATATACATTTTATTAGTGTTGTTTTACCCGCTCCATTTGGGCCCAAAAGCCCAAACAGCTCACCATCTTCAATTTCAAAACTCACACCATCGACTGCTCTCACTTCACTATTTCGTTTTCTGAAGATCTTTATCAACTCATCTAAGACTATTGTATTTTGCTGATCCACGAAAAAATATTACCCAGATATTGCGATTATGCAAGTATCAATGTTGACTTGTTATCTGATAACATGTATAATGCATTCAGACGTATGCAACTAAAAAAAGAACTCGGGCTATTAGGTGTCTTTGCAATTGCATCTGGTGCGATGATAAGCTCCGGTCTCTTTGTTCTTCCTGGACTTGCGTTTGCCAAAGCCGGCCCGGCAATGGTACTTGCATATATCATTGCTGGCCTTCTGGTAATTCCAGCGATATTCAGCAAGGCTGAACTAGTAACCGCCATGCCCAAGGCTGGCGGTGATTATTTTTATATAACGAGAAGTATGGGTTCTGCCGCTGGAACAATCGCGGGAATGGCAAGTTGGTTTTCACTAAGTCTGAAGAGCGCATTCGCTCTCCTTGGCATGGGTATCTTTGCAATATTAATTAATCCTGCACTTAGCATGCCTGAAATCAAAATCATTGCCGTTTTATTATGTCTCATTTTTATGTTAATCAACCTTTTTGGTATAAAAGAAGCAGGTAATACTCAAATTTTCTTGGTCCTTCTTCTTATCATAATACTCTTCATGTATGTTATAAGAGGTTTTACCACTGTCATTCCTGAAAGATACACCCCCTTCACACCTTACGGATTCCTACCAGTTTTTTCGACTGCAGGTCTTGTATTTATCTCATTTGGTGGACTTACAAAGGTTGCGAGTATTGCTGAAGAAATCAAAAATCCAAAAATTAATGTACCCTTAGGTATGTTTCTTGCTTTTGTCGTTGTTTTGTTCCTTTATATTTCAGTTGCCTTTATTACAGTTGGAGTGCTCAACTACGATGTACTAAAAATCTCCCTCACACCAATATCAGACGGAGCAAGGACTTTCTGGGGTATTACTGGTGTTATAATAACAGCAATAGCAGCGATGCTGGCGTTTATCTCAACTGCTAATGCTGGTATCATGTCGGCATCACGATATCCTCTGGCAATGAGCCGTGATCAGATCTTGCCAAAATTATTCTTAAGAATAAATAAAAAATTCAAGACACCACATATCGCCATTATAATAACAACCTTATTCATGGTGAGCATTATATGGTTTCTTAACCTCGAAGTTTTGATAGAAGCCGCATCGACAATGCTGCTCCTTCTGTATATGTCAGCCAATCTATCAGTCATTGTTATGCGTGAAAGTAAATTGCAAAATTATCAGCCAAGTTTTCGTTCACCGCTTTACCCCTATATTCAAATAATTGGTATTCTAGGCTATGGATTTTTGATCTATGATATGGGTAAGGATACACTAATAATAGCAGCCATTTTTATTGGCTTCGCAATTCTTTGGTATCTTTTATATGCCCGACCACGAATAAGTAGAGAATCGGCATTGATGTATGTGGTTGAACGTGTCACTGATCGTCAGATCGTCACCGATTCTCTGCGCGAAGAATTACGAGAAGTGATTAAAGAACGCGATGAAATCATTGAAGATGATTTTGATCATCTAATAAAGAATTGTCTAATTCTCGATCTTAAAGAAAAAATCCATTTTGACGAATTCATAAGAATCGTGTCTGAAAAATTGAGTAACAGATTGGATATGAAACAAGCTAAACTGATAAGACTATTTGTTGAAAGAGAAAAACAATCGTGTACTGCACTCCGCCCAGGCCTTGCAATCCCACACATAGTAACGGAAGGCAAAAAGAAGTTTGAGGTTGTGCTCGTACGGTCAAAAGAAGGTATTATCTTCCCTGATGCTCCTGAACTTGTTCATATTGTCTTTATCCTGGTTGGCACTAGGGATATGAGAAATCTTCATCTTCGTGCACTCATGGCAATAGCACAGCTCTCCCAACAAACAAATTTTGACAACAAATGGCTCGATGCAAAAACCGTTGAGGACTTACGTGACATTGTACTATTAGGAAAAAGAAAAAGAGGATAACTTGAACTTGACTTTGGCAGATTACAGAATACAATAAAAAATGGTCGGTATTGGATATGATATACATCGTCTGGTAGAAAATAGGGAATTGTATCTGGGTGGCATTAAAATCGATTTTGAAAAAGGTCTTATCGGACACTCAGACGGTGACGTATTAGTACATGCGATTTGCGATGCACTCTTAGGTGCTGCCAATCTGGGTGATATTGGCCTTCACTTTCCGCCCAACGATGACCGATATAAGAACATTCCAGGTAATAAAATGTTAAAAGAAGTAAAAAAATTTCTCGAAAACTCCGGGCTACTTGCAGAAAATATTGACGCCGTTCTTGTTGCTGAAGCACCAAAGATTTCTTCCTATGTCAAACGGATGAAACGAAATCTAGCAAACATCTTGGGAATTCCAGAAGATGCAATCTCGATTAAAGGCAAAACGAATGAAGGATTAGGTGTTATTGGAGAAGGAAAGGCGATTGCTGCATGGGCGATATGTGAAGTTGGAAGAATCTATGATTCCACTGAAGGATGATATACAAACGTATTCTCTACCGATCATTACGTACGTAATTTTGGGGCTCAACGTAGTCATTTTCTTATATGAATTATCGTTGGGGCCGCATCTCGACAGTTTTATTAAGCAATTTGGCGTAGTCCCTTTTCATCTTTTTCGCCCAACAAGTCTTTTTTCTTATGCAACGCTCTTCTCAAGTATGTTTATTCATGGCAGTCTTATGCATATATTCGGCAATATGCTTTTCTTGTGGATCTTTGCGGACAATATTGAAGATAGATTTGGCCATATAAAATTCCTATTTTTTTATTTGCTATGTGGTATTGCAGGTGCGTTACTGCAGAGTATAGTAGCACCTAACTCAACAGTCCCCATGATTGGTGCTAGCGGGGCAATATCAGGCGTCTTAGGTGCTTATGTTCTACTATTTCCAAAAGCCAGAATACTGGCCCTCATTCCTTTCGGCTTTTTCTTGAGAGTAAGTTATCTACCATCCATTATTTTTTTGGGCATCTGGTTTTTATACCAATTCATCTTTGGCATCTTCTCAATTGGTGCACGTGGTGGTGGAGTAGCTTATTTGGCACATATAGGTGGGTTCATAACGGGTCTTCTAATTGCTCTACTATTCAAAAGAAGAAAAGACTATGGATATAAGATATTGTAAGAAGGATATCAGATTATCAGGACATCAGAATGAAGAACATCAGGTTATCAGAATATCAGGTTTTAATTTCCCATTGGTTTCTTGTTATCCTGGTAACCACTTCCTGATACCCTGCTACCCTGATAGCCTTAGTAACCTAACCAATAAGCGATCCTTTTGGAGGTAAAATGATTCAAGTTTTCTTTATTTTCTGTGCATTACATGGCTACCGTTCTCCTCTTATCAATAAAATCGATCCACGATGTTATGAGGATGAATATGTTCGCGCGTGGGTATATTTTACTGACAAAGGTGTAACTGAAGAGAACTACCTTAGGGTACTGCATTCATTCAAGGACCAAATGGAGTATCTCTGTTATGAAAGAAGATTAGTAAGAGGAGGCACGATTGATTACACTGATCTACCCTTGATGGAAGAATATATCCATGAAATTGAAGCACAGGGTGGATTACTCATTACAGAATCAAAATGGTTGAATGCCGCAAGTTTTTGGATTCTAAGGGATAACCTTAACGATATTGCCAAACTAAATTTTGTGTATAAGATCACCAAAGTTGCCTCTTACGAATTTCCAAAGGAGAAAGAAATTGTTGCTCAAGATACTGCTGTTTATGGTCTAAGTTATCGCCAACTGAATATGTTCAACATTGACAGTCTCCATCAAAGAGGTTTCTTCGGCTCCAATGTACGCGTTGGCATACTCGACACTGGATTAAGAAGAAAAAATCCTGTACTCGACAAACTCCGTGTTATTGCAGAACATGATTTCCTCGAAGGGGATCAAATCTACATCGAAAACATCCCAATGTTTGAGAAATCTGGTATTTATTGTGATTTAGCCTTCTGGAAAACAAGTACGCGCCTAAATCTCTTTGTGGCTGGGGATTCTGTGGCATTCTCTGCCTATCCAGTACGTGATATAATGTACTCTTATTCCACTGATGGCGGCACACAGTGGCAACCATTAAGAAAGATTACTAACCATTTCAACAACTGGGCACGAGAGTTATCTATTTGCGGATCTGATACTATGTTTGTTTTTTATCAAGATAGATCTGGTGTGCAATATTTCGTCCATGCTGAATCCCTATTGGTCCCCTCAATGTCTCTTGCCACAGGCAGGGAACCATCAGCAGTACAGATAGATGATACTATTTATGTAACATATCAAAGACGCAATTATCTATATATGAAGAAAGGGGATATTGGGGGTTTCTTGCCTGAGGTAGTCATAGATTCCTCTTTTTCATACATCAAACAACCAAAAATCCTAAGAGGCGACACAATGATTGGCATTTTCTATCATATATATCCAGAGGACTCCATATATTTTGTAAAATCTGTTATTCCTGCAGACACATTCTCCTCCACATTTATCGGCCTCGGCAAAGATGTCGAGGCAATATCATTCAGCGACACCATATATTTCATCTGGAAAGATGCCTCTACTGATCCACTCTTCAGAGTTGCCCTCTGTAAATCGAGTGACTTCGGTCAGACAATCACGCAACCAACCTATCTATCAGACGAACTCACTTCTATTGGTCGGATAACGCTCGCAAAAACTAATCAAACAATCGCCGTAATGTGGGAAACCGAAGGTAGAATCTATTTCAGAAATTCATTCGATAACGGTGCCACTTTCCATGGGCTGGATTCTCTCAATGCAGAATTCACATATGTTCCAACCCTCGGAATAGACGGGACAAATATCATCGAGTTCTATTGCATGCGTGGTGATTCTAATACTGATGGTTATTCACCCAGTGATCCAGACTACTACTTCCCTGATCACGGTACAAAAATGACAGGCGTAATAGGAGGTTACCTTCAAGGGAGTTATGTCGGAGTGGCACCAGCCGCTGAGTTCTTGGTCGCAAAAACAGAGAACCCAGATACCCTTTATGAATTTCCTATTGAAGAAGATCTGTGGGTCTGTGGTTTAGAATGGTTTGAATCAAAAGGTGTTGATATTGTTAATAGCTCACTCGGATATTCAGAAGGATACACATGGCCTACTGATTTTGATGGCAAAACATCACCGGCCTCGATAGCAGCTCAAGAGGCTGTGAAACGCGGTGTGATAATTGTTAACGCTGCAGGTAACTACTCTGTACCACGCATCGGCATACCTGGTGATGCTGAAGGAGTTATCACAGTGGGTGGTATTGACACGCTCTATAACCGCTGGGAATTCTCAGGGTATTTTCCTAATCCGCCAGATCATGGTGTGAAAAAACCTGAAATTATGTGCCTTTCTGCTGCACCTGTGGTCATTAATCCTGACTCATCGAGCCCATACCTCTACTCTTATGGTACTTCATCAGCAACTGCGATGATTTCAGGTATCTGTGCCCTTTTGCTAGAAGGACATCGCCATTGGAATGTTGATTCAGTACGGACCGCGCTCTTTGAAACCGCAAGTCATGCCGAAACACCATCAGACAGCCTTGGCTATGGCTGGCCTGACGCACTTGCTGCCTTTTGTTATTCGCCGGCTGATACAATTCCCCCTGGCCCAGTATTTCTGACACCTTACCCAAACCCATTTATCCCTGATGAGCATGACACAGTCTATCTCCCGTTCAAACTAGATCTTTCATACTCAGTTGAAATGCGCATATATTCAATAAGCGGTCGACTAATCAAAAAAGTAAAAAGAGATGGAATGCTATTACCCGGTCTCTACACAAGCGAGATTCAAACTGCTCCTAACGCAGCCTTTGCATGGGATGGCACTGATGAAGATGGCAAAGCCGTTGCCAGTGGCTTGTATTACAGTCTCCTCATTACACACGGAGGCAAAAACGATATCGCAAAGATTGCAGTAATAAAATAAAACGGCAATATCAAATTACAAAGTCCAAATGAATGTCAAATGACCAATGCCGAATTGGAATTTGGACATTTGCCATTTGTCATTATACTATCTTCATACTATCTTCCTTTTCCACTTTGCGCACAATACAGAAAGGGGTAAATCGATCAGTTTTTTGCTGCCATTGAAAATCCTTAATCTCCTTTCCCTTGTAGTATTGCCAATTCTTATCAATGATGAGTCGCTAAATATTTGCTTTAAATTATGAGGTCTTTCCCTCTTTATTTCGAGCAAAAATCTAGTGTTAGACTCGGCGAACAGCACAAAATCGTGACGTCGATTATGGCCCGTAAACATTATATCTGCAATGTCTATTTCTAATCCAATATTGCCGCTGAATGCCATTTCACTCAAAGCAAGTCCCAAGCCTCCCTCAGACAGATCATGGCATGAAAGGACCAACCCTTGTTCAATAGCTCTATGCACATTTACCATAAGCTCAGGCGCACGTTTGAAATCTACGCAGGGAACATCGCCTCCATCAATGCCTAGAAGTCGAAAATACTCAGAACCGCCGAGTTCGCTTTTTGTCTCTCCTACCAAGTAAATATCGCTCTCATCAGTCTTCAAATCCATTGTTATGCATTTTGCAACATCGTCAATAATGCCAATCGCGGATATCAGAAGTGTGGGTGGAATCAGATGAATCTTGCCCTCTGCATCAGACCACTCATTATATAAACTATCTTTGCCTGATATAAATGGTACACCAAAAGCAATAGCAGCATCATAGCAGCCACGCGCAGACATGACGATATCCCCTAATACTTCCTCCCTTTCAGGCGAAGAAAAACAGAAATTGTCAAGCATTGCAGCTCTGCGTATGTCTCCTCCAACTGCAACCAGATTCCTTAACGCCTCATCGATAACAGAAACCGCCATATTATATGCATCAATTCGACCATAACTCGGATTTATACCGCATGATACAGCGATCCCATTGTCCTTATCAAGTCTTGGTTTTATTACTACTGCATCCTGAGGACCCATGCCACCAACGCCAGTAAGTGGCTTTATCACACTACTGCCTTGAACTTCATGATCATATTCACGTATTACCCATTCTCTTGAGCATGAATTCAAATTACCAATAATTTCTAAAAGTATGGAATTGAATTCTATTGGTTTTGGCAGATCATGTTTCTTACTATGTCTTTTCTTCAATCGTGCCTTCTTGACCGGCATGGGTAAACCGTCATGTAAAAAATTCATATCCAGATCGCAAACCTTTTTATTCTTGTAAAAAAGACAAAGACGTCTGTCCTGTGTGAACTCACCAATCACCACCGCTTCGACAGATTCCTTCTGGAAGTGTTCTATCACTCTGTCCAAATGCTTCTTATCAACCGCAAGAACCATTCTTTCCTGCGACTCAGAAATCCATATTTCACGAGGTGAAAGCCCTTCATATTTCAAAGGTACAACATCCAGATAAACCTTTGCTCCTATTTTTTTACCCATCTCACCGACTGCGCTTGAAAGACCGCCGCCACCACAATCAGTCACTGAGTGTAATATACCTTCTTCGCTGACACGTAGAAGACAATCCATTACTCGCTTTTCCATAATTGGATTACCGATCTGTACACAAGATTTCTCCGATTCCTCAGAAAGCTCTGCTGAGGCAAAGGTGACACCGTGAATACCATCACGACCGGTCTTACCGCCTACGAGCACAATACCATCACCGGACTGTGCACCCTTTTCAATACGATCTTTTCTCAATAATCCAATGCAACCGCAATACACCAATGGATTATACAAGAAATCATCATCAAAATAGATCCCACCACTTGCAGTAGGTATGCCCATCCTATTTCCATAGTCTCTAACACCGCGAATCACTCCCTTTATGATTGTCTGCGGATGTAATATGCCTTCTGGTAATTTCCTGTAGTCAAAGTTAGGCGGTCCAAAACAGAATACATCTGTATTCATAATGGGTTTGGCACCAAGTCCAGTACCAAGTATGTCGCGTATGACCCCACCAATCCCTGTGGCAGCGCCACCATATGGTTCCAATGCAGAAGGATGGTTATGCGTCTCGACCTTAAAGCAAATGCCGTACTTTTCATCAAAGTCAATTACTCCAGAATTGTCGTGAAATACAGATAGGCACATTGAATGATTAATCTCATCGGTCGCTTTCATAATAGTATTCTTTAGTAAATTATCTATCTTCTCGCCGCTAAACTGTATTTTCCCGAGAAATGTCTTATGACGACAATGTTCACTCCAAGTTTGGGCAATTGTTTCCAATTCAACATCAGTCGGTTTTCTTCCTTCTTTGGAAAAGTATTCTCTTATCTTTCCCATCTCTTTCTGAGATAAAGAAAGACCCATTTCACGGCTGATTTTCATCAAATCAGCACTAAGATCAATTTCCAAAATATGGAACTTGTAGACGGATGGTTTATAAATATCTTCTTTTGTGTGTTTGATATGCTGAATAAGCGGATTATAAAGAAAAAGACTTGCACATTCTTCCAACTTGTGAATATCGAATTTGCCCTTAATAATATAGTTCTTACCGGTCTTAGCTGCCTCGATTTCAATACCAAGATCCAAAATTGCCTTCTTTATACTGGCTTCCGTAGGATCAGTCACGCCAGGATTATAGACTATTTCAAATCCTTCTGGTTCACCACAATAGTATTCTTCGATAACTGAATCACATAAGAGTTCTTTGGCAATCAAATCAACTTCTTCTTGAGATAATCCACCATGCAAATAGTATACATCCCTCACAAGAACATCATCAATACCACCTAGCCCAAATGATCGGAATGACTCTTTTACGAACTTACCACGCAAATCATTCTTCCTTCTTATCTCGACACGATATATCTGCATTTTTTATTTTATTTTAAATCACTGGTTTCTTTTTCTCTCCAGGTCTATTGATGACAAGAGATACTAAAATAAGTAAAGTACAAAAGACAATGATCGCAATCAGTATAATTGCCAACTTTTGTTTTCTTTTATATCTAAGATTATTCCTTCTCTGCGATACGAAAAAGATCTTGGGAAGTCTTGACCTCCTTCAACATTTCGACGGCCCTTTGAACGAGTGGATCATGAGATACCCTCACTCGATAACCTTCTTTTAAACCCCACAGAGTGGTGAATATGTCCTGCTTCAATCGTTGTTCTAACACTGCCTTTGCAGAATCATATTGTGCTTCGGTGAAGTCCATATCATTTTCCATCAGATAGACTACAAAATCTTTAAGAATTTTCTCATCGACTTCAAAATCCTTATCGATATCTTTGTGGGACGCAGTATATTGAACCACAAAATCAAAACTGAGTCCCTTTGTAAAGATATCAGTTTCTAATTTAGTCATCTTACGTGGTTCGATAACAATGTCAGGAGTTATTCCACCCTCACCAAAAACCTTGCGCTTGAGCACTCCTAATGTGGTAAACACTTTCTTTTCAACTCCAATCGTATCTTTCTCAGCACCCACAGTATCTTTTCCACTAATCCCTTGTAGCTCTATCGGTTTATCAATACTTCTTCCTGATGGTGTATACCAACGTGCAGTCGTTATCCTCAAGGCAGAGCTGTCTTCAAATGGACCAATGATATGCTGAACCGATCCCTTGCCAAAAGTTGCAGTGCCGATGATTAAACTTCT
>Ga0209427_10000414_pt1 | contig 45268 bp, 36 predicted proteins | sample DeeMarSWOR136_30_FD_187465 | JGI IMG/M metagenome (GOLD analysis project Ga0209427, IMG submission 187465) | Marine sediment microbial communities from White Oak River estuary, North Carolina - WOR-1-36_30 (SPAdes) (version 2) | ecosystem: Environmental > Aquatic > Marine > Intertidal zone >...
ACGAAATTCAAAACTACCCCTTATATCGTCATACACGAGGAGTGCACCTTGAGTGGATCGCCCCCGCAAAAGCTCTTTCAAAAAACCCCTAAGTTTGAGTACAAAACTCTTGACTCTTGCGAACAAACACGATATACTTGAACCTGTGAGCCGTTCCCCGAACGCTTGAAATCAGAATGTAGGGTGATTCAGTTCCCCTTCTATTCAACACACAAGTCGAATTATTGTGGTAGGAGGCAAGAATGAGAAGGCTAACTGCCGTTTTTTCAACTTATATGCTGCTCTGTGGTCTCAATATGAACTCTATGGCCGCCGTCTCCAACCTCAATACAAATGGTGCCCCCGTGCCTTTGGCCGAAATTCACGAGTCCGCGGCAGGAGGATCAAGATCCATATACACAGAACTCGGCTTTGCCTGGGGGGCATTAGACCCCACTGGGGTGATGGTCGAACACAGGTTAGACTGGCCTTGTCTCGGTCTCTCCGACATAGGCAAGGCCGTTACTCACTCGAATGAAACGTCACCAGAATTCACCTACTACGCTTCCATGCTAACTTCCGCAACTGATGATTATCTCATTTTGCTTGACTTGTACTGCCCTGGACTCCAAGAGCATGGTGGGCATGGAGAAGCCGAGTCTGTCTGGCTTGACAAGTTAGTTCAGACGCCGACCGTGGATTTCTACGGTTACGAGATAACTGAAATAGCATTAACGCTAAATGCTCTTACGTTTGATTCCCCGGGCAGTAATCCGAATAAGGATGGAATATGGACCGATCACTCTTATGATGTAACCTATACGATCTATGGTATTCCTGAGCCCGCTACTCTGTTGCTGCTTGGCCTGGCTACCCCCGCCTTGCGAAGAAAAGATCTCAGCCGTAAGAGACCCTGTGGCCGCATAGACACAAATTCTGGCAGACTTCTTCTGAATCAGCCGGCATGATGGGTATGTGAATAGTCTTCTTACGGATTAGCCGGTTCGAAAGGTCTGATTGAAACAGTCGCGGCCACTTGAGCTGGTCGCAACCTTGATACGCCAAACCCCTGCACCAAAGCCGCCTGCCGGGAGTCTCCTCCCCCACAACAATAGCGTTCAGCACAGCATATCTATTTAAGCAGTCGCGGTCTTACTTACGTTTCTTTTTCTTTGCTGGCTTTGCAGTCGGATCGTATTTCGGATTCCTTTCGGTCGGCACAGGCGCACCAACACTCTTTCGCCAATCCACAAGCAGCTTGTGCAGCTCTTTCACTTTGTCCGGCATCTTAGCCGCAAGATTGTTCTTCTCGCCGATGTCGTCTTTCAGATTGTAAAGCTCGAGTCTGCCATCCTCGAAGAACTCTATCAATTTGAAGTCCTGTTGTCGCACCGCTCCCGCCGGCGTTGTCCGCCAGGGCCGCTGCTTCTCATTATAAGGCTCAAGATAGACAGGGAAGTGCCAGAATATGGCCTCGCGCTGCAAGCTGCCTTTGCCTCTCAATAACGGAACAATGCTAACACCGTCAAGAACATGTCCCGCCGGCTGCGGCATGTCTGCTATCTCTAGAATCGTCGGGTAAAAATCGACCCCTATGACCGGCACGTCACAGACACTATTTCCCCTCGCAGCACCCGGCCAGCGGATAGTCAAGGGCACGCGTATGCCACCGTCATACAGCATCCCTTTAGAGCCGCGAAGTGGCTCCATCGAAGTAGCGTTGCCGTAGCCCCCGTTGTCGGAGAAGAAAAACACCACCGTATTTTCTCTCAACCCCGCCTCGTCAAGCTTATCAATCACCCTGCCTACACTTTGATCCATGCTTTCAATCATCGCAGCGTAAACAGGATTATTATGTCCGCCGCTCGGCTTTTTCTTTTTGTATTTGTCAATCAGTTCCTGCTTGGCCTGGATCGGCGTGTGCACCGCATGGTGGGCCAGATATAGAAAGAACGGTCTGCTCTTATTCGCCTCGATGAACTTGATCGCTTCATCTGTAAGCCGGTCGGTTAGATATTCCCCCTCAGCGGTGAAATGACCCCTGCCCCTTCTTTGAAAGACAACGTCAAAGCCCCGATCTTCCGGCCGAAAAGGCTCCTTAGTACCCAGATGCCACTTACCGATGCACGCCGACGTGTACCCACCCTGCTTCAGCGCCTCGGCGATGGTGACAGCTTTCGAGTCGAGCGTTGTCTTGTTCGCCGTCGGGATCAGCTTTCGCAATTTTGCCTGCCCACGTTCAGACGTCCCCACTGTATAGACGCCGTGCCGCGGCGTGTACTGACCGGACATAAGGCACGCACGAGTAGGGGCACAGTTCGGTGCGTTCGAGTATGCGCTGGTAAAGACAACCCCTTGGCTGGCCAGCTTGTCGATATTCGGCGTCTCGTAGTATGATCTGGGTTCACCCAAAGCACTGGCTCTACCCATATACCCCACGTCTCGCCACCCAAGGTCGTCGATGATGATAAAGACGAAATTCGGCTTCTTCTCCGTCACAGTCTCCGCTTCAATGCGTTCCGCCCGACCTCGGCGTCCCGGCATCGCCAAAGACGCTGCACCAAAACCAGCAGCTTTCAGAAAATCACGACGTTTCATATCAACCCTTTCGGTTCTGCTTGTGACTTCTATCACCACCTGTGTCTGCCTACTGCCCCGGCAGCGGCCAATGCTCCGAAGGCGTCCGCGCTTCCTTCATGCACTCCGCAATCTGCGCCACAATCTCGGGATGCTCATCAGCGACGTTCTGCTTCTCGCCAAGGTCCTCCTTCAGGTTGTAAATCTCTATCGGCCCATCCGGATTCTTCGCTACGTTCAGCCGAACACCCTTCCAGTCCCCTATCCGAACCGCTTGCTTTTTGCCCTGCTCGTGAAACTCCCAGTAGAGCAGCTCGTGCTCTTTCTGCTTCTCAGGCTGACCCAGAAGCGTCGGAAGGTAAGAGATTCCATCGATATTCTCCGGAGCCTCCATGCCGGCCAATTCCGCACACGTCGGCAGAAAATCCCAGAACGCCGAGACATGATCAGTCACCGAACCAGCCTTTACCTTACCCGGCCAGCGAGCAAGCATCGGCACACGAATCCCGCCCTCATACAAGGCCCGTTTATAGCCCCGCAGCGCGCCCCAGCTCCTAAAGAATGCCGGATCCGCACCGCCCTCCTTGTGTGGGCCGTTGTCGCTGGAGAACACGACAAGCGTATCCTTGTCTATGCCAAGCTCCTTGAGCTTTGCAAATAATCTGCCGATGTCACGGTCCATCCGCGTTATCATCGCGGCATGCCCCTTCTGCGGCTCAGGCCAATCCGTCTCAGCGTACCGCCCAAGTGACGGCACCTCCATCCCTTTCTGCCTGGCCTCGTTATTCGCGTGTGGAATTGTATAAGCCAAATACAGGAAAAATGGCCCGTCTTCATTTCGCTCAAGAAAGGCCAACGCCTCTTTGGTGAACAAATCGTGCGAATATTCAACACGCTCGCTCGCCACACCGCCAGGCGGATTGACAGGCTTGACAACATTTTTCAGCCGAACCTTCTCTTCGTTGCGCCACAGATAATCGGGATAATAGTTATGTGCGTGCCTCTGGTTCAGATACCCAAACCAGTAGTCGAAGCCCTGCCTGTTAGGAATGCCGGTACTGTCAGCCTCGCCCAGGCCCCACTTGCCTATTATAGCAGTGGTATATCCAGCCCCCTTGAGCAGCTCTGCCACAGTGACATCCTCTGGCCGAAGCGGTACACGTGCATTACCGCGTACTAAGCAGTGTCCCGTATGCTGGCCGACCATAAGGGCGCACCGCGAGGGCGCACAGACCGTGCTGCCGGCATAGTGGTCTGTAAAGCGCATGCCCTGCTCTGCCATGCGATCCAGATTCGGCGTCTTAATCGTTTTCTGCCCGTAGTAGCCGAGGTCCCCGTAGCCTAAATCATCAGCTAAAATAAAAATGATGTTCGGCTTTGTATTTCGCGCACCCGTTATTTGACCCAAGCTGGTGCAGCTTGACAGGACCGGCGACATCCCAGCCGAAGCCGCCGCAAAACCCGCCGTCTTAAGGAATTCCCTTCGCGTCTGTCTCTGCATGTCTGCTCCTTCGGTCTTAGAACTTCAGAACTGCGATTCACCGGCAGTATATTTGCCCTCCCCATCCCTGTCAATTATCAAGAACCTCAAGCACAGGCGGGCGATCAATAGCCTTCTATTAGTCGCGCAACAGACCGTCATTCCGAGCGGAGCCGAAGGCGAAGTCGAGGAATCTGTTTAATAGATGCCTCTGTGCGCTAAAACCGCCTTTTTTTCAGACTACCACAATATTTCGCTGACATTTCGCGTGACATCTGGTATACTGAGATTCGAGCCAAGCGTGTAGATACGGAGAGGCTCGTTTATCTGGCCAGCCCTTGTGCTCGCTAAGTACTTGACGCCCTGGCCGAAAAACAAGAGAACGGAGGATCAGAGTGGCTTACAAAATTACTCCAAAAACAGCTTTGACAATATCTGCCTGTCTGCTCGTGATTACATCTACCGCCGTCGGAAAAACCATCTACGTTGATGACGACGCGGCCGGCGCAAATAACGGCTCATCCTGGGCCGATGCCTACAACTTCCTCCAGGACGCCCTGGCCGATGCTAATCTTGCTGAAAAGCCGGTAGAGATACGGGTGGCCGAGGGTGTTTATACCCCTGATAGTAATTCCACAGTCCCGGATGGCACAGGTTACAGGGAGGCTACATTCCGACTTATCAACGGTGTGACTCTCAAAGGCGGCTATGCTGGATTCGGCCAACCTGATTTCGCCGAAGTTGACCCCAATACACGAGACATCGAGGCATACACGACTGTCCTCAGTGGCGACCTAAATGCTGATGATGTTGACGTGAATGACCCGGAGGACATCGAAGGTGAACCTACGCGTTCGGAAAACAGCTACCGCGTTGTCACGGGCAGCGGAACGGATGGAACAGCCGTCCTGGATGGATTGACACTTAGCGGCGGCAATACCCATTACGGCGGCGGTGGGATGTACAACGAGAACGGCAGCCCAACCGTGGCGAACTGCATATTCACTTCGAACAACAGAAGTGGTATGCGCAACAACTCAAGCAGCCCAACGGTCACCAGTTGCACATTCACGGGGAACTTACGTGGTATGCATAACTTGAGGAGCAATCCGATAATGACCGACTGCACATTCAGCGGGAACGGCAGGGGCATGGACAATTCGCAAGCAAGTCCAACGCTGACCAATTGCACGTTCATCGATAACTCGTGGGCCGGGATGAGCAACGATGAAAGCAATCCAACGCTGACTAACTGCGAGTTCATCCGTAACTCCGAACAATATGGAGGTGGAATGTTCAACGAGGACAGCAGCCCGACACTGATTAGCTGCACATTCAGTCAAAACTCAGCGGACGAGGATGGCGGGGGAATGTACAACGACCACAGCACTCCGAACGTGCTGGATTGCGCATTCGTTCGAAATACCGCCGCACGGTTTGGCGGTGGAATGAGCAGCGAGGGCGGCAATCCAACCCTAACCAACTGCACATTCAGCGGCAACTCAGCCGAACACGGCGCCGGAATGTACAACACGGGTAGCAGTCCAACGATTAGCAGGTGCGCCTTCGCCGGCAACGAGGCAAGCGGCAACGGCGGGGCGTTAGTTGATATTGGATACAAGGAATCGACGGTGCTGAGCCAGTGCACGTTCACAGGTAACGCCGCTGAATATGGCGGCGCAATTTGGATCGACGAGCAGAGTTCAATCGTGGGCAACTGTACGTTCAGCGGCAACGTGGCCCGGCAACACGGTGGTGCGGTCTATTGTTGGGACGCGAGCGTAATGACAATGGCCAATTGCATTCTCTGGGACAATTCGCCAACCGAGGTAGCAATTGGTCCATACAGTACTACACCCCAGATCTACTACGCTGATATTAAGGGCGGTTGGACAGGCCGTGGCCAAAACAACATCAGTGCCGACCCACGCTTCGTCAATCCCGGCTACTGGGACACAAATGGAACGCCACAAGACGCCAACGACGACCTCTGGGTCGACGGTGACTACCACCTAAAATCACAAGCTGGCAGATGGGATCCGGCTGCGGCCGACTGGATAGAGGATGATGTCACAAGTCCCTGCATCGATGCCGGCGATCCTACGTCCGCAATCGGTCACGAGCCCTTCCCCAATGGCGGGATCGTCAACATGGGCGCCTACGGCGGCACGACCGAAGCAAGCAAATCATACTTCGGCCTGCCGGTCTGTGAGACAATCGTAGCAGGCGACATAAACGGCGATTGTGTCGTCGATTTCAAAGACTTTGCACTTCTGGCCTTGCACTGGCTCACAGACAATACCCCTTGATGATGACCTCACCACTGCAGTCACGCACCCTTTTCGACCAAAAGATTCTCACTGTCTCTGGAAACCGCTCGGATCGACTACGGTATTGACTTCAGCCCATATTTCCGACGCTTGTCAAACCAAGTCAGGCTTGACTTGTCTGGCGCAAGCGGATATTATGGCGGCCAAATCTACGAAGGCTACAGATGACCGTTTGTCTTCTCTCGTGTTCGTCGACGTTCGCTTCAGGGCAACATCGCCTGCGGCTGTCGCATTTGTCGGACTGGATGCTGCGAACGTTTGATATGAGAAGTTGTCTATCAATGTGTTTCGAATCGTGATCTGCTAAGCTGTTTCAGATCGGAGGTTAGCTATGAACAGAGACGAATTGGCCTCGGAATACGGGTGCTGCGCTATTACTCGCCGGCAATTCCTGACAAGATGCGCGGCGTGTGCGGCGGCGGGGTCCCTGGCGACCCCAAAACGGCTCCTCGCGGCACAAAACAATTCAAAAGTACGCATTCGCATCGTCTATTCGCTGCATGCGGCCAAGCAGCCGGGCCCAGACTGGCCAAACAAGGGATTTGACTTTGGCCCGGTCATGGAGCGGATCAACACAGAGTTGGCACGGCGCTGTCCGGGCTTCGAGTTCCCCGCGTCAATGGCCAACGGCCCCGAACAGGCCCAGAAAATCCTCGATGAGGACCAGTCGTCTGCAATCGACGGCTATCTCGTTTACCAGATGAACTGCTGGAACAGGGTGGTCCAGACAATGGCGACCTCGGGTAAGCCCGTCCTCTACGCCGACTTCCAATATGGCGGCAGCGGCGGCTTTCTTGTCTACAACGCTGGCTTCTTGCGCAGTAAGGCACCGAACGTCGGCTTTGTCGCCTCCTCGCGGATTGAGGATTTAGCCGAGGCCGTGAAGTGCTTCGAACTCACCAAGAAAGGCGGCTCAGTATCCGATTTCGTCGCGGCCACCGCACGCGTGCGGATAGCACGAACGCCGAAGCCGGGCGACCTCGATTGCAAGCCGGATCAGCTCAGGACTCTATCGCCACAGGAATGCCTGCGTCAGATGAAGGAATCGAGAATCCTCTCCGTCCGCGGCCAGGAGTCCGGACCCGCCGCCCCCATCATGGGCATCCCATTGGAAAACGTGTCCTTCGCAGAGGTCAACGATGCCTGGAAGGCCGCGGACAAAGACGAGGCCCGTGCTATCGCCGAAAGATGGCAAAAAGACGCTGCCGTGGTCATCGACGTTTCTCCAGAAACACTGGAATCGTCCGCAGCAATGTACCTGGGCATGAAGGCCGTACTGAAAAAGCACCAGGCAAACGCCATCGCCATCAACTGCCTGGGCGGATTCTACGGGGGCCACATCCATGCCTATCCGTGCCTGGGCTTCCATGAGCTCAACAACGAGGGCTTGGTCGGTGCGTGCGAGTGTGACCTGCGATCGACCGCGACCATGGTTGCCATCACGGCATTGACCCAGGGCAGGCCGGGCTTTATCTCCGACCCGGTCATAGACACTGCGAAACGCCAGATCATCTATGCGCACTGCGTCGCCTCGAACCGCGCTTTCGGTCCCAAGGGCCCCGCCAACCCCTTCGAAATACTCACCCATTCAGAGGACCGTCAGGGCGCTTCGGTGCGGTCAATCCTGCCGCTGGGCTACATGACAACCACACTCGAGTCCTCCCAGCAGCGCAAGGAAATCCTCTTTCATCAGGGAATGGCGGTCGAGAACGACCGAAACGACCGAGCATGCCGGACGAAACTGGCTGTAGAACCTGTGGGAGACATCGAGAAGCTCTTCACCATGTGGGACCAATGGGGCTGGCATCGAGTCACCTTCTATGGCGACCTAAAGGAGCCGGTCTATGCCCTGGCCGACGCGATGAGCTGGAAGGTGGTCGAAGAAGCGTAGGTGACCAGACGAACCTCTGCGAGCAATTACGAGGTCTTTGGCCTCCGGTCTGGCACAGAATGAGCTCGTAGCCGTACAAAGTGCGGAGTGAGAGGGTCTCACCCCGCAGAACCACCAATCTAAGATTCTCGGTCCAACGAGTTTCTCGTACTCGGCCTCTAACGCTATCTTGAGCCGGCTGGATCAAACACCGTGTTCGAGGTTAATCTCCAGACCAGCGCCCATAGAGAAATCCCCATCGAAAGCCTTCCACAGCACCCGCTGACACCCGCACTGCTCGAATCCCCCGCCCATCAAGCCCGGCCCGGGATGGGCACAACGTTTTCCTTCGGAATCTCGACCGTGCCCTTCTCGAAGTCTTCTGCTGTCGGTTTCAGTGTCAAGTTGTAAAGGTCGGCGTTGGCGCTCGGGTCACCCATGATTTCTTTCCACCAGACCTGCTTGCCTGTATAGGCAGAGATTCGACCCATGACAGCCGTGGCAGTCGACTCAGCTACGGCCTGCGCCTGGTTAACAGGCTGGCCCTTGTTGACGTAATATAGCGTGTCGATTTGCTCCTGAATGTGACTGCCCGGCCCTTGTGGAAGATCGGCAGGGATCGGCGATTTCTGTGCCTTTGGGTAGTCGCCGCCGTTCGTTCGGCCCTTCTCGTAAACAAAGTCGTGCCCCACCCAGTTCCAGCAGCCATTAACCTGGCGACACATCGAGTGAATATGCACGCCTTTGCCGTAGTCATAGTCTACACTGAAGAAATCATACATGTCGCCGGCTGGTCGGCGCGAACGACCACCGAATCCCACCGCGCTGACCGGTGGCCCGCCGCAAAACCAGTTCGCGATGTCGATGTTGTGAACATGCTGTTCCACCAAATGGTCGCCCGAAAGAGCGATCCAGTTCTGCCAGGAGCGCACCAAGTCGTCAGCCGTCTTCGGGTTAATCGGGCTGGACAAGAACATGTGCCCCATGCAGAAAGAAACGCGACCTGCGTAAAGTCTGCCGAGCGCTTTCTCGACAGCCACGGCCTGATGGGTCTTGATATAGCTCCAGTCGTGCCGCATCTCCGTGCCCGACGTGATCACCAGGCCCTTCTTTTCCGCCTCTTGCCCGGCCGCTATGACGCGCCGGCAGCCGGGCGGATCCACCGCCACAGGCTTCTCGATAAAGACGTGCTTGCCGGCCTTGACCGCAGCCTCAAGGTGTAATGGCCGAAACAGCGGCGCCGTAGCCATCAGAACAATCTGGACATCGGTTTCCAGTAGAGCCTGGTAGCAAGTCGCGCCGCCGAAGCAACGCTCAGCCGGGACGTTCAACTGTTTGCCCGCTCGAAGTGCCCGCTCCCTGAAATAATCAGCGGCAGCAACGACCCGAACGTCGAAGCCAAGAATCTTGCCGGCTTCGAGAGCACCGGCAGCGGCGCCCCGACCGCGGCCGCCACAGCCGATGAGTCCCAATTTGAACGTCTTGTCTTGCCCCTTGGCCCGCACTTGGCGCGTTCCAAGGATGCCTGGGGCGCCTAAGGCCACGCCTGTACCCAGTGCCCTTTGTACGAAATCACGTCGCGATAGTTTGGTTGGATTTTTCATAGGACAGATCCTCTAAACGGTTACTAAATTCATCTGATATTTCCCAGTGAAGCAGGGGTTCTGCAACGTCCGTTCACTCCGACACCTGTTCCTACACACACCGTGGCCTCCATCATTGTAAGGGCCGTCGCATACGCCTTGTCGGCACCCTTGCCCAATCTCTAATGTTTAGGCCATCACAAGATCAAACGTGTCCCAATTCCGATAGACCAATCTACTATTTGGGGCTTGTCCTGACATGCCAAGTTACCAATTGCCACGATCGGCGTCAACAGACTTGCCACCCGAATATTAAGATCCGCAATGGCACACGCTTACTGACATGCATACTTCAACGAGCCTACAAAGTACCCTATTTCGCAATCGAGTCAAACACAGAGCCCATACAGGCAATACCGGCCCCAGACGATATCGTGTTGTTTTCCAGACTTCTTTACTACCCGTTTGCTGTCTGTTACCTCACACCTTCGCATAATGTATTCTTGTTGTTTTCAGCATTTCGATAGTCTACAAATTGCGCCGGGTCCGTGCCGTTGAGCCATTCCTCGACATTCGTGTAACCATCGTCATCGGTGTCTTTGGCGCCATCCGACGGATCGTTCCATTTCAGGCCAAATTTCTTTTCCCACGTATCCGGCATTCCGTCACGGTCGCTGTCGGTTGGCGCAGGTGTGGATTTGTACTTCGGCCAACCACCGACATCGGAGGGAATGTCGATAATGCCGTTCTTATAGGTCGGTTTGCCCGTGCGAACAATATTAATGATGCGTGTGTCAACAGGATCACGCTTGGGCAGGCTGGCGCCGGCTTCGGCCAGCACGAGTTCATAAGCCTGCTCGGCGCCCTGCTGGGTGATGGGCACCGCAGGAATTGGGCCAGTCGCTCGGACTTTCTCAATTAGGGCTTTCAGCTGTGCTTCCGACCGCACATCGTCGAACTGCACGCCGCCAGCCCAGTTATCTGCAGTCACCTCCGAGTTGCCAACGACGAAATTCTCTGCCACGTACCATTTGCCATCACGCTGCGCCTCGCTGTGCATGTCAAGATGTTGAGGCCTGCAAATGCGGTAACGAACGCTGCCTGGATTAACAGCAGGACCCGGTTTGTAGTAATTGGCCACGATATTGACCATGGAGCTGGCATCGCCCCCGTCAACCGTACGGTGCCGCCAGTTGAAAAGAACGTTGTTGCGGAAATCAAAGTGGTCCCCCCAGCCAATACTGGGATTCCTGCCTGTGTTGCACGCAAACAGATTGTGGTGGAACGAGCAGTTCTTGCCGCCCCACGTAGCACCGAAGGCGTGGTTGTTCAAATCAAGCGCTTCGCTGGAAATACACCACTGAATAGTCATATTCTCGGCTGGCATTTTCTTGTCCGGGCCGTCCGGCATCTTCTTCATGTACCGGTAAAGCGAAAGATTTTCATCCAGCCCCCAACTGGCGGAGCAATGGTCCACAATGATATTGCCCACCGGATAGCCGCCCAGCGCATCGTTGCGATCTTTTATATTGCCGCGACGGAAACGCAGATAACGCAGCACCACGTCGTGCGTATTGATTTCAGTAGTCTGGCCACCAACACAGATACCGTCACCGGGCGCCGTCTGGCCGGCGATGGTAATGAACGGATTCGAGATCGTAAGCGTTGTCTCCAGCGTGATAATGCCCGAGACGCGGAAGATTACAATACGAGGCCCGTCCGCTTCAACCGCCTCACGCAGGCTGCCCGGGCCGCTATCGTTGAGGTTTGTAACCGCGATCACCTTTCCGCCGCGCCCCCCCGGCGTAAAAGCTCCGGCACCTTCCGCCCCGGGAAAGGCCGGTATTGTCACGCTCTCCACAGTATTGGTGTCACCCGTGACATCAGCGAAAATAGCAAGGCTGAGGATACCGGCGAAAAGCATCACACCAAGACACCAAGACGGATGGCTTGAGCCGGCACGCGCCTGCTCAAACCAGCTTTTCAACCTGCTATGTCCGGTGTTGTCACGTGTGCTTGTCAATCGTCTCGCCGTTCGCATCCCCTTTTCTCTAAAAGACCGCTAAGAAAGTCCTCTTGACGGATGATTCATAATACCGATGCAAAAGCAAAAGTCAAGCTGCGGGGTTCCGCCATTTCTTCCCCAGCCTGCCGCGCGGGACCGCGTAAAGTCGGTGGATACTGAGCCAAATAGGCTTACGTGAACCCTGCCTACTAACCCGCGTTTTCCAGGATTTCAATCAATTCATCATCTGCCAATTGAACGGGATTTCCTTTCATGCTGCTTGACTTCTGCGACTTCGCAACCACCGCGGGAAAATCTTGTTCCTTCAACCCAAACTCTCTCAGCGCTGGCACTTTCAGCGCCGCGCAAAGCTCATTAACCCAGCCGACACCGTCACTCGCTTTCGCCGTGGCCATACCGGTCAACAGTTGGGCCACATCATCGTACCGAGCCAATGACGGTGAATCGGCTGCGCGCGTGCGCAGTGCCTGCACATTGGCTTGCATAACGTACGGCAAAAGTCTCGCACATATTACCCCATGGGCAGCGGACGTCATACCACCCAGCGGGCCGGCAAAGCCGTGCACTGCCCCCAATTTCGCATTCGCCAATGCCAATCCACCGAATAGACTTGCCAGAGCCATATCCTCACGCCCAATCTGGTTGCACCCATCCTCATAAGCTCGCCGTAAAGAACGCCCCGCTCTCCTTAGACCCTCCCGGCAAATACCGTCTGTCATCGGATTTGCTTTGTTAGAGACATACGCTTCCATCAGCTGAGTCAAGGCATCCAAACCCGTGCTGGCCGTCACCGATGGTGGCATCGAATAAGTCAATTCAGGATCCACTACAGCCATGCGGGGCAGCATCAACCCACTCCGCATGCTCACCTTGACCGCGTGTTCGGGCACCTTAAGCACAGAATTTCGTGTCACCTCCGCACCGGTCCCGGCCGTAGTTGGAACCGCAATGTGTCCCGCGGCACTCAGGACCAGTGGCTTACCCTCACCAACCACCTCAAGATAATCCTCCAATTCCCCCCTGTTGGTGAGCATCGCTGCAACCACTTTGCCGGTATCGAGCACACTTCCCCCGCCAATGCTAATTACCAAATCAGCTTTGGCCTGACGAGCCTTTCGCACCCCCTGCCTTGCCATGTCCGTGGTCGGCTCGCCCGCCACGGTAAAGGTGACATGTTCAATCTGATGTTTCTTCAACTGCTCAAGGACCGGCCTGACCCGTTCAACCGTACGGCCCGTGACAACAAACGCACGTCTGCCCATCTCAGTCGCAAGGCCTGCAACTTCCTCGCTCGTCCCGGCGCCAAAAATAATGCGCGTAGCGGTCGCAAATTCAAATCTCATCGCACCTTTCGCCTAATTCAGAACGCTGAAGCTAACCCCAGCCCTGCTCATCGGGGAACACATTAATGTATTTGACGCTCGTGCGCGCCTCAGCCATCATGTCGGCGACCGTATCCCGCCATTTCTGATAATGGCCTGTCTCCTTATGCCGGGCCGGATCATCCGCAGTGCGGTAGACCTCCACCAGCACAAATCGCGTAGGATCATCTTGTTGCTGGATAACGTCAAACCGGGCAACGCCAGGCTCTTGTATGCTGTTGCGAGCATTTTCGACACTGGCGGCCTTAAAGGCTTCGACCTGATCCGCCTTGACATGGACATGGACGTGGACTATTAGCATGCCGTTCTCCTTAACTCTAATCGTTTCCCCATTCAGCCTGCAGTCTATCATAAAAGCCACCCGCAGACAAATAGTCCTCCCGATTCTTGGGACCGGTCCAGCCGGTTGTGCAAAAAATCCTTGAAACAGTGAACAGGTGAACTATAGAATGCGTATAAAGAACTCGAATCGTTTCTTTCTCTAACAAATTACGCAGAGCATGGTCGCATCTACCATGTGCCAAATTGGGAGGCCCAAGAATGCAAACTCTCACGTCCGGACAAGGCAAGGCAATCTCACGGTATCCTGCAATTTTAGCCCTTCTGGCATTACTCTTCGCTGCCTCGCCGCGAGTCTTTGCACAGCACGACAGCAGCGTCGATACATTGCGCCAGATAGGCAGGACTTTTGCCAAAATCGCCGAAAAGGCCTCCCCCGCGGTGGTGGGCATCACAGCCGAGAAGACTATTGCAAGGGGCCGCCGAGCACCACAGCAGCGCCCGTTAATCCCAGATCCACTTGACCACGCAAGGGACTACTATCAAGACCTGTTCTTATATCCTCAAAACCTTCGCTGGCGTCCTCCTAACTCGGGCCTGCTCCCTCTGAACCCAGAACCTCGCCAACAGCCGAAAGGTTCGGGCTTCATTGTCTCTGATGATGGCTATATCCTCACAAACCACCATGTCGTCGCCGAAGCCAAAAGAATCACGGTCAAGCTCGCGGATGGCCGTAATTTTGAGCCCAAGCTCATCGGCTCAGACCCAGAATTCGACGTGGCCGTCCTGAAGATTGACGCCGACAACCTGGCATTCCTCCAGCTCGCCGATTCCGATGCCCTCCAGCCAGGTGACTGGGTAGTCGCCCTTAGCAGTCCATCCGACCTGAACCACCCTTTCTCGCCCGGCATCGTAACCGCCACCAATAGAGGCCGGCTCGGCATCGCAGATTACGAGGATTTCATCCAGACCGACGCTGCCACTACACTCGGCAGTGGCGGCGGACCGCTGCTCAACCTTGATGGAAAAGTCGTCGGAATGAATACCGCTATAGTCGACCGCCCCAATGTCCGCGTCAGCCTGGCGATCCCAATCAACATGGCCAAGGCTGTCTACGAGCAGCTCGTTGAAACTGGAAAGATCGAACGTGCTTTCCTCGGTGTCGAAATCCAGGACATCAGCCGAGACATTGCCGACGCTATGGGCCTCGAAGAGGCCAACGGAGTCCTTGTACCCGAAGTTGTTAAAGGTTCCGCCGCCGAAGAAGCCGGGATAAAGAATAGCGATGTTATCACTGAATTAAACGGCAAGCCACTGATGTCAGCTAACCAGCTCCGCAACTGGATCGCCCTGCTAAGACCCGGCACAAAAGTACAGCTCGCCGTGCTCCGGGACGGGAAACGCCATACCTTTGACGTTACGCTTGGCAGCCGTTCACCGGCGGGACAGGCCGCTTCTCAAGCGCCGGACATACCCCCAGAATTGGGCTTTTCCGTCCAGAACCTTACTGATGAATTGGCCGAGGACCTGGGCTACCAGGGCCAGATCGGAGTTGTCGTAACAGAGGTTGATGTCGACTCGCAAGCTGCACGCGCCGGCGTCGCCGCGGGCGCGCTCATCCAACAGGTCAATCGAAGGCTGGTCAGCAACACCGAAGAGTTCAACGAGCAAATTGCCAAAGCCGCCAAGAAAGGAACCATCTTACTCTTGCTCAAGGACAGACATCGCACACGACTCGTTGTGCTCAGGCTGCGACAGGGCCAAGCCCCCGAAATAAGGCGCGCGCCATAGCATCTTACCACATAATTTCAGGGCCCTGTCATCTCGACCGAAGTCCCCGTTCTTGCTTTCGCAAGAAAGCACGGGGACGAAGCGCAGGTCGCCAGACGCGCCCCCGGCGGGGATCCGGCCGCCGAAGCAGGAACTTTACCCTATTAAAGAAACACCAGGCGGCACTCTCAAACCACGGCCAGAGCCAGGTCCAAGCCTTGTTTGGAGATGGGGTTGAACGCACCGATGAAAGCCCGTCTCGTCGACAACGCCTTCGTCCGAACCTACCACGCGTCGACTGGGGACTGATAAGCGAACATAGTCTCAGTGTGCAAGAAACGCCCTATTGCTTCCGTAGGATCTTAAGCGCATCCTTGATCTTCTTCTTGTCGCCCCACTCAAGAAAACGCTCGGCTCCCTTTTGTCCACTTAGCCTTTGTAGAATATCAGCCAGCTCCTCAGGCAAACCATGCCGATCTTGCCCCAGAGTCTGAAGCAGCCATCTACCGCACCGGCCAGCTTCTTTGGGCGGCAATATGATCGCTGCACCGACATCTTCCTCGTGCATTAGCTCTATTTTGACACCCTGTTTGCCTAAGTCGGTAGCTCGAAACGTGTACCCATTGCAGTACCGGAATCCTGGAAGGGCAGACAGTCGCCGGCCAGCTGGTTTGGCGATTACGACATTATATTGTTGCATAACGAAAAACCCTTTGTAGCCCCTATACGGATTATATTAGGAACCCCTCCGGTTATTGATATGTAAAAAAGCGCGGAACCTGGCGTCATTGCCTTAGCTCTTACATTATAAGACGCCCTGCGTCCGAAAATATTGCAAAAAATCACAAAAAATATGTGTTTTAGCCCTACAACCGGATGGGTTTTGGACCATATTTCATCCCTGCCAAACTTGCCCTCGACCTGATCGGCCAGCGCCAATCCGACCCCCTCCAGCAGCATCAGATCCCTATCGCATGGCGTGACCGCACATACCTCTATCGTGCACATACCTATCTCAGCAGAACTTCGCAGCAGAACTGATGAAGGCCGTAAAATTACGGAGTGTAGACTCGCCTATGCCAACCACTCTTAACTCATGACTCCAATCCTGACTCCAGCCTTTTCAATTCACCATCCCGCGGTGACAGCACATCTCAGCAACCAGGGATTGGCCTTTCTGTAACGGTCCTTCGCTTGGGCTCAGCAATGTACAGCGGGTCTGTGTCTCAACTGTGTATTCTCTTAGTAATCCAGCCAATAAGTCGATAAGCCAAGTACAATGCCATGAAGAATGAACACTTCTGCACCGTCCAGAGAACACTCTGCCAGTCTTCGAGTCTTCCGCCCTGATTGTCTTGTATGAAAATCAAGCTCATCACTATCAGCACAATAACCGGCGGTATTTCATTACAGGAAAGCACGTAGCCGAGATATTTGTCGATGAGGCCAGCAATGCTATCAACATATTGCTGACTCTTCTCATGGTTGGAGTTGACCTTCGTCCGAAGGACTTTGTCTAACTTACACATTTTTCCACTGGCCGCAAGTCAGCAGACTGCAGCGCTTTACTTCAGCCAAGCCCTTTTGACGAAAGGCTCTCCAATTTGCCTTTTCAAGATCATTTTAGTAATCTCTCCATATAAGTCAACAAGAAAAGTGTTTTTCCGGAGATTTTGTGCAACTTTAGTGCTTCATTTCCTTGCCAGCCTTATCCAAGCCCCAACGGCATGCTTGCCCCTCTGCGCGCCAAAAATCCAGAGTTTGCCGAGTTCGCCTTCCTGCTAGGTTCTGTCTGAGAACTCATAATGGCTCTCAAATTGAGCCGAAGACGCTCGTTTGATCCGCGATTCTGACCTGGAATCGACATCTGACGACCGATCCGGGCGAACCACGCGAGTGTTCAGACACAGCCTAGGCTCCTGCTGCCCTCGGTAGAAAGAGACTACACATCGCCCTTTGATATCTCGTGGTCTCCTCAGGTCATAAAGATTCTCTCATACGAATTGAAATTAACGGTTGCGCTCACATATTTGGAGTACCACCTGGATCCAGTAGTTCCTGACTAGGGAGCCCTATTTTGCTGTATCGGATAATCCACCACAGCCCCTATCATCAAGTGCAATTAGTGGAATCGACAGTGCATTTGCACCATGGTTTACACTAAACACACAAGACAGGCCAAAGACAACACGGCCCAGACCATCCTCCTCTGCGCTCCCAAAGTGGCCGGGCGGACGTAGAACACTACCGACAACATTGGATCAGGATAAAACCCGAGAGAAGACCTAAACACAATCCAAGACTTTTGCGCTTGTCACGGCGTAAGTGCCATCGTTGAGTTTTGATATGTGCCAGACTGTTAATACAGGAGCGTGCGTAGATTGGGTGAGGTTCATTGCTAAGAAACCTCGACAGTGCCCCCCACACAACTTACCTTTCGCCTCACCTTCCTATTCCAAGTCGCAGCCCCAAGTCCACGGTTAACCTGTGGGCGGAGCCTGGTCTGCTTCAGCGGCGCTAACATCCAGGCTTGATACCAGTCCATATCGCCTCCAGCCCTTGCTGTCGCCATTAAGAGCCCATCTAACCCCGTAATCAAACAAGATTCTAGCCCGGGCAACCCGCTCCTCCACGCTTCCAGGATTGCCAAGCGGCTCCAAGTCTGGTATGCACGACACAAATTTCGCGAACTCTTTCATCTCTCTCCTGCCTTTCTGCCACCACACGTGGTCGTCAGAACCAATCTTATCCAGTTTAACATCTCTGTACCCCCTTGTCAAGCAATTTATTTTAATGTTATAGGACTCAGCTCTTATCTTGTTCTATCGGCTCCTCGATACGTCTTTCCACAGGCAAAATATGCATACTGTGCATTCTTAATAAGTTATTGTGCTACAAACACTTACGCTTTCGGAGGAAACGCCCAAACCAAATCAAACTGTATCAAAAATGGGGCGCTGGGGAAGAAAGGCCGTTCTCCGTCGCTGGTTGGTAGCGCCCTACCCATAATCGCCGAGAGCAAATCATAGTCTGTAAGAAAGCCTTCGTTTGACACGAGTCTCCTACAATAATAGGTCCTTCCACCATCTTGAGTGTCCAAATACCCCACTTCTCTCAGTAATTGTATGGCAAATGACATCTTTTCGAAAGGAATATTGCCGTCAGCCACTGCATGCATCTCGGTTCGAGCCTTGTCAGGCTCCGGTGCTTTATGGCGAAAATATTCGTACGTTTCAACCACCACACGGACGGGGTCTTCGGCCTGGTAGTAGTTGACACCGGCCTTCCATATGTGGGCATGATGCAGCGGGTCGCCCGCAGCTCTAACCATTATGAAAAATACAGAGCCCATAGTGTGCACGTTTGTAACCAAGAATTCTTCAGTGGTGACGACACTTATTTGCTGGTCTTCTAATCTTACCGTATGCCCCTCGGACTCGAAACCATTCGTAAGCAATTCACTGCGTACGGCGCTCGCTCCGTGCACCGGTACTACCACGCCCAAACGCGATTCGTTCTCATCTCCGACCGCCTGATCCAACAACTCTTTCAGCTTGGCAAGCAATAAACGCTGGCAATAAACCTCACATGGTTGGACATGCATTCCAGCACCGTCTTCTATTATGCTAAACCGTTTGCGCCCGACTCCATGATGCAGTTCAACCGGTTCAACAATGAGCCGTATCCAGTACGGTTTCTTAATCGATGCATAAGGCTCAATTGGCTCGGAGAAGAACAGTTTGGCTACTGTGAGGTCCAGTGTCGCGAAGAAGTCCCAAGCTTCCTTGTTCTGGCGAAATGTCGGAGAGACGACTTGGCCACCGACGGGTGCACATTCAAACGGGACGAACCTCGGTTCTCCAAGTCCCTCATGGTACAAGGGAACAGCAAACTTCACCGAATTCGGACCAAGTTGTGGTGGATTCGATGCGTCTTCTTTCATATACCAGTTATATTGCTCACAGTTGGCGGAGTCAGGTGCGGGAATCTTAATGCCCAAAGCTAAGTCGACATTACTCGCTCCAGGGTCGGAAAGCCGATGAGGCGAGATTAGCATCAGGTGCTCTATAGCTTCTCTACCGCGATTTACGAAAATGAAGTCATAGCACTCTTTTACCTTCATTTTCTCACCATCTGGACAAAGCCATATTTGCTCGTGAAAGTAAGCAACCTGCAATGGCATGTTACCGTACATAGCCAAACACATTATACGCCTCCTAAAAGCTAAGCTACCGTGAGTAACTCTTCCCACAACCACTTGCTACCAAAGTGACCCCTCCCGCATATGTGGCGCATCTGCCGTTCTTCATTATCTAACAACTTTGTAACACTAGTCTAGACTACCGAAAAAGGCCTTCAACTGCTGCGCAAGAGCCCGCCCAACTCCACCCCGGTCGCATTTCGCCCAATATTCTGCTGCCCATTCTTCTCATCTCCGGGTCGCCCCCTCGTGCACAGACACTGCTCTAATAAGATACCGCTCCCGAGCTTCTGGCGCTGTAACACTCCCCACTTTCGTTCTTTTCTTGTCCGCCATTATCTTTTGGCCATCTCGATCTGCCAGCTCGCATGGATATCACAGAGCAGCGTGCCTCTTGATCTTCTTCAGCCAGCAATTACCCTCCGCTTCGACGAGCCAGTATTCATTCGAAGGCATCTCTACACGGCTTCCGCTCTCTCGTCGGACAAATTTTGCCAGAAACTAACAGGTCTACCTGCCCACGTCAACCGTCTTTCCGAAATTTTTTTCCGGCTCCCCGCGACAGTAGCATGGTCCTGAAGACACGTGCCCCATCTTACCTGGCAAGCAACAGGCTTCAAGCTCCTGTGACATCACAGCCGATACTGCACAGGTTTCTTACTTTCTGCCTTCAACGGCACCCGGAACTTACGTTCAACCTGTCCGAAAACCCCCAGGCTTATCCGCATGATTATCAGCTCAACCAAATCCCCCTCTGAAATCTTCTCCATCTCTAACGACAGCTCTGTCACGTTCCGGACAGTGGCATTGTTTATCTGCAGAATTAGGTCCCCCTTTTCAAGACCTCTTTGACTGGCGACACCACCTCTTTCAACGTCGGTAATAATCAGTATTGGATATGCGCTCTCGAAACCGAACCTTCGTGCAACTCGCTCCGTCAGCTCCGACACCTCCATCTGGAAGAATCTCTTTGCAAGCTCCCGACCGTCAGGCAACGGCCTTGCAACCATCGTCAGTTTGACTGTCTGGCTCTTCGCACCTGGGTCCTTCGGCCTCACATATTTTATTATTATTGGTTCCCCAATCTCCTTATGCATCATCTTCACGTAGAAGTCGATGACCCCCGTAAGCTCTTTGCCGTCCATCTCAAGCACCAAGTCGCCGGCAGCCATACCTTTTTCGTCAGCGGGACTTCCCTTGATTACCGAGTCAACAGCCAGGCCGGTGAATCTGCCCGTGTTCTTCATCCTGCCCATCACCAATCCCAACTGTACACGCCGCAGCTTCTCCGGCATAAGCATCTGACGCAGGTTCTCCGCCAGCGTATCTACGGGTATTGCAAAGCCGATATTCTGCGCCTCCGCTCTGATAGCAGTATTGATTCCAATTAGCGCGCCGTTGATATTCAGCAAGGGTCCCCCACTATTGCCCGGGTTAATCGGAGCGTCCGTTTGAATAAGCCCCCGCAGCCAGAACCCTTCAGTCACCTCTATGTCCCTGCCCACCGCACTTACGACGCCGCTGGTCAGGGTGTTGGCATAGCCGTATGGATTACCTATCGCTATCACGGTTTCGCCAATCATCAAGTCATTACTCCGGCCGAGCCGAATGAACGGTGATTTCTCCTCAGTCGGTATCGTCAAGACAGCCAAGTCTTTGGCCTCATCCGCACTGATTACCTCTGCAGGAAAATCCCGACCATCGCTGAAGACCGCCTTAATCTTCTCCGCACCCTTTATTACGTGCGCGTTCGTAATAACGTAGCCATCCTCATGTACGACCACGCCCGAACCAAGCATTGTGACTTGCCTCTGGAATCTCGGCCCCCGCAGATCGAACATATCCGGCCAATCGAACCCAGGCCAAATCGAGGTCGACACAACACGCTCGCCGGAAATATTTACCACCGCCTTCTGTGTCTTCTGATATGCTCTTACGATTGGTGTCTGCCTGTTGAATGCCGGCTCGTCTTCAGCAGATGCCGACCCAGCGAATCCTATTAAAATCAGCTCGGCAATCGCTACGACTGAGACTACCTTCATTGCCCTCATGGCTCTAACCTCCACTATGCATCTTTCTGAATAATACCCAATTACATTGTAGCGACATCTCTTGACTACACGGGCGTGAGCCCGCTATTTCAAAGACTCATTCTAACAACACATTGCAGGTGCTGCACACACTCATCTTTGTGTATGCACTGCAAGATTCTTACTTTGTGGGCGTCATGTTGAGTTGAATAGAGTCCAGTTCCGAGAACAGCCGCCGGTCTCCGCTCGCCACATCAAATGCCAACCGCTGCCATTACACCCCCGTGGCAAATCTTAGTCCAATCTTATTCCCTGCTGCTGAAGCCACTTCTTCAAATCACCCATTTCACTATCGAAAATCTCGTTGTCGTAGTCTTCCTCCAGCCTGCTGATGTTCTTGGCCAATTCCGGCTGCTCATGTACAACGTCACCCAATTTCTTTTCGAACTGGTCGCTGATAGCCCGCAGGTCGTCAAGGGCTATTTCCACCCCCAAAATCCCCGCCAAACGCCTCGTTACCGCTTCTATGCACTTAGGGTTGCTACCTTGAACATAGGCTGGGACCGTGGCAACAAGACTTACCATCCCAATATCCCATTGGCCGCAACATCTTGTCAGATAAGTAATTATGCTCGCCGGGCCCTCGTAGTTCGTAAAATTCACCCCGTAATGTTTGATGTTCTCTCTAAGTTCCATGTCCGACGTCGAGCAGAATAGCCGTGGCTCGCGCGTGTGCGGCACCAGCCCGGAAACACTCCCGATGAAATATATCATTTGGACATTGAACTCCTTGCAAAGAAGGAAGATACATTCGGCGAATTCCTCCCACTGCAGATTCGGTTCTCTGCCCAAAAATAAAATCAGATCCTCGTTTTCAGCACTGAAAAACGCGTTTTGCGGCAACTCAAGAGATTTGATTAGCCCATCCTTTATCTTGGCGTGCGGACGGAACAGGGCTGTTACCTCCATCATGCCGGGAAAGTTGTAAATGTAGAATCCGTTAGGCTTTATGTCTGCGAACTTCTCGGCGTCCAGCTTGTCGATGAGGCACTTTATCGTGCCGGTGGAGACTTCGCCGCCGTCCATCCAGCCTGAGAAGCCAAGTAATAGCCGAGGATTACGAAAGCTCGGCCTCTTGTGAATCCTTAAGTTGTCACATGCCATAGCCTACTCCTTCAGGTTCAAAACATATCCTCTTTTACAACTTATCGGCACGTTAAGCCAGATAAATTTAGCAGCCAAGAACACATGATAACACTACCTCCGCCTATTCTGCACGCTTGTTCCGGCAGGCCTCTTCAGCCTATAAATCAATCAAAAACGCTGATACCTGCCCGCCAAATCAGAAAAAAATCACTTTTTTTAATCCTCTATTGCAAAGACACTTACGTCAAACCAATCTCCAAAAAACCATTTTTTTTCGCACCAAATGCGCAGGTCCAGCCAATAGTAGAGGGGCCGCTTTTCAAGCAGCTCACATTTCGGGCCTCACCACCCGAGCCCCTTATTTTGAAAACTCAGGATTCTCAAATTCGATATTCTGTAAGACTTCGTGCTTCGTATTTCGAATTTCTCTCGCCTAATGGAGGCACCAGGCTATTCAGATCACAATTACCATCCCGCTTTGGCTGGCGCGGATATGTATCTGGCTGGTCCTTTTCTATCGCCGAATTCGCTACGGCTACCCCTTCCGCCGCATACCCTTAACCCAGAACAAATTCGCCATAGTTGACCCCGACGACTACGAAACCCTAAACAAGTACAAATGGTACCTCACCAAAAACGCCAACACCTTCTACGCCAAACGAAATGCCTCCTCCCGCAGAAACGCAGCTCCAGCCACCATCTACATGCACCGCCAGATAATGAACGTCCCCGCCGGGTTCGTCGTCGACCACATCAATCACAACGGCCTCGATAATCGAAAGGAAAACCTCCGCCTCGCAACCCGCGCCCAGAACAACCGCCACACCAAAAAGACCAGGAACAAATTCCGCTCGGATTATAAAGGCGTAACCTGGTACAGCCGCGAAAAACGATGGGTCGCTAAAATTACTACCGATGGCAACACTGTCGTTCTCGGATATTTCACCGACGAAATCCAGGCCGCTCGAAGCTACGACCGCGCCGCCAAAAAGTACCATGGTGAATTCGCCTCTCTAAACTTCCCGCCTTGACCCAAAATCGAGAATATTTGGCCCTACAATTCATTGCCTGCGCCCGCGTAGGTCGGCAGCAGCGGCCGGCGTCGTCATTAATCTCTAATTCGCTCACCACTAAAAATCACGTGCTACGAGGCACGAATTTTGTTGACAGATTACAGTACTCTGCGTATCCTGTGCTTCGAGACTCGACGGTGAAAACATGGAGAATAGGTGGTTGTCCCTATTTTTCTCGGCCCGTCAAAAGTAATAAGAATTTTTGGAGATGTACAGCAATGAAAAAAGTAGTCGGTCTAATGCTTGCCTGCCTTGTATTTTTTGCTGGCTGTGATGAGCGTAAGTCCAATCCTCCCGCGGCCTATGTGCCAAGTGATACCAATAGCGGTTCCACAGCCGTTGAGGCCCCTGTCTTGGATGTCAACACCCTGCAGGAAATTGCCAACCAGGCCCAGATAATGCCCGAGCCGGAAGAGGAAACGCCCGAGCCGGAAGAAGAAACACGCGAGCCGGACGTCGTCTTTGTCCCTACCCCCCACGATGTGGTGGACAAGATGCTGGAGTTAGTGAAAGTCCGAAAGGACGATCTGCTCTACGACTTAGGCTGCGGGGATGGCCGGATCGTAGTGACAGCAGCCCAGAGGTACGGCTGCAAAGCGGTAGGCTACGACATAGACCCCCAGCGCGTGAAAGAGTCGCTTGAAAACGTGGCCAACAGCAACGTCGGAGACCTCGTAACAATTGAGCAGAAGGACATCTTCACCCTCGACCTTACCGAGGCAAACGTAATCACTCTCTACTTGCTTCCAAGTCTAAACGTGAAGCTGATTCCGCAGTTGGATAAGCTCAAGCCCGGCTGTCGAATCGTCTCACACGACTTCGACATGAGAGGCGTCGAGCCTGACCAGGTTATCGAGCTCACCTCCGACGAGGACAACAGCGAACACACGATATATCTGTGGACGACGCCGCTCAAAAAGATAGAGATAGAAGAGCCTGCTGATGACACAGCAGGCCTACCAGAGGAAATCCCAATACTCGATTTCGAAATCTGAAGCCAACCTGTCCTCGAGCAAAGGTTGTCCCCGCTTGACTTGTGCCCGCGTACCTTGTACCAGGGTACGCGGGATACATGTTTAGCCGGATATGAGATGGACCGCCATCCCCAAGCTTGGACCCAGCTTAGCGGGGCTCTTACCCTTAAGCCTGCCACATGGTCGTCAGTTTTATTGGGTGGCAGCCTCAAAGCCGTAGGCTTTGGGGATGGTTTGATTCCCCGGCTAAACACGTACTACGCCGGTAGCGGGTATCCACTAACCACTCACTAATTCTCTGATTCATTACTCAACTGCCTCCCTCACTGCCACTGAACCGAAGCGATCTCAAGACCCAAATAATCAATAATATTGTCATACCCGCCAAGCCGGGCAAGACAAGCAATAATCCATTCAACTGTCATTCCGCACTTGATGCGGAATCCAATGTTTAGCTTATTATCAGGCCTCAGGTTCATCCTGGCGGTCGTTTACCCGTAATTGGCCCGGCGACCCGTTGTCATCCCTGCGCAGGCAGGAATCCAGTATTCAGCCCCAAATTGGATTCAAACCCACCTCTGCCGGGGCGGGGTTTCGGCCTCTTAACCGTCCAGTATCGAGGATTCCCTAACTCGCCACTCACCAATTAACCAGTTAATAAATTAACCAATTGACCAATCCCCTTCCCCCGAGTCACAGGTCACAACCAACGAGCTACGAATCACGCCCTTATGATGTCAGTGATTTTCATCAGTCTCGACGTATTGTCACGTTCTGCTTCGGCCAGTTTGTCGAAGATGAATTTGATGGTTTCCTGCAGTTCGGGGATGACAACGTGCTCAAGGACGTTGACCCTTCGGCGGGTCATCTGAAGCTCGGTAGCTAAGAGGTGGGCCTGCTTCTCTTTTTCAGCTAATTGAATTAGATCGTCAAAGGCACGCTCCAAGGCCAGCAATGCGACGTCCAGCTCGCCGGATGTTGTTACATAGCCATAACAGATAATCTCGCCTTCAATCTCTTTGAGAAGATGTGGGACGCTCACGTTCATTACGCGGGCAAACTCGATGGCTAAGCTGAACTTCTTGGTCGGGACTTCGAGTGCAGCTTTGATATGTTCCGGCTCGACACTCGCACGGGCCAGCATAAACCGCCGGCACGTCTCCAACAATTCTTTTTCCACTTTCTGGCGCAAAGGCTGAATCTGCCTCGCTATCCCGATCAACTGGCGCGAGATCTCATCGCGTTTTTCGCTGAGAAGCCGATGCCCTCGGCTGGCAAGAACGACTCGTTTCCGCAGCCGCAACAGTTCCATTCTCGTAGCATTAACATTCGCTAACATGTTTCACCACTCATATACGCGTCAATGCGTTGACTCATCTACGCATCTACTCATTCACCCATCTACCTTTCTACTCATTTACTCATTTACTCATTTACTCATTTACTCATTTACTCATCCACGTTCCGTCTTGCGGAACCGCGGCATATACTTTTCTATAAGTTTGATGTCGATGCGTTTTAGCTCGACGTTCTCGAACATGCTCAGCAGCTCCCAGCCGAGGTCGAGAGTTTGTTCGATAGTGCGATTTTCATAATAGTCCTGCGAGACGTACCGCTTCTCAAATTCCTCGGCAAAGGCCATGTATTTTCTGTCTTCCTCCGAAAGTGCCGCTTCGCCCATGATTGTAGCCAGCTCTTCCATCTCTTTACCGCGGGCATAGGCGGCGTAGAGCTGATTGTAAAGGTCGGCGTGGTCCTCACGCGTTTTGCCCTCACCGATGCCCTTGTCCTTCAGTCGTGACAGGCTCGGCAGCACATCGACCGGCGGTGCGATGCCTTTCCTGTGCAAGGGACGAGACAAGATTATTTGCCCCTCGGTAATATACCCGGTCAGATCGGGAACCGGATGGGTCTTGTCGTCCTCCGGCATCGTCAGGACAGGGACCGTTGTGATGGAGCCCTTCTTGCCTTTGATTCTGCCGGACCTTTCGTAGACGGTTGCAAGATCCGTGTAGAGGTAGCCTGGATAACCGCGCCGACCGGGAACCTCTTTTCTGGCGGCACTGATTTCCCTCAGTGCCTCGCAGTAATTGGTCATGTCGTTTAGGATTACCAGAACGTGCATATCCAACTCAAACGCGAGGTATTCGGCCGCGGTCAGCGCGAAGCGAGGCGTAGCTATTCGTTCGATGGCGGGGTCGTTTGCAAGGTTAACGAACATTACCGCGCGCTCGATGGCGCCGGTTTCCTGCAGATCGTCGATGAAGAATTGGGCGGCTTCAAAAGTAATACCCATTGCTGCGAACACAACGGCGAACTCTTCGGCCTGCCCTAAAACCGTCGCCTGGCGGGCGAGCTGAGCAGTTATATCATCGTGCGGCAGCCCTGCGCCGGAGAATACCGGCAGCTTCTGGCCCCGCACAAGCGGGTTCAGGCCGTCGATTGTTGATATGCCGGTCTGGATGAATTCGTTCGGATAGTCACGGGCGTAAGGATTGATGGGGCTGCCGTTGATGTTCATCAGCTTGTCGGCAATTATGGCGGGGCCATCGTCCTTCGGCTCGCCAAGGCCGCTGAAGACCCTGCCCAATATATCCGGAGAGACGCCCAATTCGAGGGGTCTGCCGAGAAAGCGAATGGTACTTTTCTCGATATCAATGCCGCTCGTACCTTCGAAAACCTGGACGAGAACAGCATCGTTCTCAACCTGGAGGATCTGCCCGTGACGCACTGAGCCATCGCCGAGTTCGATCTCTACAATGTGAGCATATTTGGCTTCATCAACCATCTGGACGAGCATTAAAGGTCCGGCAATCTGTGCAACTGTCTGGTACTCTTTTAGCATTTCAGACTCCGAATTTTCATAATGCGCCAAATTGACGCGTCTTACCTGTTCTTGTCATCAGCACGCTTAGCTTCTTCTTCCTTTTCTATAGCCTTTGCCTTTCGCTCCTGGCTATCACCTTCAGCGTCTTGCTCCTTTTGTGTAGTCTCTGGCCTATGCTCCCCTTTATCGCCTTCGACTCCTCGTTCGTCTTCTGTAGCTTTTGCTTTCGGCTCTTCTTTATCGGCTTCGACGGATTTAGCTTTTGTGTCGTCCGCAACCTGCTTAGCTTTAGCCCTTTCTGTCGGCGCCGTCTGTAACTGCTTCATTTGTTGATCAATGGTTTCTCGAATTGTGGCGATGCTGCCTATTCCGCCACTCGTGGGCTGGTCCTGTTTCTTTCTACCCTCAGCATTTTCGCTCTGGGCAGCAGTCCCCTGCCCCTCTTGTTGCTTGGATCCCTCAGCCTCTTCTGGCTGTCGGACATCTGCCGGCTCTGTTGTTTTCTTCGGCTCTACGGGCGTCTCCGGCTGGTTGAAAGTCCCGGGTTTCGAGTTCGCCTTGCGTGTCTTAGTCTGTTCACCATTTTCGGGTATATATTTTGCTCTTGCGATCTCTTCCCGCACGGGCAATTTGAAGATGTCGACAGTTTCAACTCCAGCACCAATAGCTTCAAGTGCACGCTCGTGGAAGTACAGCACAGTCTTTAGCATTTCAAATTGCTTGCTCATCGAAGTGTAGGTATCGACGGCGTGGAAGGCATTCTGGTGTAGGAAGTCCTCACGGATTGACCTGGCTGTCTCTAGCGCAAGTCTTTCTCTCGGCGACAAGGCTTCGGCGCCTACGAGCCGGACAATCTCACGAAGCTCGGCCTCCTGCTCCAGCAGACTCATCGCCCGGGCCGTCAATTCGTGCATCTCCTCACCCCGGTCCTTGTCCTCGAAGCAGGTTCTAAGATACTGTTTATAGAAGGAGTAGCTGGTTAACCAGTCTATCGCCGGAAAGTGCCTTTGATAGGCGAGCTCTGCTTGCAGTGACCAGAAGACCTTAACCACGTGCAGTGTGGCCTGAACGACGGAATCGGAGAGGTCGCCACCTGGCGGGCTGACGGCACCGACGACTGATAGTGAGCCTTCTCGCTCGGGCTTGCCGAGACACTGGACGCGGCCGGCTCGTTCATAGAAGGCTGCGATGCGTGCTGCCAAGTACGCTGGGTAGCCTTCCTCAGCGGGCATCTCCTCGAGGCGGGTGGAGATCTCTCGCATAGCCTCGGCCCAACGGCTGGTGCTGTCTGCCATCAAAGCAACAACGTAGCCCATATCGCGAAAGTACTCAGCAATTGTGATGCCTGTATAGACGGATGCTTCGCGTGCTGCGACGGGCATGTTGGAGGTGTTCGCGATTAGTACGGACCGCTTCATGAGGGGCTCGCCGGAATGTGGGTCTTTTAGCTTCGGGAACTCGGTCAGCACGTCGGTCATTTCGTTGCCGCGTTCGCCGCAGCCGACGTAAACGACGATGTCGGCGTCAACCCATTTGGCTAACTGGTGCTGGATCACGGTTTTGCCCGAGCCAAACGGGCCGGGCACACAGGCTGTGCCACCTTTGGTGACAGGAAAGAAGGCGTCAATGACTCGCTGGCCTGTGACCAAGACAGTGTTTGGTGCGAGCCGATTTCTTAGTCGCCTCGCGTTGCGGACGGGACATTCCTGCATTAGCTTCAACTCGTGCTGATTGCCATCCTCACCTGCACATACAGCAATAGTCTGGTCGACGGTGTAATCACCCTCAGCGATGTTTTGGATTGTCCCGTCTGCGCCCGCCGGAACCATAATCTTGTGGAAAACGAGCGTCGTCTCCCGAACTTCACCGATAATGTCTCCCGGGCTAACCTTGGCGCCGTTTTCCACAGTCGGTTTGAAGTGCCACCTCTTTTCTCTGTTTAGGCCGGGCATGGCACTACCTCTGCTCATGAATTCGCCTTCGGCCTTTACGAGCGAGTCCAGCGGTCTTTGGATGCCATCATAAATACTCTCAATCAGGCCCGGCCCTAATTCAACGCTTAAAGGCGCCTGGGTGTCGATAACCTGTTCGCCAGGCCCGATGCCTCCGGTCTCTTCATAGACCTGGATTGAAGCTAAATCGCCACGTAGTTCGACGATTTCGCCAATAAGCTTTAGCTCGCCGACACGCACAACATCATACATTCGTGCACCGGTCATGCCTTCGGCTACAACAACAGGACCAGATACTTTGACTATCCTGCCGACATTTGTCTCTTCCATTGTCAAAATCCTACAAAGTGCAAGTTGAAAATTAAATATCAAAAATCAAATGTCAAAATTACAAATCAAAATTCAAAAGTGACACTTCGTGTCATTGCAAGCCCGAACAAAGCGAGGGCACCCAATCTTAAACCCGAGCGATGAGATTGCTTTCCGCCATAGGCGAACTCTGCTCCCTCGCAATGACGTTTTGGCTTTTGATATGTCATGTTGATTTTTGCGTTTTAGTCTTTGCTTTCCTCTTGTTTTTCCACTTTCTAACTGCCCTGCAAGATGTCTATGCCAGTGGCCATCTTGAGGACTTTTCCGAGTGTTTCTGTTGCTAAGCCCTTCGATTCGGTGGTGAACGGCACGGCCACAATACACGGGGTCGGCAGATTCTGATAAGCTGAGAAGACCTCTTCGACGGCCTTTAGCTTATCCTCGGCGACTACAACGAGGGCGTATTTTTCGCCGGCTATCTTCGTGGCAGTTTCTGCTATTTCCTCGCGCTGCTCGCCTACGGCGTATGTGTCTACTCCGAGGGCCGAAAATGGCATCACAAAATCAGTATCACCTATGACTGCAATCTTGCCTTCCATTATTTCGTCGCTCGTCGCTTGTCGCTCGTGGCTCGTTATAGTCTGTTTATGAGGCTCACAAGCATACGCGACTCATGGTTTATATCTTCTGCCAAATCTTCCAGTTTGTTCTTTGCTATATAATTCCGTCTATGAGCGATGATTAACTGAGTATCCAGTTCAGCAGACGAACCTAACGAAATATATAAAAACTGTTTATACTCTTTATTGTGCTGTCTTACGAATCCCTCCACTATATATGATGGAATAGACACGGCGGCTCTTCGCATCTGATTGACAAGACCATATAACTCATCTTTGGGAAAGGAAGCAGTAATTGCGTATACTTTGTCTACGATCTCAATACCTTTCTGCCAAACCTTCAAGTCTTTATAATCTTTTACTTTCACTTGTCTCTTCACCAGATGGCTCACGGGTCACGAGCGACGAGTCACGGGCCACGGTTCTGTCAATCTTTTGCTCCGTGCTTACGCAGGAGTTCCACGATTTCGGTATGCCCTTTGCGCTTCGCCCACGTCAAGGGACCAGCGCCCGGCTTGCTTTTCCCGTTCACGTCGGCGCCCTTGGCGATAAGCAGCTCTGCCACATTCTTGTGACCTTCCCACGCCGCGCGGTGCAGGGGTGTCCAGCCGTTCTTGTCCTTTGTGTTGACATCGGCGTGGTTAGCAATAAGTAGTTCCGCAACATCCCTACGGCCTCTAGAGGCCGCACTGTGGAGCGGAGTCGAGCCATCGTGAGTCCTTGTGTTAATATCGGTGCCCTTGGCAATAAGGAATTCTGCGACATGTCTGTGGCCCCAATAAGCTGCGTAGTGCAGCGGCGTCCAGCCGTCCTTGCCCTTTGCATTGACATCGGCGCCCTTGGCAATAAGCAGTTCTGCTATATTTCTGTGGCCTTGAAGAACAGCGCAGTCCAGAGGCGTAAGGACAGGCCTGGCCTTTGCATTAACATCGGCGTGCTCTTGCACAAGGGTTCTTACCCTGGCTGAGTTGCCTGTGTAAGCAGCCAAATGGAGAGGAGAAACATTGGCGCCTTTCGCAATGAGCAGTTCAACCAACTCCGTACGGCGCCCTCTCATAGCAACGTGTGCAGGCGTCTCGCCATCGATGTTGTTAGCATTGACATCTGCGCCCTTGGTGATAACCAGTTCGGCCACATCCTTATGGCCTTCAGCAGCCGCGCTGTGCAGGGCCGTCGAGCCGTCCTTGCCCTTTGCGTTGACATTGGCACCCTTGGCAATAAGCAGTTCGGCCACATTGCTGTGGCCCGACCTGGCCGTGGCGAGCAACACGTCTGCGTTCACATCGGCACCTTTGGCGATAAGCAGTTTGGCCATAGCTCTATTGCCGCGCCGGGCCGCGCTTTGCAGGGGCGTCCAGCCGAACTTACTCTTTGCGTTCACATCGGCACCCTTGGCAATAAGCATTTCGGCCATAGCGCTATCACGGCGCCAGGCCGCGCTGTGCAGGGGCGTCTCGCCGCGCTCGTTTTTTGCATTGAGATCGGCGCCTTTAGCAATAAGGAGTTCCGCGACATCCTTACGACGTGCAGAGGCAGCGCTGTAGAGAGCCGTCGAGCCGTTCTGGTTCCTCACGTTGACATTGGTGCCTCTGGCGAGGAGGAGTTTTACCACATCCTTATGGCCTCCAGCGGCCGCGCCGTGCAGGGCCGTCGAGCCATCCTTGCACTTGACATCGGCGCCTTTGGCGAGGAGTAGTTCTACCACATCCTTATGGCCAGCAGAGGCCGCACGATATAAGGGCGTACGGGCGAACCTCCCCCTGCCGTCCTCAGCATTGATATCGGCGCCCTTGGCGAGAAGTAATTGCGCTACATCCTTATGGCCTGCTGAGGCCGCGGCGTGGAGAGGCGTTGAGCCGGCCTGGGTCTGTGCGTTGATATTGGCGCCACCGTCAATAAGCAATTTCGCCATTGCCAAATCACCCCTCGAGGCCGCTCTGTAGAGAGGCGTCACGCCGGATGGTACACCCTTTACCTTAAAATGGGCGCCCTTTGCATTGACATCGGCACCCTTGGCGATAATGATTTCTGCCACATCCTTCTGGCCCCGGATGACAGCCCTGTACAGGGCCGTCTGCCCGTAGTCGTCCCTTGCATTCACTTGTGCACCTTTGGCAATGAGAAATTCGGCCACATCCTTATTACCGGCAAAATGCAGAGCAGACCCGCCGGACCTGTCTTTAGTATTCACATCGGCGCCTTCCTCGATAAGGCTCTTTATCCTGTCTAAGTCTCCTACGTAAGCAGCAGAACAAAGAGTAAAAACATTAGCACCTCTTGCCAGGAGAAGCTCCGCTACACCCTTCCGGTTTGCTCTGGCAGCAGAATATAAGGGAGTTTCGCCATCGTTGTTCTTAGCATTGATATTGGCGCCTTCGGCAAGGAGGAGTTCTACCACCTCCTTGTGCCCCGCAAAGGCCGCGCGATGCAGGGGCGTCTGGCCACTCTTGGTTTTTGCGTTGACATCGGCGCCGTTGGCTATGAGCAGGTGGGCTATTTTCCTGTGGCCTCCAAGGGCGGCCGAGTGCAGAGGCGTATGGCCAAAGAACATACTGTCCTTTGCGTCGACATCAGCGCCTTTGGCGACAAGAAGTTCAGCCACATCAGTGTAGCCCCCAGTGGCCGCGTAATGCAGAGGAGTATAGCCGGACCTCTCCGCCTTTGTGTTGACATCGGCGCCCTTGGCAAGAAGAATTTTTACCACATCCTTATGGCCTCCAGTGGCCGCCAGGTGCAGGGGCGTGGAGCCGGACTTTCTCTTCGCGTTGACATTGGCACCATTGGCGAGGAGGAGTTTTACCACATCCTTCCGACCGTGAAGGGCCGCCATGTGCAGGGGCGTATGGGCGAACTTCTCCTCCTTTGCGTTGATATCGGCGCCTGTTGAGAGGTGCAATTTGACTTGTTCGATGTCACCATCGGCTGCAGCTTGGTGCAGCGACTTAGTTGGTTCAGTTGGTCTTGTTGGTTTCTGCTGGCCCGCAGCAGCGATAGAGATTAGCATCAAAACCAAGCAGAGTAATTTTGCTCGTTTCATTTTAGTCACCTTTAATCTCGTCGATCGTCCGTGATCCCTCGTTCATTGTCTGTCGTGACATGCTTTCCGCAAGCTTCGCTTGAGGCTGCCACCCATCGTCGGCCAGATGCTTCGCTGCGCTCAGGATGACCGAAACAGACGCTTGGATTCCTGCTTCCGCAGGAATGACAGACAAACATACTTTGTTTGCGTTTTTTCCTCATTAGCCCAGGCGGTCCAAAAGGAGTTTTGTATCGAGGTGGTTCTTCTTGGCTGTTAGTATTAATCGAACCCGGCGGATTTCATTTTCCTTCATTAACAAATAAGCTATGATCGGCTGAGGGCCTGCAGTGACCTGGATGGTAGATTTCAGAAAGCCGGTTAAGAATTCATCACACTCTCGCTCAGCCGCCAGAAAAGACTTGTTCGAAGCCAGGTAGCCGGCGCCTTCTTCAATAACTCGATGGTATGGCGTCGCAAAAAATAGCGATCCGAGGGCCTCGTAGCCGAGCTCAAGGGCGTGCTGAAGGCGTTCGAGCTCAAGATAGCCGCCTTTCAAGAAGACGTTGAGCTGATCTCGTTCGGTGAATTTGAGCCGAAGAAGAGTTCGAATGTTCGTCAAGTCAATTTGTATCCTGAATAGTCCGAGCAGAAAGGTGCTCCTAAGCCGGGAGGCTTGGCTTAGATTATGCTGAGCCTGGACGCTGTCGATTGCGTAATCAATCTGGCGGATGTCTTTGTTCTGATAATAAGCCAGAGTGGCTTGGTCAGCGGCTTGCTGCATGTAATCAGGCAGTTCTATCGAGTGCGAATCGCTTTCTTCTTGAAAAACCTGCTCGAATATTTCAGGTGGGACATTGCCTTGGCTGCCGTAGTCTGTCCCTATCGGTTTTTCGGTCAAAGCTCTTCTTAGTGCGAGGCGCAGATTCGCAAAATCATCCCGCGTTCTAAAAAGCTCAACAATTGGTTTATCTATTATCCAATCTGCGAAAAGCTCTCGCAGCTCGGATCTTCCGGCTTGCAAGATATCCGCGAGTTCAGCAAAGCTTCTGCCTGATCGCGGCAAGGCGTATTCGGTGGCGCTTAGGAGGTCAGCGGCGGCCTCGAAGCTATCTGCATTGGCCATATCGAGAAGCGTCGCTCTTGTGAGCATTTGCATTTCGAGCACGCGGACCTGAGCAGTCTGGTAAACGTACCGCCAGTCGTCACCGCCGACAGGTGGATACGTATAGAAATCCAAAATGGCTCGTTCAGAATTTGTATCTTGCATCTCGAACTCGTTTCTCGTCGCTCGTGGCCCGTGACCCGTCCAATAGGTCACGAAGCAGGATTCACGAGAACAGTTCTTTTGCTAATTCAATTTCGAGGTCTCTCCGCGCTTGAGCTAAGAGCACGCCAAATGAGACATTATTTTTTATTTTGTCGCGTTTTAAGATGAATCCACCTCCGAGATTCTGTTTTTCCTCAGACAACCTTAAATTGGGTTTTTGATTAGGGTTTAGGCGCTGGTTAACGTGGTCGATTAAGTTCCGGTCGATTCGCTTTTCGTTCTCATCGATGATGACCTCTTCATCGCCGGTCTCAACTGCTTTTAGCATGAGGTTTGTTATGAGCCGGCGATACTGGTCATCAGGTAGACTCAGCAGTTTCTCGCGGACCTGGGCAAAGACTTCGTCGAGTATCTTTCGCTTCTCGGCAAGGAACTGCTTTGCCATATCCATTCTTGCCGCTGCGAGAAGATGGAGTTTCTTTGCATCTGCGGCTTTCTGCGTGATGGAGTCTGTTTGCTTTTCGTACTCGGCGAGCTGGTCATCGATTTTTGCCTGCTCGGCGGCTTCTTTATCGTCGGCCTGCTTTCTTATGTCCTCTGCCTCGGCTTTTGCGTCAGACAATATCTTTTGTACTACCTGCTCAGCTTCCATGACTTATTATCCATTCAAGTTTACTTGGTGACTTTGTGTTTTACACAACCGCAGCAGCGACCTCCGGCCAGCTAATGCCGAACAGTAACATAAACATAGTCACCAGCAGGCCAAGAACTGCGTAGACTTCGACCATAACGGCGTAGACAACGCCGGCCTTAAATGCCATCTCAGGTTGTTTTGCAGCCATCATTATTCCGCCCGCACACACCTTGCCCTGAAAGATGGCACTTACGAGACCGGCAAAAGCGATAGGCAAACAGGCTATTAGCACTTCTAACCCAAGTGCGAAGCTCAGATCCGGGACGTTTCTTTCAAAGAAGTGAAGTTGACGCATGACAAGAAACGCCGCCAGAAAACCGTAAAAGCCCTGTGTACCCGGCAGGACGACCATAATAAACATCTGCCCATATCTTTCGGGTTTTTCGCTGAGTACTCCTGTCGCGCTTCTGCCGGCAATGCCAATGCCAATTGCCGAGCCGATACCAGCAAACAGAGCTGCCATCCCCGCTCCAATCAAAGCCAACGTCATTCCATAGTCCATTATTAGACCTCCATTTCGTATGTAGTTTTTGGTTACCGTTCGCTGTCACTGCGAGGAGCCCTTGGGCTGCGCTCAGGGTATACTCCGTGACGAAGCAGTATGAAATGTAGCCGATGAGATTGCCACACTCGGCTGCACTTGCCTCGCAATGACGAACTACGCTTCACGATTCACTTTTCACGCTCAATATAGATGTGTTTATATTGTTTAGATAGCGGTTCAAATGATCTTCCGCCACCGGCTAAGAACTTCGGGAAGAATTCGACATACTGGAGTCTGAGAGTATGAACGAATGCGCCGAGAGCATTTATGGCCATGTTGAATCCGTGTCCACCGATAAGGACTAATATCATGGCGACAATGCCGATGCCGTAAGGTATTTCAGCGGCAATCTTGGCAATCACGTTTACTGCCATTGCCAGGCCGGCGGTGACCATGCCAAGCGCCATCAATCTCAGGTAACTTAGCACATCGCCCAGATAAAAAATAGTGCTGAACAGATTATACAGCCCCATGCCGAGGCGGCCAAGCAAACCGCCCTGGCGGTGGCTGAACAGCAAGATTACAACCGCCGGAACAAGCGCCACCTTCAGAAAGAGACTGCCAATTTCAATCGGTACAGGTCCGAGCCAGCTCATCAGCCATATCACAATCGAATTGAGCATAACCAGCCAGGTAAGCTTATCGCAGACAGCCGCGACATAGTCCTTCTGCTTTAGGTTATGGCCACATGCAATCGCCAAGCCTGTCATAATCTGGATGTATCCGAGCACGAGTGCCATCTTGAAGAAGATCATCGGTTTCTCAAGGGGATCAAACCACAAGTAGACGCGTTTCTGCTCCATGCCGGGCACGAACTGCTGTATTGCGTTGCCGAACCATCCGCCGGTTAGCGCACCAGCAACGACGGTAGCGACCGAACATATCCCCAACATCCACATCAGCTTCTTGTCACCCTGAATCTTTTTTATGAACAAAGCCATCAGCGCAATAATAACAAGTCCGTAACCAGCATCTGTTAGGCAGAGCGCAAAGAATAGCGCGAAGAATGGTGCCAGAAAGACCGTCGGGTCAACCTCGAAATGCTGCGGCATACCATAGAGGCGGGTTATTACCTCGAACGGGCGGACGTAGTTGCTGTTCTCTATCTCAACCGGCACCTGCTCGCCCTCGGCCGGTTCGACTCTGCTCAGGCTTGAAGCAGCAAAACGTGAGACAGTCTTTTCGAGGCGCTTATAGTCATTCTCCTTGACCCAACCTTCCAGCAGGACAGTGCGCTGCGTAGCGGGAGCAGTGCCTCTGGTTTGCTCTCTGCTCAGTAGATTCTGATAGTGGTCGTGGAGGATTTCAAGCTTGAGCAGGTTGTTGGCCAGCGCAGCTGCGGTTTCCGTATGATCCAGCAGTTGCTGCTGCTTGTCTTTCAACCGTTCGGTATGCTCTTCTATCAATTCTGCCACGGTCCCGGTTTTCGGGGCGAAGTTAACCTGCTCAAATTCGGATGAGCGCAAGAGCTTCTGAACGTCGCTGATGTTTTCTTTCAAAAAGGCGACGAGGCAGGCGTATCTATTGCCGGCTGCTGCTATTTGCTGGATCGCGCCGCCGAGCTCACCAATTTCTTGTTCTACCTGCCTGAACTGGGCCGTCGGTATGAGTCCGGCCTGACAAACAGTGTGGGCAAGTTGGCCGATTTCTTCTACTGGCGTCTGGAGAGGCTCCCACGGGCGGAGCTCGCCGAGTGTGGCGCCGAGGCTTTCACATTCGCTCTTTGTTCTTTCTATTGATGCTTCGAGCTGCTCGCAGCGGTCGATAATCTTTAGAATCTGCCGGTCTGAGACAACCCGGTCGTAGGATCGCTCATCAATGACGATGCGAGGTGAGAGTACACTGGCGAGGCCCTTTCGAGGTTTGGCGTAGATTCTCAGAAACGCGATGCTTTTTTGCAGCCGATTCAGCAGGTCTTCGATGTCTCTGGGTTGCTCGGCTGCGGTGCGAAGCTCAGGGATGTCCCTGCTGACCATCGCTTCGTCGGCGTTCAGTATGTGGCAGATGCCTTCGCGCTGCAATGCCTCCAGGAGCTCGGAAGCCTCCATGCGGTGGCTGACGATTATGACTTTAGCCATTCGGGCGATGGCCATTGTTATCCTCGCAAGTAATCCATTACTTTTGCGACTGCGGCGTTCATTTTGCCACTTGCCTTGTCGCGCAGGTGTTGGCGCTCTTTTTTGGCTTGGGCTTTGAGATTTTCGACCTCAGCGCGGGCCTGTGATTCGGCTTTGGCAACGGCGGCCTCGGTTGCCTTTTTGCGCTGCTGCTCGGCCTCTTCCAGGAGCTGCTGGCGGCGCTGGCGGCCTTGCTCGGCTTGCTTGGCTGCGTCGGCTTTGGCCTGTTCGACAATTTGCTGGGCCTGTCCTTCGGCCTGTTTGATTTTTCGTATCAGTTCCATTAGCGATCCTCTTAATGGTTAGAAACGGATAAAATACAATATAATTGCCGATAGCTCAACAAATAAGTCGAATTGTTGAAGAACTGAGGAATTTCGAGGCGCATGAGAATTTGGGGTGACCTTTCTTGACACTGAGGGGGCAAAAAACGTATAATCGAAGTTAGCTCAGTTACCTTCACGAGCACTTGCAGGAGGAGCTGTGGCATTTTATTAACTCAATTTGGCGAAATATTAGAAGTAAGTAGCGGTGCGCGCGGTGTGCGCCAGCAAATATTAGCAGTTCCCTGCTGGAGTTTATCCTGCACTCCTGAGCCTGTCAGGAGCAGGCCTGATGCGGGGCAGGGACAAACTTTGGAAGGAGAAGAAAATGAAAAGTAGAATAATGTTAGCAATGTTGCTGTCGGCTTTCGGCCTGATCGTGGGGCTGAGTACCCCAGCCAGTGCGGAGCCGATGGGCACGGCGTTTACCTACCAGGGCAGGCTGATGGACGCTAACGAGCCAGCGGACGGCGTTTTTGACTTCCAGTTCATGCTGTTCGATGATCCCAACGTCATCCTGGGCACGCAACTCGGAAGTGCGATTGACGTAAACGAGGTTGATGTCATAGACGGCTACTTTACTGCAGCACTGGATTTCGGCACCGGCATATTTGACGGCAACGCGGTCTGGCTCGAAGTCGGTGCTCGGTTGGGCCAGCTCGATGACCCGAACGAATATACGGTTCTCTTGCCCCGACAGCAGCTCAATCCAACACCCTATGCGATGTATGCGGCATCCGGCACGCCGGGACCCCAAGGTGAACAAGGGCCGGTAGGGCCGCAAGGACCTAAGGGCGACAAAGGTGATAAAGGTGACGCCGGTCCACAGGGCGAACAAGGCATTCAAGGCCCGGTAGGACCTAAAGGTGACCAGGGTGATCCGGGGCCAACCTTAGGGGTTTATGATTCCTTAGGATTGCCGAGCTCTGGGGGCCGTCTGGCAGGTGACGCCGGTGGAAGAACGCTTTACAGCTTAGGCAATGTCGGTATCGGCACGTCAAGTCCGGCTACTACCTTACATGTGAGAAAAGATTTAGGTGGTGCAAGGCTAAGACTTGATGGAAAAACAGAATCAGTTGAATTCTACGATTCAGATGTTGGGGGACGTTTAGGATATTTGGGCCCTGCTTCTGCTGGCACAGATGATTTTTTTCTCGTTGTTGAGCAAAACAAAGCTTTCAGATTACTTACTGGGGCGTCAGAACGCGTTACTGTATCAAACAACGGCAATGTCGGCATCGGGACGGATAGTCCAGATGAAAAGCTGGACGTGGATGGTCAAATCAAGATTACGGGCGGCTCACCAGGAGCAGGCAAAGTTCTTACGTCTGATGCTACCGGTCTTGCCAGTTGGCAGAATCCGCCGAGTGAGATAGATCCTGTTTACAGTGCCAGCATTGTGGCTGGAATAACTTCTGGTGAAATCAGCGACTGGAATACAGCCTTTGGCTGGGGAGACCATAGCATAGCGGGTTATTTAACAGCTGAGACAGATCCAACGGTTCCTGCTTCGATAAAAGATGGGATAGCCTGGAGTGAAATTTCAAATATACCATTATACATTAAAGACGGTGATGATGTTGGTATAACGAGCGAGACAGACCCGATATATACAGCTGCCCCGGCTTCGGGCATAGCTACAGGTGATATCAGCAACTGGAACAGTGCTTATAGCTGGGGCGACCACAGCATCGCTGGATACCTGACGGCTGAGACAGGGGACATCACTGCTATAAATGCAGGGACAGGATTAAGTGGTGGTGGTACATCAGGTGCTGTTACGCTGAACGTTGACGTGCCGCTTTATCTCAGCGATTCCAGTTCAAATCCGATTATTAAGGGCGACAATTCCGGCACGGGCAACGGCGTGTATGGTGAAAGCTACAGCGGCGCAGGCGTGTATGGTGAAAGCTCCAGCAACATAGGCGTCTATGGTAGAAGCACGAATGACGCTGGTGTGTGCGGCCAGAGCACCGGTAGTGATGGTGTGGTGGGACTTAGCACCGACCATAAAGGTGTGTATGGCTATAGCTCCAACGGCTACGGCGTGTGTGGCTCCAGCTCGAGCAGCTACGCTGGATACTTTTCAGGCGATGGTTACTTTAGTGGTAAAGTTGGTATCGGGACGACACCGGCCTACAAACTTGAAGTTAACGGTTCGATGGGAATCTCGGCAGATTCATCAGGCAAATTACGTGTAGGAAGGTATAGTGCTGCGTCTCCAAGATCTTATATAAGCGCTGCAGGTGGCGCAGACCAAATGTGCTTACAAATCGGTGATGGAACAAAAATGGTCATAGCCAGCAACGGTAACGTCGGCATTGGGACCACGAGCCCGCAGAACAAGCTGGATGTAGAAGGTGGAATGGTGGTGGGAGCGGGCTACTCAGGTACGAATACAGCACCAACGAATGGGATGATTATACAAGGCAATGTCGGCATCGGAACGACGGCGACAGGAGGTTTTACGCTGGCTGTAAGTGGTAGTGCGGGGAAACCGGGGGGCGGCAGTTGGTCCGTCTTCTCGGATGCCAGACTCAAAGAAATAGGTAACGACTATGAGCGTGGCTTATCCGAGATAGGCAATCTCAATCCGGTTCGATACAGCTACAAAGAGGGCAATGCACTGGAACTGCCAACAGAAAAAGAGCACATAGGACTTGTAGCTCAAGAGGTACAGGATGTGATTCCTGAATCCGTCGAAGAGAACAGCGATGGCTACTTGATGGTCAACAATGACCCAATCATTTGGGCGATGGTCAACGCAATTAAGGAACTGAAGGCAGAGAATGAGTCGTTCAAGCAGAAGAACCACTCGTTGGAGCGGAGACTTGAGGCGTTGGAAAGAAAAATGCAGCAGTTTCAATTTGCTGTTGCGGAATACTAACAGTTCCCTGCTTGGGCAGGGACAACCTTTGGAAGGAGAAGAAAATGAAAAGTAGAATAATGTTAGGACTTTTGGCCTTATCAGTGAGCTTGGTGGTATGGTCGACTAAGCTGGCCATTGCAGCCCCGATGGGCGCAGCCTTTACGTATCAGGGCCGGCTTATGGACGATGACAGTCCGGCGAACGGCATATATGACCTTACGTTTGTACTCTACCCCGTGCCCGATGGCCCCGCCGAAGAAGAATTAGGTGTTGTAATGAGCGAGGACCTGAATATCGTAGATGGCTTTTTCACAATCGAGCTGGAATTCGGCAGTGGTGTCTTTGACGGCAATGATCGGTGGCTGCAGATCGAAGTTCGTTCGGGCGAGTTGCACGACCCGAACGTATATACTATCCTAACTCCCCGCCAGCGGATTGCGCCCACGCCGTACGCGATTTACGCTGAGAGAGCAGGCTCAGCCCCAGGTGGAGGAACAAACGGTGCACCCGGCGGGATTGGCGGCGCCGGGACAACCAATTACATACCCAAATTCACAGCCAGCAGCTCTATCGGCGATTCGGTAATCTATCAATCCGGCAGCAGTGTGGGTATCGGCACGACAAGCCCTGATGCAAGGCTGCACGTGAATGGCCTCATAAAAATCTCTGATGGCTCACCGGGAACAGGCAAGGTTCTCACATCCGACGATACTGGCCTGGCCAGTTGGCAGACTCCGACCGGTGCGGGTGGGCCCGATGACGACTGGACAATCTCCGGGAATGACATATATCACGAGTTAGGTAAAGTCGGCATCGGGACAAGTGGCCCCACGAGTATCTTACACGTTACAGGCAGCAGTTCTGGCCCGGCCATCCTGGGCTACAACAGTGGCACCGGAGCGGGCCTCCGTGGCGAAAGCAGTAGCGGCCACGGCGTGTATGGCGAGAGCGCCAACAGCAATGGTGTGTATGGCAACAGCAACAGCGGGGACGGCGTGTATGGTGAAAGCGCCATTAGGTACGGAGTGCATGGGTACAGCAGCAGTTGGCGTGGCGTGTACGGCAGGAGCGACAGCAGCGTTGGCGTGAAAGGCGACAGTAGCAGTAGCTACGGCGTGTGGGGCTGGAGCCAAAGCGGCGCTGGCGTGTACGGCAACAGCGGCAGCGGGGACGGCGTGTATGGCGCAAGCACCAGCGGTTTTGCCGGATACTTTCACGGCAACGTCCAGGTAACAGGTTCAATTAACAAGAGCGCCTGTTCGTTCAAGATCGATCACCCCCTTGACCAGGAAAATAAGTACCTCTCTCACTCGGTCGTGGAGAGCCCGGACATGATGAACATCTACAATGGCAACGTGACGCTTGATGAAAACGGCCGGGCCGTAGTCGAACTTCCTGAATACTTTGAGGCCTTGAACTATGACTTTCGTTATCAGTTGACCTGCATAGGTGGTTTTGCGCAAGTATACATCGCTGAGGAGATTTCCAACAATCGCTTCAAGATTGCAGGTGGCAACAGTGGTATGAAGGTATCATGGCAGGTAACGGGGATAAGGAAAGACCCCTATGCAGTGGCAAATCGCATACAGGTAGAAGAAGACAAGCCCGCCGAAGAGCGCGGCTACTATCTGCATCCGACAGCTTATGGTCTGCCACAAGAAAAAGGCATAGAGACTGTAAGGAACACGCGACTTTCGCAAACACGCAAAGTGGCAAGGAGGTAGATAGGGTGCCGTAGAATATTAACCATTTTTTGAAAGGAGAAAAAGATGAACCGGACAATGTTGATAGCAATCTTGGTTTTGGCTGTGGGCGTAATGGTCCTGGCGAGTGGGCTTGCAATTGCGGCCCCGATGGGCACGGCCTTTACCTACCAGGGCAGGCTCATCTTGGACGGCAGCGCCGTCACAGGCGAGTACGACTTGCAATTCAAGCTGTACGATAGCCTCAGTGGCGGCACGCAGGTAGGAAGCACCCTTGATGCACCCGAGGTGGATGTAAACGAGGGTTATTTTACGGTCTTGCTGGACTTCGGCTCTGCCGCATTTGCCGGCGATGCCCGCTGGCTCGAAATCGGCGTCCGCGAAGGTGCCCTGGAAGACCCGAACACCTATGATGTCTTTACACCTCGTCAGGAGCTGACGCCAGCGCCGTACGCCCTGTATGCCGCAAGTGCCCCTGGTGGCGGAGGCGCCGACAGTGACTGGCAGATTTCCGGCACCAACATGTTCTCAATGCCGGTTGGCAATGTAGGTATCGGCACGACCACTCCGAGCGAGAAGCTGGACGTGAACGGTCAGATTAGAATCAGAGGCGGCTCACCGGCAACAGGTAGGGTTCTGACATCCAATGCCGCCGGCGTTGGCACCTGGCAAACTCCCGCTGCAGACAGCGATTGGAACGTCGTCGGCAGCAACATGTATTCAATTCCGAGTGGCAAGGTTGGCATCGGCACGAACAGCCCTCAAGACTTCTTAGACGTTAACGGAAGGGTCAGGGCACGACATCGCGACGGCACTTACGCCGGTTTCATCGTAGCAGATCAGACGGGGGCATTTAAGGGAGGTTTTGTTCTCAATGGCACAATTGGTCCATCGATCTACGCCCTTGGACAAGGCTACGTTGTAAATGTACGCAACGACAACGGCAACGTCGGCGTCGGAACAACCAGTCCCGGGGACAAATTGGATGTTAATGGAGACATAAGGGTCAGAGGAGCCGACATCAAAGATTCTGGTGGAACATCAAGGATCGCTCTGATTGATAATGGCGCCCTTTATCTCAAAGAGGACGGCGGTGCAACGAGAATGACCGTAGCCACAGATGGCGACATCGGCATCGCAACCACTACTCCTGACGCGGTCCTGGATGTTTACGGTACGAGGCTGATTAGCGCGACCAGCGATGGAGTCGTTAATATTGGGAGCAGCGGAGGCACCCATGTGACACTTGATAACAATGAGCTCCACGCAAGGAGTGGTAGCGGGACTGCTAACCTGTATCTAAACGACTTTGGCGGAAACGTCTTAATTGCCACCGCCAGCACCGGTCGTCTCGGCGTCGGCACCTACACACCAGGTTATCGCCTGGAGTTGCCAAACTATGCAAGTGTTAACGGTCGCGGCCGGGCAAATGCCTGGGTGACCTACAGCTCCGCAAGGTGGAAGAAGAACATAGAGCCAATTGAGGATCCCCTCGACAAGGTGCAAAGCCTAAGAGGCGTCCGTTTTGACTGGAAAGAAGACGGCAAGGCCGACATCGGCCTGGTTGCAGAAGAGGTAGGCCAGATTCTCCCCGAGCTGGTTGACTACGAAGACAACGGAGTAGACGCCAAGGCACTGGATTATGGCAGATTAGTTGCACTGTTGATTGAGGCAGTGAAAGAGCAGCAGAGCCAAATCACGGAGCAACAAGGCACAATCACTACACAGCAAGCCAAAATTGTCGAGCTGGAAAATGCCCTCGCTCAGACCCAGTCCTTAGAGCAAAGACTTCAGGCCGTTGAGAAGACAATCCAGCAGCAGCAATTAACTGTCGTGAAGGAGGTGCAACAATGAGAAAGATTACCATTTCTCTGGTAGGCCGAAAGCGCAGAGACATTACGCTCTGGCTGTCGTATCTGTTCATTTGCGCAATGCCTGTTCTGACACAAGGCGCTGGGCCCTATGAGATCACCTGGTACACAATAGACGGCGGAGGCGGCACAAGCAGTGGCGGGCCGTACGTACTTACGGGCACTATCGGCCAGCCGGACGCCGACTGGTGTGAAGGCGGCAAATATGAACTGCTCGGCGGCTTCTGGCCAGGCGGACCGGTCGAGTGTTTGCCCAGCACCTACTCGACCTACAACGACTGGCTGACTCTCGGCAAGCCCGATTGCTGGTGCTGGCCATATCACTGTGACGGCGATGCCGATGGTGCTACCCAGGGCTTCCAGAAGTATCGGGTAATGAGTAATGACTTGGGCATTGTGTCCGCCAACTGGAAAAAGCTTATTGACGATGCTACGCTCGATCCTTGCGCC
>Ga0209427_10000417_pt1 | contig 45226 bp, 35 predicted proteins | sample DeeMarSWOR136_30_FD_187465 | JGI IMG/M metagenome (GOLD analysis project Ga0209427, IMG submission 187465) | Marine sediment microbial communities from White Oak River estuary, North Carolina - WOR-1-36_30 (SPAdes) (version 2) | ecosystem: Environmental > Aquatic > Marine > Intertidal zone >...
GATTTTAACAGAGGTGACCTGCCCGAAGGCTTCAAAAGCCTGTCGTAAATCGTCTTCAGTGGCCTCCCGTAATAAATTGCCTACATAAATATTCATTCTCGTTTCCTTTCAATATTGGAGTTTTCGTAAGGGAGGGATTTAGTCCTTTCTTGTTGAAATTTTCCCTGATCCCTTATGATTTTGTCCTGTTTTCGCTAAGGATAGGTCTTTTCAATTCCAACAGAGATGATAATAACACAGAGAAGACTCTACGTCAATGAAAACAGGATCGACGTTCTTCCAAACGATCTGTAATAATACTCTGGGTGAATGAGCTTTCTTTCTATCCTCTCCGGATCAAAAGTAATAAGCCGCTTATATTCGGCAATGGCTTTTTCCATTTCTCCTTTTTTTTGATAAGCTCGAGCTCATACATCACGAACATCTTCGAGCCATATTCCAGGACCTCGTCGATGTGTATGAAGGAAGAACACGGTTCATAGAGCAGTGAGCCCTCCCAAAGCCCGGAAAGTCAAACGCAGAATTGACATCAGGATCCCGCGTTTGCCAAAGAAAATTCGTGCTTGACTTCATCCCGATATTAAAGCGATAATTCTTTCTTTCGCCTAGGTCAACGCCTTGTTTCTCTCTAGGATTTCCTGAATAAACACAAGTGAAGATGTCATGAATGAACACCGAGTTGTCATTACTGGCCTAGGCGTTGTGACTCCCATAGGTATTGGCATCGACAAATTCTGGAGCGGATTGAAAGAGGGACGAAATGGCGTATCTAAGGTTACTCATTTCGATCCGGATGGTTATCGCTCCCACATGGCTGCTGAAGTAAAGAATTTTGATCCTGGAGATTGGATCGATGAGAAATCTATCGAGCGGATGGATAGATTTGTCCATTTTGGTATGGCTTCATCAGTTATGGCCCTCAATGATGCCGGTTTAAACACCTTTGCTTTTAATGGAAACAGGGCTGGTGTCATCATAGGCTCCGGTATTGGGGGAGCCATTACGATACAAGAGGGATATTCTAAGCTTCATGAGAAAGGGCCAAAATCTATAAGTCCCTTTTTTGTTTCCAAGTCACTCATAAACATGGCAGCCTGCATGGTATCGATCACTTATGGTTTAAAGGGTCCTCTTTCTGCCCCTTGTGTTGCATGTTCGACAGGAGCAAACGCCATCGGCGATTCCTTTCGAATTATTCAGCGAGGAGATGCCGATATCATGCTCGCAGGAGGTACTGAGGCCAGCATAAATCCTTTGCCTTTCGCCGGCTTTTGTGCAGCACGATCAATGTCGACTCGGAATGATTGCGCTGAAAAAGCTAGCAGGCCGTTCGACAAGAACCGGGACGGATTCGTGATGGGGGAAGGGGCTGGCATTGTTGTTTTAGAACGGCTTGAGCATGCTCTCAGCCGCGATGCTCGCATCTACGGCGAGATAATTGGCTATGGTAATACGGCTGATGCCTTTCATTTCACGGCTCCAGAACTTGGTGGTGATGGAATGATCAGGGTAATGAGAGCTGCTTTGAAAGATGCCGGCATCGACCCGCAAGAAGTGAAATACATCAACGCACATGGCACCTCCACTGTCCTGAATGATAAGATTGAAAGTGCAGCCATTATGGAAGTCTTCGGTGACCACTGCGAGAATCTCAAGATCAGTTCCATAAAGTCGATGATCGGGCATCTTTTAGCAGCGGCCGGTTCAACGGAATTTGTAGCTACAGTGATGAGTGTTTTTACCGGCAACCTTCCTCCGACAATCAACTATGAAGAACCTGATCCCGAATGCCCTCTCGATTATGTGACCAATGGAGTCGAATCGATCGACATCGAGCTGGCGCTGAGCAATTCCTTTGGCTTTGGCGGAGGTAATGTCAGTCTCATAGTGAAGAAATACGAGAGTTAAAATGAAAATCCCAAATCTTCAAATTGGAAATATCACCGCAGACATTCCGATTGTCCAGGGGGGTATGGGCGTGAGGGTATCTCTTGCCTCGCTTGCATCTGCCGTTGCTAAGGCGGGTGGTATAGGAACTATCTCGAGCATAGGGCTGGGTGATATAGAGGCATCGAAGCATGACTATGAGAGGATGTCTCGAGAAGCTCTGGAGAGAGAGATTTGCAAAGCGAAAAACACGTCAAACGGCAAAATCGCCGTCAATTTCATGGGAGTGCTCAGCAACGTCGATGATTTGATCATGACTGCCATACGCGAAGGAATTAAGATAATCGTCTACGGTGCCGGACTCCCCGCAAAGCTTCCCGGCTTGATCGAGGACAGGTCTATAAATCTCGTGCCCATTGTCAGTTCGACACGGGTAGCTGAATTTATCCTCCGCTCATGGCACAAACGTTACGAGAGGATTCCCGGCGCCATTATCCTTGAAGGGCCTCTGGCTGGAGGCCATCTTGGCTTTTCTGAAGAACAACTCCATCAACCTGAGAAATATTCCCTTGACAATCTCCTACCGGAGATTCTGGAAACGATAAAACCCTATGAAGATAAATACAGCAAGAAAATTCCAGTGATCGCGGCCGGCGGGATATTCGATGGAAAGGATATAGCTCGGATGTTGGCTCTGGGTGCATCAGGAGTCCAGATGGCAACACGATTTGTCTGTACTGAAGAGTGCGATGTCTCCCAGGAATTTAAGCAGAGTTACCTCGATGCCAAGGAAGAGGATATTGTCATCATTAAAAGCCCTGTCGGCATGCCAGGAAGAGCCATTCAGAACAAATTTTTGGACGATTTAGAAATAAAGGGGAAACTTACAGTCAAATGTCCTTACAGATGTCTTACTGTCTGTAAAGTGAGTGAAGCGAGGTACTGTATTGCCCAGGCGCTTTTAAATTCTTACTTCGGGGATGTTGACCACGGACTCATTTTCTGCGGCCAGAATGCTTACCGTATCGACAGGATTGTGACGGTTAAAGAACTCATCTCGGACCTTCTTGCTGAACTCGAAGCAGCTTAGGCAGTCAGTGATATCCTCTTATTCTCCCTTCCAAAATTCTTTACGCAATAATCATGTCAACTGCATAGATTCACCACAATTCTTGCTGTTTTTTTATCTTGAAATATCTTCTGATCGCATTCTCTAAGGATTCATCTTCCTTAGCCTAGAATATAAGACCCTCCTCCTTAATTCAGTTATACATTGATTACTGGTGCCCAGAATATTTGGTTTTGTTTGCGATTTCTTTTCCAAAATCAATGCACTCTTTCAATGATTCTTCACCCGGATTCCATACTGATTTTATGCCCCTTCCCATCAGCTCAAATCCTGCATCTTCAAGTCCATTGTTGATCATGTCAACGGATTCTCCGCTCCAGCCGTAAGTTCCGAACGCGGCGGCCTTCTTCTCCTTGAATTTCAATCCCCTGATTTGTTCTATGAACCCGGCCACAGCGGACAGAATTCCTCTGTTTATCGTAGGTGATCCAACCAACAGGGCTTTGGATTTGAAGACTTCAGTCACAACGTCATTCTTGTCGGAGTGAGAAATGTTGAACAACTTAACTGCGACTTTATCATCAGCCAATCTTATCCCTTCTGCAATCGCTTCCGCCATGTTCCTGGTTCCGTTCCACATCGTGTCGTATACGATCGTAATCTGGTTTTCTCTATAGTTTTTTGACCAGTCCAGATATCTGCCGACTATTTGTAACGGATTCTCCCTCCATATGACTCCGTGGCTGGGACAGACCATGTCCACCGGAACATTCAGACTCTTGAATTCTTCTATTTTTTTCTCAACGAGACCGCTGAATGGAGTCAGGATGTTGGAATAATATTTTATGCATTCCTGGTACAGCTCATCCTGATCGACCAAATCGTTGTATAACAACTCGGTGGCCAGGTGCTGGCCGAAAGCGTCGTTACTGAACAGGATATTATCTTCTGTCATATAGCTGAACATGCTGTCCGGCCAGTGGAGCAGGGGAGCTTCTATGAACACCAATTCTTTTTTACCCAGACTGAGCTTGTCACCCGTTTTGATAGGAACGAAATTCCAATCCTTGTGGAAATGCCCCTTTAACGATTTCACACCGTTTTTCGAGCAGTAAACAGGGGTATCAGGAATCCTCTCCATCAATTCCGCCAGTCCGCCGCTGTGATCGATCTCTGCATGCTGAGCAATAATGAAGTCAATATCCTTTAGAGAAACGTGCTTATCCAGATTCTCGACGAATTCGGCGCCGAATGGACTCCAGACTGTGTCGATCAAGGCAGTTTTTTCGTCTTTCACCAGATAAGAATTATAGGTTGTCCCCCTGTGGGTCGAGTATTCCGATCCATGAAATTCTCTAATCTCCCAGTCTACCTTGCCAACCCAGTAAACGTTTTTTTTGATTTCTCTCATTTAATTGCCTCCAATATCATTGTTTGAAGCTTTTCTGATACTTTAACATGCATGAATTCAAAAATAATTGACTTAAGTCAATTTTTTTCTGCTTGTTTTCCATCGCTCATCGATACCTGAAAATGATTAGACAGACCTACCCTCATGATAAGCTAAACGTCGACATCCATACTATAGATAGTAAGGAAGTTTTACTTTTTGCCTGAATAGCAGATATTTATATAATAATGGAAGTCCAAGGATATAGCATGTTAAAAATCATATTTTTGATGATTGTACTCCTCCACGGGCTTATTCACCTGATGGGATTTGCAAAAGCGTTTCATTTTGCGGAAATGAGTCAGCTGACACAGCCGATCTCAAAAATGTCGGGAATATTGTGGTTGATCACTTCCATTTTGTTCATAACTGTTTTTTTGCTTTTTTTGTTGAAACAAAATTATTGGTGGATAATAGCAGTTGCAGCGATTCTCCTATCGCAATCTCTGATTGTTCAAAACTGGAGAGATGCAAAATTCGGAACCATACTAAATAGTGCTATTTTATTGCCAGTTATAATTGCTTTTATAGGTGCTTTGCCTTCTAGCTTGGCAAATATTTACAAAGCAGAGGTGCAAAAAAGATTAGCACCGATGTACACTCTTCCTGACTTAACCGAAACGGATATAAAACACCTGCCTGATACTGTGCAGAAGTATTTGCGATACACAGGCGCAATAGGGAAACCGAAAGTCAACAATTTCAGACTGGAATTCAGGGGTGAGATGAAGCAAAAAATGGGGGCCAAATGGATGAATATATCCTCTGAACAATATAACTTTTATGATGATTATGCGCGATTCTTCTACATCAAGTCATCATTATACGGGATTCCGTTCGATGGATTGCACAAATATGTCGGCAACAAAGCAACCATGCAGATCAAGGTGGCATCATTATTTGAAGTCGTTCATGCCAAAGGCAAAGAGATGGACCTCAGCGATACAGTGACACTCTTCAATGATATGTGTGTATTCGCGCCAGCCGCTCTGATTGACAAAAATATTCAGTGGGAGCAGGTCGATCCGCTGATAGTCAAAGCGACTTTCACCAACACGGACATTTCGATAACTGCTATGCTCACTTTCAATGAGAAAGGAGAGCTGATCAATTTCATTTCCGACGACAGGTACTACTCAGAGAATGGTGAGAAATTTATGAACTACAAATGGAGTACTCCCCTCAGCGGATACAAAGACTTTAATGGAAGAAAAATTTCAACCTATGGCGAAGCAATTTGGCATACTCCTGAAGGGGAATTCGCTTATGCCAGGTTCGATGTGAAAGAAATCGAGTACAATCTTGAAGACTACAAGTAATTTTTTTGTAAGGAATTTCAGACCTGGAAAAGGCTCGTTATGACTGCGGCGGCCATTCCTCTTTTTTTGTTAACTTTGTAGGCCTTCTATCCGTTATGAGAGTGAATTTGATAATTTGGAGGTCAAGATGAATAGTTCTGATAATATTGTTCTGATGACTGTTCTCCCCATTACGATTCTTTTTTGGGCCTGGGTCGTGTGGATCATTCTGGAGTGGCGTAAAATGGGATATAAAAGCAAACTCCAGAACAAAATCGTAGAAAAGTTCTCGACCGTACAGGAGTTCAATGATTTCCTCCAGTCGCAGGAAGGAAATAAGTTTCTGAACTTTCTGAAATTCAACGGTCTGTCACCCAAAGGAAAAATTCTATCCTCCATGTCCAAAGGAGTGATTCTCGCCGCTTTAGGAATCTCTTTAGTCATCATCGGTCAGATCTTCACCGAAGAGATGAGGTATTTCCTTGCTTTCGGTATCGTATTCATCGCACTTGGAGTGGGTTTTCTGATTGCAACTTTTATCTCTTACACCTTGAGCAAAAAATGGGGCATAATGGATGAGGACAGATAAGGCCAAAACAGCGTGTTGAATTGCACTATTCATCTGTTGTAGATAACGTTCCCCAAGAAAAGCCAATTCGGTCGTTTTACGTGATGGAACAAAATTGGAAGGATGTCTGGGAAAACTTCTACAGGAGGTATTCGCGGTCATTTTGGTTTTATATCTATAAGACCTGCGGCGATGAACAGATGGCTGATGACATCTTCCAGGAATCCTTTGTTAAATTCCTCAAGGCAAAACCAACCATCCTCAATGACAGACACATGAAGGCTTATTTGTATAAGATTGCTTTCCGGCTCTTTATCGACCAAAAAAGAAGGATTAAAGTAGAGAGAAAAGCCTTCGAGGAAGAAAAACAAGAGTTCGAGAAAAGGCTTCATTCGAATGGACAGGAGTCTGACATTCTTCAAGCACAAGAAATGGAAAAAACATTCAAACATCTGAAGCCTAAATACAGAACGCTTCTCTGGCTGGCTTATGTCGAAGGATACAGCTACAGAGAAATCGCAGAACTCACAGGAACCAAAGAGAACAGCTTGAAGGTTCAGCTCTTCCGAGCCAGGGAAGAACTGGCAAAAGTCATAAAGGAAAAGGAGCAAAAAGGGAGAAGGGAATCATGAGAAAAAGTATCTGTGCCCGGGAAAAAGAAGTGGTGGAAGCCTTAAAGGGAAAAAAGTTGAGCCACGATATAAAAGAACACATCTCCAAATGTAAATCCTGTAAAAATGTTGCTCTAGTCTCTGATTGGATGAACCGGTACAAAGAAAGATCTTGGGACACCATAATGATACAGAAAATTCTCCCGGATGCAGATGCCATCTGGGACAGAGCCCATGCAGGGAGAAAGCCAGAGAGAACGCTGGTGAAAAAAGCATTGAGACCTTTGATCTATCCTCAGGTCTTGTCTTTTGTGATGATAAGCATAGGAGTTTTTTTATTATTGATTTCGAATGCAGAGAAAATCGGGAACATATTTGATTCTCGAATAATCGCCAAAATCCTCCCCATATTTCTTATACCCATGCTCATAATCCCTATCTCGATGGTATTTTGTGCGCTCGTTGCTGCCTTTGAAAAACGGAAAGAAACAGTCTGAGATGTCCTCTTTCACCCTGAACGTAGTACTCTATCAACCCGAAATACCGCAAAACACAGGAAACATCGCTCGAACATGCGCCGCAGTAGGTGCCAAACTCCACCTGATCAAGCCGTTAGGCTTTTCAGTAAAGGATAGACATCTCAAGCGCGCAGGTCTGGACTACTGGCATATGGTGGATATTTTTTATTACGACGACCTGACAGATTTTTTTGAAAAGAATAAGGGGAAAAACCTGAAAATCATAACCAAGAAAGCTTCCAAATCCTATGATAAAATCGATTTCACAGGGGAAATATTTCTTATCTTCGGAAAGGAGACTACCGGACTGCCAGAAAATATCTTGAAAGACAATTGGAATCAATGTTACAGAATCCCGATGAAAGAAGATGCCCGTTCGCTTAACCTGTCCAATGCAGTGGCCATCCTCCTCTATGAAGCCTGCAGGCAGAAAGGATTTGATAAGCTTCAACTCCGGGGAAGCAAAGAATTCGAGTGATCGGCTCTGAATTCTATTTCTTCTCTCTGGTCATCTCGTCATAAACCCAGCCGATGTTTTCCTTCTTGGTCAGAAATTGTCCCTGGTCCTGGATATCGCTGAATTTTGAGAGATCGATGCTCTCTTGAGCCTGCTCCCGGGTTTTTCCAGCTTTGATGGCTGCAGCCACTTCCTCTCTCAAGCTTTTCAGGTAATCGGCAAACTTCATATACTCCTTCATGGTGGTAACCTTACCATGTCCGGGTATCACCTGATAATCGGGATACTTCTGGCCAAGCATTTCGATGATAGAAACCCAGTTTTTCGTGTCTGAACCATCCCCGACATCGATGTAGGGAGGCATTCCCTGAAAGAACAGATCTCCGGCATGAATCACTTTAGCCTTCTCGAAGACCACTACTGTATCGCCAGAAGTATGTGCAGGTCCAAAATAAACAAGTTTCACGGTCTCGTCCCCTACTCGAAGAGACATATCTTTTTCATATGTCTTTTGAGGGACTCCTACGCTCTCGGGTGTCTCTTCGGGTTTCAGATTTCTCATCATCGAGGCTCTGCAGTTCTCCTGACTTATGATTTGAGCATCCTTGCCGATAATCGGATTTCCACCGGTGTGGTCGCCGTGATAGTGGGTAATGATCAGATACTGGATGTTCAGGGGACTGAACGCTGCTATTTCGTTTTTGACATCGTTAGCTGTCCGCGCATACGAAGCATCCACGACGAGTAGGACATCCTTTCCCTTCAGGATGCCGATATTCCCTCCTGCCCCATAAAGACAGTAGACCTCTCCGGAAACCTTTTCGATCGTGATGGATACCGGCTCCTGGGAAAGCAAACAGGGAGAACCGACGGATACAGACAAAACCAGAAAAACGAAAAATAGATTTTTGAAAAACGCATGTTTTCTCATGAGACTTTCATACCCAAAAAAAAAGAAAAAAGCAAGTCAGGCTTCTCCCCTGCTTTACGTATTGCTGTCCACCCGCTAAAATAGGGAGTCAAATGCGAGGATGTTATATGATTGGAAAAATTAAATTTCTCTATGTGCTCTTTCTGACTTCTCTCTTGTCCCTGATGCTTTTCTCCTCCTGTGCTGTGGCCATCAAGGAGGGAGCGAAGCTGTCAGAAGAAGAAAAGGTCCGGGAAGCAGGGCTGCTGGACTCGATTTCAGCAGAAAAACTATTGGATTATGTTACGAAATTATCCTCAAAAGAATGCGCTGGCCGCCTGACAGGGACTCCCGAATACAGGAACTGTGCGCATTGGATGGCCTCTCTTTTTGAAGAATGGGGATTAAAACCCATGGGAGACAACGGCACCTATCTCCAGTCATTTCCCAATCCCTATACCATCGTATTTGTAGGAGGTGAGCTTTCTTACCTCTACAGGTCAAAAGGCGCCAGGAAAAAAAGAAACTACATCTACGAGAAGGAGTACTATCCTGGCTCGAATTCCGGGAATGGAAAATTCACCGCCGAAGTCGTTTATGCAGGGTATGGGATTACGGCTCCAGAATTGAACTATGATGACTATAAGGATTTAAATGTAAAAGAGAAAATCGTCTTGATCGAACCTGAGGTGCCTGTTTCCTTTGAGCAGAATCCAGAGGAGTACAAAGAATGGCGCCCTTACGCTTTTTATCAATATAAAATTAAAATGGCCGTTGCCCACGGCGCCAAAGGTATGCTCACCAACGATCTTACGGTCAATCCCGACATCGATTATGTCCAAGACTTCATGACAGCCCAGGTTGGGGAAACCGTATTGAAAGACATTTTTGCAGGAACCGGAAAAATCCACCAAGAGGTTAAAACAGAAATATCCAACACACTTACGCCCCAATCCTTCAGGACTCGCAAAGTCTTCACTATTGAGAATTTCACCGAACATCACCCAAAGGGCATCGGATACAATGTCCTCGGTTTGATCGAAGGCGTAGATCCAGGCCTCAAGGAAGAAGTCATCATTCTGGGAGCGAATCTGGACCATGTGGGTTTCTGCTATGAAGTCATGCCTGGGGCCAACGACAACGCTTCCGGGATTGCTGTGCTTTTGGGTGTGGCTGAAGCCCTAGCCCGCAGCCCGGTCAAACCCAGGCGCTCTGTTCTGATGATCGGATTCGGATCGAAGGAACAGGCTTTCAAAGGTTCACAGACCTACTTAGAGGACCCTGTTTATCCAAAGAAAAAGACCGTGGTTTACCTGAATCTGAGCATGGTAGGCTGCGGGGACACTTTGCACGCTCGAGGAGCCGAAACCTATCCTGAACAGTGGAAATACATCTCCAGAGCAAACGAGGAATCTAATCAGCAGGCCATATTTCCAGAGCCACACTCCAACCCTGGGAGACCTAAGCTCGATGCTGATATTTTCCTCGATAAGGGAATCCCGAGCATATCATTCAGCGCTTTTGGTGCACCGACCTATCCTCGATCCACAAGGGACACCGTCAAAACGATTACTCCCCAAATCATGGAAAAGCTATCGAAATTTCTGTATGAAGCAGTCCTGGATATTGCAAACACCAATCAGGACTTTTTCAATAAATAAATCAGCCCATTCCTTTGGCTTTTTACATATTCCCACGCAAACCATTGACCCCTAGTTTTGATAGAATTAATATAGAGCCAATGTTTCAAATTTCTATCGGTTCTTTAATCGCATCTAACCTCGTTCCTCTGCTTGGCGTGCTGTTTTTCGGCTGGAACGTCTCTTCCATACTGATCCTGTACTGGTCTGAGAATGTGATCATCGGCTTTTATAATATTTTGAAAATGGCCGGTGCCCAGGGAAAAGTGGACAAAACTAAATTCTCTACTGGCCAAAAAACCACTCTGATACCACAGAGGCTTTATCTCATAGTCTTTTTTTTGGTGCACTTCGGGATATTCACTTTCGGGCATGCGGCTTTTGTGTTTTCCTTCTTTGGCACAGAGCAGCCAACATTCAATAGTCTCCTTCCTGCACTCCTTTCTCTCTTCGTCAGCCATGGAATCTCTACCTATGTGCATTTTATCAAGAATGGTGAATTCCGAAGAGTTTCCTGTGCCGACCTTTTTTTCCAGCCTTACAGAAGAGTGGTTATCATGCATCTGACTATCATATTCGGTGCATGGCTATCTTTGGTCTTTAACCTGCCCTCTTTGGTCCTGGTTGTTTTAATTTCCCTTAAAATAGTGGTCGATATTCTTTTTCATCGAAAAGAGCACCAGAGGTTTTCAATAAAATCAAATCCGAGAAATAGCTAATTACACATAACGATCTGAGCAGAAAAAATTTAGAATTCCGCGATAAAGCTTTTGGTCCAGGGAGGTTGATTGGGCCTGGTGCCCTCCTTGCCCATCCCCTGCCATTTCTCGTCTGTCAGACGGTCATCCAAAGGATGCTTGAACTCATAGTAAGAAAACACCGCTCCACGGCACAATCTGTAGCCCTTGGAATCTTCGATGATGATATAAATGTCAAAGGGAGAGCCAACCCCTTCCTCCAGCACCTGTTTGGTGCTTAAGTCTGTGTGAACGTCGGCGATTACGTCCATTCTCTCATCTGTTCCCGATGTAATCTTCTCCATGATTTGAGGAGGGAAGCTCTTGAGTGAAGAAAGCTCGTTTCCGATGTTGCTTATGAGTTCGTATTCTTCCTTTCCAAGCTCTATTCCTTGAAGTTCCTTATTGGATATGACAGTCAACTGACCCAAAATCTCCTCAAATCTCTGAATTTTTTCTGGAATCCCCTGAATGGCAATATCTAACTCCACAAGATTTTTCCTCAAGTCTTCCATCATCTCCTGGATTCTTTGATAAACGTCAGGATAGGGTTCTACATATCCGTAGGTAACTTCGGGAGGTGGAGGCATAGCTGCGGTGAGCATTGTATAGCTTTGTTTGGCATACAGAATGGTATCGTGCCGCAGTTCAGTCCAAGATCCCAGAGTGGTTTGAAGCTCTTTGTCCATCCAGGCTTCACTTTTCATGGGCCGGGGTACGTTTTTATCCTGTACGTCCTCTAATAAGGGAATCAGACAATGGAGCCATCTCCAGTAGAGATTCTGCCTCCATTCTTCCGGGGTGATGGATGAAAATTCCTCCTTAAGTCTGTTCAGCTGCGTATAATACTCTGTGTATTCGGTGTCACCCCCGTTTTCCAGAATCTCGAGCGCTCTTCTGGACCCCAACACAGCCAAAATATCCAATCCGCGAGGAAAAGCACGTGCAGGACCTGCACCAGGAATCACCTCCATGGTGAACGGCTTGCCTTTGCCTGTATATTTGAGGATGAGTTTCTCACCTTTTTTTCCATAGACTAATTCTTGAAACATGTAGGAATCTGGTATGAATCTTTGCCCCATGAAACGGAAGCCCTTCGTCGTGACAGAAAACTCACCGTCCTCTGTAAAGGCTGCCCCCGAGAGGATTTTTGGAGGTCTTAATTTCAAGGCTTTCTGGATAAACAGTGATAATTTATTTTCCTCCCAGTATCTGTCCACAGAGCCCTGAGCAGAAAAAATTTCTTGAATGAGTTCCCTGTAATCATCCACGAATAAATCATCCGTTTTCCCCACAAAATAGACCGTCGGTTCATAAACCATTCTCCACAATCGATAAGCCTCTGGGTCTCTTATCAGAGCATCGGTCATCAGGAGTGCTTGGAGTGTCATCTTCCTACCATGGAGGATGGATTCCTCATTTTTTCCGGGCCGAAGCTTGAAATCGATGCGGCCATACCACATCATCACTTTAAAATATTTTTGGAATTTTTCATTCCTAGTGTAATGACCTCTGGGTACATACTGGCTGAAATCCTCAAAGGCATAAGGGGTTTCGGCGATCCTCGGATTTTCAATATAGGAGAGGAGGGCTCGGAATCCCAATCCTTTATGGGCTTCCATGCTGCTGATTTCCTTCTCTACTAACTCCTCCAAACCATATCCAACCTGATATTCAGGGATTAGATTTTTTTTTGCCACAGAAAAAAAGCCAACATTCAACCGGGCTGCCTCTTTGACCGCTTCGATTTCAGCTTCTTCATATTGGGCTTTTGACAGATCAATCATCCGGTCCGTCAGCTCCGCCGCTCGATCGAAAAGCCTCTCTATCTCTAGAATTCTCAACAGATAATCGAAGAATATATGACAGGTATGCAGGACCACATCCGTTGTCACAAAGATGTTTTGATTTCTTTTTTTGGCGTTTAGGTAGACATCATAGATTTCCTTCTCGTCTCCTGGTCTTACAGCAAAGCCATACTGCTCTAACAGCTTTTGTGCAGGTGCTGATAATGTCATTCTTTCTTTTCCTTTCAGATTTTTCATAGTAAAGGGAGTATCCTGTTGTTCAAGGGCAAAAGTTAAACATCCAAAACAGCTCAAAAAAACAAAAATACTCACTAGAGAAAATAGTGTTCTTTTCATTTTTTTCTCCTCATCCTTATATACACTTATCATCCAAAAATATTTACGTCAAATACAGATTCCAGGAACCAATTGATGCCCACGAAGAGAATGGCAAATGGAAGAACGATCCTCATCCACCAGTAAAGGAATCTTTCAAAAGACGCTTTTTTGACACTGAGTTCCCTTAAAAATTCGTATCTTTTCATAAACCACGCTGCTGTAACAACAGCCAAGAGGGAACCAAGGGCCTGCATTCCTGACCCAAACGTCAAATCCCATGGCACAAAGATTTTGAAATTGATCATGGGAGGAATGGCGAGGACATAAACGATGCCGGAGATCAAAAAAACGGCTTTCTTCCTCCCCAGTCGGGTGTTATCCAGGATCCCCCCCACCAAAACCTCAAAGGCGGCGACATCGGAAAGGTAGGCTGCTCCAAATAATCCAAGGAAAAACAGAAGCCCGAACACCCAGCCAGCAGGCATCAGGTCAAAGGTCCTCGGAAGCGTCGAGAAGAGAAGCCCCGGCCCAGAACTGGGCTCCAAATCAAAAGCGAAAACCGCAGGAAAGATGGCAAATCCTGCCAGAAGTCCTGCAGTAGAGGCAGCAATCCCCGTGTATATGGCATTTTTCGAAACGTTCGCCCCTCTATCGAGATATGAGCCGTAGATGACCATAAACGTCCCGCCCAAAGACATCGAAAAAAATGCCATTCCCAGGGCGGCTGCCATCACTGATGGCTTGAGTTCTCCAAACCGGAAGCCTCCGATAAACCAATCGATCCCCTCTCTCGCTCCAGGCAGGGTGACAGAGCGAAAAATCAGAAAAAGTAAGATTCCGAAGAGTGCCGGCACGATCCATTTACTGGCTCTCTCGATTCCTTTTCGTAGGCCTTTGATAAGAACAATTCCACAGGTAAAAATCACCAGGGCTGTCATAGCCATCTGCAGCAGCAATGAGGTAAGATTGAATCCTTCCTGGGGAGGGAGGATGGCACCAGGATTTATGTGTCCACCAAAAGCATTCACGAGCTCCCCGAGAGCATGAAATCCTACCCAGCCCACTGCATCAGAATAGTATCCTGTCGCCCAAAACACGATAAAAAACAAGAAAAATCCGACAATTTTTCCCCCCGGGAGTCTCCCTTTTTCAAAGGCACCCAGGGTGCCCCGTTGGGTGTGCCGACCGAGAATCCATTCGGCCATCAATGCCGGTATCCCGACAAAAAAAACAATCGCCAGATAAAAGAGAACAAACGCTGCTCCTCCAAATTTCCCAACCATGTAAGGGAAGCGCCAGACAGCACCCAACCCCACTGCCACGCCGATCATGGTCATCAACAGGCCAAAATTGGAGGTAAAAGTCTCTCTTTTCAAACCTTACTCTTCCCATTTGTGAATCTTGTAATATTCGTCCACCATTCTCTGGATATCAACAGTCGATCCTTTTGTCGGACCTCTAGTTAAAGCCTCTTTCTGGAATCTCTCGGGAAGAGTATCGTCCTCTTTGCTCAGGCCGAAACGCCTGTTGAACCGATGATCCAAACGGATCGCATCCTCCAAGATTTCCTCTAAATATTCAGAGGAATAGTCCAATCCTGTTCCGGCTCTCAAAAGGGACGAAGCTCTTTCTAAATCGAGAATATCCATGCAGAGCCCGATATTCTTGCACATGGTCAGAGAGTCTGTGAGTAGTGCGATTTTTTCAGAATAGCTTACCAGAGCCGCCTTTCCTTCCTCGGCCAGCCTGTCAGCCGCTTTTTCGGTTCCAAAACGCTTCCTGGCCTCCTCTTTCCTGTCTGTTAACTCAAAATAGGGTTCGGCACGAAGATGGTCGGCTCCTCTGGAAGCGATGGCATAGGTAAGGCCATAGGCCTTGATTCCCCGGGGATCGCCGCAGATGATATCCAATCCTTTGACATGCATGACCAATTTCTGTGCTTCCTCTCCGAATCTTTCCGCAAATCTTTTCGTCCCCTCTGCCAGTTCATTTCCAATTCCTTCACGGAAAGCGATCATATCCACTACTCGCCGAATTTTTTCTTGCTCTCCCCAGGTTATGCTGAGACCGTCCAGATCATCCGGATGGATCAAGCCCCTTTCCTGGCATTCCATCATCCAACCGATCACCTCAGAGGTGGATATCGAATCCATGCCCATCTGATTCAGGTAGGCATTCATTTCCAAGGCAAACGGAAGGCTTTGGTTTCCTATCCTGGAGGTGAATCCACAAAGGGTTTCAAACTCCGGGCCTTCTGCTTCCTGATTTTCTTCCAGATAGTAGCGGGAACAATGGACATTGCAGTTGAAGCATGATTTATTCTTGACTTTAAAGGTGTCGGCCAGGTTCTGTCCGGATATCTCATCCACATAATCACAGACACCCTCCTGGAAATGCTGTGTGGGTAGGATCCCTATACTGTTCAGATCCTTCATCAACATCGTTGTGCCCAGCCTGTACCGTTTCTTGTATTCGGGATGACTCAATATATCTTGATCGATTTTCTGGTTTTCGGATAAAAAAGCCAGGGGATCCGCCAGCTTGACCGGACGGGATCCTCTGACGGCAAGTGCTTTCAGATTCTTGGATCCCATGACAGCCCCCATCCCCGTGCGGCCATTGACTCTGTTCCCGCTGGATACCACAGCGGCAAAAGAGACTAGATTCTCCCCAGCAGGGCCGATGGCCGCAACCTGGATGGCATAATCTCCTTGCTCTCTCCGTATTGCATCCGTGCTTTCGACGATCTTTCTCCCTTTATATTCGAGACAATCCACAAACTTAACACCCGATTCTGTAACCAGAAGGTAGAGCAGGTTATCTGACTTTCCAGTGATGATGATTTGATCGAATCCTGTGAGCTTCATCTCCGCTGCGAATTGGCCTCCTGCGGCTGAATCTCCCAATATGCCAGTGAGCGGCGATTTAGCTGTAACAGTATAGTAAGCAGAAGCTGTAAGCAGAGATCCTGTGAGAGGCCCTACTCCAAATATCAGGATATTCTCAGGCCCTAACGGATCACAATCTGGATTCAATTCTTCGTAAAGCCTTTTGGAATTGGCCGCTCTTCCTCCGATGACGGATTTTATCCAAGACGGATCGAGAGGTTCGATCTGAAATTCTCTTTTTGTGAGATCCAGTCTGAGGATTTTTCCTCCATATCCAAATTCAAGCATGTTTTCGGCTCCATTTCTCTCTGAGTGCAATCCCTTGTCTTTCCAAAAAATACTGCCTTTTCTGGCTCGCGTTCATTTTTTTGGTGCTTTTTTTTATTCCGGCCAGAGAAGCCCTTTTATCAGCTCCATCTACATGAGTTATCGCTCCTTCTGTACAGGCTGCGACACATTTGGGTGTTCCTCCGCAGAGATCACATACGTATACGATTCCATCGAATATCTCGATCGCACCTATCGGACAAGCCTTTTCACAAACTCCGCAAAGGGTGCATACTGTGGGAGATACAATTATCTGCCCCCTAGAACCCAGGGTCAGGGCATCTTCCGGACAACTCAAACAATATTTTTCCTCACACTGTATACAGACAACAGGACCATCGATACCTCGCTCATAAAGATTCAAAACTTTAATCCGAGCCAAGCGGTTGCTGACCTTGCCAGTATGGAAAAACGAACATGCCACCTCACACTTTTTGCAGCCGGTGCATTTGCTCAAATCGACATCTATCAAACTGCTCTCCAGGACTATTCTTCGATCTCCAATCGATAGTGCACCAAACCTTTTGGATCCGGACAGACAAAATTTTTCACTTTTTTGACCCAGTGTCCTTCTTCCAATCTATCTCGAATCGATAATATAGGAAAGATGGGCATCATACTCTGTAACGCCCAGATACAAACATACTGACCGTCCGGGACAACAAGCTTGGAATCCTCGATATAGAAATAATCCCCCACCTGTACGGGCAGGTTGCAGTAGCCATCAATCTTCTCCACGCTCACTTTTATCCTTGTCATAGCGGTTCCTCCGTTTAACTCTTTTGATTTTACTTATCAGGGCACAAGATTGGAAGCTAAAATTCTACCTTTCTGCCATTCTTTTCTTTCTTTTTTGAAACTCTTTTTTTCACCATTAAGTTTAATAAAGAAAGAAAAGAAGGTGAAAAAGTCAGTTTATTCATCACTCATCCTGTTTATTTCATTTTTTATAACACTCGTGTTATCAGGAAAACAAGAGGCTAAATTCAACAGCAAAATTGAAGAGAAGAACAGAGTAAAAATCGTAAAAAATCCAGAAGAATCCCGCTATGGCGAGATCGAGTTTGATTTAGAGAGAGATCTTGTTATCGGAAGTGATGATGATGAAAGATATACCCTCCTCAGGGTATGGGATATCAAGGCAGATGACAGAGGTAACATCTATGTCCTTGATTCTGGTGCCTACAGGATTCAAAAGTACGACAGAGAGGGAAAATATGTCCAGACTATTGGAAGGCAGGGACAAGGACCTGGTGAATTCGAGAGGCCTATCAACCTGCATTTCGATAAAAACAGGAATCTCTATGTTGCTGAGATGCGGAAGATTCACATGTTCGATCCAGAAGGGGAATTCCTCAAAACCATCACGATCCCATTTTTTTATATGGATTTTGCCGCAGATGGAACCGGGAACTTCTTCGTAACAGGACACGTCAGAGCGGATAGTGCACAGAATTTAGGCGTGCTTTTAATTAACTCTCAAGGTGAAATTGTAAAAAAAATAGCAGAATTTCCAGGAGTGCCCAGACACAGAACAGGCGTGACTCTGTCCCACGAATACTCTCCTTCACTCAGGTTCTCAGCCTTGGGAGATGTAGGAATCATCTACGGATACAACCCCGAATACAAACTGTATTGCACGAATTGGTCGGGAAAGAATGTTCTCATCATCGAAAAAGATGAGCCTTACAGATCCATCAGCCGTGGAGAAAAAAACAAAATTATCGATGATGCCTTCAGGAATGCAGCCAGCGCAGAATCTGAGTGGCCCAGGAATGTCGTGGAAAAGATGGCGAATTTGCCAAAGCATCGACCCTTTTTTGACAGAATCCTGGTCGATGAGAAAGGGAGGCTTTACGTCCGGAAACTTAAATCCGTTCTTGATGAGAGCAGGGATGAAGATTTTGATATCTTCGGCTCAAATGGCAACTTTCTCTACTCTACAAAGCTTCCCTTTACTCCTTTAGACATTAAATACGGCTGTCTCTATCAAACTAACTACTCAGAGAAAACTGGTGAAGTGCAGGTTGTAAGATGGAAGATTAGAAACTGGAAGCATATAAAGGAGGGTATACAGAAATGAGCTGAATGCTCGCCTAAGTTGACTTCGAAATTTTGCTTTGTTATAAGCTTGGTAGTGAGCAAAGCTGGATATTATTTCTCGGCCAAAGCGTTTTTTTTATTCCACCTTCATGTCGGAACACGGCTCGCCTTGAGAACATTCATCCCTGCAGTCGCTATCTTTTTTGCTCTGTATTATGTGCTCAGACCTGAACTCTTTCTTTCCCTGATGGCTGCACTTCTCGATGGAGGTTTTTTGCTCAGCGGGATCTCCACGATCCTTCTCTGTTTGATTATGGCCGGTTTTGCAGCCCGTCGAGTCTGCCTCGGGCTCGACGGCTGGATACGCCATCTCCCTGCAGTAAGTTCCATCCACAGGCGAATGGCCGCAATCGCTATATTCACAGCCCAAATCCCTCTGCTCATAATCATGGCAGGTTTAGCTTTTATATCATCGAAGCTCTTCGAAGTTCCAGCAGCTCCCTATCTTACAGGGTTGCCTTTCGTCGGTCTGGTTTGCGGTTTGTTTGTCATGCCTGTTAAGAGAAAGACGCTCTCAAGGCCTTTAGCGGTCTTGGCGGGAATTTTTTTATCTTCCAACAATTGGGGGCTTTTTATTCCAGGGATCTTTTTGCTACTTGCGACAGATGCTCTTTCCGGTCCTCTCATCCAGAAGAAAAAGCATACTAAATTCTACAGGCCTTTCAAAAGAATATTCCTGGTTGCACTCATCAACTGGAGAGCTCTCAGACTGAGAATCTTAATTCCCTATTTGCTCGCCATGCCCTTTCTCGGCGCTGCTCAACTCTTTATTGCAAATAATAGCCCTCCTCCTCTAATCGCTGAACAGATGATTCGCTTCGGCGGCACCATAGGTTTGGTTCTCTTTTGCGCAATCTTGGCCAATATGCTCGCCGCACGAAGACCTCCATGGCCCTGGATTCGCTCTTTGCCTTGGTCGGCGAAATCCAGGATTTTATCTGATTCCTCCTTTATAAGCATCTTCGTTTTGCCGCTTTTGATCGTTATTGGAGCGATGAATTTAAACTCCGTGCTGCCACTTGTCCTGAGCTTCCCCTCATTTGTTCTTTATTCTGTCTTTTCTATTCGGCAGGATGCTGAGTCCCCCATCGGTGCGTCAGGGAAAGTCCTGTTATATGGGGCAATAGGTGCCCTTTTACTCTGCATCTTCCCTTGGAGTTCTCTTTTTTTTCTGGGTTTAACGCCGTTGATCTTAAAAGAGGCGATAAAAGCTGAGAAACATCAGAAAGTCAGCCGATGGGTCGAGCTTCACCATCTTGCAGCGGGGGATTCTTTGTCTTGGAGTGAATGATGATTCTCTATCGAAATGTTTCCTTTTCGTATGGAGAAGAGGAAAAGGTCCTCCAATCAATTAGCCTGGAGCTGGGGCCAGGTCTCACCTTGCTCCTCGGTCCGAATGGATCTGGAAAAAGTACCCTCCTCAAATTGACAGCGGGAGTCGAAAGACCGGATTCAGGAGTCATTACCATTAACGGTCACGACATGTGGGACGATGAGGTGGAGGCTCGAAAAGGAATGGCCTATCTACCCGAACATCCAGATCTCACCCCCTATGCATCGATTAAAGAGATCCTGGACCTGGTGTGCCGCTTGAGAGGAGAGTCACTCGACGCAGGAAAAAAAGCCCTGGAATTCTTTAACCTTCAATACCTCGCTCATCGCACGGTCCGCGAATTGTCCTTAGGACAGAGAAGACAAGCCGTGTTCGCTGCATGTCTTATTGGTACCCCTTCCCACATACTGCTTGATGAACCTCTAGATGGAATGGATCGGCATATCCAAAAAGAAATTCTCAAGTGGATAAAAAATCACGTCCAATCCAGAGCGACCATTATCGTGGTATCCCATACCATCGAGCCTTTTATCGAGCAAGCCTCCCAGGCAGTAACGATTCAATCCGGACATGCCTTCCTCTTAAGAAGACTTCCCGATTCATTAGAAAAAAAGAGGTCATTCCTTGAGCAGTTGGCAGAAGGAGGACTTCCCCTTTGATGTCAGCTAAATTGCCTTTTGATTAGACTACTTTCTCTTTTTACAGCTCCCTTTACCCAGGATTCCTCCGCTGAAAAACAACCCTGCACCGAGGACAAATCCAAAATTGTACCAGGATCCGTTGTTGTGCACTTCGTAGAACCGAACCGACTTGGTGAAAATCGAAATAACGAAGGTAATCGGAGCAATCAGGCCATGCCACAATCCCGTAAAGAATCCCGCAGTCTTCCCTTCCTCATTCGGCGTTTTTTCGAGTTTGTTGGGGCCGGCAGCACAGCTCGAAAGAACAAAAATCAGAACAAGTCCTATCCCAACCAAACAAATAACTTTCATTTTTCCTCCCATGAACTCTCTTATTTTGCATAATATATATCAAAAAAATATGAGTCTTGGCAAAAATATAAAAAAGGTTTACATATCTCTTGATCATCCGATATGATAAAAAATCAACTTAAAAGGAAAAGAGTCCCATGATAGTGGTTGAAAAAGATGACATTCTCCGGATCGAAAGGATCGAAACAACCCCCTTCGGTACCAACGCCTATATTGTGGTCTGTGAATCCACAAAGGAGAGTGTGCTGATCGATGCCCCTGGCGACGCGGAAAAGATATTGGATCGACTCAAGGACAAAGCACCTGCATGCATACTCATTACCCACCGGCATATGGACCATACAGGAGCTCTGCGCAGACTCAAGGAGGAACTCAATGTGCCGGTAGCCGCTCACCCCGAAGATGCAGAGCAGATACCGGTGAATACCGAAATGCTTCTTTCGGATGGAAACATCGTTTCATTCGGGAATGTGACACTCGAGGTACTCCACACGCCCGGTCACACTCCTGGAAGCTTATGTTTCTTAACCGGAAAATACTTGATAGCCGGGGATACCATTTTTCCAGGAGGGCCAGGTAAGACAGGTACACCGGACGACTTCAGAGAAATTGTCGCCTCCCTTGAACAGAAAATTTTCGTATTGCCCGATGATGTGCGGATCTATCCAGGCCATGGAGAACCAACGATCCTTAAAAAAGAGAGAGACGAGTTTGCCGCATTCTCTTCCCGGTCCCACGACCCAAACCTGTGCGGCGATGTCTTATGGTTAAAGGATTAAGAGTGGAAAATTCACCATTGGAGGCTGGTATGAGAAAACAAAAAACTCGCAATATTTTATATTTTCTGATTTTCTGTCTCTTCTTTATCTCTTTACTCACCGCTCGTCCTGATGACACGCGATATGATGTGGTCATTCTGAACGGTCAGATCGTAGACGGAACTGGAAATCCCTGGTTTTATGGCGATGTCGCCCTCCGGAAAGACCGTATCGCAAGAATCACTCCCGCAGGACAGCTCCAGAATGTCTCGGCAAAAGAGCGAATAGATGCGAGGAGTCTGGTTGTCGCTCCAGGATTCATCGACATTCAGAGCCATTCACGCGGAGCCTTCCTTTCAGGGGATGGTCGTGTAATTAGCAAAGTCACCCAGGGGATCAGCACAGAAATTTTAGGAGAGGGATGGACCAATGCTCCTGCCAATGAAAAAACCCTGTCCATCTCAGGCAGCGTCGATCCGGAGACCGCCCGTCTGACCAAAGAGTTCGAAGGCCCAAGGGGATTTAACAACTGGCTGGAGGCCATGAAGAGACATGGAACCTCTGCAAACTTCGGATCTTTTGTAGGAGCTGCAACCGTACGCATGTATGTGAAGGGCATGGCCATGGGAGCGCCAACAGAAGCGGAAGTCAAGGAGATGCGCCAAATCGTCCGGAATGCCATGGAAGACGGAGCATTCGGGATTGCTTCTGCATTGATCTATCCGCCGGGCAGCTTTGCCACGATAGAGGAACTTATAGAAATGTGCAGAGCTATGGCTCCCTATGGCGGAGTGTACATCACCCATCTCCGGTCTGAAGCGGATACATTCCTGGAGGGTTTAGACGAAGCCATAGAGATCGGCAGAAAGGCGCGTGTGCCCGTAGAAGTCTACCATTTGAAAGCCGCTGGACGGCGCAACTGGCACAAGGCGGAACTGGCCATTGCCCGGATTCAAGCAGCTCGTGAGGAAGGGCTGGATATCGGAGCTGATATGTATCCTTATATTGCCGGTGGGACAGGTTTGACGGCCTGCTTCCCTCCATGGGCTTCTGCAGATGGAAAGCTTCTGGAGAATCTCGGCGATCCAGAGATGCGGGCGAAAATCCGGGACGAGATTCCCCACCAGAAATCCGAATGGGAAAACCTCGGTGCGCTCGCCACTCCTTATGGAATCCTGGTCCTGGGTCTCTTTAAGCCAGAAAACGAAAAATATATAGGAAAGCGACTGTCCGAAATCGCGGCAGACATGGGAAAAGACTGGATCGACACGGCCATTGATCTGATTCTTTCCGAACAACAAGGAATCGGTACCATCTATTTCATGATGAACGAAGAGAACCTCAAACTGCAGATGGGACAGCCATGGATCAAGTTTGGAACCGATGCAGGGGGCGAAGATCCGGAAAATCCAGAGGGACTCGTCCATCCCCGATCCTATGGCACTTACCCTCGAATTCTCGGGAAGTATGTTCGCGAAGAACGGGTAATGCGATTGGAAGAGGCAATCCGAAAGATGTCATCGGCTGTTGCTAGCAGGCTTTTTATCCGAGAGCGCGGGCTTTTGCGCGAAGGATACTATGCAGACATTGTCATTTTCGACCAGAAGACCATAGGTGACCGGGCCACCTTCGAACATCCCCACCAGGTTTCTGTCGGTGTGCACCATGTCTTTGTCAACGGCACTGCGGTCATCAAAAACTGTAAACACACCGATGCTAAACCTGGACGAATCGTTCGCGGCCCTGGCTATATCCAGCATTAGAACAAATAAATCTTAATTCAGGCCAAAATATTTCTTTTCACTTAGGCAGTCTGATCCTTCAGCGTGGAGTTTTTTCGTATCCTTTCGCTACAGATGAAGTGTGCCTGACTACCAACGAAGTCTTTATGGATAGATCGTTGTTCAGGGCTATTGAAACTATTCCTGTAAAATCAATTTTTGGCATGAATTTTGCAGATACAATAATTCGAGGGAACAAAAAATGCAGGTACAAGAAAGTTCAGATTATCGGAACCAAATTGACGAAGCTCTCAAGAGAGCTAAGCCTAAGAAAGTGCTGTATTTATATGATGAATCGGGCAACAAGCTTCTCCTGGGTGTATTCAACAAAAAAAAGGCAGAGGAAGTAAAAGGCTATCTACGTGTAAAAAAAATGATCAACCGTTTATCTGAATTTGACATCATTACTACCGAGCCCGACAGCGACTTCTCTTACTGAAATATCCTTAATACACCGATTATTCGGTGTTCTTTCTGTCTAAAAGTATCTTCAATCCTACAAAATTTTTTGTAAAAATTCTTTACTCTTTACAATTTATTGCCTTTTCGTATTAAAATATCCAATCATGCAAAAACAAAATGACCTGAAACTATCGATGATTCTTTTCTTTCTCCTATTTTTTCCTCTCCTGATCATTCCATGCCGGAGATCCAGCGCCAACCAGGTGAAATGGTTCCAAGGCTACCTAAAGAGCATAAAAGGGGGAACGATCGATTATCATTCCCCTCAACCAGATGTTCAGACCGCGCTTCTTGTCCGTTCACTGCATTCTGAAGACTATATCGAATGGCAAACTGAAGCCATCCCCCCTGATTTCAGAGAAGACTTTGCTACCTTTATATGGATTTTCGGAATGGATGTGGATTCAAATCCCCATAACTATGATCTGTTTGTCAACGGAGACAAATGGTTCAGATTCTCCAATCCAAGGGTCAGCACACAGAAGGAATGGAGCATAGAAGGACCAAACAAAGCTGAGCTCCTTTTCCGTGTCACCCTTGTCGATAGATACGATGATGTTTTCGGATACGCCTCGATGCGGATCTCCTCATCCGCCCTGGATAAAGGGAAACCTCTCACGATCAAAGTCGTCGGAGAAACGGCTGGAAGCCGTGTGTGGTACATGACTTTTCAGAGCTCGGTTAAGCCAGGAGTAGAAATCGTGCCTCAACAGGCTCTCCTCCGGCACGGAAACCAACTGGTCCAACCCGTATCTGTGCATGTCATTCACCTGGGGGAGCCGGCGAAAGCTCGGATTTTCCCTGTTGGGCAGGAAGCCATCCAAACAGAACTGAAATTTGGATTCAACAGGATTGACTTGGCCTTTCCAGAGGTCTCTTCTGATAAGGAACATACCGTAATCATCCAAACTTCCCAGCAAGAGCCGATTAAAAAAAAGGTTATCCTGAAACCCATTCGAAAATGGATCGTCTACCTGGTACAGCACACCCATACCGACATCGGGTACACCCGCCCTCAAACAGAGATCTTACCCGAACATCTCCGTTTCATCGATTACGCCCTGGATTACTGTGATCTCACCGAGAATTATCCTGACGATGCCAAATTCCGCTGGACCTGTGAAGCTTCCTGGGCAGTCAATCAATATCTGGAGAGCCGACCGCCTGGACAGATCGAAAGACTCAAGAAACGAGTTAAAGAAGGCCGGATTGAAGTGACGGGAATGATCTTCAACATGTCAGAAATAGCCGACGAAAACATCTATGCCGCTTCCTTGAATCCTGTCAAAAAGTTCAAGAATCTCGGGCTCAATGTCACGACAGCCATGCAGAATGACGTTAACGGCATAGCCTGGTGCATGGCTGATTTTTTCCCTGACACAGGCATCGAATATCTGATCATGGGACAACACGGCCATAGAGCGCTGATTCCCTTCGACAAGCCCACCGCCTTTTGGTGGGAATCTCCATCTGGAAGGAGGCTTTTGGCCTTTCGTGCTGATCATTATATGACAGGAAATTTTTGGGGAATTCACACCAGAAAGTTTCAAACCCTGGAAAGAGAGCTGATGAGATATCTGGAGAGCCTTGAATCCCGCGAATATCCGTTTGAACGAATCGCTGTCCAATATTCTGGCTATTTCACGGACAACGCTCCCCCTTCTACAATCGGTAGCGATATGATAAAGCTCTGGAATGAAAAATATGAGTGGCCCAAACTGAGGAGCGCAACAGCAAGAGAGTTCCCAGCCTATATCAAAGAATGCTTCGGAGAACACATTCCTGTTCATCGAGTGGCTTGGCCGGATTGGTGGTCAGATGGATTCGGATCGGCTGCCTTGGAAACGGCAACTGCTCGAGAAACTCAGGCCCACCTCATTTCTAACCAGGGACTTCTCTCCCTGGCGAAACTTCTGGGCATGTCTATCCCCTCCTCGACTTTGGAGAGAATGAACGAGATCTACGATGCCTTACTCTTCTGGGATGAACACACCTTAGGCGCAGCAGAGAGCATCAGCCAACCCCTGGTCGAAAACAGTGTCGTTCAGTGGGCCGAAAAATCCGCCTACGTCTGGGAAGCTGTAAAGGACTCCCGTATTCTTCAGGAATCTGCCATGGGACTGGTTCAGCCTCACATTCCTCGAGAAGAGGTGCCTACTATCGCAGTTTTCAACACGCTGAACTGGCCTCGTTCAGGCATTGCAGAGGTGTACGTGGACCATGAGATTCTGCCTTCTGGGAAAGCCTTCCGTCTCGTCGATGAAAAAGGAAGAGAAGCTTTCGCTCAAATATCCAGGAGCCGAGCTGACGGCACCTATTGGTATCTTCGAGTTGAAAACATCCCTCCCTTAGGATACAAAGTCTACCATCTAGAATTACTGGACAAACCGCACAAATCTGCAAGAGAAATCAAAACGCAAGAAGCTGTTTTGGAAAATGATTTCTACAGAATGGCTATTGACCCGAAAAGAGGTTCTGTCTCCAGTTTGTTCGACAAACAGCTTGGAGTGGAATTGCAGGACAAACAGAGCCCCTGGTTGTTAGGTCAATTTATCCATGAAACCATTTCAAATCGAAGCCAACTGGAGCAATTTCATCTGGTTAGCTGCCAAAGACAATCTTTAGACAGGGTCTCCATCCAGAAGATCCTGGATGGTCCCTTATGGAAGAGCATCCTTATGACCGGAGAAACGTCTACTGCTGCAGAAAACACACCTCTCCAGATTGAAATCCGGCTTCATCACAACGAGAAGCGGATCGAATTCCATTATGCCCTGATCAAAAAAGATATAACCGCTCCTGAGGCCATCTATATCGCCTTCCCGTTCAAATTGCCCCAAGCACAGGTCTCTTATGAGGCTCATGGAGGAACTGTCTCTCCAGGAATGAACCAGCTAGAGGGGACCTCCTCTGACTGGCATGCTGTCCAAAACTTCATAGCCCTTCGCAGCCCAAAGGGACAGATCGTTTTAGTGAGCGATGAGATTCCATTGGTTCAGTTCGGAGATTTGAATCTCGGAAAATTCCAATACATTGCTCAGGTCGAAAAGCCCCATATTTTTTCCTGGGTGATGAACAATTATTGGGTCACAAACTTCAGAGCCAGCCAAGAAGGTGAATTCAAATGGAACTATTTTCTCACTTCTTCCGAAGATATTTCCAATACTTTTGCCACACGATATGGCTGGAACTCGAGAATTCCCTTTGTGTGCAGAGTCTTTCCCCCTGGAAAAGCCTCAAAAATCCCAAAAGAACATTCAACGCTTCTCATCGATGCGGATAATATACTGTTGGTAAGTGCAAAACCCAGTTCAGACGGGAAAGGAATCATTCTCCATCTGCGCGAAACAGAAGGAAAAACAACGGAATTCTCCATCTCCCTCCCTGCAGTACGATCGCAGAATCGAGTCATAACAGAGGTGAATGTCTTAGAAGAGACAATCGGACAGCCCACCAAAACACTCAAGATCGAGCCCTGGGAATCCAAGTTCTACAAGATAGAGTTTTAGAGATATGGAGAGGCTGTTTCTCAGCCGGTTCAGAATCTGTCTGAAAGGGTTTTCATAAACAGGACGATTGCATCTTCCTCTTCATCTGTCAGATCAAGGTCACCCATCTCATCTTTGTTGACATTTTCACTGATTTCAGGAGGAGGCCAGTTCTCCTCTGCCCTGTCTCTGGTGTTGTAAAATCTGACGACTTCCTTCAGTGTCTTGAAATATCCGTTATGCATGAAAGCCTTTTTAAAACCCTGTTTTGGCCTTAAATCGACATTCCGCAGGGTTGGAACTTTGTGCTTCCCGTAATTTTCCTTTGCATATTTGGCATATTTCTCTGTTCCCTCCAGATAGCCCCCAAGTCCTTTATCCACCCATTTCTTACCATCAGGATTCCATTTCTTATCCATGGTGTAGAAGGGATTATCTGGATTTTTGGGTATTCCCAAATTGTCGTATGTAAAATCGGTAAACAGAGGGGGCTTGCCGTTCTCTGAGGATAAAACATGACACAGAGAGCACAAGCCTTTTGTATTGAATAACATAAGACCCTTGAGTTCGTCATCATCCAGCCCCATATTTTTGAATTTATTCCAGTTAGACTCGTCGATGGATTCCACATCGAGGCCTTTTGCCTGAGTCTTTTTCCAGAAATCGTCAAACTTGGAGTTGAAGGGATTGACCTCAGCCGACCTTTCATATGCTGCGATAGAACGAGCTATGCGCTCGTAAGTCGTGTCGACATCCTTCTCCCTATCCGGAGAGCCTGAGCCCCATACTTTTTCGAATAGATCGGCATAATCAGAATCACGAACTTTAATAACTATGTTTTTTTTGTCCGGAATATTCTGCTCAAGAGGATTGAGAAACGGCCCCATCGCCTGCTCAGCAAGGGGGTCTCCGAGCAATTCCCCAGAGGCTCTCCCATCCCAGAACATGCCGCCCACAAAAGTTCCCTCTTCGTCGATGTGTAAAACAGGGCTGTCTCCGGCATAAGCACTCGTTGGAGGTTTACGGTTTCCGAAACGCCCCTTAACAGCTCCCTCATATGCAGATCCAACAGCGTTGAGGTCCTCATCCGGGCCGGTCCAACCAACCTGTGGAGCATGGCACACAGCACAGGATTGACCTGGGGGATCACTGAGACTGGCGTCAAAAAAGAGCCTCTTCCCAAGCTCCTCAATGAGACTGAGTTTTCCAGATCCGATCATTCCTGTGGCCAGTGCAGAGACCAGCAAAATTCCTGTTAAAAATGCAATCTTTCTCATAATGTCATCCTCTTAGAGTGTTAAATAATAGACTATAAATTCTATGGCAATAGTAAGATCGCAGTCAAGCTTTTGCGCTTTTTCACAAGGATCATTATTTCAATGCTAATTTCTTTGGAAGTCAGTCAGACCCGGTGGGAAGCTATTATTCCACTTCTTTCAGGTTTCGTAACGTATCGATGATGACCTCAGGGAGTGCAGGATGGATACGAATCCCGCTGATGATAGGCATCACTGTTCCCGCCGTTGCCATGGCATCCACGACCTCCTGAATCAATATCGGAGCATAGGGACCTATGATGTGAAAACCCAGTATCCTCCAGGTGCCCTTCTCGATAACGGCTTTGGCAAAGCTTTCGTCTTCTCTCATAGCGACACCCTTTGCTACTTCCGAGTAGAAAGATTTTCCTACCAGAATTTTGTGTTCTTTTTTAGCCTCTGCCTCGCTCATTCCCACAGAGGCAATGGGGGGATATGTAAACACTGCATGGGGTACTGCGAGAAAGTTCAATTTCTCCTGCCCTTTGTGCATACTGTTGTGCCAGACGATGTCAGCTTCTCGATTGGCGGCATGCCTAAACATCTTTCTGCCTTGGGCATCTCCGAAAGCCCAAATATTTTTCTTGCTCGTCTCGAAAAAGTCATCGACTTTAATATACCCTTTTTCATCTGTCTCTACTCCGGTATTTTCGACTTTAAGGAGGTCTGCATTGGACTTTCTTCCGGCTGCTACCAGGACTCTCTCTCCATGAAATTTCACCGTTTCTCCTGATTTCTTATCTCTAGCAGTAATTGTGCAACCTGTATCCATCTTCCCAGCTTCTATGGCTTCTGTGTTTGCGTGTATATCCATTCTTTTTTTGAGTTTCCGCTCCAACAGGTCTGATATCTCAGGTTCTTCTTCCTTGAGCAGACGCTCTCCCCTCTGGATTATGGTGATATTTGTGCCCATGGCAGAAAAGAAGTGGGCAAATTCGGCAGCAATATAGCCTCCACCTATGATGATCAGACTTTTTGGTTTTTCCTCCAACGCGAAAAGGGTATCATTGGTCAGATAATCGATCTCCTCAATTCCCTTGATCAAAGGGATTAAAGGTCTCGCTCCTGAAACGATGAAGATTTTCTCTCCTTTTATTTTTTGCTTCCCCACCTGCATAGTGTAATCATCGACGAACTGCCCTGTTTCTGGGTAATAATCCAGCCCTTGGTTTTTAGTAATATTGGTTTGAATTGCGCTTCGATTTTTCTCGACATATTCTCTTGTCCGCTCCATCACCCAGTGGAAATCGATATCTTTTATTTCTGCTTTGATACCCAACTTTTGGGCTTCCTGAATCTCAACGATTCGGTCAGCGGGGAAAATCAGCATTTTTGAGGGGATACACCCCACATTCAAGCATGTCCCTCCAAGAGGTCCTCTATCTATTAAAGCCACTTTTAGACCATGAGACAAAGCATTGTCAACGATGCCGCTCCCTGCCCCTGATCCTATCACAATCACATCATAGTTTTTCATGTTATGATCCTCTTATTTCTGAATATGTTGCATGAGGCAGTTCAAGAAGTCAAATTATGATTTTGCAGACATCAAAAAAATAACTTCAATTTTAAATGCTTTCAAAATCCTTAAAATAAATAAAATTCTCCTCCATCTCATCCTGGATTTAAAGACTTTGTAAGGGCTATTTTGATTTAACAAAAGATAGTGACTTCACCCCATCCATCAGGCCAACAGACTTTTCTATGGAAAAGAAACATGTCAGATGGAATAGTCCAATTTTTGATGGAAGTCTTCGCTTTCAAGATTCCATCGGCTGGTTCATAAAGACAACAAGAAACAGACTGACTACAAAGACAAGAAAAATCGAAAATTTTATGAATTTCATAATTCCCCCCTTTTAGAATTGTCAGAATTTATTTTAATCTGTCATCCCTCAGGGTAAGAAATAACAAGAGATGATACCTACCCACGATCCATAAGGAAGAGCCTCAGTCAAACTTCCCTTCATAATAAATCCTTATGTATCCTCATCCTTTGATAATAAATTTCTGCTTGTTTCTTTAAAAGATCCCCAAAGCGTGGATCATTGCGTAAGTTGTCGAAACTTGGATTTTCTTTCAGGAAAAGATACGGATAAAGAAAATATTGATCCTCTTCAAAGCCGATCTCGATTCCCTTTTTGATGTTTTCTATTGCCTCATCTCCCATCCCCAATAGAGAATAGGCACAGGTTATGTTGTAGTCGAATCCTTCATCAGTGCAATCAATAAGGCTGATTGCTTTGTCTTTTTCCCCCTTAGAAGCCAATAAAAAGGCCCGATAATTCTTTACAGCCAATGATTCAGAACCTAATCTTTCAGCCTCTGCTATTGCTTTTTCAGCCTCAGCATACTTTTTCACCATGATAAGTAATTTTGTATATATCAGATAAATAGTAATATCGTTCTTATCAAATTCTAAAGCTCGTTCAATTCTTTTGAAACCCTTATCAAATTCACCGACATTCCAGTGACTGACAGCGCTCATCCGATAAGCCCTAAGATAAGAGGGCTCGAGTTGAATGGTTTTGGAGAAATATTTGTTGGCTGAATGGAATAATCCGATACTGTAAAGGTAAGCACCTACATCACAATTGATGAGTGGTCTGTCGGATCCCAATTCGAGAGCTCTCTTGAAACTTCTGTGAGCATTATCCAAGTCTCCCTTATAAAAATATGCCCATCCTAAAGATACGTTTGTTTCTGGAAGCTCAGGATTCAGATTGTATGCTTTCTCCAGATGCTCCAGCATTAATCTTAGATTTTCTTTCCTTTTTTTAATGACGTAGAAGGCTTCATGCGCCGCACCTATTCCCCAATAAGCTCGGGCATAATTCGGATCAATACTGAGCGCTTGATAAAACATATTTAGGGCCTCAGAAAACCATTCCTCAGGATCAGAATATTTATCACTTTTATCCACAAAATTCATTCCCTTTTGGTAATATTCATATGCCTGAAAATCAGAAGGCTCCCCTTTTCTTGCTGACATCAATCCACTTATTCTTGATCGGAGACCTAAATCCTCCACAATATCACTAGAGAATTCTCCTATTAAAGTAAATAGATCCTTTTCTTCAGATCTACCCTGGTAAGGTCTGATTAGACGAATCTCCTTTGCAGAATTCAAACGAGTTGTTATAAGAACCTGCTGCCCTGCTCTTTGAACCTGTGATGATAAGATGTATTCAACCTCTAATTCATGCCCGATCGTGCTAAAATCAATATCCAGATCTTTATACCTCTCTATAGATTCATAGGGAACAACTCTTAATTCGGGGCAGGCCACCGCTAAGCTGTCAATTAAAGCGTGCGTCAAACTTCGAGAGAAAGATTGTGACACCTGTTGAGTCTCGATGTCCTGAAAGGGAAGTACGGCTATTGAGGTTTTCCATTCCACAGGGGGCTTAAACCAATCGAAAATAAAATAGCCAATAGAAAGAACAAGAGCTATACACAGGAGAATTCCAGTGGCAACAATTGCGATGGATGGAGCTTTGTGAGTTTTATCTCTTATTTTTTTTCTAGGCAGAACAATACCAGTCTCAGTCTCTCTTTTCAGCCGTCGCAAGTCTTCAAGGATTTCATCTACATGTTGGTAACGCTCACCAGGCTCCTTCTCCAAGCATTTATTAATGATTCGATCCAATTCAATCGGGACAGCATAAGGTAAATCTTTTATGGGTTGAGGATTCTGGTTCAAGATGGCATACAAAACCAACTGCTGATGTTCTCCTCCAAACGGAAGCTGTCCTGAAAGCATTTCATAAAGAACCACTCCAAAGGACCAGATATCGGCTCGATGGTCAAAAGCCTCCCCTGATGCCTGTTGGGGTGACATGTAGGCGATAGTGCCCATGATGGTGGCTGTTTCCGTGATTTTTGATTCTTCAAGTGGCTTGGCCAGTCCAAAATCCATGATTTTAGCCTGGCCTTTTTTAGTTATGAGAATATTGGAGCTTTTAATATCTCTATGAACGACTCCGGCATCGTGTGCTTCCTTGAGACCATCCGCTATCTGTATAGCAGCATCCAAGACCGATTCTGTCTTTAACGGGCCCTTTTCGACCATATCCTTGAGACTTTGCCCTTCAACATATTCCATGGCGATAAACAGGTTCTCTCCCTCTTCATCGATCTCGTATATGGTGCAAATATTGGGATGATTGATTGATGCAGCCGTTTGGGCCTCCCGCATGAATCGTTCTCTGTCTTCCTCTCTCCTGAGTATTCTAGGCACGACAAATTTCAGGGCCACCGTCCGATTGAGTTTAGAGTCCTCAGCTTTATAAACAATCCCCATGCCTCCAGCGCCTATTTCCTCTAGAACTTTGTAATGAGATATCTTTCTACCTATCATATGACGTTATCTACAAAAAGAAAGTGAAACTCCGTTTGTTCGCATGCTCTAGACTTCCCCGATTTTTGTCATAAATTTATATCACACGATAGATATATTGTCAAAAGCAGGAAAGAGTCTGGTGGAAAAGTAATCATGATAACTCGATTGGACTAAATTGACTTATTCAATAATAACTAATATATTATCCCTAATGGGGAACAAAGACGACACCATTCAATGTCCCAACTGTCTTGCTGAACAGACAAAGGATAATCTCTTTTGCAGCAAGTGCGGGACCCGCATCGAGGAAGAAAAGTACACACTCACCTACTCCTCTGCTCAACAAGAGCATATAGAAAGAATTGCTTTTTCTCCTGGTGACAGTTTTGGTGACCGTTACCGCATTATCGAAGAAATCGGCCGAGGAGGCATGGGCATCGTCTACAAGGCTGAAGACAAAGAACTCAATATAAAAGTAGCACTTAAAATGATCCGCCCAGAGCACTCCAAAAGTCCACGATTTATAGAACGCTTCAAGAGAGAAACGCTGCTGGCTCGATCCATCTCCCACGAAAATGTCATACGGATACATGACATAGGAGAACTAAACGAAATCAAGTACATCTCTATGGAATACATCAAAGGGCAGAACCTAAAAGAACTGATTCATACTTCAGGACCTCTATCCATTGAAACAACCACCAACATTTCTAAACAAATATGTAAGGCACTCAAAGCTGCTCACCAAAAGGGAATCATTCATCGTGATTTGAAGCCACAAAACATCATGGTCGACAGCAGCGGAAATGTACATGCCATGGATTTTGGAGTGGCAAAGACTTTCGATGATTTAGAGACCAGCCTCAGTAAAGGCATCACGGGTACCCCTCCATATCTGTCTCCAGAAAGGGCTAAAGGAGAAAAAACTGATCCCAGATCTGATATTTATTCCCTAGGTATCATCATGTTTGAGATGTTGACCGGAAAACGCCCATTCGAAGCCGAAACCATGGAGGGCTATCTCCATAAACATATTTATGTGGAGCCCATATCTCCTTCCATGCTTAATCCCCAAATTCCGGCTTACCTTGAAAGGATCATTCTCAAATGTTTGGAAAAAAATAAAGAAAAACGCTATCAAACTGCGGACGAGATTCTCAAAGATTTAGAAACTCCGCAATTTGAAACCGAACGGATCCTGATTCGAAAAAGGAATAAAAGGTGGATATATGCAGCACTCCTTTTTGCTATTGTTCTTGTCACTATCTTTGGAATTTATTCCATAATTCAAAGAGAGAAATCCGGAATAACTCCTCTTTTGGAAACTGAGAAAATTTCTGTTGCTGTGATGCTGTTTGAGAATCTCAGTGGAGATGAAAGGCTCATTAATTGGCCAAGGGAGATTCAAGTGCTTTTGGGCATGGATTTATCACAGTCGAAATACTTACGTGTTCTTCCAGACGACCGGCTCTTCCAGATACTCAAAGATCTTGATCAGTCCGAATCGACAAAATACTCTTCAGATATTCTTGACAGAATTGTCTCCGAAGAGAATGTCGAATACTTCATTCTGGGTAGTCTCGGAAGCTCAGGGGATGAAATCAGAATCACCTTTAGCATTCGAAAAGGTGGAACCGATAAAATGATGGACACTGATATCGTGAGAGGGAAAGGCATAGATAGCTTCAATTCAATGATCGACGATTTAACCACTTCAATCAGATCTAAATTTTTAACTTCACATGAAATCTCTATGGATATTGATAGAGACATAGAAAACATCACCACAAAATCACCAGAAGCCAGGGCCTTATATATCCAAGGCAAAAAGTGTTATCAAATGAAAGATTTTAAGAAAAGCATCGAGCATCTTAAAAAAGCCATTGAATATGATCCCGAATTCGCCATGGCTCATGTCCTGATTTCCTCCAATTATGGAGATCTGGGCTATCCAAGAGAAAGAAATAAATACCATCAACTGGCTTTGGAGCTTATAGACAGAGTCTCGGATAGAGAACGCTACCTCATCCAAGGTCGTTATTTCTATATCATTGAAAGAAATTATGAAAAGGCGATAAACATCTACCAGGAATTATTAAACCTTTACCCCGACGATGAAGATGCAAACCTCATGCTGGGAGCGATCTACTATAATCTTGAGGAATGGGATCAATCCCTAGAATGGTACAACAAAGTACTCGAAGCCAACAGTAAATCCGAACGTGCATGGATAAATATCACCTATGACCTGATGGCAAAAGGCTGGTATGATCAGGCCAGAAACCACCTTTTGGTCAATAAGGACAATTTTTCAAGCCAAGCTTATTTTCACCGAAACATGAGCCACTCTTATCTTTATCAGGGTCAATACAGACTTGCCCTTCAGGAAGTGGAAAATGCCCTTGCAATAGACCCTGACGATTATCGTAATATCTCCCTCAAGGCGAATATCAATCATCTTAAAGGAGATTTGACCTCAGCCAAGAAATTTTACATGGAGCTTCTCGAAGAAAAATCACCTGAAATCAGGGCAAACGGTCACCTCTGGATGGCTCGTTTGTATCTCTTAACAGGTCAGTTTAATAAATGCAGAGATGAAATTATGACAGGACTCACACATGCCCATGAATACAATCTGGAGCATCAAGGGACATTCATGGCACTTTTGGCTTACTTAAACCTTCGATTGAATCGACTAAGCGATGCCCTTGATGCCACAAATAAAGCAGTGGAAAGTGCTCAGACAGAAGTCAATGTAGACGATCAAAAATGGGCTCTTCATTTACGCGGACTCGTCTTTCTCAGAATGAAAATGATGGATGAAGCCGAAAAAACAGCCAACCAACTGGAGCAATTAATCTCTGAAACTTGGAACAAAAAACAAATGCGGCACTATTTCCATCTGATGGGAGCAATAGCTCTTGAGGCTAAACAGCCTGACAAATCTATCGAAAATTTCAATAAGGCTATATCTCTGTTACCTTCTCAAGTATATGGTTTTGGAGAACATTCTCTCTATGTCGATTCACTTGCTTCAGCATACTATAAAATCGGAGATATTGAAAATGCAACGGAACAATATGAGAAGATTGCTTCTATGACCTGGGGACGAATCCTCTATGGAGATATATACGCCAGAAGTTACTACTGCTTGGGAAAGTTATACCAGGAAAAAGGTCTAATAGACAAAGCCAGCAAACAATATAAAAAATTTCTCAATCTCTGGAAAGAGGGAGATCAAAACCTCCAAGAAATAGCTGATGCAAAGAAACAACTTGCAGTTCTGAATGAATTATCACAGGAATAATAATACATCCTAAGAGCGAGCCGATTATTTCAAGGCATCTAATTCTTTCCAAAAAAGCTCTTTTTCTTTTCTAAAGATTTTTTTTATCTTGCATGTCCAACCGGGGATTTTACCGATGATCGAGGTTGAAAATGCAGCATCCAGAGGACAAGTCCAGCACTCTTTCAAATCGACGCACTGAATACATGTTTGATCGTCTGTGTAAAATTTATCCATACGAAGATTCAAATAATTTGTCATGACTTCAGTATAGATTCTTTCATGGTTTTCAATAAATGCGTCCACATCCCCAAAAGCGTATCTTTGATACTCTCGTGTCCCTTCTTTTCCTTTGAAATGTTCGGGAAAAAGATAACACCCCCAAAGCATACCATCCGGTGCCAATGCCATTCTGTGTTTTCCAGCCGCGCATGAAAAGATCTCTCTCCTATATCTTCTCCACATGCTTGGGAGGGGAATGGTCCCTGTTTTTTTATAGTATCGAAGAGAAAATGTCCTCAATGATTCCAACTCTTTCTCCAGCAAAATAAGAGAAGGCAGATCCCATTCAGGAATTTTGCTGAGAGCAAAAGATATGTTAGAAACATTCAGATCTATAAGGGATTTCATAGAGTCTGAAAAATATCTAACAGTATCTGGCGTGAAAACACTGTTGATTTCAAGAACAATATCTTCTTCATTTAGGATTTTTTTTATTGTTCGAATGAGCTGCTCAAAACTCCCTTTTCTTCTGAATTCGTCCTGAGCCAGTCCGTCGAAGCTCAATACGATGGAAAATTTATGTTGGCTTAAGAAATTTAGAATATCTTCATTAATAAGGCTTCCGTTTGTGGTTAAGGAGAATTTTATTTCTTTGCCAAGTGTATTATTTTTAAGATGGTTTACGGCTTGTTCGATCAGGTTAAAGGCGAGTAGAGGTTCTCCCCCGGTAAAACCGATAAAACATTCTTCTTTTAGAAAGGGCAGGAAAAAATTGAAGGATTTTTTTAATACAGTACTATCTAAATAAGTATTCCCTCTTTTCTGATAACAGTATGAACAGTTGAAATTGCATTCATCCGTAAGAATAACAATAAAGTATGAAAACTCCATTCACCAATTTGATGAAAGATAAAGAAAATCTAATCTTTTAAATTATTCAACCTGATTTATCATTCACCAGGTATTACACTTGTCACGGGGCATTGTAAGCGCGCACCAGTTAAAGCAGATCTCAAGGTATCAACATGATCTGCTGCACCTTTTATTTCCATGTCTAAAGGATTTTTTCCTGATTTTAGCGCAAGTCTGTAAGAATCCATCAATGCTTTCAGAATCTGTTCCCATACGATCATATTTTCGTTCATAATTCCTCTCCTTGTAGATAATTTATAGCATTTATCTCGACCTATCACTCCCTCGACGCAATGAGATCAAGGAATGATAGTTATTTTTCATTGAAGGATGAAACATGTTCTCCCTTCTTTGCTGCTGGCTAATATCTATTTTAAACCCTGTATCACAATAAAATTTGATAGTCAAGTGGTTTTTTATCCAATGCTAATCAAACGTGAAAATGCGACGAATCAGTTCGTCTGATTGTTTCTGTCGCACTGAAATAGGGATGCTTCTAGGCATGAATTCAAATTGACTCCAAGGCAGGCCTATGCTATAAGTCAAAATTAGAGATGAACGATACAAACCACGAAGATAAAGCCCAGATTTTGCTGCCGAAGCAATCTAAGTTTTCACCTGAAGAAGTCCAGGACGCGGCCTCCATAAAGCACAGTTTTTTTTTACTGGATGATGCAAGCGCTCTTCTGACCTCCCTGCCACCCGAACTCGAGACCCAAAAGATTGTTGCTGCGAATAAGATTCTTCCTCTGGAAAGCCGACTCGAAGCCTACGAAGACATTTTCGACTCAGAAATAGGAGATACCCACTTCTCTCGGGCCCGAAATATCGAACGAGAAATCGGACTCAGGCAAATCTATCTCAAGTTCGAAGGCGGCAATCCGACAGGAACACAGAAGGACCGCATCGCATTTGCCCAGGTGTTGGATGCCATGCGCCGCGGATTCGACTCCATCACCATGGCCACCTGCGGAAACTATGGTGTTGCCATGGCTTTCGCAGCATCCCTATCAGGACTCAAATGCATCATCTATATCCCAGAGTCTTACCACACCAAACGTGCCCAGGAAATGACGGACTATGGTGCTGAAATCATTCGCGTTCCTGGCGACTATGAAGGAGCTGTACAGGTTTCACGCAAACGGGCAGAATCCGATGAAATCTATGACGCAAATCCAGGAGGTGCGAACACCGCCTTACAATTGAAAGCCTACGGAGAGATAGCCAACGAAATCTACGATGAACTCAGAGATGCTCCATCTGCAGTAGCCGTCCCAGTTTCGAATGGTACGACATTGGCAGGGATTTACAAGGGCTTCCTGAGCCTTTATCGTCGCGGCAAAACCTCGCGGATACCGAAATTGATCGCAGGTTCGTCGTTCGGGAAGAATCCGATCATTCACGCTTTTCTGAAAAAAACCATTCACTGTCATGATTTGGAACCAGAAAAGATCCGGGAGACAGCAGTAAACGAGCCCCTGATCAACTGGCAATCCATCGATGGGGATCATGCTCTACAAGCCGTGCGTGAAACTTCAGGATGGGCTTCTTATGCGAGTGACAAAAACATGACCTATTTTTCTCGCTTTATTCGGGAACGAGAGGGTCTCAGTGTACTTCCCGCTTCCACTGCAGGTCTCATCTCTTTACTCGACCGCCATCGAAAAGAACCTTTTCCGAATGACCGATATGTCGTTATATTGACCGGGAGAAGGTAATGGATGCTCTTCCAGAAGGCTCAGCCATAATCTTCTGCGAGGGTGCATTCGGAACACCCAACGGAAAAACAGCCCATGGATTGGTACGGAGGACGAAAAGGTATCGGGTTCTTTCGGTTATAGACTCTAAGCATCCGTACAAAGATTCCGGAGAGATTCTAAACGGAAAGCCCAATCATATTCCCATACACTCCAATCTCAAAGAAGCCGTTGCTGCCGCCCAGAAGTTGGGAAATAAACCCACCCATTTCGTCATAGGGCTGGCTCCAGATGGAGGGAGACTGAATCCAGAGCATAGAAAGGCTCTCCAGGATGCCATAAGCGCCGATCTTAACATCGACTCAGGACTGCATGACTATCTCTCGGAAGATCCGGAGTTCTCTGCTTTGGCCAAAAAACACAGAGTGATCCTCAGGGACATCAGGAAGCCTCCCCCTATGAGTCAGCTCCATTTCTTCACCGGGAAGATCGAACAGGTGATGTCATTGAAAGTTGCCATCCTGGGTACGGATTCGGCTGTAGGCAAGCGTACGACCGCGTGGCTTCTATTAGATGCATTTAGTGAAAGAGGATACAAGACGGAATTGATCGGAACAGGTCAGACTGCATGGATGCAGGGTGTCCGCTACGGCATCATGCTCGACTCGCTGATCAATGATTTCGTCGCTGGCGAGATCGAACATGCAGTCTGGAGCGCATGGAACGATGTCCGACCGGATGTGATTTTGATCGAGGGACAAGGAAGCCTTATGAACCCCGCATACCCAGGTGGATTTGAAATCTTGGCTGCCGGAAGACCCGATGCCGTCGTACTCCAGCATGCTCCTGCCCGAAAAGACTATGACGGTTTCCCGGGTTATCCTATTCATCCCCTGGATCAACAGATTCAAGTCATCCAGTTGCTGTCAGGAAAGCCTGTTGTAGCCATCACCATCAACAGAGAAAATCTGAGGGCTGAACAGATTACAGAGGTCTGTGAATTGATGAGGAAGCAGATTGGACTTCCCGTTGTCGATGTGCTCGGAAGCGGTGCAAGCGAAGTTGTCGATGCACTGCTGCCTTTTTTAGATAAAAAAAAGAACTGAGTCAAAAACGAAAGGCAATCAATAATGAGAAATCCTCCCCCATCAAGACCTCAGGCAAAGAAAATTCTTGAACCTAAAAAGGATGCTCTTAAGATTTTAAAGGTCATAAACCGTCTGGAAGTGGGACCCACTCGAGTCGAAAAGCGCCGGTTGATCGTTCCTTACACCATCCGGGCTGCAAAGAAGAGTGATTCTTTTGACTTGATATACCGTTACGGAGAAGAAGTCTTCGATCCCAAAGAGCCCTCTTCGATCAATCTTGCTCACATGATCGCCGCCCAGGTCGCTATCAATTATGGGCTTTTTTGTCATGAGATCACCTTCCGTGGATTCTATGATAAGAGTGACCAGAAGTTCATCACCGATATGATGATGAACACAGCCAGGGAAATATACGTCAAGAAATTCCTTGAACCCAATCCATTCATTAAAGGTCCTGCCTCGAATCTCCCCGTCATAAGATTGGAGTCCTACCTCCAAGCCCGAATGACCTTCGAAACCGAGACCCTCCCCCCCAGATCAAAAGCAAGAATCCACGAGGAAAACATGCACTGGGAAGTTGAGAAATCCCGACATGCCGTTCTCTCGAGCGGAGGCAAAGACAGCCTCCTTAGTTTCGGACTCCTCAACGAGATTGGACAGCAGGTCCACCCCATTTTTATCAATGAATCTGGACGGCACTGGTATACAGCACTCAACGCCTATAGATATTTCTCAAAAAAATATATCAGGACAGCGAAAGTCTGGACAAATTGCGACAGATTATTTAACTGGATGCTCAAGCACTTACCTTTTGTGCGGCCGGATTATGCCAGCATCCGTTCGGATGAATATCCTATAAGATTGTGGACAGTCGCAGTTTTTCTTTTCGGCGCACTTCCTTTGCTGCGGAAAAGAGGTATTGGACGACTCATTATAGGAGATGAATACGATACGACCAGCAGGCAAGCATTCAAGGGAATCACACATTATAACGGACTTTATGATCAGAGCCTGTATTTTGATAATGCGTTGACCCGGTATTTCATCCAAAAGGGATGGAACATCAATCAATTTTCCCTGATTCGTCCCCTTTCCGAACTGCTCATCGAAAAAATCCTATCCCAGAGATATCCGGACCTCCAGAGACACCAAATGTCGTGTCACGCGACCCATATCCAAAACAACCGTGTACTTCCCTGCGGAAGATGTGAAAAATGCCGACGCATTGTGGGGATGCTTGTTGCCTTGGATGCAGATCCCACCAATTGTGGCTATTCACGTACACAGATCGAGGATTGCTTGCAGGACCTCGCTGAAAAAGGTGTTCACCAGGAAAGTGCCGGTGCACAGCATTTAGGTTTCCTTCTGTCTCAGAAAGGGCTTCTTGGAAAAACATCGCCCAGTATGAAAATCAAGGAGCACCCTGAAATCATGAAAGCCCGCTTCGATGCTGAAAGATCTCCGATCGAATCGGTTCCCCAAGATATCAGGGAGCCTGTTATGCACGTCTTCCTTGAACACGCTGGAGGCTCGGTCAAGCGCCAGGGCAGGATGTTGGTGGAGTATGATCCGCTGAATGATCCCGCATTGGCATCGCCTTATCCATTCGAGCTACCCAGAGAACGGTACAGCTATCAGAAGGATAAAGAGGCTGAACTTGCGGATAAAAAGTCCTCGCCTATTCTGGGAGAACTCACCTGGCCCGAAGCTCAGATACGCTTCAAAGAAGTGGATATCGCCTTGTTGCCGGTGGGTTCGATCGAGCAACATGGGCCTCACCTTCCCCTCGATACGGATGCCTTCGACGCCAACCATTTGGCACGGGAAGTGGCTGCGGCTTGCAGCAACCCCAAACCTTTGGTGCTCCCTCTTGTTTCCTATGGCGTCTCCTATCACCATGGCGACTTTAGCGGAACGATCAACATCTCACCGAAAACACTCTCTCAACTTGTCTATGATATAGGGATGAGCGCTGCACGTAACGGTATCACGAAGCTGATGATCATCAATGGACACGGCGGCAATATTCCAGCTCTACAGTTTGCCGCTCAAATGATCAATCGCGATGCTCATATTTTCACCTGTGTCGAGACTGGAGAAACCAGTGAACGGGATGTTTTGGCTATGATAGACACTCCTAACGATGTTCACGCTGGAGAGATAGAAACAAGCACGACATTAGCTATTCGTCCTCATATGGTCAGGCGTAAAAGGATACGAAAGTTCATCCCCAAATTTTCGAGCCGCTATTTAAACTTCAGCTCCAAACGGAGCGTAGAATGGTACGCACGCATCGCCAAGATTTCGCCGAGCGGGGTCTTGGGTGATCCGACCAAAGCCAGCAAAGAAAAGGGGAAAAAAATATGGGCTATCATGATCAAACACCTGGCGGAGTTCGTGGAAGACCTCAAAAACATGAGCCTGGATGAGATCTACCACAAACGCTATTAGGACTGACTGATATGAAAATTAAACATATTGAAACATTTCCGGTTACGATGAAGTTGAGCGAGCCCTATACCATCGCCTATGAAACCATCGAGCAGACCACAAACATTTTTCTGCGTATTGATACCGATAAAGGAGTATCTGGATTCGGCTGCGCTGCGCCCGATATCCAAATAACAGGAGAAACGCCTGAAAGCGTCTTACTCGCTTTGAACAATGTCGTTAGCCCTGCCATAAAAGGATCTGACCCATTAAGGACTGCAATGCTCCTGGAAAGGCTCACTCCTTTGCTTGAGTCTCAGCCCTCCACTCTTGCTGCTGTCGATATGGCTCTCCATGACATCCTAGGGAAAGTGTGTGGGCTCCCTTTATGGAAATTACTGGGTGGGTTCAGAGACCGCATCCGAACAAGTGTAACCATAGGCATCTTGTCCGAAGAGGACACGGTTTCTCAAGCAAGAGAAAGAATAGCTCAAGGATTTAAATGTCTGAAACTGAAAGGCGGAATCGATGTGGAATCCGACATCGCTCGGGTCCTCAAAGTGAGAGAGGCTGTGGGTAAAGAGATCGAACTGCGCTTCGATGCCAATCAAGGATTTTCCGAAGAACAAGCTCTAAGTTTTTTCAACGGCACCCGAGAAGCCCGCTTAGAACTGATCGAGCAGCCCACTCCTAAGGGACAGCCGGATCTTTTGGGCCGTGTCACAGGCAGTGTCAAAATACCGATCATGGCTGATGAAAGCCTGATGACCCTCCGCGATGCCTTCCGTCTTGCCCGCCGCGACCTGGTTGACATGGTGAATGTTAAGCTGATGAAAGTCGGCGGGATCGATGTCGCTCTCCAAATCAATTCAGTTGGGCGCTCAGCTGGCCTTGAAGTCATGGTCGGCTGTATGGACGAGGCGGCATTGAGTATCTCAGCAGGACTTCATTTCGCCCTGGCTCGGCCAAACGTGGCCTATGCCGATCTGGACGGACATCTCGATTTGATTGACGATCCTTCCCGGGGTGCGGTTATCCTTCGCAACGGGGTTCTCTTTCCCACCAATAAAACCGGACTAGGATTCGATCTTCCTTTCTGATTCATGCCCTCAGTATTAGGCGGAAATGCTTGCCATATGGCATTATGCCTTTGAATAATTCAGCTTATGTAATAAAATATGTCATTCTGTTATAAAGGAGCAGCAACATGAAGCTTGAAAGAATATATAAAAAGGCTGTCGAAACAGGGATCGCTCATGATCTCAGAGGAAAGTCTGAAATAAAAAAGATCCTGAAAGAAGAGAAGGAAAAATTCGATGCCCTCAAAAAGGACGAACTGGAATACTACGATAAAGATAGACTCTTCAATCCTTTTTCTGACACTCGTGTCCTTCATGGGAGCCTCAATAAAGAAATAAAAAAAGCCATCGTCGGCATCGATATGCAGGTGGGCGAAGTGCTGCTGACATATCTCCTGAATAAGGAGCTTGACAAGAAGATCGATCTGATTATATCCCATCATCCCGAAAGCTATGCCCTTGCGCAATTGTTTGATGTGATGAAGCTTCAAGCCGATCTGATGGCAAAATATGGAGTGAGCATCAGTGTAGCCGAACAGCTTATGCAGACAAGAATCAGCGAAATAGAAAGACGGCTCATGCCCATCAATCACACCCGATCTGTCGACGTGGCAAGATTGCTTGGGATCCCGATGATGTGTATCCATACTCCTGCAGATAACTGTGTCACACACTTTCTTAAGAAATTATTCGAAAAAGAAAAACCTGAAAAACTGAAGGATTTGATAAAGATTCTGAAGAACATTCCTGAATACAAAAAATCAGCAAAATTGCAGGTTCCTCCAAAAATCTTGAACGGATCAGAGAACAACAAATGTGGAAAGATTTATGTCGAGATGACCGGCGGCACCGAAGGAGCCAAAGAAATCTTCGAAAAATTCGCCAACAGCGGTGTCAGCACTCTCGTCGGAATGCACTACAGTGAGGAACACCTAGAAAATGCAAAAAAAGCCAAGCTGAACGTGATTGTGGCCGGTCATGTCTCCAGCGATGTCCTGGGGCTGAACGTTTTGTTCGATGAAATTGAGAAAGAGGAAAAATTGGAGTTTGTCGGAGTCTCCGGATTTGAACGTATAAGAAGAAAGAATAAATCCTAAATGTTTTCCATCACGAAGGGGACGGTTTCAACCTTCTTTCTTTGGGATTGGGTGCCCTCCAAGTGAAGAGCAATCCAACCAGGAAAAAGACAGAACCAGCGATGAGATACATCCATCTGTATCCATAAAAATCCGAAATCATGCCGAATAGTGCTGGACCAAATCCCATCCCTACATCAAAAAAGGTGAGATAAAGGCTTATTGCAAATCCCTTATTTTCCTCTCCCAGGATGTCGATGACGTAGGTGCTCAACGCAGGAAAGATAAGACCCTGTCCGAATCCGCCGATGAAGCCGGTCAAGACAAACATCCAGAAGGATTGAACCTGGGAAATGAGAAAAAGGTTGATGCTGA